>Ga0196970_1001952_pt1 | contig 11778 bp, 12 predicted proteins | sample S1v_513CmetaG_FD_148672 | JGI IMG/M metagenome (GOLD analysis project Ga0196970, IMG submission 148672) | Soil microbial communities from Anza Borrego desert, Southern California, United States - S1+v_5-13C | ecosystem: Environmental > Terrestrial > Soil > Desert | place: USA: California... | reverse complement strand
GGCGTTGGCGGCGGGGACGCCGGTGGTGGCGTCGAGGCTGGGCGCGATGAAGTCGATGGTGGAGCATGGGAGGACGGGGCTGCACTTCGAGGCGGGAGACGCGGAGGATCTGGCGGCGAAGGTGATGTGGGCGGTACGGCATCGGGAGGCGTGGAGCGAGATGCGAAGGGCGGCGCGGGCGGAGTACGAGGCGAAGTACACGCCGGAACGGAATTACGCGATGCTGATGGAAATCTATGAGAGGGCGATCGGAAATGCAGGTCCCTCGACTACGCCAATCGCTACGCGACCGGCTGCGCTCGGGATGACGGATGTTTCTTAGGTCTGCTGTGAAGCTGTAGGTCTGTAGGTCTTATCTGAAGGAAATCACGTACAACTGAGGTTTGTCTTGAAACGAGCCCTGATAACCGGAATCACCGGTCAGGATGGGTCGTACCTGGCCGAACTGTTGTTGGCGAAAGGCTACGAGGTGCATGGAGTGATTCGGCGCGCGAGTACGTTCAACACGCGGCGGATCGACCATATATATAAGGATCCGCACTCGCCGGGGGCGAAGTTGTTCCTGCACTATGGCGACATCACGGCGGGCGACCAGTTCACGCATCTGATTTATGATGTGCGGCCAGAGGAGATCTATCATCTGGGCGCGCAGAGCCACGTGATGGTGAGCTTCGAGGCGCCGGAGTACACGGGGGATACGACGGGGCTGGGGACGACGAGGATCCTGGAGGCGGTGAGGCGAAGCGGGATCAGGACGAAGTTTTACCAGGCGAGCTCGTCGGAGATGTTCGGCGCGGCTCCGCCACCGCAGAACGAGAAGACCGCTTTCCATCCGCGAAGCCCTTACGGAGCGGCGAAGGTTTATGCGTACTGGATGACGGTGAACTATCGCGAGGCGTACGGGATCTTCGCGTGCAACGGGATCTTGTTCAATCACGAGAGCCCGAGGCGCGGAGAGACGTTCGTTACGAGGAAGATTACGCGCGGGCTGGCGCATATCGTGGCGGGGAGGCAGGAAAAGCTGTACCTGGGGAATCTGAAGGCGCGGAGAGACTGGGGGTACGCACCGGAGTACGTGGAGGGCATGTGGCGGATGCTGCAGCAGGATTCTCCGGATGACTACGTGCTGGGAACGGGAGAAGCACACACGATCGAGGAGTTCGTGGAGGAGGCGTTCGGGTACGCCGGGCTGGACTGGCACGGACTGGTGAAAATTGACCCGAGGTATGTGCGTCCGGCGGAAGTGGATTATCTGCTGGCGGATGGAAGTAAGGCGCGTTCGAAACTGGGGTGGGAGCCGAGGATCACGTTCCGCGAACTGGTGCGGATCATGGTTGACGCGGATATGGAAGCGCTCGGGCTGAAGCCGGTCGGAGAAGGTGTGCGGATTCTGGCGGAGAAGTTCGAGGGCTGGCATCAGTGGAGCGGGGCGGTGTCGAAGGCGATGACGGCCGCTGCCGGTACTGCACTATCCTAGTGTGAAGGTCTTGAGCCGGGGTCTCCGGCACGAAGTCAGGCGATTCGGTCTGATCGAAGAAAAACTATGGAACTGAATTCAAGGATATATGTCGCCGGACACAGAGGTCTGGCGGGTTCGGCCATTGTGAGAACGCTTACGCGAGAAGGCTATCGGAACCTGATCCTGCGGACGCGGCAGGAATTGGATCTGAACGATGAGGTCGCGACAGCAGAGTTCTTCGAGCGCGAGCGACCGGAATACGTGTTTCTTGCGGCGGCGAAGGTTGGCGGCATACTGGCCAACAATACTTATCCGGCGGAGTTTATTCATCAGAACCTGCGGATCGAAACCAATGTCATTCATCAGGCGCGGCTCAGCGGAGTGAAGCGGCTGCTTTTTCTGGGGTCGAGCTGCATATATCCGAAGATGTGCCCGCAGCCGATCCGGGAGGAGTACCTGCTGACCGGTCCACTGGAGCCGACTAACCGGCCATACGCGGTCGCGAAGATAGCGGGAATTGAGATGTGCTGGGCGTACAACCGGCAGTACAAGACGAAGTACCTAGCGGTGATGCCGACGAATCTTTATGGCCCTGGCGACAACTATGACCTGCAGAATTCCCACGTAGTACCGGCGCTGATGAGAAAGATGGTAGAAGCCCGAGATCAGAGGCGCCCCGAGGTGGTGATCTGGGGCACGGGAGAGGCAAAGCGGGAGTTTCTTTACAGCGATGACATGGCGAGTGCCGGCGTCTTCCTTATGAGGCTACCTGATGAAACGTTTGACGCTCTTGTGGGGCGCGAAGAATTGCCGCCAATCGTAAACGTGGGATGTGGAGAGGATGTAACGATTCGCGAGCTGGCCATTTTGATCGCGCAAGTGGTTGGGTACAGCGGAAAGTTGATATTCGACACATCGAAGCCGGACGGCACGCCCAGAAAGCTTCTGGATGTATCTCGATTGAAGACCCTTGGGTGGACTCCGACGGTTCCGTTATGGAAGGGGCTTGAGCTTGCGTACGAAGCGTTTTGTCCCGAGCATTCTAGGGCAGGCCACGAGAACACCGTCGCTGGCCAGGTAATGTGATTAGCCGGGCGAAACTCGGCCGTGCCTACGGCACTTGGATCGTTTTGGTTTCTGTCCCAGGACTTCGTCCTGGGCTAAATTCGGATCGTCCCTCGGGGACGTGCGTGCCTACGACCTTTGGGCAGGTTGCGAAGAGATATGACTTTACTCGGGAACGAGAGCGATGCTTCCCACGCAGACTTCGTCCTGGGCTAAAGTCGATTGGTTCCCTCGGGACGAACAGGTTCGGGACTCGCCGTGCCTATTGCGATTTGGGCCTTCCAGCTTCACACCCATGACTTAGTCCTGGGCTACGTTGGATTCGTTCCTCCGGCACTAACGCGTTCGGGCGCTACCTTCAAGTCTTTCCAAACAGATCGCCACTCCGCAAAGTGCATCTGCGCTTCGATGAAGTACGGGAACATCAGCCTGATACTCAACCCAAAAACAAATGAATAGCAGGAGCACAACGATGCGTGCTTATGTTTGCTGCTTAATCGTGTTCACACTGTTGTTTCCGTCGCTTGTGTGTGCGGCAAACACGGAGCCGATGGACGAGTCTGTCACAGGCGGCAGCCAGTTGACTTCGACCAGCGATGTCGCGGGGGCAGCGCGAACGCCTTTCGATGTTGAACGCAGCAGCAAGATGGCCAGCACCTATGTGCCGTTGAACAGCTGGATTTATCCGGCGTTCGACAGATTGATCGCACTCGGGTATGTGCGCTCAGGCTTCGTCGGCATCCGTCCGTGGACAAGGCTTGCTTGTCTGGAGATGCTGGAGGAGGCCGGGTCAGCGATCGCTGCGGATCCAAACACGGAGGAAACCGCGAGAACTATCTACGAGAGTCTTGTCAGCGAATTCGACTCCAGAGGCGGCGTACTCGGAGCGTCGCCGCGGGATGTGCGATTTGATTCCGTTTATACCAGAGCCACGCAGATCAGCGGCGATCCCCTCAACGACAGTTTTCACTTTGGGCAGACGATCGTAAACGATTACGGACGCCCTTACCGTAGCGGCTTCAACAACGTCACTGGTTTCACTGCGCGTGCGCACGCGGGCCGGTTCTCGTTGTACGTGAATGGAGAGTATCAACATGCTCCTTCGTGGTCGGGCTACACCTCAGAGATAAGGGAACTCATTGCGGGTCTCGACAGGACAATGGTTCAGCCATACGCCACAGGTGCCACAAATCAATGGCGGCTGCTGGATACCTATGCAACGGTGAAGCTGTTTGGGGACGAGATCTCTTTTGGCAAGCAGAGCCTCTGGTGGGGGCCGAGCAGTGGCGGACCGTTACTCAATAGCAACAACGCAGAACCGATGTACATGCTGCGCATCAGCCGACCTATTCCCGTTACATTGCCGTGGGTGTTCAGGTACTTGGGAAAAATGCGGTACGAAGCATTCTTCGGCAAGATGTCCGGTCATCGGCATCCGCGACGGCCATTCATTCACGGCCAGAAGATCAGTCTGAAACCGACAAACAATCTGGAACTCGGATTTTCGCGCAACGTGATTTTCGCGGGCGAGGGTTACAGGCCCCTGACTTTCTCGACGTTCTACAAAAGCTTTTTCAGCCTCGGCGATCACCTCGGTTCATCGATGGCGCAATTCGATCCGGGTGATCGAAAGGGCGGATTCGATGTGAGCTATCGCATTCCGGGGCTTCGAAAATGGTTGATGTTGTACGCGGATACTTATGTCGACGATGATCCATCGCCGCTGGCTGCGCCCCCGCGCGCGGCCATCAGTCCGGGTTTTTACCTTTCGCATTTCCCGAACATTGAGAAACTCGACTTCAGGGCTGAAGCGGTGTACACGGACACTCCTTCTGGAACATCGGACGGCCGGTTCATTTACTGGAATGGAAACTACCGCGACGGCCACACGAACAAAGGCAACATCATCGGTAACTGGATTGGCCGGGCCGGAAAAGGAGCGCAGGCGTGGAGCACGTACTGGTTCAGGCCGGATACCTCGTTGCAGCTTGCTTATCGTAACGCGAAGATCAGTCCGAAGTTCCTTCCAGGTGGCGGGACGCAGCACGATCTAAGCCTGAGCGCGCGAGTGCGGATTAACCGTGATTTTGAAGTCCAGAGCGCGCTGCAATACGAGAACTGGCTAATCCCAGTTCTGGAGCCTAAACGCAAGTCGGATGTGGCGTTTTCGCTTCAGTTGACCTACTGGCCCAAGCTTTCTCACGGGCACTAATGACTGCCAATCCATCGCTTATGATCGTGATGTTGCTGATTGGATTCGCACTGGGTTTGCTCCTCGGGCGCATTCACCTCGTCGGAGTGTTGAGACACATCGAGGCGACTGACGGTTTGTATTCATCGACCTTTTTCAAATTTCGGTGCCGCACATGCGGACGCGTGGCCGTCGCGGGCGTGTCGGGATCTGGTCCGCTCAGCTGTTGCGGCGAACCTATGGTGACGTGGGAAGGCGAAAAACGATCGTAGTGCGCGTTTCCATCGTGCCTACGTCGGTTGGTGACTCACGTTTGCCTCTCCAGGACTTCGTCCTGGGCTACGTTCGCTTCGTCCCTCCGGGACGGGTTAGAGTCGTTTGGCCCGCAGGTCTTTCGCTGAGTTCAGGGGCGCCTGTTAAATGGGGAAATGGAGGTCCCTCCAGTGCGTCTTGTGCGCGAGGCTTCGGTCGGGATGACGGGACATAGGGGATGGTTCTGGGGAAGTTACGCCTGCGAGACTCTCGCAGGCGTTTTTTGCTTTAGAGCCAGATACGCTATGACAAATCTGGGCCCCGACCCTTTTAAGGAGTTGTGGCAACTCGCTAAACAGGCTGGGTCAGTGTTTTTCTGAAACGTAGTTGCGGTTCCAGCTTGGGATCTCGACAACGAGTTCGCCGGGCTTCATGATCTGGCACTGACAACCGAGGCGCGATGAAAGTTGGAGGTCGGCGGCTTCGTCGAGTTTGTCGGCTTCCTGGTCGTCTATTTCGCTGAGGAGTTCAGCGCCTTTTTTGATGACTACATGACACGTGGTGCACGCGCAATGGCCGCCGCAGGCGTGGTCGAGTTCGATTCCGAAGTTCAATGCGACATCGAGGATAGATGCGGGCTTGCCGTGGTCCTGATACGGGAGAGCATCGAGGTCGAATTCGACGGTGCGGTTTTCGGGGACGAAGGTGACGCGCACCGTGCGGGTGCTCGACTGCGTGGTGCGAATCGTTTCTGTGTTGGTGGACATATAAGCTTTAACGTGAAAAAAGGTCTCCGAAACCCGGGACGGCGCACAGCCCCGTCGCCACATCATTTGATTTCTGCCTTTGCGAATGGGTGTGGGGCTTCGGGGCCTTCGCCCAGCTTCCTACTTGCCTGATCGAATGTACGGCCCTTGAGGGCCGAAGAGACCGCATCGTCCATCATGAGTTCAGCAAGGCGCATCGTGCCCTGATTAAGGGCGTCTATGGCGCCGCGGATTGCCTGGTAATCGGTTCCGGGCTTTACGGCGTTAAGCGCGGCCTCGAGTTTGGCGATCTTTGTGCGTTCGTCCGAGGTCAGCTTTTCCCACGCGGCACTGTTTCGACCCTTCTCAAGTGCGGCGCGGATCGTCTCGGCTTCGTTTCGGGCCTCAACCACCTGGCGCTCGGCGAAGTCCTGCTCGGCGTAATCGAAGGATTCCAGGATCATGGTTTCGACTTGCTCGTCGGTAAGGCCGTAGCTCGGCTGGACTTCGATTTCAGCCTGTTTGCCGCTGCGCTGTTCGCGAGCGCTGACGTGCAGGATGCCGTTGGCGTCGATGAGGAACTTGACGGCGATTCGCGGCTGTCCTGCGGGCATGGGAGGAATGCCGCGGAGTTCGAAACGCGCAAGCGACCGGCAGTCCTTGGCCATCTCGCGCTCGCCCTGCAGGACGTGAATGGCGACGTTTGCCTGACCCTCAACTCCCGTGGTGAAGTACTCGGTTGCAGAGGCTGGAATTGTCGAGTTGCGATGGATGATCTTGGCAACGACGCCGCCGAGATTCTCGATGCCGAGTGAGAGCGGCGTGACATCGAGGAGAAGCATGTCTTTTGTTGCGTCGGACGCCCCGCTCAGGATGTTCGCCTGAACGGCAGCGCCGAGGGCGACAACTTCGTCGGGGTTGAGTCCGTAATGCGGTTCGCGCTGAAACAGGTCGCGAACGAGCTGGCGAACGCGAGGGGTGCGGGTGGAGCCTCCGACGAGAACGACCTCGTCGATCTCGCTGGGCTTCAGACCGGCGTCGGCGAGAGCCTGATTGCACGGACCAATGGTGCGCTTGATTATCGGCTCGATGAACTGTTCGAAGAGTTCGCGCGGGATGGTGCGCTGATAACGCTTGCCGTCGGGCAGGTCAAAATCCAGCACGGCATGTGGCTGCGTGGAAAGCGCGATTTTGGCGTCGATGACCGCCTTGCGAATCGCTTGAACTGCTTCAGAACTTCGGCGCAGGTCGAAGCCGAACTCGCCCTGGATGTCGTCAAGAGCGACGGCAATCATGAGATTGTCGATGTCATCGCCGCCGAGGTGGGTGTCACCGTTGGTTGCGATGACTTCGAAGATGCCTTCGTGCAGTTTGAGGATCGAGATGTCGAAGGTCCCGCCGCCAAAATCGTAGACGGCTATTGTGGCGTTCGTCTTCTTGTCGAGACCGTAGGCGAGCGATGCGGCCGTCGGTTCATTGACCAGGCGAAGGACGTCGAGTCCGGCGATGCGACCGGCGTCTTTTGTGGCCTGCCGCTGGGCGTCGTTGAAGTATGCCGGGACAGTGATGACGGCTTTCGTGACCGGTGCGCCGAAGTAGCGTTCCGCGTTGCGCTTGAGCTGGCGCAGGATGAATGCAGAAATCTCAGGTGGAGAATAGGTGTGTTCGCCAAGCTTGATGCGCAGAACTTCGCCGGGCAAAAGGTCGTCGGCAAGGTGAAACGGGAAAAGCTTGAGTTCGTTCTGGACGTCGTCGATGCCACGGCCCATGAGGCGCTTGACGGAATAGACAGCTCGGTCGGGCGTCTCAATGAGGTGTTTGCGCGCGGCGTTACCGACGATGACTTTTCCATCCGGGTCGATCGCAACCAGTGATGGGACGAGATTGGCGCCGTCCTCGCCAGGAATGATGACTGGGCGATCGCCTTCCATGTAAGCCACCAGCGAGTTGGTGGTGCCGAGATCGATGCCGACTACTCGTGATTGATCCATTAGCTCAATGACTCATCGAATCATTGCCGACGGGCTTTCGCAGCAATGATTCCAATTGCGTTAGCTCTCCAGAGCGTCCGATATTTCGCGAACGAGGTGCTGCACGTACCGATGGCGGTTCAGTAATCCGAGCATTTTCAGGCAGAGTACTCGGCGTTCGTCAGTGGTCGCCGTATCTCCCGAAGCTGAACGATCAATGAGGGTGTCCCATGCGCTCCAGAGAGTACGGAGTTCGCCCTGCATGGCGCGGAGCTTTTGTTCGAACTTGTGCTGGGCCTGCTGAACTTCTGCGGTGAGCGCGTAGTCGTCCTCAGCTGTCTTCTTGTTCATGTGCAGCTCTTCAAGCTGCATGTTGATTTCGAAAACCTCTTCGAGCAGTTCCGCTGGAACGGGCGATTGTTTTGGCTGGCCTGAAGTGCGGGCAGTTTCGGTGGCGCGGATCGACTGTTCCTCGGACTTGAACCCCTCCAGTATCAGCAGGTAGCGCGTGCGGGCGATCGGGTCGCGCAGGGTGCGGTAAGCGTCGTTCAACTGCGATGTCTGCTCGAGGCTCCAGGTCTGTTCCTGCTCGGACGCTTGCGTGTAGAGGTCGGGGTGCAAGCGGCGGCTGAGTTGGTACATCTCGCGCTCGAGGGCGGAAAGATCGATGTTGAGCTTGCGAGGCAGGCCGAAAAATGAGAAGTAGTCGGCCGGGACCGCGGGCTGTACTTTACCGCAAGCGTTGCAGAAGTGCGCGGCCACCATGTCGCCGCATGACCAGCAAGAGGCGTGCTCGCCGTTGCCGTTGAGCACCTGGAGTGCGGATTCGGATAGTGAATCGGATTTCGATTTTCTTGGCATGAGTATTTGCCGTTAGGTGTCAGCCATTAGCCGTTAGTAAAGCAACTCGTTTTAGCTCGCCTTTTCATTCTCGTTCAACGGTGCGGACGGTCAGGACGAGACGGGTGTCATCCGCGTGAGAACCCGGGCAGGTCGATGGCGTCGTCGTGGTCGAGGCCGGCCTCGTGATCGTGAGTGAGGCGGCGTTCGAGCCACGTGGCCTGGCGCTCGGCGGCCTCCATGCTCTGATATTGCGCGTCCTGGTTGATCGTGAACCGGGCTGCGCAGGTGTCACACGTAACAATGCCCATCTCCACGGTGTCAGCCGGCTTGCGGCTGTCCTGACCAAACTTGATCGCAACGTCGCTCATATCTCCACTGATCAGGCTGTAAAAGAACTTCCGCAGCCGCACGACTTTGCGGCATTTGGATTGTTGAACACGAAGCCGGTTTTCATGAGAGTTTCTTCGTAATCGACTGTCATGCCGGCCAGATAGATGAACGACTTTGGATCAACGAACACGCGCACGTCGCCGAACGTGAAAATTCGGTCCCGCTCCTGCGGTCCCGTTTCGAACTGAACCACGTAACTGAGCCCGCTACATCCTCCGCCCTGAACGCCCAAACGAATGCCGCCCTCGGCGGTCAGACCTTGTTGCGACAGGACTGCGCGAACGCGAGCGAGCGCCTTTTCCGTCAGCGTGATGGTTTTGGCCGGAGCTGCGGCGGAGCCGAGTTGTGTTGTGTGAGACATATTGTTGCTCTTGTTACGCTGAATGCGTCCGGTTACTTGTTGTCACCCTGTTTCTTCTTCCAATCGCTGATGGCGGCACGGATTGCGTCTTCCGCCAGGACCGAGCAATGAATCTTCACGGGAGGAAGTGCGAGTTCCCGGACAATATCGGTGTTTTTGATCTCGAGCGCTTCGTCGATGGATTTTCCCTTCACCCACTCGGTCGCAAGGGAAGAGGATGCGATTGCCGACCCGCAGCCGAATGTCTTGAACTTGGCGTCCTCAATGACGTTCGTCTCGGGGTTGACCTTGATCTGAAGCTTCATGACATCGCCGCATTCGGGCGCGCCGACAAGGCCGGTACCTACGTCGGCACTCCTTTTATCGAGTGAGCCGACGTTGCGTGGGTTCGTGTAGTGGTCGAGAACTTTGTTGCTATAGGACATAGAATTCGCTCTTGGCTCCAGGCTATTGGCCCCTTGCTGGTGGCATCCCGATAAGAACCAGGAGCCTACAGCCAAAGGGCCCATGGCGCCTTTCTTACTTCGCATTCCACTCGACAGTTTTCAGATCCACGCCTTCTTTGGCCAACTCGTACAACGGCGAGAGCTCACGAAGGCGCTTAACAGTTTCAACCACTCGTGCGGCGACGTAGTCGACCTCGGCTTCGGTGTTGAAGCGGCCCAAACCGAAACGGATGGAGCTGTGTGCCAGTTCGTCTCCTGTGCCGAGGGCCTTCAGAACGTACGACGGTTCGAGTGTGGCCGAAGTGCAGGCGGAGCCGCTGGAAACGGCTACGTCGCTGATGCCCATCAACAAAGACTCGCCCTCAACGTAGGCGAAGCTAAGGTTCAGGTTGCCGGGCAGGCGATGCTCCATCGAACCATTTACGTAAACTTCGTCCAACTCGGACAGTATTTTGTTTTTGAGGCGGTTCCGCAGTCCCGAGAGATAGCAGGCTTCTTTGGGGCCTTCCTGCAACGCGATTTCACAAGCCTTGCCAAGGCCGACAATGTTTTGTACGGCCAGGGTGCCACTGCGGAATCCACGCTCATGGCCCCCGCCATCCATCTGTGCGACAAGTTGGACGCGCGGATTTCTGCGGCGCACGTAGAGCGCGCCGACTCCCTTAGGACCATACATCTTGTGCGCGGAAATTGAGAGCAGGTCGATGCAGTGTTTATTGACATCGAGCGGCCACTTTCCCACTGCTTGCGTTGCGTCTGAATGGAACAGAATGCCGCGCTCGCGGCAAAGCTTGCCGATCTGCTCGAAAGGTTGGACTACGCCGATCTCGTTATTAGCGGCCATGATGGTGACCAAAATGGTTTTGTCCGTCATGGCGTTCTTGAGTTCATCGAGGTCGATGAGTCCGTCTTTCTGAACCGGCAGGTACGTCACTCGGAAACCGCGTTTCTCGAGGCGCTTGCAGGTGTCGAGCACGGCCTTGTGCTCGATTGAGCACGTAATGATGTGGTCGCCCTTTTCGCGGTACATCTCCGCCACACCTTTAATGGCGAGGTTGTCGCTTTCGGTTGCGCCTGAAGTGAAGATGATCTCCCTGGGATCGGCGCCGATGAGTTTGGCGATCCGCTCGCGCGCTAGCTGGACAGCTTTCTCGCTTTCCCAACCGTAGGAATGATTGCGGCTGGCCGCGTTGCCGTAGATCTCGGTGAAATACGGCAACATTTCTTCGAGCACGCGCGGGTCAACGCGTGTGGTCGCGTGATTATCCATGTAGATCGGCAGCTTGATGCCTTCGGGGACCGGGATGTTCGTGCTCATGGTTCCAACCTCGGGTTTCGGAGGTGTCGGATGTTTCGGAGGTTTCGCGTGCACACGTCTCGAAATCCTCGCGTTCTTCAAATTTCAGACGATCGACACCTTTACTATTCAATGTTTACCAACTCAGCCGCTTTGTGGCTCGTTGCCATGTCGTAGATCGTGATCCGGTTCAGGACTTCCTCGATACCTTGGGTCACTTTCCGTAGCGGTTCGCGCACGGTGCAGCGCGTGCTCTGTTCGCATTCACCGCGGACGGAAACGCAGGAAGTGCCGAGTACCGGGCCCTCAATGGCCTGAATGACCTGAAAAGCGGTGATCGCCTGCGGAGCACGTGCCAGCGTATAACCGCCGTTCGTGCCGAACTGGGAGACGAGCAGTCCGGCTTTGGCTAGCTTCTGCAGGATCTTCGCCAAGGCTTCCTGGGGCAGGCCATATATCTCGGCGAGATCCTTTGCCGAGCAGCACACGGCGCGGAGGTCGCCGCCAGCCAGCGCGTGCTCGGCGAGGTGCTTCATGGCGATCAGGCCATAATCCGCTTTTTTGGTCAGCTTCAGCATTCGGGGTAAATGCGACTGTTTTTGTCGTACATCAATTCTAGGCACGTCAGAGATGCCGAAGCAAAGGGAAATTTGGAGCGATCTGTAAGTTATTCAGTTATTTAGCTGAATGGCGACGAAAAAGGGCGGATATTGAAAACGGGTTTCAATGTGCGAAATCGGCCGTGCCTTCGGCACTTG
>Ga0196970_1001951_pt1 | contig 11789 bp, 9 predicted proteins | sample S1v_513CmetaG_FD_148672 | JGI IMG/M metagenome (GOLD analysis project Ga0196970, IMG submission 148672) | Soil microbial communities from Anza Borrego desert, Southern California, United States - S1+v_5-13C | ecosystem: Environmental > Terrestrial > Soil > Desert | place: USA: California... | reverse complement strand
GGCGAGTTACCTGCTGCGCCAGAACGCAATGATTGAGCAAACCGCGGCACCGTTCGCCAGCGGCAGTGATCTCAAGGTCGGGCAGTACCGCCTCTGGAGTACCGCGCTGGCTGGCTACCTCGGCACCGATGGCTCGGCCCATGCCGACAGCAGCAACGAACACAGCCAAGGCCTGATGGTCGGCATTACTCAACGCTTCAGCGAACAATTCAGTGCACGCGGCGGGTTTGGCTATAGCAATGGCAACGTCGGCGGGGCAGGTGGGGAGGCGGACACGGACTTGACCTTCCTCAATGTCGGCGGGCGCTACGGTTTCAGCAACCTGGAGCGCGGCCTGTTCCTTGACGCCAATGCCAGTGCCGGTTACGTCGATTACACCAGCAAACGCGAACTCGGCGGTGGCCTCGGCACGGCGAAAGGCGACAGCCATGGCAACCTCACCGGTGCGACGTTGGCGCTGGGTTATCGCGCTCCGGTCAACGGCATGACCTTCGAACCGAGCCTCGGTTTGCGCATCAGTCACCTCGACCTCAACGGCTTCCAGGAGAAGGGCAGCGAACTGGCGCTGGACGTCGACGACAACAGCGCCACCCGCCGCAGCGCGATCGCCAACCTCAACGTCGCCTTCGCTCCGCTGGCAATGGGCGCCTGGCAGCTGGTGCCGGGCGTACAGGTTGGCTACGAACGCACCCTGGGTGATAACCGGGTCGACAGCCAGGGTCACTTGCTCGGCCTCGACGTTGAGCAGCGCGCGGCCTTCGATAATCGCGATCAGTTCAGCGGCGGCGTCAACCTGATGGCCAATCTCGGCGCCCTGAGCCTGGGCGCTGAGGTCGGTGCCAGTGGCGGCGGTGACAGCCACGGCTTCAACGGCGGGCTCAAGGCCAGTTACGCGTTCTGAACGAACAACCGGCCGCCAGCGCTGCTGGCGGCCGGTTGTTCAAAGCGCTCAGGCATGTTCCGTACGCGAAACATGCTGCGCTTTTGGCGGTAACGCAGCGGCTTCCGGCAATGACGCTATGTGCACTGTCCGCGACGGGAAGGCGAACTCGGCGTCAACATCGGCAACCGCTTCCATGATCTGCAGATTGATTCGCTGCTGCACGTCCATGTACACGTTGTAGCTGGCATCCAGGACGATATACACCGTCTCGAATTCCAGTGCGCTCTCGCCAAAACTGCGGAAATGGCAGCGATCGAAGCGCGCCTGTTTTTCATGCTTGATGATCGCTTCGACGCGGCGGGTGATCTCTTTGATCTGCTCGGTCGAGCATTCATAGGTCAGGCGAAACTCGAAAACGATCCGCCGCTCCTGCAGGCGTTTGTAGTTCTGAATGGTGCTGCCGATCATGTCGGCGTTGGCCATGACGATCTGCTCGCCGCCGAGGCTGCGTATGCGTGTGGTTTTCAGGCCGACGTGTTCGACCGTACCGGCCAGCGTGCCGACGACGATGAAATCGCCCACTTCAAAAGGCTTGTCGACGGCAATCGACAGCGAGGCGAATACGTCGCCGAGAATGTTCTGTACCGCCAGCGCTACCGCGATACCGCCGACGCCGAGGCTGGCGACGAACGCGGTGATGTTGACGCCGAGGTTCGACAGCATGGCCAGCAGAATCACCGCCCACAACAACACCTTGACGCCCCACAGGCTCAGCGTCGCCAGAGCACTGCCCTGAAACGTGCCGGTGGTGCTGTGGCGCGAGAAGTAACGATGCAGCGCCAGTGCCAACGCGCGATTGACCCACAGACCGACCTGCAATGCCGCCACCACAAACCACAGGCTGCTGACTCGAGTGAGCCAGCGCTCGGGCAAGTCGAGTAAACCGATCCCGATCAGAATCGACGCCAGCAGCAACAGCGTGGTGCTGGTTGCCGACAGCACTTCGCTGGCCATGTAACTCAAGTGTCCATTACCGGCCGCCGCCCGCGCCTGCACCTTTCGAAACACGAAGCGGATGGCCGTTCGTGCGAGGAAATAGCTCAGCAACGTTGCGCAAAACGCCAGAATCCAGTTCCCCAGTGAAATGCCTAAAACCGCGTGATGGATGAAAAATCCTGTGAAGTCCTCAGTCATGCGAAACCCCCTATCAAAGCCTGCGACGACGCATGCGCAGCGGCCGTCGCAGCCAGGTAGACGCCAGCCGATGCGTTGCGGCGATCGAGTGGCCTGTCAGGGGTTAGTCGTTTTGAGCGGGTGGCTGTTCCATCAAATTACGCGGGCGGCGAACGACGGGCATGTGAACAACCGGCAAGATGCGAGCCTCAAAGCCTCGACTTCAGTTGCGCCGGGCTCACTCCGAACGCGCTCTGAAAGTACTGGGAAAACCGCCCGACATTGCTGAAACCCAAGCGCAGCGCCACCTCCGTGACCGACGCCGAATGCCGCTGCGCCAACGCTTCATAAGCACGCTGCAAACGTACCTGGCGCTGATACGCCACGATCGACATCCCGACGAAGCGGCGAAAGCCTTCCTGCAACGCGCGCTGGCTGACATGGCTCATTCGCGCCAGCTCCACGCCGCTGACCGGTTGCTCTGGATGTGCCTGGATAAACTCCACCGCCAGCTTCACGTGCCTGGGCGCCACCAGCGGTGCCGGCCGCCGCAGCACCTCGGAGAAGTTATGCGGCCACGCCTCGAGCACCGCATCGATCAACATTTCGCGCAGGCGCGAGGGCATCAAGGTTCCGCTGTTGAGCAACGTGTCGAACTCGGTTCCCGTCGCCAGATCGATCAGCGCCTTGAGGCCCTGAAAGGCTGGCGACTGCAAATCCACGCTGGGCTGAAAAGCGATCTTCTGCACGGCCGGTTTGTCCAGCAGCGCCGATAAACGCTCGGTGAGCTGATGGCGGTTGATCGATATGCCGTGATGCGCGTGATCATCGAAGAAACGCATCGAGCGGATGTCCGCCTTGTCGATCGCCAGGCCGATGTGGCTTGCACCGATGGATTCGCTGGCGTGATTGAACAGGATCTTGCCAGCGGTCGGGATGACGAACGTGATCTCGTCCTGTGGGTCAGGGAAGGCCACGCTGAAGTCACCGCGATAATGCATGCGGCGAAAGCTCACGCCTTCGTGTCGACCGTAGACGCCACTGATCACGATGTTCGAGGGAATCGGCGGAGTGTCGGCGTAGCGGTTGCCGAAAAATCGGGAGAAGAGGGCGCCGAAGTCATCGGAGTGGAGGTTGTCGGAGCGCAGGATGATGGGCTGGCGAGGTGTGGACTCATTCCATTGCATGTGAAATTGCGGGCCTTGAGCAAATGGTACGTGCGGCAGAGCCTAGCAAATGGCAGTGACTGGATTGTGACGAGCGGCGATCACGGTAGTTGCGTGGCACTGCAGTAGCGATCGCGACCTTGCTGCTTCGCGGCATAGAGCATCTTGTCGGCGGCATTGATCAGTACAGCGGCGCTAACCTCATGTTCGGCTGGCCTGGCCGCCGCGATGCCTGCGCTGACAGTGACGTGGCCGAGGGGATGTGCGGCGTGGTCTATACCCAAAGCTCGAATGGTTTCGATGATGTGCCGGGCGACCATTTCTGCCCCCTGGGGGGCGGTGTTCGGCAGCAGCACGGAAAACTCTTCGCCGCCATACCGGACGGCAAGATCCCCGGGGCGTTTCAGCGCGTGGGAAATTGCCTTTGCTACAGTGGCCAGACATTCGTCACCGGCGGCGTGCCCGTAGGTATCGTTGTAGCGTTTGAAGTAATCGACGTCGATCATGATCAATGCCAGTGACGAGTTCTGCCGCTTGGCCAGCCGAATCTCGTCTGCCAGCGCACTGTCCAGCCGACGCCGGTTGGCCAGGCCGGTGAGACTGTCGGTCAGGGCCATATCACGCATGGTCTGATGAGCAAGACGCAGCTCTTTTTCAATGGCCATGCGCTGGCGAAGCTGATTGAGGACAATCAGACCGAACACCGTGAATGCGCAGATCACCGAGGACAGCACAAATCCGGTCTTGTAGAGATCCCAGCGCCAGGGCGCGATGATCGATTCACGGGACAGCCCGGTTTCGACCACCAAGGGGTATGTGGTCAGCGCCCGATAACCATACAGGCGCTCGGTGCCGTCCACGACGGCTTTGACTTCTGCGATGCCGTCGCTGGAGACGGGCAGGTAACGGGTGAAAATTTCACTGCTCGCCAGGCTCTGACCGATAACGGATTTGATAAACGGTCGACGTACCAGGATTGTTCCATCGCGCAGTGCCAGAACCAATGCGCCTCGGTCGTCGATTTTGAAATCACCGTAATAATCCACGAAATAGCTGACTTTGATGGTCCCAAGGAGAACCCCTGCAAAGGAACCATCAGGGTTGTTCAAGCGACGCGAGATAGGAATGATGAGATCGTCGGTGGATTTGCTTTTGACCACTTTGCCGATACGCACATTACGATCGGTGTGTGTGCGGTGGTATTGGAAGTAATCGCGGTCGGCGTTGTTCGCCGGTTCAGGGATGACTTCCTTGTCGGTGACGATCCATTGCCCGTCCGGGCCATAAATGAACAGGCCGTGCAATTGCGGCATCAATCTGGCTTGCTGTACCAACAATTTGTGAATGCGATTCACATTGATGTTTTGCAGTCCGTCACCTTCTACGCGCTCGCCCAGCGCAGCAGTCAGTACATCCACCTGTCGAATGGCATCCTCTGCATGCTGCGCCGTCGCCCTGGCAAGGTTGGTGACGGAATTGCGCGCCGACGTAAACGCTGAGTGGTAGTCACGCCAGGTCCGCCATCCTTCCACGCCGAGAAACGCCAGGATCACCGTCAACATGAACGCCACTGTGAGGCGGAACGCCGCGACAGCGCTGACAGCCTTGATCGGGGCAGCGTCTGCGTTGTCTTGCATCTTCTCGTCAGGCCGGTTTCGACCGGGCATGTGCGCATTCATAGGCTGCGAGGCTCATAGGTTCTTCCCGTGGCATTCGTCTGGTCTTCTCCACAAGCTGACCGCGCTGACCGGGTTGAGATTCAATTTAACGGCCGAGGCAGACATCGTTGGCTACATCGAGACTCGCGACATGTTCCAAGCGTGATGTTTTTCCGAACCTTCACCCGTCCGGGCCTATCAGAAATGACGAGGCAAGACTGAAGCGTAGCTACATCTCGGCTGCCACGCCGGGCCGAGTGTCTTCATTGAGACCAGACCGTGAGTAAAAACATCAGCGCAAGCGATTTGCAGATCGACCTTCAAGGAGCCAACGAAGCGGGGCTGTTCAAATGGCTGGTTGCCAGTTTTTTGATGGGCAAAAGAATCCAGGGCGCGATTGCTGCGCAGGCGTACCAGATCATCATCGTGGCGCATGAAAACGGTTCACCGCAAAAACTCGCGAAGTGCAGCCACCGCCAGTTGGTCGGGCTTCTCGGGCAGGCTCGGTATGTGCGTTACGACGAGAGCACGGCTGTGCGTTTGCTTGCATTGGCAAACAAACTCAATAGCGAATACGCCGGCAAGGTGAGCAACATTGTCGCCGCGAGTGCTGATCGCAAGGCGTTTGAAAAACGCCTTTGCGAATTCGATGGGGTCGGGCCAAAGACCGTTGAGATTTTCATGCGGGAAGCGGCGGCTGTGCTGTTCCTGGAATAGCGGTCGTTTTGCGAAGCCGCTCACACGGATACAGGCTTGGCGAAATGAGGTGACTGTCCGAACGACTCGATCAGCAGGTCGGTGAGGGCCTGGATCTTGCGCGCCGGATGTGGCCCCGGGGGGCGCACGACATAGGCGCCTGCCTGCGGCGGGGGGTAGTGAGTCATGATCGGCACCAGTGCGCCTGACTTCACCTGTTCATAGGTAAGACAGTCCGGCAAATAGGCAACGCCCAATCCGGCCGTTGCAGCGGCAACCAACGCCGTGCCGTTGTCAGCCTTGAAACGTCCTTGCGGACGAACCGTCACCACGTTGCCGCCGTCCATGAATTGCCAGGTTTCGGTGCCCTGCATCAACGCCTCATGAGCCTGCAGGTCGTGTGGACATGCCGGTTCGCCATGGACTTTGATATAACCGGGGCTGGCGACGAGTTTGGTGAAGATCGGGCCGATGCCACGCGCAATCAGATTCGAGTCCGGTAGATAGCCTACGCGTATCGCACAGTCATAACCTTCACCGATCAGATCAACGAAGCGATCGCTGTAGCAAGTCTGCATCTGCAGTAACGGATGACGGCGCGCCATCTCTGCCAGCATCGGGGCGAAGTGCGTCGGACCAAAAGACAGCGGCGCGGCAATCCGCAGTCGGCCGCGCAGCGGGCCGGCAGGCAGCAGTGTTTCCTTCGCCATGTCCATTTCGGCGCAGACCCTCGCGGCATGATCGCGGAACGCGATCCCCGCTTCGGTCAGCGCCGCGCCGCGAGTCGTGCGTGCGAGCAGTTGAATGCCCAGATCCGCCTCAAGCCGCGCGAGCCGGCGGCTGACGATGGATTTGGACACGCCCAGCCGAGTTGCCGCCGATGAAATTCCGCCCGCATCAGCGACTGCTACAAAGGTCTGCAATTCTTCGATATCCAAAACCAGCGTTCCTCATTCTGCAACACAGCTAGTCTCGGGATGCTACTACTGCGTTGAGTCGAGCAACAGCACAATCCTGCTCTCTGGCAACACGGCCCAACCGGGTACGCAGCCGGGAAATGCATCTCCCTCAATGCAGTGCAGGCTACGAAACACTCGCCGCTGTTCGAGCGAGCTATCGGGTCCGCGCTGCGTACAAGACAACTAAAAGCAGGAGCAGCAAATGGCAAGCGAGACAATCCGCAACCCTCTGACCGATCAACTGTTGTCGCCAGTGAATTCGGCGCTGATCGTTATTGATTACCAGCCGATTCAGGTGTCCTCGATCCGCTCGATGCCGCGCGACGAGCTGGTGTTCAATATCACTAGCGTGGCCAAAGCGGCCGTCAACTATAACCTCCCGATCATCCATTCAACGGTGAACGTCGCGACCGGTCGCAACAAACCACCGATACCGGAACTGCAAGCGGTACTCGGGCATTTGCCTACTTATGACCGTACCTCGATCAACAGCTGGGAAGACGCGGATTTCAAGCAAGCCGTCAAGGCACTTGGCCGACCGAAGCTGATCATGACCGCGCTCTGGACCGAAGCCTGCCTGACTTTTCCGGTGCTCGATGCGATTCAGGAGGGATATGAGGTCTACATACCGATTGATGCCGTAGGCGGTACGTCGGTTGTTGCTCACGAAGCGGCGTTACGGCGCATGGAACAGGCGGGTGCCCGGTTGATCAGCCGAGTGCAGCTGTACTGCGAGCTTCAGCGCGACTGGGCACGCGAGTCGACGGTCGCGGGGTTCATGGGGGTATTTGAAAATGCCGATGGCTACAATGCGGAAAAAGCGCTGTGAGGCTCTAATCCATAGCGATTCAGCCCGTTGACGAAGTGAGGCCCGTGTTTGCGGGCCTCACTTTTTAGCTCTGGGTGCGCGCCGCGATTGTTCAGCCCAAGGAGAAAGAGCGGCAGGCCCGTTCTGGCCAGCCGCTCTGCTATTCAACGTTCCACTTTGGCGCTTGCCGCTTGCTTCAGGAAACCGCTGATCAGCGAAGTTACCTGCTGCTGAATCTCCCCCCTTGGGCGGGCGTTGCCGCCATCGCTGCAAATGATCCCGTCTCCCGGTGCGTCGTCCTCCAACAGTTCCACCGCCCCCGCCTTGCAGGTTGGCAGAAAGCTGAAATGACTGGCGTCACCGATCTCGACATATCGGCTGCTCGCTTTGGGCAAGCGTTTGGCGAGGTCGGCGGACTCCAGCTGGGCGGGCAGATCCAGCGAGGGTGCGCCGGCTGCGATCACCAGCGCCGGCACGGGTAGAGCGGCGAGACTCTGGTTGGTCATTCCGCGCGAGAGCCCAAGGTCCAGTGTCACGACGGCACTGACGCGAGGATCGCGCAAATCGCTGGCTAATGCTGCTGTAAGTTGCGCAGTTTTTGCGGGACTCATGATCTGGTAAACCTCGCAACTGGACAGCTGCGGATGGGCTTTGCAATCGCCAGCGAACAGCTGTGGGTCAAAGCGTGCACCGGCGATTTCCAGCGCAGTCCAGCCACCGAGGGAATGTCCGACGACTGCGATCCGCCGTTTGGCGGTCGCACCGAATTTGTCCGGTTGTGCCATGACTGCATCAATCGCCCGGCTGAGATCGACGGGTCGCTGCCACAACTGTTCTGCTGCCTGTGCGCTGCGATCATGGGTCGTGCTGCCAGGATGGTTGATGGCCGCAACGATGTAGCCCTGATGAGCCAGCGCACTGGCCAGCCAGATCTGATTGCTCCAGTTGCCGCGATAGCCGTGAGACAACACCACCAAGGGATGCTCCTCCGTAGCAGGAGGCGCGTTGCGAACGGCGCTGGCGCCGGCAAACACGACATCGTCGGCAATCAGCTCTGGCGCGTCGGTTGTCGGGCTCGGGTACCACACGACCATCTCCAGTGGGCGCTGATGGTGCGGGTCGGGCAAGGTGGTGGTCTGGAAGCCGATCTGCTCGACGTCAGCCAAAGCACTGGTTGAAACGCCAATCAAAAGCAGGAGGCGCAGAGCTGTTTTCAATGTTGTTATCTTCCTTGATGAGTAGGGTGAAGCGGATCTCGTCGTCTGTACGTTTCACAATCCCCCGAAACCGCTAAACCAGGGAAACACAATGCCAGCCTTGTGTCCCTGGTATTTTGATTGGGCTCTCAGCTGTCTGCGGCAACGCCATCCGCTGATCATCGCAGGGATGAGCAGCAAGGCGAGCATCCATGGCAGCACAGGGGATGATCCCACACCCAAAGCCGTCAGCATGCCAGCGAGCGCCATACAGATAATTGCCACGTTATAGCTGAGATGCCGACGCTTGATCGACGCGAAGCTGTCCCAATCATAAATCAGCCAGTCGTGGGAGAAACTTCCACACTCGGGGCACTTGTGGGTTGGAGGAATACTGTTCGCAATATAGCCACATTCAGGACATCGAGATTTCATCGAACTATCCATCATCGGAGGCGGGTGATATCAAAGTCAGCTTGGCGAGACTGACTCTGAGCAACCCGCAGTACTTGCTTCCAAGGGCAATCGGTCAGAGCAAACTCCACGAAACCCCGACATACACCCCCATCCCTTCACCCGGTGTCGACCGCGCCGCATCCAGCCCCTTGTCGTCATACCCCGGTGTGACCGTGCCCGCGTAATGCTTGTTGGTCAGGTTGCGCATATCGACCCAGCCCTGCCAGTCACCCTTCGGTGCGTTGTAGCCCAGCGTTGCGCCGAACAGGGCGTAGGGATCAGCGTAGTAGCTGTTGGCATAGTCCACGGCCGTTTTCGATACCAGTTGGGTGTTTACGGCGGCAAAGAAACCTTGCGGCCAGTCGTAACGCAACTCGCCCTGGTAATAGTGCATCGGCAAGCCCGGCAGACGGTTGTCACCGAAACGCTGGTCATCGCGATAATGGAAATCGCTGAAGGTGTAGGCCTGACGCAGACTTAGCTGACGGCCGTCCGCCGCCGACCAGAGTTTGCTGGTGAGGCTGGCTTCGACGCCTTGATGCACGGTCGGGCTGGCGTTGAGTTCGTATGGGGTCACCGCCGTGGCGTCAGGCAGTACCGAAAGCAGTTCGTGGCGCACTTGTGCGTAATACCAGGCCAGGCTCCATTCGCCGACAGCGCTGTCGCCCCGGCCACCGAGTTCGAGCGTGGTGGCGGTCTGGTTTTGCAGGGTGGTCGGGTCTTTTTGCGTGCCGGTGGCCGCGCCATTGCCGGCCGGGAAACGCACGTTGGAGCTGTAGATCAGTGACCATGGGTGCGGCGCCTCGACCGAGCGGCTGAGGTTGCCGAACACTTGAACATCCGGAGTGATCTGGTAGCGCAGGCCGATTCGCGGCGCGTAATCCCAATCGTTGAGGCTGGTTTTGCCGCCGCTGTTCGGATAGGTCACGGCGCTTTCGCGGCGGGTGTAAATAGCGGCGAGGCCGGTGGTCAGCCACAGGTCGTCGGCGATTTCCAGGTCGTTGCCCAAATGCAGGACGGTGTCCGAACCCTGATAGGTGAAGTTGCGCATGCGCGTGCCCGGCGCGTAACCGGCCGTATTGCCGCTCGGGACCCGCACGAATTCGCTGGCGCCGTCGTTGGGCAGGTGCTTCGTCACGCGCAGGCCGACATTGCTGCGGCTTTCCATGCCGAACAGGGCGTCGCGGCGCTTGTAGTCGAAGGTGCCGCTGACGTCTGTATAGGCGACCTTCAAGCGGTTCGGGCCTTCACGCAGATCCATCGGGTAATCGTGATAGACGAGGCCGGTCTGGATGCTCGAATCGTCGTCGATGTAGAAGGTGGTCTTGTTGCCGATGAAAGTGCTGCCCGGTTGCTTGCGGCTGTCGTCGCGCGCCACGTAGGACGGGTTGGCGGCCCGCGAGTGATGCTCGATGGAGTGCTTGGTCACGCGGCCGGCGAGGTCGTTGTCGGTTTCGCGGTAGCGGATGTAGAAGCGTGTCTCCAGGTTCGGGTTGAAGCGATAGCCGAAGTTGGCGATCACGCCTTTGCTGTCGCTGGCGGTGTGATCCTGATAGCCATCGGCATTGGCATCTGTCAGCGACACGTAGTAATCGAAGTCGCCGAGTACTTGCCCGGAACTGATCTGGCGCTGCTGATAGCCGTGGCTGCCGGTCGCATAGCGCACTTGCAGCTTCGGTGCGGTGTAGCCGGTGTGGCTGACGTAATCGATGGCCCCACCCAGCGCCAGCGCACCGCGATCGAAACCGTTGGCGCCGCGCAGCACTTCAACGTGATCGACCCACAACGGCTCGAGCAATTCATACGGCGTACCACCGGGGCCGGTCAGCGGCAAGCCATCGAGCATTGTGTACAGCCCCGACGCATGCGCCCCCGGCGCGCGGTTGATGCCCGAACCTCGCACGGAAATCTTTACGCCTTCATTGCCCGCCGACTGCGCATAGACGCCCGGTTGGTAGGCCAGCACATCCTGATTGCTCGCAACGCGGCCCTGCAATGGCTGGCGCATGTCGACCACATTAGTGCCGCCAGGCACCTGTACCAGACGGGTCTTGGCCTCTTCGACGCTGGCGTCTGCGCCGCTGCGCTCATCCGCCGAGATCAGCACTTGCCCCAGTTCCAGACCTTGAGTCTCGGCCAGCGCCGGGCAGGCAAGGGCCAGGCCGAGCAGGGCGGTGGGCAGGGATTTGGGCGGCGGCATTGAAAAACTCCAGCGAACAGGGATGAACAGTGAACAGTGCGACGCAGGAAACAAGCAGGGAAACACATGATGAGCACGCTTTTTCCCGGCCATGGTCCGCACCGAACGAGGAATAACTTCGCGGATCGGCACTGCACGGTCAATAAACAAATACCGCGACGCCGTTGAGCCGTTTCAAACAGACCGTCCATCCGTCGACTGCCCTGAACCTGCGCCGGGCCGATTCTTTCTACCGGGTGAGTCTTTCAGGAGATACCCCCATGTTCGATCAACAAAAACAGGCATCACTGGCGGCTTGGCGCGAACTGGCGGCGCAAATACAGGACGATCCGGACCCCGAACACCGCTACGACGAACTGCTCAAGGCTGCCGATGCGATGGAAGAACAAGGCCTGATCACCAGCGCCGAATGGCGGCAATTGGTGCGCGAGGCCGGCAACCTGTTCACCCATAACGAAGAACAAACCCACGGTTGAATGGCCAGCGGAGGAACTTCCCATGCTCAGTTATCTGTTTGTCGGCGCCAATGACGTGGAACGTTCAGCGGCCTTTTACCACGCGATCCTGACGCCGCTGGGTTATCAGCACGATCGC
>Ga0196970_1001950_pt1 | contig 11805 bp, 11 predicted proteins | sample S1v_513CmetaG_FD_148672 | JGI IMG/M metagenome (GOLD analysis project Ga0196970, IMG submission 148672) | Soil microbial communities from Anza Borrego desert, Southern California, United States - S1+v_5-13C | ecosystem: Environmental > Terrestrial > Soil > Desert | place: USA: California... | reverse complement strand
TAACAGTAGCAGGATGATGAAAGACTGGAAAAAATTCTCGGTCATGTTCTGGGAGGAATTATTCTTATGGGAATTTATAGAGTAAACGCTCGACAACGCTTCGAGACAGGCGAAATCGGCGTCGGCTAGGATGCCACAGAAAACGCAAAACAAAATACGGAGACTCCATGCGGCCTGCCGAACAGAAAACCAAACCCAAAAACACGTCCCGCCGCCGCTTCCTGCTTGGCGGCCTCGGCCTTACCGGCGCCCTGATCGTCGGCTGGGGCATCATGCCGCCGCGCCAGCGTTTGCATCCGGATAATCCCTTGCCCGTGGCCGAGGGCGAGGTCCGGCTGAACGGCTGGATCAAGCTCGCGGCCGATGGCACGGTCATCGTCGCCATGCCACAGTGCGAAATGGGACAGGGCGTGTATACCGCGCTGCCGATGCTGGTCGCCGAGGAGCTCGATGTGCCGCTGTCGGCCGTGAAGATCGAACGGGCGCCGATCGACAAGATTTTCGGCAACGTCGCGGTGCTCCAGGACGGCTTGCCCTTCCACCCGGACGGGGCCGGCACGTTCAAGGAGGCCGCGGTCTGGTTCACCGGCAAGGCGGCTCGCGAGTTCGGGCTGATGGTCACCGGCGGCTCGTCCTCGGTGAAGGACGCCTGGAACCCGATGCGCGAGGCAGGTGCAACCGCACGCGCGATGCTGGTGGCGGCCGCGGCGAAGGAATGGGGCGTGGCGCCGGAACAGTGCCGGACGGAAGAGGGGGCGGTCGTTCATCCGGACGGGAAGAAGGCGCGCTACGGCGAGCTGGCGGCCAAGGCGGTCAACAGCACGCCCGGCGCCATCCGCCTGAAAGACCCGAAGGAATTCAAGCTGATCGGCACGCCGCAGCCGCGCCGGGACTCGCTGGCCAAGGTCAACGGCAGCGCGACCTTCGGACTCGACCCGCGGCCCGAAGGCATGGTGTACGCGGCAGTCAAGATGAGCCCGACCATCGGCGGGCGCGTGCAGAGGCTTGATGCCGATGCGGTGAAGGGCATGCCGGGCGTAGTCGGCGTAGTGGATTTCTCCGACGCGGCGCCGGGCATGGCAGGCGTGGCGGTGATTGCCAAGTCTTACTGGCAGGCGAGGCAGGCGCTTGCCGCGCTGCCGGTGATCTGGAACGAGGGGGCGAATGCGCGCCTGTCGTCGGCGGCCGTGTTCAAGGAACTGGCCGAGCGCCTGGACAGCGAATCCGGCTTCACCTATCACCAGGTCGGTGAACCCGATCCGCGTTCGGCCGCCGCGAAGCACATCAAGGCCGAATACCGCGCGCCTTTCCTCGCGCATGCGACGATGGAGCCGGTCAATTGCACCGCGCAGGTCAAGGATGGAAAGGTGACTCTGTGGGCGTCGACCCAGGTGCCGAGCATCGCCGCCGATGCCGCGGCGCGCGTGGCCAAAACCAGCGCGGAAAACGTGACGGTGAACGTGACCTACATCGGCGGCGGCTTCGGCCGCCGGCTGGAAGTCGACATGATTGCGCAGGGCGTGGCCATCGCTGCACAGGCAGGCGGCCTGCCGGTGCAAGTGATCTGGAGCCGGGAAGAGGACACGACGCATGACTTTTACCGTCCTGCCGCGCTCGCCCGCTTTTCCGCATCGCTGGACGGCGAGGGCAATGTCGTTGTCTATGAAAACAAGCTGGCATCCGGCGCCATTACGCATCAGGTGATGGAGCGGACGTTCGGCCTCATGGGGGCCGGACCGGACAAGACGACCGCCGAAGGGGCGTTCGACATGCCCTATGAATTCGCGCACCAGAAGATCGCGCATGTGACCGTGCCCACGCCGGTACCGATCGGCTACTGGCGTTCGGTCGGCCACTCCCATAACGCGTTTTTCAAGGAAAGCTTCATCGATGAGCTTGCGCATGCCGCGGGCAAGGACCCGATTGCATTCCGCCGCGGCCTGCTCAAGACGCATCCGCGCCATCTTGCCGTGCTCGATGCGGCGGTAGCCAAAGCGGGCAAGCCGGCGCCGGGCCGCGCCCATGGCGTGGCGCTGCATCGCTCCTTCGGCTCGATCGTCGCGCAGGTTGCCGAAGTGTCCGTCGAAGGGACGGAAATCTGTGTGCACAAGGTCGCCTGTGCGATCGACTGCGGCCTGGCCGTCAATCCGAACATCATTGCGCAGCAGATGGAGTCAGGCGTGATCTTCGGCCTGAGCGCGGCGCTGTTCGGCGAAGTCACGATCAAGGATGGCAAGGTCGAGCAGCAGAATTTCCACGACTATCCGGTGCTGCGCATGAATCAGGCGCCGCATGTGGATACGATCGTGATCCGGAACGCGGAACCGCCGGAAGGTGTGGGTGAACCGGGCACGCCGCCCATCGCGCCGGCGGTGGCGAACGCCGTGTTCGCATTGACCGGCAAGCGCCTGCGCAGCCTGCCGTTGCGTCTTACCTGAGTCAGTCCGCCGCTTCCTGCAGCCGGACGTGCAGGTTGCAGGTGCGCTGCCATTCCGCCCGTTCAGGGGAAGCGGCGGCTTCCGCGCGCAGCGCGGCCAGGCTTTTTTCCGCCTGTGCCTGGATCAGCCGGTCGGCGATCTTTGTGTCAGGCAGCACCGTGCCGAAGAAGGCCACTGCGTCGCTGCGCTGGATGAGAAGGGTGGGAAAATTTTCCACGTCGATATCGCCGATGAAATCCGCCTGGTCTTCGATATCGATCCACACGAATCGCTTGTCGGGATGCTGTTCGGCCAGCTTGTCGAAGCTGCTGCGGTAGCCGCGGCAGGTATCGCACCACGCGGCGCACAGGCACGCGACGAGCCACGCATCCTGCGCGAGCCATTCGGCCAGCAGAGCGCGGTTGTCGTTGTCGAGCGTGATGCAGTTGGCGGGCATGTGCGGCAAGCGTATCTGGAACGGGAGCCTATTGTAAGGGAAGGCGTGTCCGGACGCTTGCCGTCGTGAACGTGCCGGGTCAGGCGGTCGTATTGACGTTCTGGCCGAGATGGGCGGGCAGGTTGGCGGGGGTGGACGGGGTGGCGGGCGGCAAGGCTTCGAGCAGTGCCAGCGCGCTGCTGGCCTGCACATCCATTGCCTTCTTCATCACCGCGACCCCGATGGCCTGGTTGGTTGCCGTCGTCGCAAGCGTCGTTGCGAGTTGGGCGATTTGTTTGACTTCCATGCATTCCTCCGTTGTCGTTCTGCTGTTAACGGCAGCCGAACGGCGCAATTTAGGGTGGCCGTCACGGTAAAATACGGCCATGTCTACCATTCTTGCCATCGACACATCTTCCGAGCTTGCCTCGGTCGCCTTGTTGCATCGCGGACAATTGATTTCCCATGAAGCGGCCGGCGTGCAAACGCACTCGCAGACCGTATTGCCGATGGTGCAAGCGCTCCTGGCGCAAGCCGGCATTCCGCTCGCTGCGTGCGATGCGGTCGCATTCGGCGCGGGCCCGGGCTCCTTCACCGGCGTACGTACGGCCTGCGGCGTCGCGCAGGGCCTGGCCTATGGGGCGGGCCTGCCTGTCGTTCCTGTCGTGACCCTGCTCGCCATGGCGGCCGCCTGCCGTGAAACGTCGGGCGCCGGCGAAGTGCTGGTCGTCCTCGATGCACGCATGGAGGAGGTGTACTGGGCACAGTATCGTTACAACGAGGGCTGGGAGGTTGTGGCCGAACCCGCCTTGTCCGCGCCCGGCGCGGTCATCATGCAGGGCGACGCCGCCGTGTGCGGCAACGGCCTCGCGGCCCACGCATCCGCCTTCGGCAACTGGAAGGAAACCTGGCCGCACATCATGCCGCACGCCGCGCAGATCGCGCGCCTCGCGGAAACTGAGCTTGCCGCCGGCCGCAGCGTGGCGCCGCATGAGGCCCAGCCGATCTACCTGCGCAACAAGGTTGCGCTGACTACCGCCGAACGCCAGGCAAAGGTGGCGTCATGAGCGCCCTCTTCAAAGTCGCGGCCGAGTCGCCGGCCTTGTCTTCCTTGCAGTTTGCGCGCATGCAGGTGAGCGACTTGCCGGATGTGCTCGCCATCGAAAACGATGTCTATCCCCATCCCTGGTCGCGCGGCAATTTCCTCGATTCGCTCTACAGCGGCTACGAAGCCTGGACCTTGCGCGATCCGGCCGGCATGCTCGCCGGTTATTTCCTGGTCATGCTGGCAGTGGACGAAGCGCACCTCCTCAACATCAGCGTGCGCCGCGACCTGCACGGCAAGGGCGTGGGGCGCATGCAATTGGACAAGGTCGTTGCCCTGTCGCGCGACAAGGGCATGGCCTCGATCCTGCTCGAGGTGCGCCCGTCGAACCTGCGCGCGCTGGCGGTGTACAAGCAATACGGATTCGCGCAGATCGGCGTGCGCAAGGGCTATTACCCGGCGGCCGATAATACGCGCGAGGACGCCATCGTAATGAGGTTTGCGCTATGACACGGATGACACTGGAGCGCCGCGCAGTTTTCCTGGATGAAATGGGCATCGGTCCGCTCTGGCAGCGCCGCGACCTGCCTGCGCCTGCACAAGATGCAGTCGAAGCTGTGGCGGAACCGGCGCGTGCCGAGCAGGCCATCGCTCCGATGGCGCTTGCACCACAGGCTCCCCCGCAGAATGCCGTCGCCACGATGGAGTGGGCGCAGCTCAAGGAGAGCGTGGCCGGATGCGTGAAATGCGGACTGTGCAACGGGCGGACGAAGACCGTCTTCGGCGTCGGCGACGAGAAGGCCAAGTGGCTGTTCATCGGCGAAGGCCCCGGACGCAACGAGGACCAGACCGGCGAGCCCTTCGTCGGTCCGGCGGGCAAGCTGCTCGACAACATGCTGCGCGCCATCGGGCTCAGGCGTGGAGAGAACGCCTACATTGCCAACATCGTCAAATGCCGTCCCACGGACGAGACCGGACGCGACCGTCCGCCGGCGCCTGAGGAGGTCGCAGCGTGCATGCCTTACCTCGAACGCCAGATCGCCCTGATCCAGCCGACGGTCCTGGTTGCGCTCGGCAAGACCGCCGCGCTGTCGCTGCTCGGGCTCGATCCCGAAACGCCGGTGTCGAAGTTGCGCGGCACCGTGCACACCTATGCCGGCCTGCCGCTCATCGTCACGTACCATCCGGCCTATCTGCTGCGCAACATGGCAGACAAGCGGAAGGCCTGGGCCGATCTGTGCCTCGCGACGACGACGTATGCAAACGCATAACGCGCGTACCTATCAAGAACACTTTCATCAGCGCTGGAATTTCCTGACCGATCCGCACGTCCGCACCTTGGCGTGGCTGCTGGATGCGCCGGACCTGCTTGATGCCGCCGCACCCGAATGGCAGGGCAGGATCGCCAGCATCGGGCCGCTGGATGAGCGCGACTTGGATTGGCTGCGCGAACTGGACCGCAATCCGCAGTCACTGCATGACTATCTCGCCATCCAGCCGCTGACCCGGCTCGGCCGCTACGCCGAAAAATTGATGGCCTGTTACCTCGAACACAGTGAAAACCTGTTCGCGCACGGGGTGCAGGTCCGGACGGAAAAGAACGAAACGGTAGGCGAGTTCGACTTCCTCCTCAAGCGCGGCCAGGGTCTCGTGCATTGGGAGTTCGCCACCAAGCTCTACCTCCTCGAGTCCAGCGGACACGGACGGCACGCCGATTATTTCGTCGGCCCCAACCTCGCCGACACCCTGGGCGTAAAGGTGCGCAAGATCATGGACCGGCAGCTCGCGCTATCGCAGCATCCGGCCGCCGTAACGCTGCTGCCGATGCCGGTCATCTCCGCCGAAGCCCTGGTCAAGGGCTGGCTTTTTTATCAGGGAAGAACGCCGGAAGCCGAACACCCGCAGGGTGTTTCGCACGCCCATTGCCGGGGTTTCTGGTGCACGCTGGAAGAAACGGAAGGCCTCGGCGCCGTGGCCTTTGCCATCCTGCCGCGCCTGAGCTGGCTTGCACCGGCGAGACTGGCGCCGGAGGAGGGCGTGGACAAAGAGGCATTGCGCGGAAAACTGGAAGCGCATTTCCAGGCGAACTCTTCCCCCGCGCTGGTGGCACTGTTGCGACGGGAAGGCGGCGTGCTGCTGGAGATTGATCGCGGCTTCGTGGTGCCCGACGACTGGCGCAGCCGGGCCGAGATTCGCGTCAGGCGCGTGCCGCCCGTGGATTAATGCTTGTGCTCGCCGATGAGCGCGAGCGAATCGAACTCGCGCTGGTTGGCGGCATGCTTTTTCATTGCCATCAGCATCGTCGCCGCGACGAACATACCGAACAGGACGATCACGATATTGATGTCCAGGTTCAGTTTCACCATCAGCGCATACAGCATCAGCATGGTGAGAACGGACAGGTTTTCGTTGAAGTTCTGCACGGCAATCGAATGGCCCGCGCTCAGCAGGACGTGGCCGCGATGCTGCAGCAATGCATTCATCGGCACCACGAAGTAGCCGGCCAGCGCGCCGATCAGGATCAACAGCACGTAGGCCAGCCAGACGGTGTGCACCATGGTCATGGTGATCACGATCAGTCCCATGCCGACACCCAGCGGCATCACGGTCAGGGCTTTCTTCAGCGGGACGAAACGGGCGGCGGCGGTTGCGCCGACGGCAACGCCGATCGCAAAAACGCCTTGCAGGATCGCCGCTTTGTCGAGCGGCATGTTGAGCGACTTCTCGGCCCACTTCAGCACGATGAATTGCAGCGTGGCGCCGGCTCCCCAGAACAAGGTCGTGACCGCGAGCGAGATCTGGCCCAGCTTGTCCTTCCATAAAGTCGTGAAGCAGCCGGCGAAGTCCGCTACCAGCCGGATCGGGTTGCGTTCCTGGTGCGGATAGCGGGCGCCGGTATCGGGAATCTTCAGGTTGAATACGGCGGCCAGCACATAAGCGACCATGATGACCGAAAGCGCGGCCTCAGCTGCGGTGTCGACGCCGAGGTCGATGACGGGGAAGTCCAGGCCGAGCAGCATGGCCGAGACTTTCGAGTTGACGAGCGCACCGCCCATCACGGTGCCGAGGATGATCGAGATCACGGTCAGGCCTTCGATCCATCCGTTGGCGGCCACCAGTTTTTCAGGCGGGAGCAATTCGGTGAGGATGCCGTACTTGGCGGGCGAATACGCCGCGGCGCCAAAGCCGACTACTGCGTAGGCGAGCAGGGGATGCACATTGAAGAACATCATCGCGCAGCCGCCGATCTTGATCATGTTGGTAATGAACATGACCCGGCCCTTCGGCATCGAGTCGGCGAATGCGCCGACGAAGGCGGCCAGCAGCACGTAGGAGAGTACGAAGAACAACTTGAGCAGCGGCGTCATCCACGCCGGGGCTTTCATTGTTGTTAACAGCGCGATGGCCGCGATCAGCAGTGCGTTATCCGCAAGCGACGAAAAAAACTGCGCCGCCATGATGGTGTAGAAACCGCGATTCATCCGCATATTGCAGTAACCAGTATTGTCTCCGGCTTGCTTTATACCATAGAAACATAGAGCGACTGGCGGATTTGTTCCGCATCGGAATATAAGCGTCCGGTAAAATGCAGGATCGCCAAGCTTCTTCGTTTCTTCGATTCGTTTCATGCCCAGACCGCTCGTCGCCACCATTCACCTTGCTGCCCTGCGGCACAATCTTGCCGTTGCCAAAACACATGCTCCCGCCGCCAAAGTGTGGGCCGTCGTCAAGGCCAATGCCTATGGCCACGGGCTGCAGCGCGCGATGCATGCCTTCGCCGCCGCCGACGGACTTGCACTGATCGAAGTCGACGGCGCGGTCCGGCTGCGCGAATACGGCTGGGCCAAACCCATCCTGTTGCTCGAAGGTTTCTTTGATGCCGACGATTTGCCGGTGTGCGCAGAGCACGGCATCCAGTTCGCGGTGCATTGCAATGAGCAAATCGACATGCTCGAAAAGGCAAGTCTTTCCGCGCCGGTGGATGTGCACTTGAAACTCAACAGTGGAATGAACCGGCTGGGATTCGAAGCCGACGCATTCCGGCGGGCGCACGCAAGATTGAAGGCGATTTCTGCAGTCCGCAGCATCACCCTCATGACGCACTTCGCCAATGCGGATGATCCGGGCAATGCCGGCATGCCGCTGTCCGAACAGGTACGGCGCTTCGAGGCGGCGGCGGAAGGCGTGCCGGGCAATCGCAGCCTTGCCAATTCGGCAGCGGTGCTGACGCATTCCGAACTGGCATGCGACTGGGTGCGTCCCGGCATCATGCTGTATGGCGGCACGCCGGGCGGAAACACCGCGCAGGCGTTCGGACTGGAACCGGCAATGACGCTGGCAAGCGAGATCATCGGTGTGCAGCGTATCGAGGCGGGCGCCGCGATTGGTTACGGCAGCCGTTTCATCGCCGGCAAGCCGATGACGGTCGGCGTCGTCGCCTGCGGCTATGCGGACGGCTATCCGCGCCACGCGCCGAGCGGTACGCCGGTGACTGTCGACGGGCATCGGACTTCGCTTGTCGGACGCGTGTCGATGGACATGATCACGGTCGACCTGAGCGACGTGCCCGGCGCGCGGGTCGGCAGCAAGGTGGAGCTGTGGGGCAGGGCGCTGCCCATCGACGAGGTTGCCGCAGCGGCGGGAACCATCGGCTATGAATTGATGTGCGCACTCGCGCCGCGCGTGCGGGTGGTCGAAGAGTAAACATGGCAAAACAGAAAACCAATTACACCTGCACCGAGTGCGGCGGCGTCGTCAACAAGTGGGCTGGCCAGTGCCCGTCGTGCGGCCAGTGGAACACGCTGGTGGAAACCGTCGTCGAGACTGCCGGCAACCGTTTCTCGGGGCAATATCAGGGCCTTGCGCAATCGGCGCCGGTCCTCAGCCTCGCCGACATCGAAGCGATCGATGTGCCGCGCTTTGGCACCGGGATCGATGAATTCGACCGTGTGCTGGGCGGCGGGCTGGTGGCGGGCGGCGTCGTGCTGATCGGCGGCGATCCGGGCATCGGCAAGTCGACGCTGCTGCTGCAGGCGCTGGCGAACATGGCGAAACTGAAAAAGGTCTTGTACGTCAGCGGCGAAGAGTCCGGCGCGCAGATCGCGCTGCGCGCCAAGCGCCTCGCTGTCGATGCGAAGGAGTTGCAGCTGCAGGCCGAGATCCAGCTCGAGAAGATTCTCAACACGCTGGCCGAGCACAAGCCGCAGGTTGCCGTCATCGATTCCATCCAGACCATTTATTCCGATGCGCTGACTTCCGCTCCCGGTTCCGTCGCGCAGGTGCGGGAATGCGCGGCGCAACTGACGCGCGTGGCCAAGCAGTCGGGCATCACCATCATCATGGTCGGGCATGTCACGAAAGAAGGCGCGCTGGCCGGTCCGCGCGTGCTGGAGCACATCGTCGACACCGTGCTGTACTTCGAGGGCGACACGCATTCCAGCTTCCGCCTGGTGCGCGCGTTCAAGAACCGCTTCGGCGCGGTGAACGAGCTTGGCGTGTTTGCCATGACGGAGAAGGGGCTCAAGGGCGTATCCAATCCTTCCGCGCTGTTCCTGTCGCAACACGACAGCCAGGTGCCGGGTTCCTGCGTGATGGTGACCCAGGAAGGCACGCGCCCCTTGCTGGTGGAAATCCAGGCGCTGGTCGATACCTCGCATGTGCCCAATGCGCGCCGCCTTTCGGTGGGCCTGGAGCAGAACCGACTCGCAATGTTGCTGGCGGTGCTGCACCGGCATGCTTCCATCGCGGTGTTCGACCAGGACGTGTTCATCAATGCGGTTGGCGGCGTGAAGATCACCGAACCCGCGGCCGACCTTGCGGTGCTGCTCGCTATCCATTCCTCCATGCGCAACAAGCCGCTGCCGCGCGGGCTTGTCGTGTTCGGAGAAGTGGGCCTTGCCGGCGAGATCCGCCCCGCGCCGCGCGGACAGGAGCGGCTGCGCGAAGCGGCCAAGCTCGGCTTTTCGATCGCGTTGATTCCGAAATCCAACGCGCCAAAGCAAAAGATCGAAGGCTTGAACGTGATCGGCGTCGAGCGCATCGATGAAGCGCTCAACCGCTTGCGCGAGCTCGACTGAGCAGGAAGTTAAGAGAGCGCGTCGATGACGATGCGCGCGGCCTGTACGCCGCTGCGCGTTGCCGATTCCAGCGTCGCGGGGTAGTCGCAGGCGGTGTAATCGCCGGCAAGTGCGAGGCCGCGGACGCCGGTGTCGTTCGCGGGCCGGGATAGAGCGGGGCGGCAGGAAAAGGTCGCGCGCTTTTCGGTAATGACCTTGCTCCACTGGGGATGCATCAGTTCAGGGCGGCGGAATGCCTTCGCCAGATGGGCGGCGAGTGATGCGGCAAGTGTGTCATGGCCGGGCGTGATGGCCTCGCGCGACGCGCTGACGACGACGGCAAGCAATCCGCTGCGCGCGGGATCGAGCAGGCCGCGGTCGAAAACGAATTGGCCCCATTCTCCTTGTTCCGGATCATCAACCAGGGCAAAGAAGGCATGATCGAGCGTCATGTCCGGCTTGTACTGCAGATAGCAGGTGGTGATCGGCTCGTACTCGAATGCGGACAGGGCGGGGATTTCCGCATGACCTTCCAGCAGGGAGGCCGCATTGCCCGGCGGCGCGGCGACCACCACCGCCTCGAAGCGTTCGCCGGCCTGCGGTGCACCATTCATGTCGAGACGCCAATGCCCGCCTTCCCGCACCAGTCGCCGCACTTGCGTACCGAGACGCAGCGCGCCGCCATGCCCTTCGATGAAGGCGCCGGCATGCCGGGGGAACAGGGCGGTCAGGTCGACGCGCGGGATGAGCATGTCCGATGCCGCGCGGCGGGCGCCGAGGCTGTCGCGCAATACGTTCAGGAACACTTGCGCGGATGCGCGTTCGGGCGGGGTATTCAGCGCCGCGATGCACAGCGGCCGCCACATCAGCCGTGTCAGGCGCTCGGTCTGGTCGTAGCGGTCGAGCAGTTCGCTGACGCTGCAGTCCTGGTGCAAGGTCCAGTCCATCCACCTCGCGGTGGTGGAAAAGCGGGCGAGGGCGAGCTTGTCGGTGCGATCCAGTCCCGAGGCCCGCAGCAGTCCGGCCAGCATGTGCAGCGGCGCGGGCAGCCGGGGCGTGACGAAATCCATTCCAGTGCCGGCAGGGTAGCGCATCTGCAGCGGCAGGCGCAGCATGACCTCGTCGGCAGCGAGACCGACGGTCTCCATCAGGCGCAGCGATTCGCTGTAGGCACCGAGCAGGATGTGCTGGCCGTTGTCGAGCTGCCTGCCGTCGATGTCCACCATGCGCGCCCGGCCGCCGAGCGTGCGGGCGGCTTCGAACAGCGTGACCGCGACACCCGATGCCGCCAGTTCCACACCGGCCGCGCACCCGGCCCAGCCGCCGCCGATGACCGCGACCTTGCGCATCATCCGCGCACGTAGGTCTTCCACGCCAGCCATAGCTTGCGGATCGGCGTGAGCGAGATCTTCTGATTCAGGACCTGGAAGCGGTCGCGCTCGATCTCGTCGAGCAGCGCGCCGTAGATCGCAGCCATCATCAGGCCCGGGCGCTGCGCCCTCCGGTCCGCCTTCGGCAGCAGTGCGAAGGCTTCCGCGTAGACGGTGCGTGCGCGTTCGGACTGGAAGCGCATGAGTTTTTCAAAATTGTCGCTGTGCCGCGCATTCAGGATGTCGGCCGCGGTCACATTGAACTGCTGCAATTCATTGACCGGGAGGTAGATGCGTCCCTTGCGGGCATCCTCGCCCACATCGCGGATGATATTGGTCAGCTGGAAGGCGAGACCGAGCTTCTCCGCATATTGCAGCGTCTCCGGACGCGTGGCGCCGAAGATGCTGGCCGACAGGATGCCGACGGCGCTGGCCACATGCCAGCAATACTTCTGCAAGCCCTTGTAGTCGAGGTAGCGCG
>Ga0196970_1001949_pt1 | contig 11810 bp, 9 predicted proteins | sample S1v_513CmetaG_FD_148672 | JGI IMG/M metagenome (GOLD analysis project Ga0196970, IMG submission 148672) | Soil microbial communities from Anza Borrego desert, Southern California, United States - S1+v_5-13C | ecosystem: Environmental > Terrestrial > Soil > Desert | place: USA: California... | reverse complement strand
GTTGAACTCCAGCGTCTTCGGCACCGGCTGGCCGTCGGCCCCGCGGACGATCATCAGGCCGCCGAACAGCACGCCCTTGAACGGCCGTCCTTCGGCCGCGAGGCCGCGCACCGTCGGTTCGACGATCTCGCGCATGACCTGGGCCTCCAGGTCCGGCGTCAGGACGGGGGCAGGGGAGTAGGCGCCCATGCCGCCGGTGTTCGGGCCGGTGTCGCCGTCGCCGACCGCCTTGTGGTCCTGCGCCGAGGCCAGCGGCACCGCGGTGGTGCCGTCCACCAGGGCGAAGAAGCTGACCTCCTCGCCATCCAGGAACTCCTCGACCACGATCTCGGCGCCGGCGGAGCCGAAGCGGCCGCTCACCAGCGCCTCGTCGATGGCGGCGAAGGCCTCCTCCTCGCTGCGGGCGACGGTGACGCCCTTGCCGGCGGCGAGGCCATCGGCCTTCACCACGATCGGGGCGCCGTGCTGGCGGACATAGGCCTTGGCGGCCTCGGCGTCGGTGAAGCGCTGGTAGAAGGCGGTCGGCACGCCGTACTTGGCCAGCAAATCCTTCATGAAGCCCTTGGAGCCCTCCAGCTCCGCCGCCGCGGCGCTGGGGCCGAAGGCTTTGATGCCGGCGGCTTCGAGCTTGTCGACGAGGCCGAGGACCAGCGGCCCCTCCGGGCCGACCACCACGAAGTCGATGCCCTGATCCTTGGCGAAGCGCAGGATGCCGTCCACGTCCTCGGCGCCGATGGCGACGCACTCGGCCACCTCGGCGATGCCGGCGTTGCCGGGGGCGCAGACCAGCCGGTCGCACAGCGGCGAGCGCTTGATGGCCCAGCACAGCGCGTGCTCGCGCCCACCCGACCCGACGACCAGGACTTTCATGGGACCCCGTCCTTCCATGCTTGTTGCCGACCGGCAGCCTTGTATCATGGCGCGACCATGACTCAAGACCTGGATAGCACCCCCCTCATCGCCGAGCCGCCGCGCCCCGGCTCCAACCTCCCGGAATTCTCGGTCGGCGACCTGGCGCGGGCGCTGAAGCGGACCATCGAGGACACCTACGGCTTCGTCCGCGTGCGCGGCGAGATCTCGCAGCCCAAGCGCCACAGCTCCGGCCACTGCTACCTGCGGCTCAAGGACGAGACCGCGGTGATCGAGGCGGTGTGCTGGCGCGGCACCGTGTCGAAGCTGGCGGTCGCCCCGGAGGAGGGGCTGGAGGTCATCGTCACCGGCCGGGTCACCACCTATCCCGGCCGCTCGCAGTACCAGCTCATCATCGAGTCGATGGAGCTGGCCGGCGAGGGCGCGCTTCTCAAGATGCTGGAGGAGCGCAAGCGCCGCCTCGCCGCCGAAGGCCTGTTCGACCAGGGCCGCAAGAAGCCCATCCCCTTCCTGCCGGAGGTCATCGGCGTGATCACCTCGCCCACGGGCGCGGTGATCCGCGACATCCTGCACCGCCTGAACGACCGCTTCCCGCGCCGGGTGCTGCTGTGGCCGGTGGCGGTGCAGGGCGACGGTGCGGCGGCCCAGGTCGCGGCGGCCATCGAGGGCTTCAACCGGCTGGAACCGGGCGGCCGGGTGCCGCGGCCGGACTTGCTGATCGTCGCGCGCGGTGGCGGCTCGCTGGAGGACCTGATGGCCTTCAACGAGGAGGTCGTGGTGCGCGCGGCCGCAGGCAGTCGCATCCCGCTGATCTCCGCCGTCGGGCACGAGACCGACACCACGCTGATCGACTTCGCCTCCGACAAGCGCGCGCCCACCCCGACCGCGGCGGCCGAGATGGCGGTGCCGGTGCGGGTCGAGCTGCTGGCCCAGGTGCTGGACGACGAGCGCCGGCTGATGGCCAGCGCCCACCGCTGGATCGCCGAACGCCGGACGCGGGTGGAGGGGCTGGCGCGCGGGCTGGGCGACCCGCGCTCTCTGCTGGAGGGGCACGCCCAGCGCCTCGACGACCGGGCGGAGCGCCTGGGCATGGCGGTGCGCGGTCTCGTCGAGCGGCGGCGGACGCGGGTCGGCGAGATGGGCGCCAAGCTGCGGCACCCGCGCGAGAAGCTGGCGCAGGCGGAAGCGCGGCTGACGTCCGAGTCGCGGGCGGTGGCCGGGGCGCTGCGGCACGCCGTGGTGGCCGCGGAAGGCAAGTTCGAGCGGGTGGCCGGGCGTCTGTCGATCCGGCCGGCGGCGATCAAGATCGGCGAGGGCGGGCGGCGGCTGGCCGACCTGGCGCCACGGGTCGGGCGCGGCTACGGCAAGCTGATCGAGGAGCGGACGGCGCGGGTGCAGGCGCTGGGCCAGCTGCTGGAGAGCTACTCCTACGAGGGCGTGCTGAAACGCGGCTACGCCGTGATCCGCGGGCCGGACGGCAAGCCGCTGACCGCGGTGGCCGGGGCCACGCCGGGGCTGGCGGTCACCCTGCAGTTCCACGACGGGAACGCGGCGGCGACGGTGGACGGCGGGGCGCCGGCGGCTGAGCCGCCCCCCAAGGCCGTGAAGCCGAAACCAGTCGAGCTTCCGAAGGCCGAACCGAAGAAGGCTGTGCGGGCGCCGGCCCAGGGGAGCCTGTTCTGACCCGGTCGGAACCCGTAGGTTGGGTTGAGGCGAAGCCGAAGCCCAACATCCCCGCCTTGTGACGGTATGTTGGGCTTCGCTGCGCTCAACCCAACCTACACACCCCCCGCGAACCGCCAGGGCAGGGTCTCGCCGCTCTTGAAGGGCAGGACGCCGTCGCCCTCGGGCAGCAGGATGATGTCCGGCACCGGGCCGGGGGTGCGCTCCAGCACCACCTTCTCCTCGGCGACCGGCAGCCGGTAGAAGCGCGGGCCGTTCAGGCTGGCGAACGCCTCCAGCTTTTCGAGCGCGCCCGCCTCCTCGAAGGCCAGCGCGTACAGCTCCAGCGCGTTGGCGGCGGTGAAGCAGCCGGCGCAGCCGCAGGCGGCCTCCTTGGCGGACACCGTGTGCGGGGCGGTGTCGGTGCCCAGGAAAAACGGGCCTTCGCCGGAGGTCGCCGCCTCCACCAGGGCGCGGCGGTGCTTTTCGCGCTTGGCGATGGGCAGGCAGTAGAGGTGCGGGCGGATGCCGCCCTGGAAGAGATGGCTGCGGTTGATCAGCAGGTGGTGCGCGGTGATGGTGGCGCCCAGCCGGCCCGACGCCGCCTGCGAGCGCACGAAGGCCACCGCCTCCTCGGTCGTCACATGCTCCAGCACGACGCGGAGCGTCGGGTAACGCTCCAGCAGCGGGGCCAGCACGGTGTCGATGAACACCGCCTCGCGGTCGAAGATGTCGACGCTCTGGTCCGTGACCTCGCCGTGGATCAGCAGGGGCAGGCCGATCTCGGCCATGCGTTCCAGCACGCCGTCCACCCGCTTCAGGTCGGTGACGCCGTGCGCGCTGTTGGTCGTGGCGTTGGCGGGGTAGAGCTTCACCGCCGCGAACACGCCTTCGGCCGCACCCTGCGCGATGTCGTCGGCGTCGGTGGTGTCGGTCAGGTAGGCGGTCATCAGCGGCGTGAAGGCGAAGCCGTCCGGCAGCGCGGCCAGGATGCGGGCGCGGTAGGCGCGGGCGTCGGCCGTCGTCACCACCGGCGGCTTCAGGTTCGGCATCACGATGGCGCGGCCGAACTGGCGTGCCGTGAAGGGCAGCACCGCCTTCAGCATGGCGCCGTCGCGCAGGTGCACGTGCCAGTCGTCGGGGCGGCGCAGGATCAGGCGGTCGGTGGGCATGGCGATCTCCGAGGTCCGGTGGACGGGGACTTGTAGACGCTCCGGCACGTCCACTTCAACCGCATCGGGGGATGACGCCCGCCCGGAAACCCGCTAAAAACCTCCCCCTCCCAGGATCGGAACCGGACACCATGAGCCTGATCACCCCCCGCACCCCGCCCGGCGTGATGGAACTGCTGCCCCGCCAGCAGGTGGCCTTCCAGCGCATGCTGGACACCATCCGCCGCGGCTACGAGCGCTTCGGCTTCGTGCCCGTCGAGACGCCGGTGTTCGAGACGGTGGAGACGCTGCTCACCAAGTCCGGCGGCGAGACCGAGAAACAGGTCTATTTCGTGCAGAGCACCGGCGCCATCGCCCAGGGCCACAAGCCCGACATGGCGCTGCGCTTCGACCTGACGGTGCCGCTGGCCCGCTATGTGGCCGAGCACGAGCGTGACCTTGCCTTTCCCTTCCGCCGCTACCAGATCCAGCGCGTGTACCGCGGCGAGCGCGCCCAGCGCGGCCGCTTCCGCGAGTTCTACCAGTGCGACATCGACGTCATCGGCAAGGACAGCCTGTCCCTGCACTACGACGCCGAGATGCCGGCGGTGATCTACCACGTCTTCCGCGAGCTGGACTTCGGCGGCTTCACCATCAACGTCAACAACCGCAAGATCCTGCTGGGCCTGCTCGACGGGCTGGGCCTGTCGGACGCCGAAACCCGCGTGCTGGTGCTGCGCGAGATCGACAAGCTCGACAAGATCGGCCGCGACAAGGTGCGCGCCAACCTCACCGGCGAGGAGCTGAAAGTGCCGGCCGCGGTGGCCGATACGATCCTCTCCCTGATCGCCGAGGAAAAGTCGAACGACGAGACGCTGACGGCGCTGCGGGCGCTGGGCATCCAGAACGAGACGTTCCTCAAGGGCGTCGATGAGCTGACCACCGTCATCGAGGGGCTGAAGGCCTTCCAGGTGCCGGACGGCTACGTGCGCATCAACCTCGCCATCGCCCGCGGCCTGGACTACTACACCGGCACCGTCTACGAGACCTTCCTGAACGACCACAAGGGCATCGGCTCGGTCTGCTCGGGCGGGCGCTACGACAATCTGGCCAGCCACTACACCAAGTCGCGGCTGCCCGGCGTCGGCATCTCCATCGGCGCCACCCGGCTGTTCTACCAGCTGATGGACGCCGGCCTGATCAAGGACGCCGGCGCCACGGCGGAGGTGCTGGTCACCCAGATGGACGAGGCGCTGGGCGCCGACTACTTCCGCATGGCCGCCGAGCTGCGGGCATCCGGGCTCAACACCGAGATCCAGCTCGAAGGCGGCAAGATCGCCAAGCAGATGAAGTACGCCGACAAGGCCGGCATCCCGGTGGTCGTCCTCATGGGCTCGGACGAGAAGGCCCGTGGGACCGCGACCGTGAAGCACCTCGTGAAGGGCGAGCAGGTCGAGGTGCCGCTGGGCGAGCTGGCGGAGCGGGTGAAGGCGCTGCTCGGGCGCGGATGACGCCGCAGGGGAGCGGTGTCCCTACCGCTCCATCTCCGGCTGGATGCCCACGCTCTTCATCGCCCGGCACAGCTCGATGATCGCCTCGCTCATTTCCGGGAAGGCGACGGCCAGGGCGTGGCGGTCCTTGTCCAGGCGGATCACGTGGGCGACGGCGTGGACCGGCGCGTGGTCGGGCACGTCCTCGCAGCGGATGTCGAGCTTCAGGCGCGTCCCGGCGCTCACCATCAGCTCGCCCCGGTAGGTTTCCAGCAGCAGGCCGCGGATCGACCAGTTGACGGTGCGGTAACGGTGGCCGGAGATCTCCACCGTCAGCACCGGATCCATGTAGCGGATGGCGCGCCGGCGCTCGATGCCGCCCGGCGGCTTCGGGCCGGGCTTCTCGCTCAGTTCCAGCTTGCGGGCGTTGGCCTTCTTGGTGCGTTCGTCCACGCCGTCGGCGGTGGTCAGCAGCGCGGCCTGCACCCGCCGCTCGACGCCGGAGCGGAACTCGTCGTCGGCGCCGTAGCGCACCGCCTTGGCGAAGTGGGTCTTCGCCTTGTTCAGCACCTCGTTGCGGCCCTTGTCGTCGCCGGCGTGGCCCTTGCGCTCGGCCTCGCGGATCAGCGTGTCGACACTGAGCTGGTAGGCGTTGCGCTGCAGCGACTTGGCGATCTCGCGGAACTCGGTGGCGCGCTGGCTGGGGAACTCCTTGGCCTTCAGCAGCTCGGCCAGCGTGTTGGCCTGTTGCTCGACCACGTCGGGGTCATTGCCCTCCGCCATCCGCCGCATGGCGCGCACGTGCTCCTCCGCCTTGCGGATCAAGGCTTCTTCGAGTTTGTGGCGCTGTTCGGCGTCCATGACGGCGGGCACGTGAGCCTCCGTGGGTGCTCCACTCCACCGTCACAGTAACGCGCGTGTAATTAACAAACCCTGAACGTGGCTGTATTGCGCTGCACCTAGATTTCGTTCGTCCCGAAAGTTTCCGCGGTGAAGCAGAAGGCGCGCATCGTCCCGGTTTCGACATCGGGATCGAGGCCCGCCTTTGCCTTGAGATGGCGCAGGAACAGGTGCTTGTCCGGCAGGACATCCCACACCTTGGGCAGGAACAGGGCGCCGCGGCCACGATCTTGTATGATCAGCCCATCCACCCCGGGGCGGAGCTGGCGCAGCAGGTCGGCCTCGCCGGTGAACGCCATCGGGCGGTTATGGCTGAGGATCGACACGGTGACGGCCACCTTCGGCAGCTCGGCCGCGGTCAGCGGGCCGAAGCGCGGGTCCTGCATCGCCGATTTGTAGGTGTTGGTCACCACATCGCGCACCAGCGGGGCGACCGCCTGCACGCTGCCGATGCAGCCGCGCAAGCTCCCGTCGATCTCCAGCGTCACGAAGGTCTTGCGCACGGCGCGCAGCGCCATGGGGAAGCGCTCCACCGCAACCTCGGGCGGGCGGCCGGTGCGCACCACGTGCTCCAGCGCGTCGTGCGCGGCGTCGAGGAGCTGGCGGCGCTCGTCGTCGGTCAGGCGGGCCACGTCGGCGGGCTCCAGCGTGTAGGCGCCGTAGCCGACCACCCGGCGCCGGTCGCCCGCCGTGTCGCCGGAGTTGCGCAGGTCGCGCGCGGTGACGCGCAGGTCCAGCGCCTGGGCGCGCAGCAGCAGGCCGGAGATCGGCAGGAAGCCGCAGGCCGCGTCGCCGCTCAGCTTTTCCGGCTCCGCCGCCTCGATGGCGTGCGAGGCGGCGAGGTCGAGGCCGCGCGCGGTGTCGTAGTCGTGGAAATGGCTGAGGTCGGAGGAGACGACGATCATCGTCTCCGGCCCGCCCCACAGCCGCTGCAGCACCGCGTCCACCGCCTGCGGCGCGCAGTGCCCGACCACCAGCGGCACCACCGCGGCGTTCGGGAAGGTGCGCTGGATGAAGGGCAGGTGGACCTCAAGGGAGTGCTCGCCCTCGAAGGCGTCGTCGAGGATCTGCACGTCGGGCAGGTCGAGGATGGCGTCCAGCCCGTCGCGGTCCACCGGCACCACGCCGAGCGGCGTCACGAGCCCGTCGGCGCTGGGCGCCGCCAAGCCGCGGAACGGCCAGCGGTGCGCGGGGCCGAGCAGCACGACGCGCGTGACCGTGCCGCCCAGGTGCTTCACCGCGGCGTAGGCGGTGCCGGCGATGGGGCCGGAATAGACGTAGCCGGCGTGCGGCGCGATGATCGCCTTCGCCGGGACCGGGCCGATGTCGGCGCCCGCCACGCACGCGGCCACCTCGCGGTCGAGGGTCGCCGGGTCGGCGGGGTAGAAGGCGCCCGCCACGGCCGGCGCGCGCAGATGCGTCATGGTGTTGGACATGAGTTGGGCACTGCCCATCTATGAATTCGGGGATAGACCGAATGTCGGTCCTCCGCTCAGAGATTTCAACACGGCACCATGACTCACATGTTCCCCGCCCGCTATTGGCACGCGCTCGACGACGGGCGCATCCAGTGCGACCTCTGCCCGCGCGCCTGCAAGCTGTCGGACGGGCAGCAGGCGCTGTGCTTCGTGCGCGAGCGCCCGGGCGACCAGCTGGTGCTCAGCACCTACGGGCGCTCCTCGGGCTTCTGCATCGACCCCATCGAGAAGAAGCCGCTGAACCACTTCCTGCCCGGCACGCCGATCCTGTCCTTCGGCACGGCGGGCTGCAACCTGACCTGCAAGTTCTGCCAGAACTGGGACATCTCCAAGAGTCGGGAGACCGACACGCTGGCCGACTCCGCCGCGCCGGAGACCATCGCGCGCGCCGCGGCGGACACCGGCTGCCGGTCGGTGGCGTTCACCTACAACGACCCGGTCATCTTCCTGGAATACGCGGTGGACGTGGCGCAGGCCTGCCACGAGCGCGGGGTGAAGACGGTGGCGGTCACCGCCGGCTACATCTGCCCGGAACCGCGGGTGGAGTTCTACCGGCACATGGACGCCGCCAACGTCGACCTGAAGGCGTTTACGGAAGCGTTCTACCACAAGGTCACCGGCGCCCACCTCGCCCCGGTGCTCGACACGCTGAAGTACCTGAAGCACGAGACGGACGTCTGGTTCGAGATCACCACGCTGCTGATCCCCGGCGAGAACGACAGCGACGCCGAGCTGGACGCCATGACCGGCTGGATCCAGGAGAACCTGGGGCCGGACGTGCCGCTGCACTTCACCGCGTTCCACCCCGACTACAAGATGCGCGACAAGGACTGGACGCCGCACGGCACGCTGCTGCGCGCCCGCGCCATCGCCAAGCGGAACGGGCTGCACCACGTCTATGTCGGCAACGTGCGGGACCTGGAGAACTCCAGCACCTACTGCGCGTGCTGCGGGCAGCTGTTGATCGGGCGCAGCGGCTACACGCTGTCGGCCTGGGGCCTCGACGCGGGCGGCGCGTGCACCGGGTGTGGCACGGCGCTGGCCGGCGTGTTCGAGGCGGCGCCCGGCGACTGGGGCTCGCGGCGGATGCCGGTGCGGCTGCGGGACTACGCGGCCGCCGCGCCGTGAGCGCACGATCCGCTGGAAACCATGTTTATTTTAGGGTTATATCGTCGCACGACGAAGCATCGGACGGGCGGCCAACGCCCGCCGCGAGAACGGGAATCGCCCCCGGGGATCGGTTGAATCCACGGGAGTAGGACATGGCATCGATGATGATCAAGGTTGCGGGCGAAGGCTTGGTTTCCAAGGCGCACCGCAACGCGGACGTCGGGCCGACGAGCGGGTCGTCGGTGGTCTACGAGGTGCAGAACATCCCGGCCGGCGTGCCGGACGAGGATGTCATCGCCGCGTTCAAGGGCTTCAAGCCCGCGGACAAGCAGTACGAGATCGACTGGGCCGCGCTGAAAGGCTGAGCGATGGGGCGAGGGGGCCGCGACCCGGCCCCCTCGGCGTCGTCAGCTCTTCTGCCCCGCCACGAACGTCTCGATCAGCGACAGCAGCAGCGCCGGGGTCTGCAGCATCGGGTAGTGTCCGGCGTTGGCGATGCTCTCCACCGTCAGGTTCTTGTAGGCCTGCGCGAACTTCGGCCGCTCGGTGGCCTCCTGGTAGAAGGGGATGTCGTCGGCGCCGGTGATCAGCAGCACCGGCAGCTCCAGCCCGGCGACCTCGGCCGTCACGTCGGTGCCGGTGAACATCTTCAGGTAGCCCAGCATCGCCTCGCGCCCGGTGGCGGTGCGGGCGATCCCCAGCTTGTAGTCCACCCAGGTTTCGGTCAGGCGCTGCGCCACGCGGGCCTTGATGGCGCCGCGCATCACCTCGTCGCTGTCGATCACCGCCACCAGACGCTGGAAGCCGGCCTCGTCGGTCTTGAAGCCGGACGGCGGCACCGGCGTCACCGCCACCAGGCTCTTGATCCGCTCCTTGCCCCGGGCCACCATCGCCTGCGCGATCAGCCCGGACATGGAATGGCCGACGACGTGGAAACGCCGGTGGCCGAGATGGTCCATCAGCGCGAACATGTCGGCCACCGCCTCGTCGGCGGTGAAGGCGCCGGCCAGCCCCTTCGACCAGCCGTAGCCGCGCAGGTCGGCGAACACGTAGGTGAACGCCTTGCCGTTCAGGAACGGCAGCAGGCCGGCCCAGTTGGCATGGTCGCCCATCCACTCGTGCATCACCAGGATGGCCTCCGGCCCCGTGCCGACCACGCCGTGGCCGACGATGGCGGCGCCCGACGCGGCGGTGGAGGGCGGGGTGGCGGTGAATTTCGGCTCCTGGGCCTGAGCGGGGAGGGTCGTCATGGCGCCCAGCATACCGAGGCCGAGCACGAGGCGGGAGAGCAGCTGACGCATGCAGGGACCTTTCCTTGTTCGCGTGTTTTTTTTGGCGGCTGTTCGCGTTCCGGTAGGAGCAGCGGTAGGTCCGTACCGCGCATCTGTCAACCGGCGACGGGAGCCCGCGGCGACCGGCCGCGGCGCAAGAACCGGGTGGCCCGGCCACCCCGACCCCGCCATTCTGCGCGGAATCAGAACCGGGGAGATGGGGACGCATGACCGCACCGCGCATGGGTTTGGCCGAGTGGCTGATGCTGATCCTGCTGTCCGTGCTGTGGGGCGGCGCGTTCCTGTTCGGCAAGATGGCGGTGGCGGAACTGCGGCCGTTCACCGTGGTGCTTGCCCGGGTGGCACTGGCCGCCGCGGCGCTGGCGCTGGTGGTGCGCGCGGCGGGGCTGCGGATGCCTGGCACGGCGCGGGCATGGCGGCCGTTCTTCGTGCTCGGGCTGCTGAACAACCTCGTGCCGTTCAGCTTGATCTTCTGGGGGCAGACGCAGATCGCCAGCGGGCTTGCGGCCATCCTCAACGCCACCACGCCGCTGTTCGGCGTCGTCCTCGCCCACGCGCTGACGCCCGACGAGCGCCTGACCGCGCCGCGGCTGGCCGGCGTGCTGCTGGGCATCGGCGGCGTGGCGGTGATCGTCGGGCCGGAGGCGCTGGGCGGCGCCGGGACGGCGGTGCTGGCGCAGATCGCCGTGCTGGGGGCGGCGCTGTCCTACGGCTGCGCCGGGATCTACGGCCGGCGCTTCCGCGGCACGCCGCCGCTGGTCACCGCCGCGGGGCAGGTCACCGCCTCGGCGCTGATGATCCTGCCGGTGGCGCTGCTGGCGGACCGGCCGTGGGAGGGCGCGATGCCGGGCGCGGCGACGTGGGGCGCGCTGGCGGGGCTGGCCCTGCTCGGCACCGCGGGGGCGTACGTGCTGTACTTCCGCATCATGGCGCGGGCGGGGGCGACCAACGCGATGCTGGTCACGCTGCTGATCCCGGTCAGCGCGCTGCTGCTCGGCGCCGTCGTTCTGGGTGAGGCGGTGGAGCCGCGGCAGGTCGTGGGCATGGCGCTGATCGGCCTTGGGCTGGCGGTGATCGACGGACGGCCGCTGAACTGGCTGCGGCGGCTCGCACCCGCCTCTTGATTTCTCGCGCCCAGCGCGCCAGCAAGGGGCATGGCGATTCCTCCCCTTCCCCCCCTGCCGATCGATCCCGTCCTTCCCGAGCTTCTTGCGGCGCTGGCCGGGCGCGGCGTTGCCGTGCTGCAGGCGCCGCCGGGCGCGGGAAAGACGACGCGCGTGCCGCTGGCGCTGCTCGACCAGCCGTGGCTGGCGGGGCGCAAGGTCATCGTGCTGGAGCCGCGCCGGCTTGCCGCCCGCGCCGCGGCGCGGCGGATGGCCTCCATGCTGGGCGAGGGGGTGGGGGAGACGGTCGGCTACCGCGTCCGCCTCGACACCAAGGTCGGCCCGAAGACGCGCATCGAGGTGGTGACCGACGGCCTGTTCCTGCGCCAACTCCAGGACGACCCGGAGCTGTCCGGCGTCGGCGCCGTGCTGTTCGACGAGTTCCACGAGCGCGGCATCGACAGCGACCTTGCGCTGGCCCTGGTCCAGGAATCGCGCGGCGCGCTGCGCGACGACCTGCGGCTGGTGGCGATGTCGGCGACGCTGGACGGCGGGCCGGTGGCGGCGCTGCTCGACGCGCCCATCGTCACCAGCGAGGGCCGCGCCTTCCCCGTCGAGACCCGCCACCTCGACGCGCCCGCCCCGGGCACCCGCATCGAGGACGCGGTGGCCGCCGCGGTGCGCCGGGCGCTGGTCGAGGAGCGCGGCAACGTCCTGGTCTTCCTGCCCGGCGCCGGCGAGATCCGCCGCGTGC
>Ga0196970_1001948_pt1 | contig 11820 bp, 10 predicted proteins | sample S1v_513CmetaG_FD_148672 | JGI IMG/M metagenome (GOLD analysis project Ga0196970, IMG submission 148672) | Soil microbial communities from Anza Borrego desert, Southern California, United States - S1+v_5-13C | ecosystem: Environmental > Terrestrial > Soil > Desert | place: USA: California... | reverse complement strand
CGGCAATTTCGTTGCGCTCGACAACGTGTCGCTCAACTTCCCGCCGGGCGAACTCACCGCCTTGCTCGGTCCCTCGGGCTGCGGCAAGACGACGCTGCTGCGCATCATCGCCGGCCTGGAGCAGCCGGACGCGGGACAGGTCTTCCTCGACGGCGAGGATGCCTCCGGCCATCACGTGCGCGAGCGCCAGGTCGGCTTCGTGTTCCAGCACTATGCGCTGTTCAAGCACATGAGCGTGTTCGAGAACATCGCCTTCGGCCTGCGCGTGAAGCCGCGCAGCCAGCGGCCCTCGGAATCCGAGATCCGCAAGAAGGTGATGTCGCTGCTGGAACTGGTGCAGTTGGACTGGCTGGCCGACCGCTATCCGCCCCAGCTTTCCGGCGGCCAGCGCCAGCGCATCGCTCTGGCGCGCGCCCTCGCTGTGGAGCCGCGCGTGCTGCTCCTCGACGAACCTTTCGGCGCGCTCGACGCCAAGGTGCGCAAGGAACTGCGCCGCTGGCTGCGCCGCCTGCATGACGAACTGCACGTCACCAGCATCTTCGTCACGCACGACCAGGAAGAGGCGCTGGAAGTGGCCGACCAGGTGGTCCTGATGAACAAGGGCCGGGTCGAGCAGATCGGCTCGCCGGACCAGGTGTATAACCATCCGGCATCGCCCTTCGTCTACGGCTTCCTCGGCAACGTCAACCTGTTTCACGGACGGGTGCATGAAGGCGTGCTGGATGCGGGCGGCTTCGCCCTCGATGCGCCCGACCACGCCGGTGCGCAGGACGCGCAGGGTGTCGGCTTCGTGCGTCCGCACGACATCGAGGTGGAGCGCTACAGCGCCGACGCGGAAGGCATCATCGCCCGCCTGCGCCGCGCGCATGCGATCGGCCCGCTGGCGCAGCTCGAACTCGAGCGCGCCGACAATGCGCAGCTGATCGAAGCGGTGATTTCAACCGAGCGTTACGCCCAGCTCGCGCTGCAGGAAGGCGAAACCCTGATCGTCCGTCCGAAGCGCCTGCGCGTCTTCGTCGACGAAGCGGTCTGAAGGAGTGCGGCATGAACTTCCAGCAATTGCGGTCGGTGCGCGAAGCGGCCCGGCGCGGATACAACCTGACCGAAGTCGCCAACGTCCTGTTCACCTCGCAGCCCGGCGTCAGCCGGCAGATTCGCGAACTGGAAGAGGAACTCGGCGTCGAGATCTTCGAACGCAACGGCAAGCGCCTGACCGGGCTTACCGATCCCGGCAAGGGCATCCTGCAGATCATCGAACGCCTGCTGCTCGAAGCGGAAAACCTGCGCCAGGCGAGCCGGGAATACGCCGGCGAGCGCAGCGGTACGCTGACGGTCGCCACCACGCACACCCAGGCACGCTACGTGCTGCCGAAGGTGGTGCAGGCCTTCCGCAGTGCCTTCCCGGACGTGCGAATCGCCCTGCAGCAGAGCTCGCCGGAACACATCGCGGAATGGGTCATCTCTGGCAAGGCCGATATCGGCATCGCGACCGAGGGCCTGAGCCAGTTCGAAGACCTGGTCTCGTTCCCGTGCTATCACTGGAGCCACATGATCGTGGTGCCCGAGGCACATCCGCTGGCGCAGGTGCGGTCCCTCACGCTGGCCGACCTCGCGGCGCATCCGCTGATCACCTATGACGTCGGCTTCACCGGCCGCAGTCATATCGACGAGGCATTCGCCGGAGCTGGTATCGGCACCGACATCGTCCTTACCGCAATGGATTCGGATGTGATCCAGCAATACGTGTCGCTCGGTCTCGGCGTAGGTATCGTGGCCTCGATGGCGGTGGAGAACAATCTTGCGCCGGGATTGAAGGCGCTCGAAGCGGCACACCTGTTCGCGCCCAACGTCACGCGCCTCGCGGTGCGGCGCGGCGCCTACCTGCGCGCCTATACCTACGAGTTCATCCTGCGCTTCGCGCCCGGCCTGAAGCGCGCGGATATCGAGACCGCGCTGAGCGCCGCAGGCTGACCTGCGCGCCCCTGTTCAGGGAAGCAGCGGCCGCTTGCGGGCCTGCTTGCCGCGGATGTCCTTGATGGTCTTTTCCATCGCGGCAACACGGTACGCGGTGGACGGATGCAGCGCCGTGTAGCTGTTGAGCATCGTCGCCGGGTACTCGCTCGCCATGCGCTGCCAGAAAGGAACCGCCTGGTCGATGTTGTAACCGGCGCGCGCCAGCATGTAGAGCGCGAGCTTGTCCGCCATGGCGTCGAGGTCCTGGGGTATGGGCCGCAGGCCGGCCATGCCGCCCATCGTGCTCATGTCGGGACGGATGCGCGTCAGGTTGTCGATGATCCCGCCTATCGTGGCGCTGGTGCGCAGCCGGGTCGAGTGGGAGAGCGCGTTGTGTGCCATTTCCTTGGCCAGCACAAAGGCAAGTTCATCGTCGGTCCGTGCGGCGTTGAGCATGCCGCGCGTGATGAGGACGCGATGGCCGTCGGCATAGGCGACCACATTTTCCGTGTTGCCCAGTTCGATGCCGAAGGCGCAGGCATAAGTGAGCGGCACGGTGACGGCCATGCGGGCGCCGTCGCGCTGCACCGTTAGCGCGATGTTCGAGCGTCCGCTCATCATTGGCGCCAGGATCGATGCTGCATCGCGCTCCGCTGTTTCGCCGCGGGGCAGGCTCTTGTCGTCCACCGCCAGCAGGATGTCGCCGCGCTTGACGCCGGCGCGGGCCGCGCCGCCGCCGGCCAGCACGCCCATCACCTGCAGGCGGTCGTCAAGGCCGAGCGAGCGCTGTGCCGCGTTCGCGAAATCGGTCGAGTAGGAGTACCGGTTCTTGGCGGTGAAGCCGAGCAGGTTGCGCGCGTTCTTCTTGCACAGCTCGGTATTGTTGATCAGCAAGGGGGCGGCGACGCGGTAGAGGCGGTCCTGCAGCGCGACCATCGCCATCAGTGCCTGCTGCTCGGCACTCGTGGCGGGCGCCGCCGGTGCAGGTGCGGCCGCGGGACGCGCAGGCGCTCCCGGTACGGCGTCGCCGGCGGGCGGCGTGACAGGCGTCGCGCAGGCAGCCATCAGCAGTGCGGCGGGAAGCAGCAGCAGGCGCCTTTGCGCGATCCCGGCTGCCTGTCGAAGCAATGCGTGTCCCATGATGCCTGCCATCCCTTGTTCTCCCATGTCAGTGTTTTCCCGTGCTGCCGAAACCGCCGGCGCCGCGTTCGCTGCTCTCGAAATCGTCGACCACGTTGAAGCCGACCTGCAGCACAGGCACGATGACAAGCTGCGCCAGCCGTTCCATCGGATTGAGCGTGAACTCGCTCTGCCCGCGGTTCCAGGTCGATACCATCAGCTGGCCCTGGTAGTCCGAGTCGATCAGGCCGACCAGGTTCCCCAGCACGATGCCGTGCTTGTGGCCCATGCCGCTGCGCGGCAGGATCATCGCGGCGTAACCCGGATCGGCGATATGGATCGCGAGCCCGGTGGGGATCAGGTGCGTCTCGCCCGGCTTGATGGTGAGCGGCGCCTCGATGCAGGCGCGCAGGTCGAGTCCGGCGCTGCCGGCGGTGGCGTAAGCGGGGAGCTGCTCCCTCATGCGAGGATCGAGGATCTTGACGTCGATGGTTTTCATTGGCGATAAGGATAAAGTGGCCCGTCCGCAACGCGGGACGGGCATTACAAAAAGATACAGATCAGGTATTCAGGTACGCGAGGCGATCTCGGCGATGAGGCGGCGCGCGAGATCCTGTTTGGCGGCCAGCGGCAGGCGCAGGCTTCCCTTGTCGTCGAACAGCACCAGCTCGTTCTCGTCCTTGCCGAAGGTCTGGTGGCCGATATTGCCGACCAGTAGCGGAACGCCTTTCTTCCTGCGCTTCTCCTCGCCGTACTGCAGCAGGTTTTCGGATTCGGCGGCGAAGCCGACGCAATACGGCCGCTTCGGCAGCGCCGCGACGGAGGCGAGGATGTCGGGATTCTGCTCGAACTGGAGCTGCGGCACGTCGCCCGCGGCGTTCTTCTTCAGCTTCTGTTCGCTGGCGTTGGCGATGCGCCAGTCGGCCACGGCGGCGACGGCGATGAAGATGTCCTGGCCGTCCACATGCGACAGAACCACGTCATGCATCTGCTGCGCCGTCTGCACATTGATGCGGTGGACGCCGTAGGGCGCATCGAGTGCGGTCGGGCCGGACACCAGGCAGACTTCGGCGCCCGCCTCGCGCGCGGCACGCGCGATCGCATAGCCCATCTTGCCGGAGGAGAGGTTGGTGATGCCGCGCACCGGATCGATCGGCTCGAAGGTGGGGCCGGCGGTGATCAGTACGCGCTTGCCCGACAGGCGCTTGGGCTGGAAGGCGGCGATGACTTCCTCCAGCAATTGTTCCGGTTCGAGCATGCGCCCCATGCCGGTTTCGCCGCAGGCCTGGTCGCCCGCATCCGGCCCGAGGACGGCGATGCCGTCGGCCTTGATCTGCGCCAGGTTGCGCTGGGTCGCCGGGTTCTGCCACATCTCGACGTTCATGGCCGGTGCGATCAGCAGCGGCACCGACATCGGCCGCGCCACGCACAGCGTGGACAGCAGGTCGTCGCAGGCGCCGTGGGCCAGCTTGAACATGAAATCGGTGGAGCAGGGCGCGATGACGATGGCGTCGGCATCGCGCGTGAGGTCGATGTGCGCCATGTTGTTGTCGATGCGCGCATCCCACTGGTCGGTGAAGACGGTGCGGCCGGACAGGGCCTGCATCGTGACGGGCGTGATGAACTGCGTTGCCGCCTGGGTCATGACCACCTGCACCGACGCGCCCGCCTTGGCCAGGCCGCGGGTGAATTCCGCGACCTTGTAACAGGCGATGCCTCCGGTCATTCCGAGCACGATCTTTTTTCCGGCGAGATCCATGAAGCCTCCTCTGTGTTTCAGTTGCCCCGGCGAGTTATTTTCCGACGCGCCGCAGTTCATCAAGGATGAAGAGACCGGCGCCACCGACGATCGCCATGTCGGCGATATTGAAGGCCGGCCAGTGCCATCTGCCGATGTAGAAGTCCAGGAAGTCGACCACGTAGCCGTACAGCACGCGGTCGATCAGGTTGCCGATGGCGCCGCCGAGGATCAGCGCGAGCGCCCAGCAGAAAAGCCGCTGCCCGGCGTGGCGCTTGAGCAGGTAGAGGATGAACACGACGGCGGCAACCGCAATCCCGGTGAAGAGATAGCGCTGCCAGCCGGATTCCGCGGCGAGGAAGCTGAATGCCGCTCCCTTGTTATGTGCGCGCACCAGGTTGAAGTAGGAAGTCACCGCCAGCGATTCGCCGTAGCTGAACAGGCGCGTGACGGTGACCTTGGTGATCTGGTCGAGCAGGACGATGATGGTGGCAATGCCCAGCCACGGAGTCATGCTGGTGCTGGGATTGGCGGACAGGTTCTTGAAACTCTTTTGTTTTGGCATGGGAATCCATGGTGAAACGTCATTCCCGCGCCGGCGGGAATGACGGCAGGGTTAAGCGAAGGTCCGTGCTTCGCCGGTTCCGAACAGGTTGCTCACGCAGCGGCCGCACAGGCCCGAATGGTCGGCATGCGTGCCGACCTCCGCGCGGTAGTGCCAGCAGCGTTCGCACTTCTGGTGCGCCGACGGCGTTACCACGACGCCTTCTTCCGCCTCGCTTGCCACCTTCGTGACCCTGGTCTGGGAAGTGATGAAGACGAACTTCAGGTCTTCGCCGATGCTGTCGAGCAGGGCGAAGCGGTCGCCGCTGGCCTTGATCTCGATCTCCGCCTGCAGCGAGGAACCGATGCCGCCGGCAACCCGCACTTCCTCGAGCTGCTTGGTCACTTCCGCGCGGATCTCGCGCAGGGCGGCGAACTTGTCCAGCAGCGCGGCCGCGCCGTCGATTTCCGGCAGCGCGTAGTAGGTCTGCGTGAAGATGGTCTCGCCGCTGTCCGCATAGCCCGCATCGCCGGCAAAGACCGCCCATGCCTCTTCCGCGGTGAAGGACAGCATCGGCGCCATCACGCGCAGCAGCGCGTGAGTGATGTGCCAGATCGCGGTCTGCGCCGAGCGGCGCGCCTTGGAGGTGGCGCCGCAGGTGTAGAGGCGGTCCTTCAGGATGTCGAGGTAGAAGCCGCCGAGGTCTTCCGAGCAGTACATCTGCAGCTTGGCCACCACCGGGTGGAATTCGAACACCTCGAAGTGCTGCAGGATCTCGCCCTGCAGTTGCGCCATGCGCGCGATCGCGTAGCGGTCGATCTCGAACAGCTCGCCGACGGGAAGCGCATCCTTCTTCGGATCGAAGTCGGAGGTATTGGCCAGCAGGAAGCGCAGCGTGTTGCGGATGCGGCGGTAGGCTTCCACCACGCGCTTGAGGATCTCGTCCGAAATCGACAGTTCGCCCGAGTAGTCGGTGGATGCCACCCACAGGCGCAGGATTTCCGCGCCCAGCGTGTCCGACACCTTCTGCGGCGCGACCACGTTGCCCTTGGACTTGGACATCTTCTTGCCTTCGCCGTCGACCACGAAGCCGTGGGTGAGCAGCGCCTTGTAGGGCGGGCGGCCGTCGGTCATCGACGAGGTCAGCAGCGAGGAGTGGAACCAGCCGCGATGCTGGTCCGAGCCTTCGAGGTACAGGTCGGCCGGGAACTGCGATTCGTCGGCATGCGATCCACGCAGCACGGTCTGGTGCGTGGAGCCGGAATCGAACCACACGTCCAGCGTATCCTTGTTCTTCACGTACATCTCGGCATCGGCGCCCAGCAGGTCCTTCGGGTCGAGCGTCTGCCATGCCTCGATGCCGCTTTGTTCGACCAGCCTGGCGACGGCTTCGAGCAGCTCCGGCGTGCGCGGATGCAGCTCGCCGGTTTCCTTGTGCACGAAGAAGGCCATCGGCACGCCCCACTGGCGCTGGCGCGACAGCGTCCAGTCCGGGCGGTTGGCGATCATGCCGTGCAGGCGGGCCTTGCCCCAGCCCGGATAGAAGGCGGTCGCTTCCACGCCGGCCAGCGCGGTTTCGCGCAGGCTCTTGCCGCCGTCCTTCGGCGACACGTCCATGCCGGCGAACCACTGCGAGGTGGCGCGGTAGATGATCGGCGTCTTGTGGCGCCAGCAGTGCATGTAGCTGTGGTCGAACATCACCAGCTTGAACAGCGCGCCGACTTCTTCCAGCTTGGCGCAGATCGGCTTGGAGGCTTCCCAGATCGTCATGCCGCCGAAGAAGGGCAGCCAGGAAGCGTACTTGCCGTCGCCCATCACCGGCTTCAGGATTTCGTCGTCGCTCATGCCGTGCGACTTGCAGGAGACGAAGTCGTCCAGGCCGTAGGCCGGCGCGGAGTGCACGATGCCGGTACCGGTATCGAGCGTGACGTAGTTGCCGACATAGATCGGCGAGTAGCGGTCGTATCCCTTGTCCGCGTTCGCGAACGGATGCCTGAAGCGGATCATCGACAGCGCTTCGCCGCCGCAGGTGGCGATGATCTTGCCCTCCAGGCCATAGCGCTGCAGGCAGGAGGCGACCAGTTCGGCCGCGAGCAGCAGCAGGATGGTCTCGCCGTTGCGCTCGGTCTGCACCAGCGCGTAGCGGTGTTCCGGATGCACGTTCAGCGCCTGGTTGGCGGGAATGGTCCACGGCGTGGTGGTCCAGATCACCGCATAGCCCTTGTCCGTCGGCAGCTTGTCGAGGCCGAAGGCGTGCGCCAGCTTGTCGTGTTCCGCGAACGGGAAGCCGACGTCGATCGCCGGGTCGCGCTTGTCCTGGTATTCCACTTCCGCTTCCGCCAGTGCCGAGCCGCAGTCGAAGCACCAGTTCACCGGCTTCAGGCCGCGGTACACATAGCCCTTGTCGAGGATCTTGCCGAGCACGCGGATCTCGTCGGCTTCATTCTTGAAATCCATCGTCTTGTACGGACGGTCCCAGTCGCCCAGCACGCCGAGGCGGATGAAGTCTTTCTTCTGGCGCTCGATCTGCTCGGTGGCGTAGGCGCGCGACTTGGCCTGCACTTCGGCGGTCGGCAGGTGCTTGCCGAACTGTTTCTCGATCTGGATCTCGATCGGCATGCCGTGGCAGTCCCAGCCGGGGATGTACTGCGCGTCGAAGCCGGCCATATTGCGCGACTTCACGATCATGTCCTTCAGGATCTTGTTGACCGCGTGGCCGATGTGGATGTCGCCGTTCGCATACGGCGGGCCGTCGTGCAGGATCCACTTCGGACGTCCCTTGGACGCCTGGCGGATGCGCTGGTAGATCTTCTTTTCCTGCCATTCCTTCACCCACTTGGGTTCGCGTTTGGCGAGGTCGCCGCGCATGGGGAAGGGCGTGTCGATCAAATTGACCGGGTACTTGTTTTTTTGCTCGGACATGATGGTTTCAGTCTTGGAAATCGGGTGGATCAAACAGGCAGCGAACGTGTCTGATCGTCAAATTCGGTCGGTTGCGGAAATGGCCTGGCCTTCGCGCGCCTTGAAGAATTCGCGCGCCTGCTGGGCGTCGCGTTCGATGGCGGCGGTCAGCGTCGGGATGTCCACGTATTTTTCCTCGTCGCGCAGCTTCTTCAGGAATTCCACGCGCACTACCTTGCCGTAGCACTGCTCGTTGTAGTCGAACAGATACGTTTCGAGCAGCACGCGGCCCTCATCCTCCACGGTCGGGCGCACGCCGAGGCTGGCCACGCCGGGCAGGGGGCGGTCGGCAAGGCCATGCACCTGCACCACGAACACGCCGGAAATGGCGGGCCGCTTGTGGGCCACGCGCAGGTTCAGGGTGGGGAAGCCGATGGTGCGGCCCAGTTTCTTGCCATGCGCGACATGGCCCGAGACGGCATAGGGATGGCCGAGCAGCTGCGCAGCGAGCGCGAAGTCGCTGGCGGCCAGCGCGGCGCGCACCGCCGACGAGGAGATGCGCGTGCCTTCGTTCATCACGGTGGGCAGCGTCTCGACCTGGAAGCCGTATTTCTTGCCGGCTTCCATCAGGGTGGCGACATTGCCCGCCCGCCTGGAGCCGTAGCAAAAGTCTTCGCCGACCATCAGCCATTTCACGTGCAAGCCCTGCACCAGCACTTTCTCGACGAAGTCCTCGGGGGACATGCCGGCGAAGTGGGCACTGAAATGCTCGACGATGACGCGGTCGACGCCGGCGTTCTCCAGCGATTGCAGCTTGTCGCGCAGGTTGGCGATGCGGGTGGGGGCTTTCGAGAGGTCGCCCGACAGCCGGGCGAAGAATTCGCGCGGGTGCGGCTCGAAGGTCATGACCGCCGCTTCGACGCCAAGGCGCGTGGCGGCCTCGCGCACGCGGGCCAGCAATGCCTGGTGGCCGCGATGCACGCCGTCGAAGTTGCCGATCGTGAGCGCACATGCAGCCCGCGATGCGGCATTGGGAAGTCCGCGAAATACCTTCATTCAGGTCGGTCTCAGGAAAACCTGTGATTATAAATGCTTTCCGGGCCTTTTCTTTGTCGCAACAGGCCGTTTTACTGTCCCAGCGGGTCCTGCCGGTAGTACAGGGAGAGCAGCCGGAATACTTCCGGATAGTCTTCGGCCAGCGGTTCGGGCAGCACGAAAAAGGCTTCCGAGGCGACCGCGAAGAACTCCGCCGGGTGCCGGGCTGCATAGGGATCGAGCGGAAGATCGCCGAACAGTTCGTCGTACAGGGCGGCGTGTCCGGGCCGGTTGTCGTCGAAATCAGCCGGGAGCAGGGCGTCCCGCTCGTCGACGCGGCGCAGGAAATCGTCGTAGGCCTGGGTGAACGTCCTTTTCCACTCGGCGGGCGTTATTCCCCGGTGAAACTCGCCCAGGAAGGGCGGGCAGCCGTTGGCCGCGCCGCGCGCCATGTCGATCTTGTGGGTGAATTCGTGGATCACCACGTTGTAGCCGGGCGCATCGCTCTCCTGCGCATCCTCCCACGACAGGATGACCGCGCCGCCCGCGTGCACCGCCTCGCCGGACGCCGGTTCGTGCCATTCATGCACCACCCCGGCTTCGTCCATCTCGCTCTGCGGAATCATGAAAGCGCTCGGATAGACGATGATGCCCGCCATGTCGTCGTACAGGTCCAGCGTCAGGTTGAGCACGGGCAGGGCAGCTTGCGCGGCGATCAGCACCGCCACTTCGTCGGTGAGGGTAAATCCTGCCGCGCCGGTGAATGTCTTTCTGGCAAGGATTTCTTCGCACAGGGATTTCAGGCGCGACAATTCATCCTGCGACAGGCGGTCGAGGAAGGGCAGCCGTTCGAGGCATTCGCCCCACAGCGCGCCGGGAATGTCCGGCTTCCTGCGGTTGAATAGTTGTTTGAGCCATTGCATACCGCGCATTGTACGCGCCGGCCCGCCGCGCTAATGGTATCGCCCGAGGAAGTGGTCCAGCAGGGTGCTCACATTGCCCAGCCCACCAGGCGGAATGTGACCGGCGGGCGTGAGCTTGTCGACCAGGTCGGGCAGCATGTCGCTCAACTGCCTGGCGGCTTCGCGCTCGGAAAGCCCGGACTCGTCGGCGATTGCGCGGAGCTGGCCCTGGTCGAGCACCTGGCGCAGTTGTTCCGCCGTCACCGGTACGTTCTGGCCGGTGCCTATCCATGACTGAATGACATTACCCAGTCCGGCCTGGTTGAAGCGGTGCACGAGCCCGTGCACGCCGTCGGAGCGGCCATTATTGGCCAGGAGCGAGAGCGCCGCCTGCATCAGCTTCATGCGCGAGTCCATCATCGGCAAATGATCGCCGCCGAGCATCTCGATCGCCTTGTCGAGAATTCCCATCCTGCACCTCCCTGAGCCGCCCCTGAAAGTCTCCAACATAGAAGAAAGCGGGAGGTGCCGTGAAGGAATTCGCCCGATGTTTGATCCCGATAGAATGGCGCTCAGATTTCGCCCCAGACCGCATTGAGGGCGGCAAGGGCGGCGAGGGCGGCGGTTTCGGTGCGCAGGACGCGCGAACCGATCGAGAGCGGGAGCACGCCCTGGGCGACGGCCGCGTTTTCTTCCTGCTCGGAAAAACCGCCTTCGGGGCCGATCAGCAGCGCGACGGCCTGCGGCGGATGGTGGCGCGCCCAGTCGGACAGCGACTGCCCCGCGCGCGGCGACAGCATGATGCGCGCGTGCAGGTTTTGCTGGCCGACCCAGTGCTGGAAATCCACCGGCTCCGCCACATGCATGAGACGGTTGCGGCCGCTCTGTTCCGCCGCGGCGGCGACGATGCCGCGCCAGTGCTCCAGTTTCTTCGCGGCACGGTCGGCGGACAGGCGGACAACGCAGCGTTGCGCGGCGATAGGCTGGAAGGTGCCGGCGCCAAGTTCGACCGCTTTTTCGATGATCCAATCGATCTTGGATCCTTCGGGCAATGCCTGGGCCACGGTGACCGAATAGGGGAGTTCCGCCTCGCGCGGGGAGAATGCCTTGATTTCCGCCGCCGCGCGCCGTTTCTCCACGGCGTGCAGGATGGCGGTGTACTCCCCGCCTTCGCCGTTGAACACCGTCACCGACTCCCCGGCCGTCATGCGCAGCACGTGGATATGGTGCGAGATCGTCTCCGGAAGCGTTACCGTCGCGCCGATCGCAAGCGGAATGGGGCAATAGAAGCGCGGCATGATCTAGCTACCCCACCCGCGCTGCGTTTCATCAATGACAACAGCGCGTGTTGCATGCAGGATAAGGAAATCGGCGGTCTGCATGGCAAAGCATGCAAGAGGCTCGGTATTCATGGGCTGGAGTTGGCAAAAGGGAATCCCCCGATTGTAATTCCGGATGGATCAGTCTGGTAAAATAACGGGCTTTGCATCCGCCGGTTCAGAGAACCGGGATCCGCTTCAAGACCCGCCTATACCAGATTTGACATGACTTCTTCTCTCCCCACCAGCAAGATGGCCAATGCGATCCGCGCACTGGCGATGGACGCCGTGCAAAAGGCAAACTCCGGC
>Ga0196970_1001947_pt1 | contig 11821 bp, 8 predicted proteins | sample S1v_513CmetaG_FD_148672 | JGI IMG/M metagenome (GOLD analysis project Ga0196970, IMG submission 148672) | Soil microbial communities from Anza Borrego desert, Southern California, United States - S1+v_5-13C | ecosystem: Environmental > Terrestrial > Soil > Desert | place: USA: California... | reverse complement strand
CCAGACAGGTTATTTATGATTTCAAATCAGCAGGTTTCGGTAAAGCGCAGCAGGCCAAACTCAGAATAACCCATTTAAACCCTTATGTTAACGTTAATACATATGATGATTTTCTCACTCCGGAGAATGTTGCTGGTATATTTTCACAGTATGAAATCGTCATTGACTGCACCGATAACTTTGATGCGAAATATCTCATAGACGATACCTGTAAAAAACTCAATAAGCCTCTGGTGTATTCTTCTATTTTTCAGTTCGAAGGTCAGATCTCTGTTTTTCACTACAACAGGAATACAGAATGTGACATCGGATATCGCGACTTATTTCCGAAACCGCCACGTAAAGAATTCAGGGAAAACTGTAGTGAGGCCGGGGTGATAGGCACACTTCCCGGGGTACTTGGAACGTTGCAGGCCAATGAAGTCATAAAAATAATTACTGGCCTCGGCAAAGTCCTTAGTGGAAAACTCCTCATCTTTGACGCACTTTCATGCCAGACATCGCTTTTGAGGCTCAAAAAAAGAACACAGAAACAGACGGTATTTAAAAAACAACATGACATGCTTTCAGTTGTAAAAAACACAGAGATAAGTGTGGGTGATGTGATGCAGTGGTATGCCGAGGATCGGGATTTTATTTTACTCGATGTTAGAGAGTCCGAAGAGCGTGACATCATCTCTCTTGGTGGAAAGCATGTTCCCCTCAGACGCTTATCAGATAATTTATATAAATTAGAGCGAAATATCCCCCTGGTTATATATTGTAAGTCCGGTGTAAGAAGTCAGCGGGCTGTGATGTATTTACAAGAAGAGGGCTTCTCCAGTGTGATGAGTCTTACGGGAGGAATTATGAATATTACTTCTGAGAATATCAAATCACTTCTGAAGTCGTATGAGCGATCCATAAGATGACTATTTTAAAGCCAAAACTTGGGTGGATGTTTTTTATCTTTCAGTGTGGGGCGACCGCAGGATTACTTACGGGTCATATTATGAGGATCGCGGTGGCATGGTGGTGTCTGGACGAGACGAAATCTGCAGTTTTTTTTGCGATTGTGATATCCTTATCTGCAGGTTTTGAAATTTATTTATCGCCTCTCTTAAGTTCATTTGGTGATCATTATCCTAGGCTGAAGTTAATCTGCTCCAGCCAGTGGGGGATATCGTTAATATGTTTGATGATTTCAATGATGAATCTACTGAGTTATTTTAATATTTATATTTTAACATGCATGCTTATCATTATTAGTATATTTGTTTGCTTCCGCGACCCGGTGATAACAGGCACAATCCCGGACTTAGTCAAAAAAGAAGAAGTTTCTGATGCCATAGCCCGACGTTCGCAGATAAATTCAATTTATGTTTTCCTTGGTCCACTTATTGCTGCTTTCATGACGTCATATTTAGGAATTACAGCCACCTTACTTTCCGCATTGATTTTTTCAGGGTTATCTTCAGTTTTTTATCAGGTGAATACCTGTCTGAACAATAGTGCCTTAGTGAATGCATCAGGTTCAGGAAAAGACAAACTTAAATGGTTTGAAAAAACAAAAAGTGGTTTTACTGCGATCATGAACGTGAAGTCTGAACTTTATATGTCCGCATTTGCAGCAATCATTAATTTTAATATGTACCCTTTCTTTTCCGTAACCATGCCTTACTGGATAAATCAAGACCTGAAGTTGCCTGCTAGTTATCTGGGCATGTTCGAAGGTGCCTTTGGATTAGGGCTTATTGCCGGAAGCTCTTACTTTTTGAAAATATCTAATTTGTATTTTGGGCGGTTTTACACAATTCTTACTGGATTTCTACTGCTTGGTGTATCCATCATATTCGTTGTTACTATAAATCATCGTTACATTATACTCTGCTTTGTTTTTATTTGTGGTGTTTCCTTTATGCTCATCAATATAAACCTGAATACCTTGCGTGTTTCTGCTACGCCCCCGGCTTTTAGGGTCAGAATGAGCGCCATTGCCTCTTTTATTTCCAGAGTTTTTAATCCGGTAGGCATACTCATCTCTGGTTTAGCGGTCGCTCGTTTTGGTGTACAGCCTGTTGTTATCTTCTCCGGAATGTTAATTATCATGATTGTTCCGTTTCTGATTTTATCGAGAAATGTCAGGAATGCACTTTCACTATCACATAAAGATATGGATGGCTATTATGAAAGAACGTATCCTTCAGCATTTAAATAGAAGTGCAGTTTCACCATGGTCTATAAATAATTTATTGACCGAGTCCTCATACCTTAATTTCATTCAATGTTTTAATACGCAAAAAATTTACCAAGCAAGCGCCATTAATTGCTTCAGTAACTTCTTCAACCTGAATTTTTTAGTCGAGACACTGAACACCCGTCGCTTATCTTTTCCGCGTTGCCGGTTGATAAAATGCGGGAACCTTATTCCTCCCATGAGCTATACGCTGCGCAAACCTGGAGCACTGGGTGAAATAATTAACGCCCTTCATGTCACAAAAGTGACGCAGTTGATTGGTGAGGGGGCCACCTTAGCCATTGATTTTTGCGAAGACCTCTGGGGTTCTATAAATGAAGTTTGCGGAGATATCTCTACGATTTTCTCGGAAAAAACCGGAGCAACCCTCTTTTTTAGTTCTGGCCGCGATGTGGGTTTTACCTCCCACTGGGACAACAGTGACGTCATTGTTTATCAACTAAGCGGAAGGAAAAGATGGAAAATATACTCAAAAACTGTAGAAATGCCGATAGACGAAAATAAAGACGCCATGCTACCACCTACTGAAGACACTTTTCTGGACACCACGTTGGGAACTAATGATATTCTTTATATTCCCCGTGGTTATTGGCATGCCCCTGAACCATGCGGTGAACATTCTTTACACCTGTCCTTTGCCTTCAGGCGCCGAAATGGAATGGATTATATAAAATGGTTAACCAATAAATTTTGTGAAGAATTAGTTATTCGAAAAGATATTGACAGATATGCAGATTCATCCGATATCACATCGTACCTAGAGCATCTGAAAAGCGCAATGTGTGAGCATATTAATGTACGAACCCTTACTGAATATATTGAGTCTTGTGACAACCAGCCATTCAGACAAGAGAGCTTCACTGAGCATGCTCTGTTGCAGAGTAATACGGGATTGTAATCCAGGGAACCCATATATTGAGGCTGTTAAAATTATTTCGGTATGATACTTGAAGTCATCATGGACAGACCGATCTCGCATTAAAGCGTCTTACTTTTTTTATGGTGTTACATGACGATGTTGCTGATCCGAAACGGTAACGTTTCCGTCTCTATCTCCGGTTTTCACTACGTGCTGGCAGCTACAGGCTCCAGAAAGTTAGCTGGAATCAGCGTGTGGATCTGGAGCAGACGCTTTGCGGATCGTTTAAGGATAATACCCTGCAACTGAAACACATACATAGCTGTCAGTGACACCATTATCACCGCAAGCTTATAAAGCAGCGTACTGATGAGCGCCTCCTGAGCCAATGCAGGTAGAGGGATGGCAAACACAATGTCCATAATGCCCCAGTAGACAACGCAGAAATTTATTAGAAGGAATGCAACTGTCATCGTCATAGCTCGCTTCTGGGAGGTGCTGAATGTAGAAGTGTATTGCACATGTGGTCTGCCGGCAGTTACAGAAACTTCGAACAGATCCAGCGGCCGGTGGACGCCAGTTGTATTATCTCCAGTGCGTGGCTGTGCGGCAGTACCAGCAGCAGAAACTCTGCGGAAAGAAGTCTAATCCGGTGCAGTTCGGTTACACAGAATTCAATCTGATTAGCGCGGGGCGGGTTTTTATCCATTTTCCGGGACAATATATCCCTCAGTGTGACGTTGTGTTTACTGAGGTTATGCCGGTAACTTAGATACGGTGTGAGGACAGCCAGCAGTACCGGTACTTCGATCATAACTGCTTTAATATAAAATTTCCTGAGTTATCGCCTCATAATGCAGGCAGAAGCGTTGTTACTCGCCCAACTGCAGCCTATCCCGTGCTGCACGAAGTCGCTCCTCTCCCCGACGATCATATTTCTGGGTGGTGGTGACGCTCGCGTGACCCATCGCATCCTTTACTGTGATCAGATCCTCGCCGTTATCCAGCATGGCGGTAGCAAAGGTTCTTCTCAGGTCATGCGGCGCACACTTTTCAATGCCTGCCTGATGCTGCCGGACCTGAAGGATATGATACACCGCCTGGTCAGTCAGGCGAGCGCTCGTCACATCATCATGCCTTCGTATACGGGTGAAAAGCGGCCCCGGCGCTTCGCCGCGTACCTGGTCTGTCCAGAGGAAAAGGCGCTGCCAGGCCCCTTCAGGCACGTAAGCCAGGCGTTCCTTGTTTCCCTTACCCAGTACCCGGATGGCCCGTTCCGCCGGAAGCAGATCTTCATAACTCAGGGCTACCGCCTCCGAGCGACGCAAGCCACAACCGAGGATGATCCCCAGCAGGGCTGCATCGCGCAGGCCTGCGCTGCCCCGATCGGTCCCACAGACATCAAAAAGTGCCCGGATCTCCTCCCGTCTGAGGGCCCGCCCCCGGGGCAGTACACTCCCGCGCACCTGACGCACCGCCCGGATATGCTGGTAACTCTCGACATCCATCAGTTTCAGCATCCAGGCTTCCCGTGCCACCCCCTTGAGTGCCGAAAGGTAGGTATTCACCGTGGCCACGGCCCGGCCGGCATCACGCAACAATTCCAGCAGGCCGATGATATGGTGCCGGCGCAGCGATCCCCAGCGGCAGTCCGTCAGCGAGCCGGCACCGAGCATACGCGCAACTATATCCAGGAAAGAAGCCATGGTCTGCCGACTGCGCAGCGAGTTCAGCGACAGAAGGTATGCCTGAGCCGGATTCACCGGTGTGACGTTGTCACTGGTGATCAGCGCAGTACGTCTTTCACCGGAAGATGAATATCCCGACGCAAGAGGGATCAGACTGTGGCCGTCATCATGCTGCATGTATGCTTTTCCGTCGCAAAAGTCTCTGACGCGCTCTGTAAAAAACACGTCCGGATGATGCGGACAAGCGTACAGGAAATTTTCTACTTTCTCAAACGTACATTTTAATAAGTAGATGGAAAATTCGTTAGTTACAAAAGTTGCTCTAGGTCAGGAAAGTCGCTAGATTCAGCTAGGCTTGGGTAGGTGCAAGACCAGCATAATATTGGTATTTTGATAAAACGTTATTTCTCTTAGGATGAATATAAAATGAATGAAAAATGGAAAACGTTGTTAATATCTGTGTTAACCCCATCAGGTATTATTTCGGGAGTGTCGTTGACGGTTTTATGGGGGTATTTTAGCCGGATGGACAGATTAGATGTTTTTTTTGAGGTGATAAATGTTAATAGTATATTTTCGATAATATTCTTTGCTGTTATCCTCTCATTGCTTTTACTAATTATAATATTTTTTGTGACATCAATTCTCATGGCGATTATCATACCACAAGATGTCAAAAATCTGCCTGACTATGATAAAATAAAACGCAACACTTTCTTAATATTAATTTTTTCTGGCCTCTTTCCAATGGCGTTTATATTTTTATTTTATTATGCTCTGGATGTCAGCCAGATAGTAAAAAATTATTCCGCATGGATTTCCATGCTCAGCATAGGAACAATAACTATCCTATTATCATTTCTGACGAACAGAAAGCGCCTGGAAAATAACATATCTATTAAAAACAGGAAAGTAAAATGGAAAAGTCGAATTCAGTTTTATCTTGCCATACCATTATTTATAGCGCTGTTGGCTCATTTACAGGTTTTCCCTTTAGAGATAGTGTTCAGGAATATGAGCGTGTCGGAAGAGAAAGTCAGTTTCTGGCCCGTAGCTGGCTTAGTCTTCATTTCATATATGGTTTTTTTCTTAACATTATTCCCGGGGCTTGTTTATCATCAAATGAGAACAAAGGATAAATTGTTGAAGAAAATTAGTGTATTCTTCATAGTATCTCTGTTGGTATTGTTGATGATATCCACAAAAATTACGGTTATTCCTGTTATATTCACTCATGCAGTAATGAAGTTTTCGGGGATAAGTGACTTTACAGCTCATAGTTATATAATAAAAGATTCTGAATATCCCGAGGAACTTTTTGGGAATCCGCTGTGGCAAAAGAAAGCAGTTAAAGTGGGTCAGTTTTATTCTGTACAGGCAGTATCGTTATTCACCACAAACCAAATTAGCCTACTTTGCCCCAGAGACATATTAAAAATATACCGAGAGAGCTGGAAATTCAATCCTTGGAATACAGATTTCGATACATACATAAGGCTGGAGTTTCAAAAAAAAGCATCTTTCTGTGTTCCATTATTGGCATCAGCGGTAAAAAGATGGGATTCGCCGCTTCAATAAGCATAAAAGGATGAAATTCAAGTTCAGGTGGTATATTAAGGGTGCAAGTAAGCCACTTCTACCCTTGGTTTTTTATTTCCCTGTAGATTTACTGAGTTTCAGTCCGGGAGTGTACTTGTTATTACGCCGACGTTTATCCGGCTCCCCTGTTAACTCAGCAATTGGTTTAGACCCTGGCTTTGTACTGACACAAAAAGTTGGATAGAATAAACGAAGCTTGACGTTAAGAGTTCGCAGAAACGCGAGCTATTTTTTTTCTTGGTACGGATTAATTAAAGTTTAAGTAGTCGAATAATCCATATCATTATCTCGCAGTACTTCAATTCTATCATTTTTGGACAAGGACATAACGATGTCCTGGTTATGTCCTCTATCAAATCTAATTACTGTTTATAGCCACTCAACCCATTATTTCAATAGGGTTCTCTACCATATTTTCGACCGCAGTTTCCACTGCTGCATAGAGGTCTACATCTACTTCTGGTGCATGTATCGATACAATCAGACTGTATTTAGCTTCTGAATCATATCGCTGCAAAGCTCCTCTGGTTCTCCACCAACCTTGCGCAGGATAAACAGCCAAATGACCGCAACTAGCAAGCTCTGCTGCCGATCCCCTCCATATATCCTGATGTAACGACCCCTTATGTCGCTGCGTTGCACCTAATAACCAGTTATAATCATTACCGGTAGTTCCATGCTCACTATCTTCCGACTCAGCAGCGGCATTGATGCGAGTTTTAAATTCGTCTAATGATTCTGTTTGTCTTTTCATCGCAAAGCGAAGGCGGTGTGATGGATAGTGATATCTTGATGTGCTCCCTCGAGCGGAAGGATTAGGTTCGATAAAGTAAGACAATGTGACCCTGAGCTCTACCTGCGTATTCTGTAACTCCTGAAGCTGTTCCTGTGGCCAAGGTAAAGTATGTAAATTCAAATCTCGGGTTTTAATACCGTCGCGAGTTTTACGGTAGGGATACAAGCTGTCTTCAGCTACTAGAGTCAGACTATTTTTCACGCTCCAAAGCGCACGCTCGACATCTGGCGCCCCCCAGCCGCAATGGCGTATAAGCTGTGCGAAGCCACTTTTATTACGAGCAGGATACATTCGTAGCATGGCAGGCGTCCATTGCGCAGAGTGAATGATCAGAGCTCGGATCGTTTCTGGGCGATACTCAGGATATTGCGCCATTAACTTTGCAGCCATTCTTGCACATAGAGCAGAGGCTGCGCTAGTTGCATTAGTTGTCCAGAATTGGCGGTGAGGTGAAGCACTTGTTGTTAGTAACTCTAAACTAGCAAAATTATCGACAAACTCCGTATTAGTCGCCGCATTCCCCCCTTCAAAAACAACATCAGGCTTAAACGGCCAAATAGGCTCCCATCCCACTGAGGTCGTGGTGAAAGGGCTTAATGCACCTTGCTCCGCAACCGGAGTAAATTCAGGCTCATTTAACTCAACTTTGTCAGTAAATGCACCTACAGTTATTGCGTTCCATGACTGACCCGGATCATGGATTTGATTGACTGAGAGACTGTCGGGATAGTTTCCCCAATGGTCACGATCAACTATGTTTCCAGCAGAAAGAACAAATAACCGAGGAAAAGGATTTTCTGCTAATGCATCTACCGCTAGTGAATCAACCATTGATGACCAAGCTGAGGGACGACCAAAATCACGGTAAGCTGTTGCTGTCACTGCAGAACTAAAAATTCGTTTGCGCTGACCATTAAGGATTTCAGGACGAGTAACAGCAGAACTAAACAGATATGCATGCTGTTGTGCATCGCCAGCATTGGCCCCATGATTTGGGGTAAGCTTAACTGACTCAATTCGATGCCCTACTTCTATAGCACCATTAGAAGCTAAAGCGTCAAGCATATCGCCATAGATTGCAACTCCAGCCAACCCCGTACCATGGTTTGCGGTGTCATTGGTTCCCCACGCGTCATTGACTGTATGCATATCCTGCTGTTGCAAAACAGGTGCAAGCATAGCGTGTCCGCGATTGATGCCTGAATCCAACAGACAAATATAAGGTACATTGTCTTCGGGTGAAGGAACCTGAAGACGTCGCAGCGCATCATCCACCCAAAGATGTTGTTCTGGTGCCGGTAGTCCTTCGAAAAACTCAGCAGTATCCTTCGCACGCCGCAATTCTGCTACACAGTTTAAAACTAATCTGGCTTGGGAAAACTGGCTCTGAGAGCCATACATCCAAGTTATGGTTCGCTCAGGGAAATCAACTTTGTGCTCGCTGGCATAACATCCTGTAGCTTGGCTGATTCGATGAAAATCAGCCACAACGGCATTTCTATTGCCCCTCACCGGTAGCCATACTTCCCACCAGAATGCCTCATCCGGGTCAGATGGCAATAAATTCAAATCATCTGTCCAAAGCGATTGAATTTCTGCGAGACGTATTGCTGATAAAGTATTTATTAGCGATTTATGGTCAGCGGAAGCTCCGTCCGCACGGCGTTTTTCAGTCAAATAATCCTGAATATAATTTTCAAAATGCGCTATTTTTCCATCAGGTACAAATACATTTGCGGAGGTTATATCCCCGACCTTATGAATACTTAAAACTTCTATATGCTGAGCTTTGTTCCTCCCCCTCTCGTTACCCAGGCTTTCAAATGCTAATGCAACATCTGGTTGCCCAATAAACTCAATCTGCATTCCGAGGCCACTAATTAACTCGAGGTTTTCTTGACCTTCTCGAATTTGAGCTGACATCCCCTTAACCTGATGCAATTGAGCTCTTAGAGCAGCCCCATGGGTTTGCCTATCTCGCTCAGGTAGTACAGAAGAACCGCCACCAAGAGAATGAGCTGTATAGAGTTGTGCTGTGGAAGTTTTTGGTAGCGAGACATGAAGTCTTTTATCGTTGGTTTGTTCCGTCATGTTTTAACTTATTTTTCGCTAAGTGATAACTTACTACTGATTAAACGACGCTCTTCTAAAACCTGCTTTAATATAAAAATATCGACCTGCGCGCGATCACTCATGATGGCATCTTTAATTGATTCATCAACAGCCCGACAAATTTCAGCATAGCTTAAACCAGCAACCTGTTTTTCTAATCCATTTTTACGAAAAGGCTTAGGCGCAAATGTTCCTAGTCGAGATTTTATTAAGTCGAGTGCCTGTTCTAAAGTTGGTAAATGGTACTCAATAACATCATCAAAACGTCTGAACAACGCATAATCCAAAATTTCCGGATGATTAGTAGCAGCAATAATTATGCTGTTTGAGCTGTCTTGCTCTATCATCTGCAAAAAACTATTGAGAACGCGGCGAATCTCTCCTACATCATTTGCGAGGCTACGTTGAGAGCCGATGGCATCAAACTCATCGAAAAAATAAACACCACGAATATCAGCAATAGCATCAAACACCTGCCGTAGCTTGGAAGCAGTCTCTCCCATGAACTTTGTGATCAGAGCATCAAAGCGAACTTGAAATAAAGGAATACCAAGCTCACCAGCCAATGCTGACGCCGTTAAAGTTTTTCCCGTACCTGGAGGGCCGACTAATAAAACTTTCCGTCTTGGGGAAAGACCATGCTCTTTAATTCGAGACATCATACGCTGTTCACGTATGAGTCGCTGGAGCTGAGAATGGGCTGAATGCTCTAGAACAACATCAGCCAATCGATATTCTGGCTGACTAACAATCAATAAGTTACCAAGATCTGTACGATTTTTGGCGGCACTGGATAGAGGAACCAACTTTCCACTGTTGTCATTGGCTAGTTTTGCTTTTGCCTTGTCGAGAAGAGTCAAAAGCTCCTCAGCCAATCGACCATGGCCCTGTTTAGCCTCATGCGCAGCAACCTGCATAGCCACTGAATAAAAGTGACCATCATCGCGACTAATGTGCGATTTGATAAGTGCCTTAAGTTGCTCTGCGCTAGCCACGTAAGTAATCCTGTTTTATGTGCCTGAAATTGACTTGCATATACGTGAGAGTGTAGCAATTATGCATGGACTCAGTAAACGAGTTCTGCGCTAAACGAGCAGCTCAGGTTGGTTCGCGAGAGTGGAACATACAAAAAATCAGGGGCCTCCTGCCAACGTAAATTTGTTAAACCCTGAGAGGGTGGGCAAAGACCTTCAGGCGGTATTAAACCGAGCTCAACAGATGAAGACTAAGGAAATCATATTCAGCATTGTCATACTGCCACTGACAAAATGTGACGTCAGGTATTCCTATGGAATGGATACAGCGGAACGGTTGCGGCCCGCATACAAAAAGACAGCTCGTTAACAGTCACATCCCATCCAGTCCGGAGCCTAAGGTGACCTGATCATTTACTGTGGCGATGCGCTTCTTAGATCAGTAGCTCTCTTTCCTGCGGCAACTCTGTATTACTTCGGTTGCCTTACGACGATCTTAGATGTTCTTCACTGTGTTAAACCACATGCTGACAAAATCAAACCATGCATTTCTTTAAGCGGTGCTTTTAAACTAGAAAAAAAACCATCAACTAGGTAGAATCTGTGAACTGGAGGAGCCTTGTGGTGGGGCTTTTCCTGCGAGTTGATGATCATCGGCATTGAACGAGTGACGTTTTAGCGTCACCGTATCGTAGATGGCAATTTCTTGTGGTGAGGCATGCCGTTGACGACCGGGGATCAATTTTTTGCCTGTACATGCGAACGGGCAGGAAAGCAAAGGAATATAATGGTTGGGCGTATCCTTAAACGTCTGGGATAGGGTAAGGCTTTTGCCAAAACCTGAATGCAAAAACCCCCCGATATCTGTCTAGAAACTTGGCGGAATCAGCAGATATCAGGGGGTAATAACGCAGGCGCTTTGCCTGTGAAGGATTATAACGCATGCACCATATAACACAACACCCGGCCGCCATAAGTTATGGAGCCGGTGACTGAACAAACTAACATCACATCAAGACAGTGCTATGTGGTAAATCCCACGCCGGTATTCACCCGGCCTGCGCACCATAAGCACAATCTCCCTGCTTACAACAAGCAGCTCGTTGACACGGTTACAAGCCGTGATGTGGCGCGCTGGGCAGGGTTCTACTTCTATGATGCCTTCCATCACAAGACAAACAAACCTGTGGTGCGTCAGCGCCATTTCAACAAACATCGTGCCCGCGCTATTAATGCGCTCGTTCAGGCGATGGTATATCATCTGAATATCGTCAGCGGCACCATTCCGGTGAGCTTTACCACGCTTGCGCGTGAATCAGGACTGGCCACGACTTCTGCTACCGGCAATGAATCCATCACGCGCGCCACACGTGCAGCGCACGACCTTGCCGCGTTCGGGCTCATTACCTACAAACTTCTGTGGGATAAAGTTACCCGGCAGTTCTTCCCCGCAGATATCGAGGTGACTGACCGTTTCTTTGATATGGTCGGCAGTAACTCTGCGGCCTGGGAAAAAGCACGCAATCAGCAGCTGGCCTGGATTAACATGGGGCTGGC
>Ga0196970_1001945_pt1 | contig 11838 bp, 9 predicted proteins | sample S1v_513CmetaG_FD_148672 | JGI IMG/M metagenome (GOLD analysis project Ga0196970, IMG submission 148672) | Soil microbial communities from Anza Borrego desert, Southern California, United States - S1+v_5-13C | ecosystem: Environmental > Terrestrial > Soil > Desert | place: USA: California... | reverse complement strand
ATCGTCGGCCTTGCCTGCCCGACTGACGCCAGCTAACCGCATCCAGACGAAACTCCCCGCTCCGTCTGCCGCACTGCATTCGTCACAGCGACTGCATCAGTGCATGGGTCGAGGGTGACTAAGCAGAAACCTTGCCATCTCGCCAAAACCCCATGATTTCAGTCCCTTGGCCGCTATAGCAGACACTCTTGCGCAAACCGCCGTGCCGATACGCACAACAACGGTGCGCCGCCGTCCGTAGGCCTGCGCGAAAAGCGTGCATCTCTGACCACGGGATTGACTATAGACACTGCGTGATACACTGCCGCCCATTGTTTCCAGGACATCCACCATGCTCGCGCCCAAAGACTTCCTCGACGCCCTGAGCGGCACCGCCTCCCGCCTGTTCAGCGGCGACACCCCGCTGCCGAAAGCCGAAATCGAAAGCCAGTTCAAGATGCTGCTGCAAAGCGCCTTCAGCAAACTCGACCTGGTCAGCCGTGAAGAGTTTGATAGTCAGATGGTGGTGTTGGCCCGAACGCGTGCACGGCTTGAGAGCCTTGAAGCGAAGGTTGCCGAGATGGAAGCGAAGTTGACGCCGCCTGCGGAATAACACCGCAATCTCCTGTGGGAGCTAACCTGCCAGCGATTGAAAGTCGGCACGACTTTCAGCTTCAGGTGCAGGCATTCCCGCAGGCTGCGAGGTTTTGATCCGCAGCCCTGCAACAATCCCGGCAACGTGCACTGGAATAATCAGCCGTGGATACGGTTGCAGGATGTGCCGCAGATGAAACGGGAACAGACCAAGCGCCCAATGACGAGGCCATGGTGGAAAAGAGCTTCGCGGATGCTGCATTCGCTATAAACCCGCATGCCGGATCTGGGCCCTGCGCAAATCGTATGTCGATTGGAGATTCATCCAGAACTCAGGCGTAGTGTTGAGATGAGTGGCAAGGCCGATTGCCAGATCGGCGCAGATCCTGAGCCGGCATTTCAAAAGCTTTTCGATCTCACTTTCGGGCCAGTTCGTGGGCATGGCCAGATCCACGACAGTCATGCCCAACGGCTCCATGAATTCCTTATTCAGAACCTCGCCCGGATGAATCGGGCGCATACCATTGCGGTCCATTTTTCGCCTCCAGAGGCTGCATTGAACGGCCAAACTGGAGCATCCGATTCAGGAAAACAAGACCATCAAAGCCGTTTCGCCGGCGTCCTACAACTTTTAGAGCATAACCCTACGAGAATCAGCGTCTGCGCCTGATTCCGTGAGTTCCTCGCTGTGATTAGGCTGGTGGCTTTCGCCTGCGATGGTCGATCCTATTCGTCGAGTTGCAGGCGATACACATTGCTCGCCAGACACTCTGGTTCTGGATCCCTCTTGCCTGATTTGCTCAAGCTCAAAGAAAACACGCTGGTTCAGCATCCAGATGGTGGTTACGTCTTTGGTACGATCCCCGATATGCCAAAATTCGGCTTGCCAGGCGGGAAGATTTATCTGCGGGTAGGTATTCACCGTCGAGCGAATAGTGGTTTTGGCGTAGTGCACATTTGGGAAGCCCATAGTGCCGATTTGCTCAAGCATGGTTGCCAGACTGCCGATGGGGTAGCAGCGATTGTTGCGAAAATGATCGTCCCGGGAGCACAAATCTATTGTGAGTTCAAAGAACAGCGATGTGGAAACAGGGTCGCGGTACTGAGGACATCTATGGGAACACTGATTCTTGAACCGCGACACGAGCGCGCCACAGGATTTGGTTACTTCGTGGTGACTTGGTACCCGCAAAAACGTGCACATGGCACGTTAGTGGGGCAGATATCACGAGCACCGTCAAATCAGAAATAAAAAAGGCGTCCGATGGACGCCTTTTAAGTATTTTTTGAGGAGTAGTCGCAGCGATTCTTTAGCTCCGGGCTTTACGGCCTTGGGTTCAGAATCCGACAGGCTAGCCCGTCGTCACTACTTCAGAGAAACCAGCTTTCTCTGCTGCCAAAAATGCGGGGGAGCTTTTGCTGGTGCCCAGTCCCGACGAATGCGCAGTTGCAGTCCTCGAACGGGATGATCCTTCAATGCCGGGCGAGAGTCAACGCTCCAATTCAGGCAAGCAGTGACAGCCCAGCGTGTTTTGATACGTCTTGTAAACCTCTATTTCAGCACTGAAACCCGGCTCAACTACCCTTCAAAAACCCGCAGGAAGCGGCACCCCATTCAGCTCAAGGAACGACCATGTCCCTCTCCATCGTCCACAGCCGCGCCCAGATTGGCGTGGAAGCGCCCGCTGTCACCGTCGAAGTCCATCTGGCGAACGGTCTGCCGTCGCTGACCATGGTCGGGCTGCCCGAGGCGGCGGTGAAGGAGAGCAAGGATCGGGTGCGCAGTGCGATCATCAATTCCGGGCTGCAGTTTCCGGCGCGGCGGATCACTTTGAATCTGGCACCGGCGGACCTGCCCAAGGATGGCGGGCGCTTTGATCTGGCGATTGCCTTGGGGATTCTGTCGGCGAGTGTGCAGGTGCCGTGTCTGACGCTGGACGAGGTGGAGTGTCTGGGCGAACTGGCGTTGTCCGGGGCGGTACGGCCGGTGCGCGGTGTGCTGCCGGCAGCCTTGGCGGCGCGCAAGGCCGGGCGCGCGTTAGTGGTGCCTCGGGCGAATGCGGAAGAGGCTTGTCTGGCCTCGGGGTTGAAGGTGTTTGCGGTGGATCATTTGCTGGAGGCTGTGGCGCATTTCAACGGGCATACGCCGGTCGAGCCGTATGTCTCTGACGGCTTGATGCATGCCAGCAAGCCCTATCCCGACTTGAATGAAGTGCAGGGTCAGAAGGCAGCCAAACGTGCGTTGCTGATCGCGGCGGCTGGCGCGCATAACCTGCTGTTCAGCGGGCCGCCGGGAACGGGCAAGACGTTGCTGGCAAGTCGTCTGCCGGGGCTTCTGCCGCCGCTGGCCGAGAGTGAAGCGCTGGAGGTCGCGGCGATCCAGTCGGTTGCCAGCGGTGCGCCGCTGACCCATTGGCCACAACGCCCCTTCCGCCAACCGCACCATTCGGCATCCGGGCCGGCACTGGTCGGTGGCAGCTCGAAACCGCAACCCGGAGAGATCACCCTCGCCCACCACGGCGTGCTGTTTCTCGACGAACTGCCGGAGTTCGATCGCAAGGTATTGGAGGTTTTGCGCGAACCGTTAGAGTCAGGGCACATCGTGATTGCCAGAGCCAAGGATCGCGTGCGGTTTCCCGCGCGGTTTCAGTTGGTGGCGGCGATGAATCCCTGTCCCTGTGGATATCTTGGAGAGCCGAGCGGCAAGTGTTCATGCACACCGGACATGGTCCAGCGCTATCGCAACAAACTGTCGGGGCCGCTCCTCGATCGCATCGATTTGCACCTGACGGTGGCGCGCGAGGCGACGGCGTTGAACCCGCAGGTGAAGCCGGGCGAAGACAGTGCCAGCGCTGCCGCGTTGGTTGCCGAGGCCCGTGAACGACAGCAAAAAAGGCAGGGCTGCGCCAATGCCTTTCTCGATTTGCCAGGACTGAAGCGCCATTGCAAGTTATCCACAGCCGATGAAACCTGGCTGGAAACCGCCTGCGAACGTCTGACCCTGTCGCTACGCTCGGCGCATCGCTTGCTCAAGGTTGCCCGTACTCTGGCAGACCTCGAGCAAGCCGACGCCATCAACCGTGAGCACTTGGCCGAGGCGCTGCAATATCGGCCGGCGACGCCTTAATGCGCGGTCAGATCAACCAGCGGCGTCTGCCGAACCTCGGTTTCACGCCCGGCCTGAATCTCGGTCACACGCTTCAGGGCGTTATCCACGGCCCCCTTGTCCGCGAGCAGGCTGTAACTGATCTGGAACTGCTGGCTGGCTTTCGGCGCAATGGTCGGCACCAGATTCAGCGGACGCTGATAGCGGCGGTTGTAGGAAAAACTCGTTCCCGGCTCAAGCCCGGTCACGTAGCCCTGTCCTTGGGTATCGGTGTTTTTCCACAGGGAGAACACCGGCAGCTGCGAGGTATCAAAACCGACCGAGACGCCCAGGCTACCGGCCTTGTTATGCAGCACGGTCAGCGTTTGCCCCTTGGCATCGGCATAGGGCAAGACGTTGTAGACAGTTTCGTCGTAGTCCTTGGTCGGCCCGCGATAGGTCTGCCAGTCGGCCAGATCACCCTTGGCCTTGTCGTTGAATGGCGAGACCTGTTTGACCGGCGCGGCAAAGCGGGCGCCTTGCTCAAGAAACGGCGTGCTGAAGTTGCTGTGATACAGCGCCTGATATTCCTTCGGATAATCGCCGTTGTTGGTCAGCGTATCGTTGAGGCTGAAGGCGGCGCTGCCTGGAACCGTGACCAGTTCGGTGGCCACGGAGAAATCGACTTTCTTGAACGCCTGCTCTTTCAGCTCGCCACGCAAGCTGATGGCATACGGCGGTTTTTCGTCGATGTGCAGGGTGACGGTACTGGCCGGGATATTGGCGGCGCGGCCGTGCAAAGTCAGCAGCTCACCATTGTCCATGCCCGGATGGCCGACCCATTCATAACCACAGCGGGTCACCAGTTCGTTGAAGCCTTCCAGCCAGCCGAGGCCACCGCGTCCGTTGAGTTCGATGAAGGCCGGGTTGACCACCTCCTTGACCGGCGAATCCCAGCCCATCCGTACGTCGCCGACGGACGCCTGCAAGACGTTCATGCCACGGGTCGGCACTACGGAGAGTTTCATTGTGCCGTTATCGATGTCGACGATGCTCACGCCTTCCTGCCGGCCGCCGTGCAGGGTGCGCAGGCTGACGGAAAAGGGTTTGTCGGTTTTCACGCCCAGTTGCGCGCTGGTGATGGTCCAGTTTTGCGCGGGTTTGTTGGTGTCGAGAAGGACGTAATCCCAGGCCATGGCGTGGGAAGCAGCAGAGAGTGCGCCGAGTGCGAGGGCGAGTTTGAGCGGGGTCATGGCAGCAGCCTTTATTGGAGTTGTGCCATTTTTATAGCGCTGCGGAAACGATTCAGCAAGTGCATTAGATCGACAGATCGCCTGTTCTGCCGAAAATCTTCAGTGATGCAATCGCGAGCAGGCTCGCTCCCACAGGGGATCCGGGTTTTCACAAAATCTGTGAATCACACCGAACACTGTGGGAGCGAGCCTGCTCGCGAAAGCTATTTCAGAGACGCATCAACGGAAGCGATCAACCTCGGAACGCAGATCCGCCGCCAGTTTCTCAAGCTCTTTGGCGGTTACCGCCAGATTGGAAACCACTTCGCGTTGTTCACTGTTAGCCAAAGCAATGCTCTGCAAGTTGCTGCTCAGCAACGTCGCGGTGCTGCTCTGCTCCTGCGTCGCCGTAGTGATCGCGGCAAACTGCTGGCCTGCCGAACGGCTCTGCTCATCGATACGCGCCAGCGCCGAGGCGACATTGGCGTTGCGCGACAGGCCTTCCTGCATCAGCACATTGCCCTGCTCCATGGTGCTGATCGCGTTGCCGGTTTCCTGCTGGATGCTGTGGATCATGCTGGAAATTTCATCGGTGGCCTGACGAGTACGCGAGGCCAGGCTGCGCACTTCGTCGGCGACCACGGCAAAGCCGCGACCCTGCTCGCCGGCACGCGCCGCTTCGATCGCCGCGTTGAGTGCCAACAGGTTGGTCTGCTCGGCAATCGAGGTGATCACGCCAACGATGCCGCCGATTTCCTGGGAACGCTGACCGAGGGTATTGATGACGATGGCGGTGCTGTTCAGAGCGCCTGCGATTTGTTCCAGCGAGGACGAGGCTTCTTCCATCGAGCTGCGGCCGATCTGCGTCTGCTGAGCGTTCTCCTGGGCCAGACGCTGGGTGGCGCTCATGTTGTCGGCGATGTTCAGCGAGGTCGCGCTGAATTCTTCTACCGCGCCGGCCATGCTGGTGATTTCGCCGGACTGCTGCTCCATGCCGTCATAGGCACCGCCGGACAGCCCGGACAACGCCTGCGCCCGGCTGTTGACCTCTTCCGAGGAGCGACGGATGTGCTCGACCATGGTCGACAAGGCCTGGCTCATCTGGTTGAACGCACGGGACAACTGACCGATTTCATCGTTGCTCGACACGTTCAGACGTACGCTCAGATCACCCGCGCCCAACGCTTCGGCCTGCCGAACCAGATCGCTCAACGGCGCCAGTTTGCTGCGCAGCAGCCAGACTACCGAACCGACCGCCAGCAACATCGCCAGCAGACTGCCAATTGCCAGTTGCGTGCCGACGCTCCAGGTCACCGCGCGAATCTCGGCTTTCGGCATGCTCGCCACCACCGACCACGGGCCACCTTCGAACGGCACGGCAATGCTGTAGAAATCTTCGCCGTTGTCGCTCCAGAACTCGCCTTTACCCGGAGTTTTCACCAGTGCGTTGATGGCTGGCACCGCTTGGTCCAGCGACTGGACACCGGCGATCGGCACCAGCCATTTATTCTGCTCGTCGAGCAGGGCCAGCGAGCCGGTCTGGCCGATGCGGAAGCGCTTGAGGTTGGCGAACTGGGCGTTCTGCGCGTCGGTGTAATCGAAGCCGACATACAACACGGCAATGATCTTGCCGCTGCCGTCACGCACCGGCGTGTACTGCGACATGTAATAGCGCTCGAACAGCAGCGAGCGGCCGACGTAACTCTGCCCCGCCATCAACTTCGCGTACGCCGGGTTGGCATGATCGAGCACGGTGCCGATGGCGCGGGTGCCGTCCTGCTTGCTGACGTTGGTGCTGACGCGAATGAAGTCTTCGCCGCTGCGCACGAACACCGTAGCCACACCGGCGGTCATCTGCTTGAACTCGTCGACTTCCTTGAAGTTGTTGTTCAGCACTTCGTTGCCCAGATGCAGGCCTGGGGTCTGCACGCCGGCCACGGTCACGGGCTGGTCAGGGTGCACGCTCAGGCCGCTGCCGAAGCGCTTTTCGAACAAGCCGCTCAGGCGCAGGGTGCTTTCACGCAAGGTGCCGTGGAACGTGCTCAGTTGGTCGGCCAGCAGCCGCGCCTCACTGGCCAGATGCTCTTCACGGGTGGCGAGGTTGGCAGAGTCCAGCGAACGCAGGGCGAACACCGTACTGCCGCTGATGACAATCGCCAGTATCACGGCGAGGGCGAGGCCCAGCTGCGAGGCGATCCGAGCACGAGGTTGAGACATGAACAGCTCCTGGCCGAGCCACCGAATCCTCCTTGATCGCGGTAAATGCCCGGGAAAATATTCTAATAATGGGGGTGCAGCCTGGAACCGGCACGACGGTTCCACTTGCTCATAGTCGGCGGTGAATCCGAATACTTGAGCGCGCAACGTGGGTATGGCTTAAGGCCTGCATTGTCGCCGCTCCAACGTTTCAGCTCAAGCGCGCCACCGCTGGCAGTTCCATGGCGCGAACTTCGCCCTGGAGGAAGTCACTGAGGCGGCGCAAACGTTCACCTCCGGGACGGGTTTTCGGCCACACCAGGTAATAATTCAGGCCACTGGCGACCGCCGTCGGCCACGGCAGGCTCAGACGTCCCTGGGCGACATCTTCAGCCACCATCAACAGATCGCCCATCGACACGCCGTAGCCGCGCGCCGCAGCGATCATCCCCAGTTCGAGGGTATCGAACACTTGCCCGCCCTTGAGTGAAACCTGATCCGACAATCCCATGCATTCCAGCCAACTGCGCCAGTCGCGACGGTCCGGGGTCGGATGAAGCAATTCGGTGCTGGCCAGCCGCTCCACATCCCACGGTTGGTCGTTGAGCAGATTAGGCGCACCGACCGGAATCAGCTCCTCGGCAAACAACAGGCTGGCTTCCCAGTCCGGCGGAAAATGGCCGTCGCTCAGCAGCACGGCGCAATCGAACGGTTCATCATTGAAATCCACCGAATCGATGTCCATCCACGCGCTGGTCAGTTGTACTTCGTTGCCCGGCTGCAAATGGCGAAAGCGACTCAGGCGCGCCAACAGCCAGCGCATGGTCAGGGTCGACGGCGCCTTCATGCGCAGGATGTCGTCTTCGGCGCGCAAAGTGTTGCAGGCGCGCTCCAGCGCAGTGAAACCTTCGCGAATGCCCGGCAATAAAAGCCGCGCGGCTTCGGTCAGTTGCAAATTGCGCCCGCTGCGCTGAAACAACCGGCAGGCAAAGTGTTCTTCGAGGGTGCGGATATGTCGACTCACTGCACTCTGGGTAATCGACAACTCTTCAGCAGCGCGGGTGAACGAGCTATGCCGCGCCGCCGCTTCGAATGCGCGCAGGGCATACAACGGTGGAAGGCGACGGGACATGTGCAAGGCTCCAGTGGCGGGATGCGGCCAACTTAGCAGAATCGGAGCTGGATGAGTTTTAATCATGCCACCCATCCTTTTTATCCCTTTGTGCAATTACGCCCACACGTCGAGAATCGATGCTCTCCTGTTCCCTCTGAATCGAGTGGTGATGACATGCAGCACCCTGTGCGTAGCGAACTCTGGGCCATTTTGCGGCTGGCCGGGCCGCTGATCGCTTCCCAGTTGGCGCACATGCTCATGGTGCTGACTGACACGCTAATGATGGCGCGCCTGAGTCCCGAGGCCTTGGCGGGCGGAGGCCTGGGCGCGGCGAGCTATTCGTTCGTGTCGATTTTCTGCATCGGCGTGATCGCCGCCGTCGGCACGCTGGTGGCGATTCGGCAGGGTGCCGGCGATATCATCGGTGCGGCGCGCCTGACCCAGGCCGGTTTGTGGCTGGCGTGGCTGATGGCGCTGGGGGCCGGCCTGTTGTTGTGGAACCTCAAACCGGTATTGTTGCTGTTCGGCCAGACCGAAACCAACGTCAATGCCGCCGGGCAATTTCTGATCGCCCTGCCCTTCGCCCTGCCCGGCTACCTGAGCTTCATGGCGTTGCGTGGTTTCACAAGTGCGATTGGTCGAGCGACGCCGGTGATGGTCATCAGCCTCGCCGGCACCGTGGCCAACTTCTTGCTCAATTACGCCTTGATCACCGGCATGTTCGGCCTGCCGCAGCTCGGACTGACCGGTATTGGCCTGGTCACGGCGATTGTTGCCAATTGCATGGCACTGGCGCTGGCCTGGCATATCCGTCGGCATCCGGCGTACGACGCTTATCCCTTGCGTGCCGGGCTGGCGCGGCCCAACCGGCAATACCTGAAAGAACTGTGGCGCCTCGGCCTGCCAATCGGCGGCACCTATGCGGTGGAAGTCGGTTTGTTTGCCTTCGCCGCGCTGTGCATGGGCACCATGGGCAGTACGCAAATGGGCGCGCACCAGATCGCGCTGCAGATCGTTTCGGTGGCGTTCATGGTGCCGGCCGGAATGTCCTATGCGATCACCATGCGCGTCGGCCAGCATTACGGCGCCGGGCAACTGATTGACGCGCGCATGTCCGGTCGCGTCGGCATCGCCTTCGGTGCAGTGGTGATGCTCGGTTTTGCCTTGGTGTTCTGGCTATTGCCGAACGAACTGGTCGGGTTGTTCCTTGACCATGACGACCCGGCGTTTGCCGAGGTGATCCGCCTCGCGGTCAGCCTGCTGGCCGTGGCGGCCTGGTTCGAGCTGTTCGATGGCACGCAGACGATCGCCATGGGCTGTATTCGCGGGCTCAAGGACGCCAAGACTACGTTTCTGGTCGGGCTTGCCTGCTACTGGCTGATCGGCGCGCCGGCGGCGTGGTGGATGGCGTTCCACCTGAACTGGGGGCCGACCGGGGTCTGGTGGGGGCTGGCACTCGGGTTGGCGTGCGCGGCGGTGAGCCTGACGCTGGCGTTTGAGTGGAAGGTGCAGCGGATGATTCGGCGCGAGCCGCAATCTCAGGGCTTCAACATTCCTCAAGCCGAATGAGATCCCCTGTAGGCCTTCGCCTGCTCGCGATAGCGGTGTATCAGACAATGCGAATGTCGGCCATTGGAAAGCTATCGCGAGCAGGCGAAGGCCTACAGGGACAGATCTTTAGCTCACGATCTCCAGGGCTGGCTGCTGACTCGATCCAGACACCAGGTACTCCACCAGCTCCGCCAGCGGCAACGGCCGGCTGATCAGGTAACCCTGCACCTGATCGCAACCGAACCCGCGCAGCAGTTCCAGTTGCTCGGAAGTCTCCACGCCTTCGGCCACCACTTCCAGCTGCAGGTTGTGCGCAAGATTGATCATCGCGTGCACCAGTTTGCGGTTCTCTTCACGCTGTTCCATGCCGCCGACAAAACTTTTGTCGATCTTCAGCAAGGTGATCGGCAGGCTGTTGAGGTGTACGAATGAAGAGAACCCGGTGCCGAAGTCATCCAGCGAAAAGCGCACGCCGAGGCGGCCAAGGGCGTCCATGGTCTGCTTGACCAGATCGCTGCGGCGCATCACCGCGGTTTCGGTCAGTTCGAATTCCAGCCATTGCGCCTCGACCCCGCGTTCCAGAATCAGACGGCTCAAGGTCGGCAGCAACTGGCTGTCCTGAAACTGGCGGAACGACAGGTTGATTGCCATGTGCAACGCCGGCAAGCCTTGCCCGCGCAGCGCCTGCATGTCGCGCAGGGCGCGGGAAATCACCCAGTAGCCCAGCGGTACGATCAAACCGCTCTGCTCGGCCAGCGGCACGAATTCACTCGGTGGCAACAGGCCGCGTTCGCCATGACGCCAGCGCACCAGGGCTTCGAGGCCGACGATCTGGCCATCCTCAAGATTCAGCCGTGGCTGGTAATGCAGCTCCAGCTCATCGCGCCGCAGCGCCCGGCGCAGCTCGCTTTCCAGATCGGCCATGCTGCGCGCGTTACGGTTGATGCGCTCGTTAAAGATATGAAAGGTACAGCCCTGAGTGCTTTTGGCTTGCTGCATGGCAATGTGCGCGTGCCACATCAGCGGGTCGGCACCGGCCTGCGCGCGGGCGTGGGCGATGCCGAGGCTGGAGCCGATCAACAGGCTCTCGCCATCGACCCAATACGGTTCGGCCAGCGCTTCGGTAATGCGCTCGGCCATCCACTCGGCCCGCTCCGGCGCACGGCGGGTGTCGATCAGCAAGGCGAATTCATCGCTGCCCAGGCGCGCCAGTTGATCACCGGCCTCCAGCTGGCTTTTCAGCCGTGCGACCACTTGCAGAATCAGCCGGTCGCCGGCCTGATGGCCGAGGGCGTCGTTGGCATGGCGAAAATTGTCGAGATCGAGATGCCCAAGGGCCAGACCACGGCCGTCGTTTTCCGCCAGACGCGCCGTCAGCAAGGTCTGGAAACCCTGGCGGTTGGCGATACCGGTCAGCGGATCCTGTTCGGCCAGGCGCTGCAACGTGTTTTCGAGCACGCCGCGCTCGCGCACATGGCGCAGGCAACGGCGCAGCATGCCGGCGTCGAGGACATCGAATGCCAACCAGTCACTGACCCCGTCCGGCGCCGTGGCCGGTTCGTGATCGAGCAGCAATACCGTCGGCAGGCTGCAACGGCCCGGTGCCGGTTGCAACGCAGGAATGGTCAATAACACCGCATGGCGGTTGTCTTCGAACAGGCTGCTGACCGACTCCCAGCTCGGCGCGCTGATCAGCACCGCCGCGCTCCCCATGGGCGCCAGACACTCGCGCAATAACGCTGTCCACGCTGGCTCTTCGGCCAGTAACAGCAAACGCAAGGGCTCGACAGGCGTAGACAAGCTGACTCCCTAGACTCTGCAAAGATGTGGGCTGGGCATTATGCCGTTGTGTGTAACATTGACCAATGCGCATGACCATCAACGTCGGACAAAACGTTATCTTTGGTCACAAACGAGAACATTAGCCGCAAAATCACCGCGCATCCTGCGTGAAAGTAACAAAACCGGCAAATCCGCATCGCGTGGTACGTCACAAGTCGGACAGAGCAGCACAATTCGCTGAGCCTGTTAAAATGCCGGCCCATTTCGTCAACGACTCCCGAATTTCCGTATGTCCCGACTCAATC
>Ga0196970_1001944_pt1 | contig 11841 bp, 7 predicted proteins | sample S1v_513CmetaG_FD_148672 | JGI IMG/M metagenome (GOLD analysis project Ga0196970, IMG submission 148672) | Soil microbial communities from Anza Borrego desert, Southern California, United States - S1+v_5-13C | ecosystem: Environmental > Terrestrial > Soil > Desert | place: USA: California... | reverse complement strand
GCGCCCCGCCGTGGTCGGGCCGAAGGAGCCGGACGGCATGCCCTCCGGCGTCTTCGCCGGGCCGGCGTAGTAGATCGGGTGGTTCTTGAAGTAGTCGGGCAGCGGCTCGCCGGCGTCCAGGCGGGCGCGCAGCTTGGCGTGCGCCAGATCGCGCGCGACGATCAGCGGACCCGTGAGCGACACGCGGGTGCGGATCGGGTACTGGGACAGGATCGCGCGGATCTCGCTCATCGGCTTGGTGAGGTCGATTTTCACCACCTCGCCGGAGAGCTGGCTGTCCTCGATCTCCGGCAGGTACTTGGCGGGGTCGCGCTCCAGCGCCTCCAGGAAGATGCCGTCCTTGGTGATCTTGCCCAGCGCCTGACGGTCGGCCGAGCACGACACGCCGACGCCGATGGGCAGTGAGGCGCCGTGGCGCGGCAGGCGGATGACGCGCACGTCGTGGCAGAAGTACTTGCCGCCGAACTGCGCGCCGATGCCCATGCCCTGCGTCAGCTTGTGGATCGCCGCTTCCATCTCCAGGTCGCGGTAGGCGTGGCCGTCCTCGGAGCCCTGGGTCGGCAGGCTGTCGTAGTAGCGGGCGGAGGCCAGCTTGACCGTCTTCAGGTTCTGCTCGGCGCTCAACCCGCCGATCACCACCGCGAGGTGGTAGGGCGGGCAGGCCGAGGTGCCGAGGTACTTGATCTTGTCCTCGAGGAACTTCAGCAGCCGGTCCGGCGCCAGCACCGACGGGGTCGCCTGGTGCAGGAAGGTCTTGTTGGCCGAGCCGCCGCCCTTGGCCATGAACAGGAACTTGTAGGCGTCCTCGCCCTCGGCGTAGATCTCGATCTGGCCGGGCAGGTTGTTGCGGGTGTTCTTCTCCTCGTACATCGACAGCGGCGCCAGCTGGCTGTAGCGCAGGTTGCGCTTCAGGTAGGCGTCGCGGGCGCCGGTGGCCAGCGCCTGCTCGTCCCCGCCCTTGGTGAAGACGCGGCGGCCCTTCTTGCCCATGACGATGGCGGTGCCGGTGTCCTGGCACATCGGCAGCGTGCCGGCGGCGGCGATGTTGGCGTTCTTCAGCAGGTCGAGCGCCACGAACTTGTCGTTCGACGAGGCTTCCTGGTCGTCGAGGATGTTGCGCAGCTGCTGGAGGTGGCCGGGGCGCAGCAGGTGGTTGATGTCGCAGAACGCCGCCTCGGCGAGCAGGCGCAGGCCCTCCGGCTCGACCTTGACGACCTGCTCGCCGTCGAACTCGACGACGGAGACATGGTCGGAGGTGAGCTTGCGGTACTGCGTCTCGTCCTTGCCGAGCGGGAAGAGGCTGTTGGCGCCGCGGGCCAGGCTGCTGTCGTCGGGCATGAAAGGCGTTCCTTCCGGTTTGAACTCCGCCTCCGGCCGCGCCGAAGGCGCGCAACGGGGAGGGCGCATTTTTCGGCCCCCCTTATACACCCGTTCGGGCGGGGAACAACGGTTTGGCTCGCGGCGCCGGCCGGGCAAAAAAAAGCGTCCCTCGAGGTCATCGAGGGACGCTAAGGGGCATCCTATGGGAGAGATGGTGCCACGCAGTGCGTGGCGAAAGACCAGCGAAGTGATCTTCGCCTTCGTTTCTAGGCAAAAAGCCGAAGCTCCACCTTGACGCCGGTCAAGCGTTGAGAATGGCTCCAAAAAGACGTGTCTTCGTGGGGCCGAGGGAGAATTTTGATAATAATCAAGCGGAGTGGTGTGGGGAGTCGTGGCGCCGGCCCCCCATCCCAGCCTTCCCCCACTTCGCGGGGGAGGGTTGGGTGGGGGACCGGGCAGGAGCGTAAAGAATCAGCGCGCCAACTGCCGATACAACGCCGGCAGAGCCACCGTCAGCCGGCTGATGTGCGGGAAGATCGCGTAGGCCCCGCGGCCGAACAGCGTCGGGAAATAGTCGCGCGCGTGCGCGTCCACGGTGATGCCGAACACGGCCAGCCCTTCCTTGCGGGCTTCGAGAACCGCCTTGCGGGTGTCCTCGATGCCGTAGCGGCCCTCGTAGTGGTCCATGTCGTTCGGCTTGCCGTCGGACAGCAGGATCAGCAGCTTCTGCCGGTTCGGCCGTTCTGCCAGCTTTTTTGTGACGTGACGAAGTGCCGCACCGATGCGGGTGTAGTGGCCGGGCTTCAGCGCGCGGATGCGCCGGTCGATCTTCGGCGACTGCGTCTCGTCGAAGTCCTTCAGCGTCTTCACGTTGACGAACGACCGCTTCTTGGAGGTGAAGGCGAACACCGCGTGGCTGTCGCCGCAGGCGGTCAGGCCGTGCGTCAGCGCCAGCAGCGCCTCCTTCTCGACGTCGAGCACGCGGCGGTCCTCGATCCACGAGTCGGTGGACAGCGAATTGTCCACCAGCACCGCCACCGCCAGGTCGGGCAGGGCGTTGCGGACCTGGAGGTAGACGCGCTCGTTGGCGATGCCGCCGGCCTGCTTGTCGGCGTGGCTGCGCACCAGGGCGTTGAGGTCCACCTCGTCGCCGTCCGGCTGGCCGGGGAAGACCATGCGGCGCGGCCGCAGCGCCTCGAACTGGCGGCGCACGGCGCGGATGCGGCGGCGCGAGGCGTCGTCCGGCTCCCAGTCCTCGCCCTCCTCCGACGCCGGCTCGGCGATGACGCGGCAGTAGTCCTTGTGGTAGACGCCGCGGTGATAGTCCCACTCGGGATAGGTGATCTCGGCGCGGATCGGCCCGGTGTCGGCGGCGCCCGGCGCGATGTCGAGGTCGAGCTTCAGTTTGGTGGACGTCTTGCGGTCGTTCTGGCCCAGCGAGATCTCGTCGGTCTCGTCCACCGCCTTTTGCGCGCTGTCCTGGTCGTCGTCCTCGGTCTTGCGGTTCAGGTTCACCATCTCCGCGATCGACATCATCTTGTCGAAGCGGTTGAGGATCAGCGGGTCCTCGCGGTTGGTCTGGTCGCTGTCGCGGCGGCTGGCCTTGCGGCGCTGGCTGTCCTTCTCCTGGCCGCTCCCGGATTCGGTGTCGTCGTCCGGGCGCTCGAAACCTTCGCTGGGCGGGCGGTTGATCGCCTCGCCCCACAGCGGCACCGGCAGGAACGGCTGGTAGCCGTGCTGCGCCTTGAACAGCTCCAGCGGGACCGCCTCGTCCAGCATACGGTGCGTGGTGGCGTCGGGATCGGCGAGCAGCGCCGCGACGGCCTCCTCGACCTCGATCTCCGGCTTGGGCAGTTTGCGCTTCGGCCGGGCGGCGAGAGTCGCCGCCGCGAGTTCGCCGTAGATCGCCCGCAGCCCCGGAAAGCGCGCCAGCGCCCGACGCACCGCGCGCGCCGCGGCGCGCAGGGCCTGCACGTCGGCCTGCAGCGGATCGCTCGGCCGCTCACCGAGCGGTTCGGCGTGCGCGAAGTACGCCGCCAGCCACTCGTACAGCAGCTCGTTCAGCCGCGCCTCGGGGAACAGGTCGATGGAGGGCGGCAACTGCAGGACCTCGCCGTCCAGCGTCGCCTTGTCCACCTTCTCCACGCCCAGGCCGATGCGGTCGAGCAGCGACAGCCGGTGCCCGGACTCCGCCTTGGCGCCGGCGGCCAGCCGCACGCCGTGGTCGCCGCCCAGGCCGCGGTAGAACACCGCGAGCCGGTGGCGCATCCCCTCCAGCGCCACCGCTGCCTCGGGATGGTGCGGATAGCTGGAGCGGTTGCCGACCAGCCGGTGCCAATGGCGCCCGACCAGCTCCTCCGGCTCGAAGATGCCCATGGTGCTTTACCCCTGGATTCAGCCCAACGTGATCTGTGCAACGCGCAGAAGCGCCTGCCGGACATCGGCGTCGTCGGTCAGCGGCTCCAGCATGGCCGAGCGGATGGCGCGGTCCGGCTTGATGCCCGAGCGGATCAGCGTGGCGCAGTAGACCAGCAGGCGGGTGGAGACGCCTTCCTCCAGGTCCTGGCCCTTGAGGTCGCGCAGCGCGTTGGCGAGGCGGACCAGCGGCGCCACGTTCGCGGTGGGCAGGCCGCTTTCCTTGGCGACCACCTCGATCTCCAGCTCCGGCGGCGGGAAGTCGAACTCCATCGCCATGAAGCGCTGGCGGGTGGACGGCTTCAGCGCCTTCAGGACGTTCTGGTAACCGGGGTTGTAGGAGACCACCAGCATGAAGTTGTCCGGCGCCTCCAGCGTCTCGCCGGTGCGGTCGATGGGCAGGATGCGGCGGTCGTCGGTCAGCGGGTGGAGCACCACGGTGACGTCCTTGCGCGCCTCGATCACCTCGTCCAGGTAGCAGATGGCGCCTTCGCGCACGGCGCGGGTCAGTGGCCCATCCACCCACACCGTGTCACCGCCTTTGATGAGATAGCGGCCGGTGAGGTCGGCGGCGGTCAGGTCGTCGTGGCACGACACGGTGTACAGCGGGCGGCCCAGCTTGGCCGCCATGTGGGCGACGAAACGGGTCTTGCCGCAGCCGGTCGGCCCCTTCAGCAGCATCGGCAGCTGGTGGCGGAAGGCGTGCTCGAACAGCTCGCACTCGTCGCCGATCGGCTGGTAGTAGGGGGCATCAGCGGCGTGCGCGGCCGTGGCGAGCGAGGTGACGGACATCGGGACATCTCCGGGGGAATTCGACTGCTGCGCGCATAGTCGACCGCGGCGGTCCGGATTCCCTTGACCATCGTCAAGCTGCCGGGAAGGCGGCCGCACCGGCCACAAAACAAAAAACCCCGCCGGCTCGCACCGGCGGGGTTCTTGTCGCAGGCCGGACTTATTCAGCCGGCTGCAGGCTGCTGGTGCGGACCGGCTTGGCGACGATCGCCGGGCCGAGCACCGCGTAGATGTACAGCAGGACGCCCACCAGGATCACCACGCCGGAGCCGAGGCGCATCCAGTAGAACAGGCCGAGCTGGTCCTGCACCTCCATGTAGCCCATGCCGAGCACGCGCTGCAGGTGGACCTGCACGACGCCCGCGACGGTCAGCGCGAAGGTCATGAAGGCGACGCCCGAGCTGATCAGCCAGAAGCTCCACATGTTGAGCACCTGGTTGTACGGCTCGCGGCCGCGCAGCAGGGGCATGGCATAGGAGATGATCGCCAGGTTGATCATCACGTAGGCGCCGTAGAAGGCCAGGTGGCCGTGCGCCGCGGTGACCTGCGTGCCGTGGGTGTAGTAGTTGATCGGGGCCAGCGTGTGCAGGAAGCCCCACAGGCCGGCGCCGAAGAACGCGAACACCGCGCAGCCCAGCGACCACAGCATGGCGGCCCGGTTCGGATGGTTGCGGCCGCCCTTGTAGACCATCATGAAGGCGAAGACGACGATGGCGAAGAACGGAGCCACCTCGAGCGTCGAGAAGACCGAACCGATCCACTGCCAGTAGGTCGGCGTGCCGATCCAGTAGAAGTGGTGGCCGGTGCCCAGGATGCCGGTGAACAGCGTCAGCGCGACGATCGAGTACAGCCACTTCTCGACGACCTCGCGGTCAACGCCGGTCATCTTGATCATCAGGAAGGCGAGGATGGAGGCCATCACCAGCTCCCACACGCCCTCGACCCACAGGTGGACGACGAACCACCAGTACATCTTGTCGAGCGCCAGGTTCGCCGGGTTGTAGAAGGCGAACAGGAAGAACAGCGCGATGCCCCACAGGCCCATCAGCAGGATGTTCGTGATGACGGTCTTGCGACCCTTCAGCACGGTCAGGCTGACGTTGTAGAGGAACATGAGCGCCACCACGACGATGGCGGCCTTGATCCACAGCGGCTGCTCGAGGAACTCGCGCCCCTCGTGGATGCGGAAGACGTAGCCGGCGACCGCCGCCAGCGCGCCGAACATGAACAGGCCGAACTGCACGTAGGCAATCATCGGGCTGTGGATCTCACGCTCGGATTCTTCCGGGATGAGGTAGTAGGCGGCGCCGAAGAAGCCCATCAGCAGCCACACGATCAGGGCGTTCGTGTGGATCATGCGCAGGATGTTGAAGGGCAGCAGTTCCGACAACAGGTTCGGCAGAACGTAGACCGCACCCGCCAGGATACCGACCAGAACCTGCACCGCGAAGAGCAGCAGGGCTCCGTAGAAGTAGGGCAGGGCGACTTTTTGCGTAGCGTACTTCATGGATCAAGTCTCCTCAGCCGGACACCTTGGGGGGCCAGTTCTGGGTGTTGATCGAGTTCGTCCAACGGAAGAAGGCGACCAGGTCATCCAGTTCCTTGTCGGACAGGTTGAACTGCGGCATCTGGCGCCGGCCCTCGACCTGCGACGGCTGAGCGGCCATCCAGCCCTTCAGCGCGCTGCTGGCGGCCTCCGCGTCCTTGTCGCCGCCGTAGCGGACCCAGACGTTGCCCAGCTCCGGCGCGAAGTACGCACCCTCGCCCAGCAGCGAATGGCAGTTGATGCAGGCGTGCTTCTCCCAGACGTGCTTGCCGCGCGCGACGTCGTCCGAGAGCGTTGCCGTATTGGTACCCTTATTCAGGATATAGTTGTGGCTCATTGCGACGAGCGCGATGAAAACCACGAAGAAGAAGAGCGACCCGCCGAAGAAGATATTCCGCGCTGCCGCCTTTGTGAAACGCTCCGTCATCGCGTGGATCCTTGTTGCAAGGTATGCATGCGAGAACCCCTCCTGCCCTGGTGTACGGAGAGGTTCAGATTTCCGAATGGCGGCGGCCGCGACCGCGGGCACCATCGCCAGGGTGGTCCCATATTCCCCGGCTGCGAGTGCGTATCCTTGACTGCGGTCAAGCGGGATTACGGGTCATGGGACGTAGGGTCTGACGAAGATCAGTTGCGGACCCCACCCCCATGGATGCGGACCTCATCAGGACCGTCGCGAAAAGCCCGTTCCTCAGCCTGCTGGCCCCGGCCGACCTGCGGCGCCTCGTCGGCTACGGCGTGGTGGCGCGGTTCGATGCCGGGGACGTGCTGTTCGCCGCCGGCGACGACGCCGACCGGTTCCACGTGCTGCTGGAGGGCAGCGTCGGCCTGTGCGCCCCCGCCGCCAACGATCCGGAGGTGCTCGACCTGCTCTGCCCCGGCGACGTCGCGGGCGACGAGGCGGTGTTCGACCGCGGCGCGCACGGCGTCACGGCGCGCGCGCTGCTGCCCTCGCGCACGCTGGCGATCGCGGCCGGGCCGTTCCTCGAGCACCTGGACGAGCGGTTCGAAGTGGCCTTGGCGCTGCTCGCCGGGGCGTCGGCGCGCCTGCGCGGCATGATCCACGAGATCACGGAACTGAAGCTGCGCTGCACCACGCGGCGCCTTGCCAACTTCCTGGTCGGGCTGGCGGGCGAACGGCGCGACGGCCGGGTGCGGCTGGACCTGCCGTGCGGCAAGAACCAACTGGCCGAGCGGCTGGGCATGCAGCCGGAAAGCCTGTCGCGCGCCTTCGCCAAGCTGCGTCCGCACGGCGTGACGGCGCGCAGCGACGACGTGCTGGTGGACGACCTCGGCGCGCTGCGCCGCTTCTGCCGCGCCGATCTGGATTCCTAAGGGCGATTCATGAGGGCGATGCCATGACCTGCGGTCTCGGGGCCTATGCCAAGATCTGCCCGCTGCGCGCCCCCGCCGGGCCCCCCGGCCGCTGCCGCGCCGCCAAGGGGTGCCGGCGCCAGCGGCTCGACCCGGCGCTGGTCGCCGACCTGCCGATCTTCGAGAGGGTGCCGCCCGACGTGCTGGGCGACTTGCTCGGCAACGCGATGATCGAATCGCACGGCAACCACGCCATGCTGTTCGAGGCCGGCGACCCGGCCGACGCCTTCTTCATCCTGCTGGCCGGCCGGGTGAAGCTGTTCGCCCTGCTGGAGGACGGCAAGGAGAGCATCGTCGAGGTGGTCGAGCCCGTCTCCTCCTTTGCCGAGGGCGCCATGTTCGCCAGCGGCCACTATCCGGTCAGCGCCGAGGTGATCGAGGACGCCGCCCTGGTGCGCGTGCGCGCCGAGCCGTTCCTGGCCGGCCTGAAGCGGCACCCCGGGCTCGCCTGCCGCATGCTCTCGGCGCTCAGCCATTGGAACCGCCATCTGCGGCGCGAGTTGCGGACCCTGCGCGAGCACTCCCCGATCCGCCGCGTCTCCGGCTTCCTGCTGTCGCTGATCCCCTGCGACGAGGGGCCGGCGAGCGCCGTGCTGCCGCTCAAGAAGGTCATCATCGCCAGCCGCCTGGGCATGGAGCCGGAGAGCCTGTCGCGCGTGCTCGGCCGGCTGCGCGCCTTCGGCGTGCGCACCACCGGAAACACGGTGCACGTCGAGGACGTGGCGCGCCTGCGCCGCCTGTATCTGTGCGGCGAGGACGTGCCGGCCGAAAACGAGGTGCGGCGAAATGACCTAGTTGACGCGGCCCCTCGACAGGACGCGGCGGCCGATGCCGACGCCGGTGCCGCCAAGCCGAAAAAAGCGGCAGAAATCCTACGATTCCCGACCTCGCGCCTTTCGGCTTGAGCTCAGTAATTCGCCCCCCGGGGAGGTTGACCAAAGTCAAGGTTGGGGCAGGGGGCCAATCCTATAAGCGGTCTTGTAATTGCCTCATGTCTTGGGAGAACAAATATGCGGTGGAGCAGTCGGGCCCTTTGGGCCGCGTCAGTGGCGCTTCCGGCGTTGCTCGCGCTGGCGCCGGTCTCCGCTTCGGCTCAGTCGGCGGAACCGTCGCTGTCGAAGGAGGCCAAGGAGCAGAGCGCGAAGATCTATTTCGAGCGTTGCGCGGGTTGCCACGGCGTGCTGCGCAAGGGCGCGACCGGCAAGAGCCTTGAGCCGGACGCCTCCAAGAAGCTCGGCCAGCAGCGCCTGGAGAAGATCCTGTCGCTGGGCACCGAAGGCGGCATGCCGAACTTCGACGACATCCTGACCAAGGATGAGATCAAGAACGTCGCCACCTACATCCAGATGACTCCCGACGCTCCGCCCGAGTGGGGCATGAAGGAGATGAAGGACAGCTGGAAGGTCGCCGTCGCGCCGGACAAGCGTCCGACGAAGAAGATGAACAACGTTAACCTGGACAACGTGTTCTCGGTGACGTTGCGCGATACCGGCGAGGTCGCCCTGATCGACGGCGACACGCACAAGATCTGGAACATCGTCAAGACCGGCTACGCGGTCCACATCTCCCGCCTGTCGGCGTCCGGCCGCTACGTCTACGTCATCGGCCGTGACGGCAAGCTGGACATGATCGACCTGTGGATGGAGAAGCCGGAGGTCGTCGCGACGATCAAGACCGGCCTCGACGCCCGTTCGGTCGATACGTCGAAGTTCAAGGGCTACGAGGACAAGTACGCGATCGCCGGTTCCTACTGGCCGCCGCAGTACGTGGTCATGGACGGCCAGACGCTGGAGCCGCTCAAGATCGTCTCGACCCGCGGCAACACCATCGACGGCACCTATCACCCGGAGCCGCGCGTCGCCTCGATCGTTTCCTCCTTCATCAAGCCGGAATGGGTGGTGAACGTGAAGGAGACGGGCATGATCAAGCTCGTCGATTACACGGACATCAAGAACCTCAAGGAAACGACCATCGAGTCGGCCAAGTTCCTGCATGACGGTGGCTGGGACGCGTCCAAGCGTTACTTCCTGGTCGCCGCCAACGCGTCGGACAAGGTCGCGGTCGTGGACACCAAGGAAGGCAAGCTCGCCGCCCTGGTCGACACCAAGTCGAAGCCGCACCCCGGTCGCGGCGCCAACTTCGTCCATCCGAAGTTCGGCCCGGTCTGGGCGACCTCACACCTGGGTTCGGACGTCATCACCCTGATCGGCACCGATCCGGAGAAGAACAAGCAGCACGCCTGGAAAGTCGTGGCCGAGCTGAAGAACCACGGCGCCGGCTCGCTGTTCGTGAAGACGCACCCGAAGTCGAAGAACCTCTGGGCCGACGCGCCGCTGCATCCGGAGCGCGAGCTGGCCGAGTCCGTGACGGTGTACGACATCTCCAACCTGGACAAGGGTCCGGAGGTCATCAACGTCGCGAAGATGGCCGATCTGCCGGAGACCAAGGCGATCAAGCGCGTCGTGCACGCCGAGTACAACGCCAAGGGCGACGAGGTGTGGTTCTCGATCTGGGCCGGCAAGACCGACCCGTCGGCGATCGTCGTCATCGACGACAAGACCCGTAAGATGAAGACCGTGATCAAGGATCCGAAGCTGATCACGCCCACCGGCAAGTTCAACGTGCTGAACACCCAGCACGACGTCTACTAAGCTTGACTACGGTCAAACCCTACCCGGCTCCGGCCGGGTAGGCTCATTTCCGGAAAACGGGGGCGGGCAATTGGGCAACCTTGCCCGCCCTTTCTTTAAAAATCAGACCAAATGGGTGGTGACATGGCGTTGGGCACACTCTGGGCCCGTCTCGGCCGCTGGCGGATCTTCGGTGCATCGTTGATCGGTGCGGCCGTGATCTTCGTTTCGGGCATCGTGTTCTGGGGCGGCTTCAACACCGCCATGGAAGCGACCAACCAGATGGAGTTCTGCGTCTCGTGTCACGAGATGAAGGACAACGTCTACGCCGAGTACAAGAAGACCATCCATTACGAGAACCGCACCGGCGTTCGCGCCACCTGTCCGGATTGCCACGTGCCGAAGGACTGGGTGCACAAGATCATGCGCAAGATCCAGGCCTCCAACGAGGTCTACCACTGGATCCTGGGCACCGTCGACACGCCCGAGAAGTTCGACGCCAAGCGCCTGGAGCTCGCCAAGCACGAGTGGGACCGCATGAAGGCGAACGATTCGCTGGAATGCCGCAACTGCCACAGCTTCGAGGGCATGGCCGCCGACAAGCAGAAGCAGCGCGCCAAGAAGCAGCACGAGATGGCCAAGGCCGACAAGATGACGTGCATCGATTGCCACAAGGGCATCGCGCACAAGCCGGTCCATCACCTGCTGGAACAGGAAGAAGGCGCCAAGGTCGCCAAGGCCGAGGACAAGCCGGCGCCGGTCCAGGCCGCCGCCGCCGTGGTTCCCGCCGCCGCTTCCGTTCCCGCCCCGACTGCCGCTCCGGCCCCGGCTCCCGCCGCCGCTCCGGCCCCGGCGCCCGTCGCTGTCGCCGCCGCCCCCGCTCCGGCTCCCGCCGCCGGTGGTGCCTCCGCGTCGGCCGACCTGCCGGCCATCGACTGGAGCAAGGTCGCCGAGAAGAAGGTGACGCTGTTCTACCCCGGCCAGACCTCGTTCGAATGGATCCAGAACGGCCCCGACCACGGCGGCGCGCGCGCCTTCAAGAAGGGCGAGGCGTGCTCCGGCTGCCACGAGGGCGAGCAGGCCGACATGGGCGCCAAGATGGCCTCCGGCCAGAAGGCCGAGACCACGCCGATCCCCGGCAAGCCGGCCTCCATCCCGCTGACCGTGCAGGCGGCGCATGACGGCACCAACCTGCTCTTCCGCTTCCAGTGGCCGGCCAACCCGCACGTCGCGGTGCCCTTCGCCGACGGCGGCAAGATGGACCCGGAGAACGCGGTCAAGCTGGCGCTGCTGATCGACCAGGGCACGGTGCAGGACGCCGACCGCTCCGGCTGCTGGAGCACCTGCCACCACGACGCCCGCTCGATGCCGGACGCTCCCGCCGGGGCCGGCGCCACCAAGTACCTGCCGCAGACCCGCACGGCGATCTCCATCAAGGACAGCCCGCGCGGCGGCGCCGACAAGGCGAAGTCCGCGGACGAGTTGAAGGCGCTGATGGACCAGGGCGTGTTCCTCGACCTGCTGCGCTGGAAGTCGGGCAACAACGCGGTGGAGGACGGTTACGTCTTGGCCGAGCGCGTGATGGAAGGCGGCCAGGGCGCCACCGGCCAGGGCGTGCTGAAGGACGGCGTGTGGACGCTGACCCTGGTGCGCAAGCTGAAGTCCGACAAGCCGGGCGACATCAGCATCGAACCGGGCAAGACCTACACCATCGGCTTCGCCATCCACGACGACCACACCAACGCCCGCTTCCACCACGTCTCG
>Ga0196970_1001943_pt1 | contig 11859 bp, 13 predicted proteins | sample S1v_513CmetaG_FD_148672 | JGI IMG/M metagenome (GOLD analysis project Ga0196970, IMG submission 148672) | Soil microbial communities from Anza Borrego desert, Southern California, United States - S1+v_5-13C | ecosystem: Environmental > Terrestrial > Soil > Desert | place: USA: California... | reverse complement strand
CGCAGGCGTTTATGGAACGGGTGCTTGCGCAGGAGGAGAACAATGAGGCAATAACCTGGGCTATCAGTCTAAAAGGGGAAGCCCGAATGATAGGGAACATTTGCTTCTGGCAGATAGAGAAGGAAAATTATCGTGCGGAGGTGGGTTATATGATCCATGCCGAATACCATGGTCTGGGCATTATGACGGAGGTCATAGGTGTTGTGGTGGATCATGGCTTTAAAAAGTTCGGCTTCCATTCAGTTCAGGCAAACGTCAATCCGGCAAACATTGCATCAATAAAGGTGCTCGAGAAGAATGGCTTTGTGAAGGAAGCCCACTTCCGGGAGAACTATTTCTTCAATGGCCGCTTTCTGGATTCTGCTATCTATTCTTTGCTTACGCCGCTTAGGTAGAGACCAAGCACACAAGTTTTTTTACTGCTTGATGAGCTTGTAGCTCTTCCCGTTAACAGAAATATAATATACGCCAGCGCTTAGCCTTTCGATGTTTATCGTGGTGACACTTCTTTCAGGGCTGCTGCTATGCAATACCTGCCCCATAACATTGCTGATGGATATTTGCCGGAGCGGTGTAGCGCCTTTTATTGTCACCATACCGCTTGTTGGGTTTGGGTATATACTTAGGTTACCTTTAGAAGTTACACCTGCAACGGAAGCTGGAAAGTCTGCACACATTATTTGTATATCCAATTGCACGCTTCCGGTGTCTACGGTCACAAAGGTTGGTGTAAAGGACAGTTTTGTATAGGACGCTCCCGCCGACCAATAGGGAATGTTGGTGATACTAATGCTCTCGTGGGTGGTATCGCATTGCTGCGTGGTCATAGCGGCATCAGTAATCACGTAGTATATTTCATTATTAAAGCTGCCGGATGACAAGTTATTGGTTGAGCCTACGAGTCTGAGGGTATTGTCGTGCAGGTGAAAGTCATTGATGGATTGCTGCGCTCCGTTGAGGGCTACAAACTTTACAGGCGTGTTCGCGCTATGGTTCTGCAGGTCTGTTATCTCTGTTATTACTGTTCCGGTGGACGTCCCTACGGTAGATAGCATTGGGTCGTAATAAGAGGTGGCGGGCGACTGTACGGTAAAGATGTGGTTAGGCGACACCACTGCTATGGCCGGACTGTTCGCGTATTTTGCGTCACTATTCTTCAGTGCGTAGAGTTTGGGATCGCCTCCATCGCTTTCGTTAAGGATCACAACGTTGTGTGATGTTCCTCCTGCAAAGCTCCATGCCTGTATAGAGCTGCCCGATACCACTAGTTTATTCCCTGAGCGGTAGATCCTTGCCAGCGAATTGTTCTCCAGGTTCCCGTTTGGGAAGTAGTCCATATTTGTGCTCCACGCCACCGTACCTGATGTAGCGCCGGGTATATACTTCATCACCCGCACGTCCTTATAGTTACCTACAAAGTTGCCGCAGATATATACGCTGTTGCCGTCTGCAGATGCCGTTACTCCCTGGAATGCGTCTCCACTAATGATGTCATACAGCTCAGTATAGGCGAATGCTCCGTCGCTTTCAAAGACAGTTATCATGCTGGCTGATCCAACGCCCGTGAAATTGTATGCACCCACTGCCAGTAGCCGACCTCCTGATATTTCGGTAACGCCAAACAGTAGTTCGCCACCGGTAGTTGTTGTTGCATCCCTGAAACATTTCTGCCAGATGAGGCTTCCATCCTGTGAGTTGAATTTCAGGATGGCTGCTGTATTGTCGGCAAACACGTTGGTGCTGGTTCCTCCAACCTTCCCTACCACTACTATATTCCCGTCCTGCGTCAGAATCATATCCTGTATTAGGTTGTTTGTGCCTGGTATTCCAAAGGTCTTCTGCCATACTATATCACCCGCCTTGCTCACTTTCAGGAGCAGAGCCTGGCAGTTGTAGGCATTCAGAAAGTTGAACTCGTATGAATAGCCTGATATTATCGTAGAACCATCAGACGGATCAAAACACAGCTTGGTGGCTATGTGATTACCAGGCCCGCCAATAGAATATTGTGTCACCTGCCCTGAGGCTTCAGTTCTCACAAGGGTAATAAGGCACAGTAGCAGGGTAGAAAGAAGTAGTGTTCTATTCATTCAGGTACATTCCCTATAAAGATAAGAGATATTTGAATGTAAGCAAATGCAGCTATGTGGTGAAGCGTTGCTTTGCGGTAAGGTATTTATACTGATCTTATTGGTCAATCATTTCACCAATGGCAGATAACCAATCTTCGTTTAGCAGGTTCCTTTCATTTGTAGATGATCGGTTCGACGACCTCTCAGCTCACCTGAAGCGGCGCCTGAACTTATACGATCCATTGCAGATACTCCCATACAGAAGCTATGGCACCGTGAACCGGCTGTATGTGAAGGGTAGGGTACTGGAGGACGAAGGGATAGGCAGGCATACTGATAAGGATACCATCGTCAACAATCTGCTGAACATGTATAAGCGCTTCGAGAGTGATGAGGTGCCGGGCGCACAGGTGCGTGTATCCTTCGAAGGAAAGGAACTCACCATTATCACTGATGACGAGGGCTACTTTATCCTGAACCTTGTCCCCGCTACACCTGTGGTGCGGGAAGACCTATGGCACGAGGTGGAGCTAAGCCTGGTGTCAGCGCCAGTGCCTATGATGGAAGGAATAAGGGCTAGTGCCGAAGTGCTGATACCGCCACTAGACGCGGAGTACGGCATCATCAGCGATATAGACGATACAGTAGTCAGGACCGGGGCTACGGATATGCTGGCAATGGCCCGTACGGTGTTCCTGAACAATGCACGTACCAGGTTGCCGTTTGCAGGTGTGTCAGAGTTCTACAAGGCGCTGCAACTGGGGCGGAATGGCAAGCGCAACAACCCCTTCTTTTATGTATCCAGCAGTCCGTGGAATATGTATGACGTCCTGAAAGACTTCCTTGATCTCAACTCCATACCTCCCGGACCTTTGCTGCTTCGCGACTTTGGACTACAGGAGAACGCCCTGGTGAGTTCCGGGCATATGGGGCATAAGTTCAAGGAGATACAGCAGATATTGCTCACCTATCCTGATCTTAAGTTCATCCTCATAGGCGACAGCGGACAGGAGGACCCGAAGATATACAGAGAGGTGGTGCGTAAGTTCCCGGACCGGATACTAGCTATCTATATACGTGATGTGCAGTTGCCCGAGCGGGAGAAGATTGCCATGGATATCTCTCAGGAACTGGATGCCGACAAGGTAGAGATGGTGATAGTAGATAACACAGTGGAAGCAGCAGATCATGCAGCGCAGGCTGGTTTCATCTATCGCGAGGCTATACCAGCTATAGAGGAAGACAAGGCAGAAGACAAGGGGCAGAAGCCAGGTAAGGAGGAAGAGTAAAATGATACATGCCTTCCTGAAGGATCAGAATATTAGGTTGTATGAAACGCCTCGCAGCGTCTTAACTTTATAACTCATTAAGAAAGTCTTCTGCGTTTCTCCCTTTCTTCTTTCCTCCTCTTATCTGCTTCATTTCTTCCACAGCTTCCCTTATTTCTTCCATCAGCCGGGCTTTAGCATCCGTAAGAGGTTTTGCCTTAACGTAGGAGATACTTCTGAGCACTTCAAGGAGTGAAGCAGCTTTATTGTCAGGTATTTCGAGTAGTATCTTCACGGGTTGTATGGTTTCCCTCAAAGATACATCAAAGTGGCTTTATTACTAACTTCTATGGGTTTGTGGACTTATGGTCCCCATTCCAGAACGCTTACTAATATTAGCACCACTTTAACCCCGCCCGTCCTCTCGTTTTCTTATTATTGCTGCTGATCATCAAACCAGTTGAACAATGAAATGTCCTAATTGTAACGAGACCTTGCTAATGACAGAGCGCAACTCTGTAGAGATAGACTATTGCCCCTCATGCCGCGGTGTATGGCTGGATAAAGGTGAGCTAGACAAGATGCTGGAAGCGGTGGACAGGAACTATAGTCAGCAGGCACCGCCACAGCAGTACCAGCAGACACCGCCTCCTCAGCAATACCAGCAGGATCCTTATTACAAGAAAGACTACTACAAGCATGGACAGAAACCGTATAAGAAGAAGTCCTTCCTTGGCGACTTCTTCGACTTCGATTAATACGCTTTGGGTGGTGCAGTAGCATCACCCTTTTTCTTGCAGCAATATCTCTTAGAACGGTCTGCACCCGAACCTGAAAGGGTTGCGGTTTATTGCTGGAATATGGGCTTCCCGCTGGTCTGGCCTTCTTATACGATTATGGGATAGTTTTACATCATTCCTATTTCACTTCTTCTTTATACGTTGATTGCTTTAATATTGCACCCCGATTGAGAACGGGGAGTATTGACGTCATACTACCAATCATTATTTATCGTTTAACCAGACTTATGTTTATCAGATTATTTTTACTCCTGCTCCTTGCGCCGGTGCTGGCCATGGGGCAGAATGTTACCATCAGCGGTACTATAAAGGATGCCGCTAACGGTGAGGACCTCATAGGCGCCATTATAGCCGTGAAAGAAGATCCATCCAAGGGGAGCACCACCAATGCTTATGGCTTTTACTCGCTTACTCTGCCTGCGGGATCTTACACCTTGGTGTATCAGTACGTGGGCTACCAGGTGAAGGAGGAGGCCGTGACGCTATCTGCTAATACTACGCTTAACGTAAACCTTGCATCTATATCCAAAGACCTGCAGGAAGTGGAGGTGCGCGGTGAGCGGGCAGATAAGAACGTGAGCTCAACGCAGATGAGTACCTTTAAGCTGGACCCGCGCAGCATTGAGTCGGTGCCAGTACTGTTTGGTGAGAAGGATATCATCAAAACCCTTCAGCTGACACCGGGCGTGAAGTCGGCAGGGGAGGGGAACACAGGCTTCTACGTGCGCGGCGGTGCTACCGACCAGAACCTGATCATCCTGGATGAAGCTCCTGTATACAACGCCGCACACATGCTGGGCTTCTTCTCTGTGTTCAACTCAGACGCCATAAAGGACGTGACTCTATATAAGGGTGGCATACCTGCAGAGTTTGGCGGGCGTGGATCATCTGTGATGGATGTGAAGATGCGGGATGGTAATAATAAGAAGTTTGGTGCCTCCGGGGGCATTGGTCTGATAGCCTCCAGGCTTACGGTAGAGGGGCCCATCGTTAAGGACAAGGGTTCGTTCATTATCTCAGGTCGCCGCACTTATGCTGATCTTTTCCTTAAACTATCGAAAGAAGAAGTGCTGAGAGAATCGCGCCTATACTTCTACGACCTGAACCTGAAGGCCAATTACCAGCTTGGTGAAAAGGACCGGATATTTGTCTCCGGCTACTTCGGCAGGGATGTCTTCGGCTTCAGCGATCAGTTTGGGTTTGACTGGGGCAACGCCACCGGTACCATTCGCTGGAACCACATTATCAGCAATAAGATATTCAGCAACACCTCTGTTATCTTCAGCAACTATAACTACCGCATTAAGATAGGTGCCGACAACGAGGATATTAAGATAACCAGCGCTATACAGGACTGGAACCTGAAGCAGGACTTCACCTACACGATGAACCCCAACAACAACATCAAGATGGGCTTCAACGTGATACACCACACCTTTAAGCCGGGCAAGATAGAAGTGGGGGAGAACAGCAACTATAACAATGCTGCCCTAAGTGGACGCAAGGCGCTGGAGTTTGGCATCTACGCCCAGAATGATATGCGCGTGAGCGACAAGCTGGGACTGCAATACGGTGTGCGCTACTCGGGCTTCAACTTCCGCGGGGCGGCTGATGTCTACACGTTCGACAGCGAGGGAGAGGTGACCTCCTTTAGACAGTATACAGACGGAGAGAGCATTGCCTACTATGGCGGGTTTGAACCAAGGCTGTCTGTAAAGTATGAACTGAATGCAGTGAGCTCTGTAAAAGCTTCCTACAATAAGATGTACCAGTACATGCACCTGCTGAGCAACTCCACCACTGGCTCACCAACTGACCAATGGGTGCCTACCAGCAACAACGTAAAGCCACAGATAGTGGACCAGGTGAGCCTGGGGTACTTCCGCAACTTTAAGGATAACACCTACGAGCTGAGCACAGAGATCTATTATAAAGACCTGAAGAACCAGATAGACTACCGTAATGGTGCTGACCTGATCTTTAATGAGCAGGTGGAGGGCGAGCTGGTATACGGAACCGGTAAGGCATACGGCTTTGAGCTACTGCTGCGCAAGCAGACCGGCCGCCTGACGGGATGGGTGAGCTATACACTTTCCCGCTCGCTGCGCCAGTTCGACGAGATAAACAACGGTAAGGAGTTTGCTGCCAGGCAAGACAGGATACACGACCTCGCCATAGTGGCTATGTATGACCTGACCAAGAAGATAAAGATATCCGGCAACTGGATATACTACACCGGCAGCGCGGTTACCTTCCCCTCCGGCAAGTACCAGGTGAATGGTGTACAGGTGCCTTACTACACCGAGCGCAATGGCTACAGAATGCCTGCCTACCACCGGCTGGACATAGGGCTGACCTGGTATACCCGCCGTACGGAGAAAACGGAGCGTAGCTGGAATGTATCCCTGTACAATGCTTACGGTCGCCAGAATCCCTACACCATCAGCTTCCGGCAGAACGAGGACAACCCTCAGCAGACCGAAGCTGTGCAGGTAGCCCTGTTCCGCTGGGTACCATCCATTACTTACAACTTCAAATTCTAAACGCACATGAAACAAGCACTTTTCATACTTGGCATGCTCACCATCCTCTTCGCTGCTTCCTGCCAGAAGGTGGTAAATATAGACCTCAATGAGGCTGATCCACAATATGTTATTATAGGCAACCTGTACGAGGGCACTAACCCCTTCAGCGTACAGGTGGCGCTGACTACCGATTATTATGGCCGCGAGCCGCAGACGCTGGTAAACGACGCTCTTGTGACCCTGTACGATGAGGCTGGTACAGCCACACCGGTGCCATCAACAGGAAACGGTAACTATGAACTGCCATCCTTCACAGCAGTATCCGGCAAGACCTACCAGCTAAAGGTGATAGCAGACGGAAGGGAGTTTACAGCCACTACCACTATGCCCAGGGTAGTGCCTATTGACTCCATAAGCATAGAGTGGAATGAAGCTTCAGGCTTCCAGGAGGAGGGATATGACGTGGCTGCCCACTTCACCGACCCTGCGGGAGAGCGTAACTTTTACAGGATCATCCGTACGGAGAACGACACCCTGCGCAACGAGCCAGACGACCTGTACCTGCTGGAAGATGACTATAACGACGGCAAGCCGGTGATCGCCAACTTCTTTAACAGGTACAGAAAAGGGGAGAAGATAGAGGTAGAGCTGTTGACCATGGATCAGTCTATATATGAGTTCTACACCAGTCTGCGCGCCATACTGAACAACCAGAATGGCCCAGCACCAGCCAACCCGAATACGAACATCAGGGGAGGTGCTCTTGGGTATTTCGGGGCGTTTACCAGTAGTAAGGCGAGTGTGCAGCTCCCATAGTGGGGATTTGGGTGATTGGTGATTTGTGACTGGTGATTAATGGGTGGTGATTTGTGACTGGTGACTAGTGATTGGTGTCTACCTGGGCAACAGGCAACAGACACCAGGCAAGTAACAACCGGTAACTGGCCACTGGATATCTGATCATATTATACAATTTATAAAGGTACCTGGGATATCCCTACTTAAAACCACCTTGAAACCACCTTCAAACTAGCTTAAGACTGGCTTGAAAGATCTGGAGACGACCCGGTGAGCATCCAGTGTAACTCCAGTGATATCCCAGTCAAATTCCAGTGATATCTCAGTCAAGGCCCAGTGATATCCCAGGTACCTTTATGTTTTTTGTAATTTGTAGGGGCGGTGAGTTACTGGTGACTGGTAACTAGTGACTGGTCAACTGTGGGATTTGGAATTTGTCATTTGGGATTTGACTTCTGGAATTTGGAATTTGTCATCTGACTTTTGGGATTTGGGATTTGAACATTGGAATTTGTAATACTATTTTCCGAAATTTTTATTGGTTATTTAGAAAGAAGTTTTACCTTTGCAGTCCAAATTTATTTTACATTAACGGTAAGCAATGCCTACTATCCAACAATTAGTTCGTAAAGGTCGTCAGCAAATCCGCGCCAAGTCAAAGTCTCGTGCTTTGGATGCTTGTCCGCAACGTCGTGGTGTTTGTACTCGTGTATACACTACTACTCCTAAGAAACCAAACTCCGCTCTGCGTAAGGTAGCCAAGGTGCGTCTTACTAACAAGATCGAAGTTATCGCATATATACCAGGTGAAGGTCATAACCTGCAGGAGCACAGCATCGTGCTGATCCGCGGAGGTCGTGTGAAGGATCTGCCGGGTGTACGTTACCATATTGTACGTGGAGCACTGGATACTGCGGGTGTAAAAGACCGTAAGCAGAGCCGCTCTAAGTATGGTACTAAGAGGGAAAAAGCAAAGAAATAATTTAATTAATTAAGAAATAAAGCCAATCATTACCGATGAGGAAGGCACAAGCTAAGAAGTTACCTTTAGCACCAGATCCAAAATTCAACGATAAAAACGTTACCCGTTTCGTTAACTGCCTTATGTGGGGTGGCAACAAGACGGTGGTTCTTACTGCATTTTACGATGCTATTGATAAAGTAAGTCAGATGACCAGCGAAGATGGTTATGAGGTGTGGAAGCGCGCCCTGGTGAACGTTACTCCTGCAGTTGAGGTTCGTAGCCGCCGTATAGGTGGTGCTACCTTCCAGATACCTGCTGAAGTACGTCCTGACCGCAAGATATCTCTGAGCATGAAGTGGCTTATCCGCTTTAGCCGCGAGCGCAACGGTAAGACCATTGCAGACAAGCTGGCTAACGAGATAGTAGCAGCAGCAAAGGGTGAAGGTGGAGCTTTCAAGAAGAAAGAAGACACCCACCGCATGGCAGAAGCAAACAAGGCATTCTCCCACTTCAAGATCTAAGTACTTTACTGAACTGATATATTTGGAAAACCGCTGCGTGAGTAGCGGTTTTTTTTGTATTTTACGTTGCGTTACTCAACTGCCTTTGGAAGTGGGTTATCTGAAAGTCATCAGTTTAATTCTCATTGTTACTCTTTCAAGTTGCAAGGACTATTACCATGATATGCGGGTTTGGTCTGCCAGTATCGCTCCAGGGACGTCGCTGCAAGATGTCAAAAGGGCCCAACCAAACTATATTGATGTAGCGTGGAATACACCTGATACCCTACAAGAAAACATATTGCGGTATCACATTACAAACATTAGAGGTCACAATGACCCTTTGCATATGTCCTATTTTTTGGAGTTTAAAGGTGAAAGGTTTCGGGGACAGTTTGCGCACAAGTAGTTTGGTGCTGCAGCCCGATGGACACCCGTCCTGTTGAGCGAAGCGCAACGCAGTGAAGCGAAGTCGAAACATCTCCTGAGGATTTGCACATTAATTGGTGCTTAAGTACTGCTGAGCATTAAAATGGAGTGGTGTTCTGTAAGCAAGACGCTTGGGACTGTGGGTCTGAGCGGGACGTTAAACCAGTATGGGAATCCTGGAAAGGACTTGACTTAGTTAAGTCCAATTTGAAATATAATCAGTGTGGTGGAATTAAAAAGAATACTTTGGATTTTGTTCTTGGGAACTGTTTTATGCAGTTGTTTGGGAGCTGGTACACACGGTTCTATTAAGAGCTATTCCTATTCCTGCAGAAAGGATGTTCTTCAGGAAGCGATTATGAAGGTTATTGAAACAAACCCGAGCATACATCGTGACACCAGCTTAGATTACTTAGGAAGTTCACCTCTTCTTGACAGCACGGGATGCTATAATTGTCCCGCAGGTGAAAATTACTATAATGACATAAAGCATTACGTGACAATTAAAATAACCTCGGGGCAAGAAATCAATGAGTATATTTTTAGGTATTATGGTCCCGATGAATATTGGGATACAGCGAGCACCTCAAAAATATTTATATGTTATGCCTATGACAAGAATGGAAACGGTGGTAGCGAAGGTAATGGAGGAATAAATTGGCGAACTGGAAGATTAAAGAGACGACTAACGAGTGTATTTGAAACTGAGTTGGTAAAGAAGGTTGATGAAGTGTTGAAAATTTCGCATGCTAAAATCGAATAAGATTATCTTTTATTGATTTTGAGTTTCATTTCCCCTCCACTGGCCTAAGCGTCCCGCTTAGACCTACAATAAGCAAGCGTCCCGCTTGCGTAATCACCCACCGCAAATTATTTTCGTCGCCCCATGGGCAGGAAGTACCGCATTCATGATCAGTCACAGGTATATTTTGTGACATTTACTGTTGTCAATTGGGTTGATCTATTTGTCAGAGACGAGTATAAGCAGATATTTGTGGACAGCGTTAAATACTGCCAGGATAATAAGGGACTGGAAGTATACGCATGGTGCATCATGACCAGTCATGTTCATCTTATAATAGGTTCTGACGGAAAGAACAAGCTGGAAGACATCGTCAGAGATCTTAAGTCTTATACATCTCGTCACTTCAGACTCGAGATAGAGAAGCATCCGCAGGAGAGTCGCCGCGAGTGGATGCTCTGGATGTTTGGCAATGCTGGTAGACACAACACTAACAATAAAGATTGGCAGCTATGGCAGCAACATAGCCATCCTATAGAGCTGAACAATCCGATGATCTCAAAGCAACGATTGAACTATCTACACATGAATCCCGTTCAGGCAGGGTTTGTAACCGAAGCTGAACATTGGAAGTGGAGTAGTGCGCATGACTATGCAGGTGGAAAAGGAGGGTTGATTGATGTTATATTTATGAAATGAAGGGGCGTATGCGAGGCGCTTGGGAATTGTGGGGCTAAGCGGGACGCTTAGACCAGTGGGGACGCAAGTGAGACGCATGGACATTAGGTCAAAGCGGGACGCTTAGACCAGTGGGGGCTACTTTACAATTGTAACTAATAGGAGGTTTTGTAGTTTTAAGATTATACAGTTGTCTTTAAAGAGTTTTCAATGGGATTAGATACTCAAATATTCAGAAAGGCTTTAGTTGAAGACGAGGTATATCAACCTGATAAGCTAAAACAAGCGGTCATCGTTCGGTTTGATTATGGGCTTGATGGATTGGACCCGTTACACAACCTGGAATCCGAATTAATCCAGGTTATTGCTGAAAAAGGCGTTGGAGAATATGATGGTCATGAAATTGCAATGGATGACAGTGACGGTATACTTTTCATGTATGGGCGAAATGCAGAAGCGTTGTTCAAAGCTGTTCTACCTACATTGGGACTACAGAGTTTATGAAGGGTGCATCTGCAACATTGCGGTTTGGCCCGCCGGAGGAGGGTGTAATGGAAATCACAGTAGAAATATAGGGGCCTCTGTTCCAGATGTTCTGGAGTGCAAACCACAAGCGAGGCACCTAGATATGGTGGTCTAAGCGGGACGCTTAGACCAGTGGGTCTCAAAGCAACGATTGAACTATCTACACATGAATCCCGTTCAGGCAGGGTTTGTAACCGAAGCTGAGTATTGGAAGTGGAGTAGTGCGCATGACTATGCAGGTGGAAAAGGAGGGTTGATTGATGTTATATTTATGAATTGGAGGGACGCAAGCGAGACGCTTGGGAATTGTGGGTCTAAGCGGGACGCTTAGACCAGTGGGGGTGATGCTCTATTGCTTATCTTTAAGCTCGATGGAATTTCAGCACGACGCTTCCTGGGCGGCATTGACATCAATTCTTGAATCCAGACTGACCGCTAAGGAATCCTGGTCCAGGCTGATTGATTTCCATGAACAGAGCGTTTCGAAGGAGTACTGGCAACTATTGAGGGATTTGGATATAGATGCAGAGCAGAAGGATTTCGTTTCATGGTTTGGGT
>Ga0196970_1001942_pt1 | contig 11861 bp, 13 predicted proteins | sample S1v_513CmetaG_FD_148672 | JGI IMG/M metagenome (GOLD analysis project Ga0196970, IMG submission 148672) | Soil microbial communities from Anza Borrego desert, Southern California, United States - S1+v_5-13C | ecosystem: Environmental > Terrestrial > Soil > Desert | place: USA: California... | reverse complement strand
TGTGGCACTCGGTGGAGCGCGAGAACACGCTGGCCGGCATGGTGTTTTTCAGCGCCTCGGCGGTCCACGCGCTGGTGCCGATCTGCACGGCCTTGAAGCCATGGTTGATCATCGCCCGATCCGCTGGAGCGCCGGAAAGGTTGCTCGGCAAGCCATGGTTGTAACGCTCGTCGACCAGCAAGGCGAGTTGCCGGTCGAGCAGATCGGCGACGTTGGCCACCAGATTCTTCAGGCTGTCCATGGCGAAGGCGATGTGCCCGCCGTAGAAGTGCCCGCCGTGCAGCACGCGCTCGGCTTCGGCGTCGATGATCGGGTTGTCGTTGGCGCTGTTCAGTTCGGTTTCGATGAACGAGCGTAGCCAGTTCAGGCTGTCGGCCAGCACGCCGAGCACGTGCGGGGCGCAGCGCAGCGAGTAGCGGTCCTGCAGGCGATGCAGCGGCGGGGTCGGTGCGTCGATCGCCAGATCCTTGCGCAACCACGCCGCCACCTGCATTTGCCCTGGATGCGGTTTGGCCGCGAACAGCCGCTCATCGAAGTGCTCGGGATTGCCTTGCAGCGCCACCACGTTGAGCGCGGTGATGCGCGTGGCCAGTTGCAGCAGGTAATCGGCGCGGGCAAAGGCGAGGCAGGCGAGGCCGGTCATCACCGCAGTGCCGTTCATCAGCGCCAGCGCTTCTTTCGGGCGCAGCACCAAAGGTGTCCAGCCGAGTTCGCGGTGCACATCGGCAGCCTGACGGCGCTCGCCACGCAGCAGCACTTCACGCTCCCCGGACAGCGTTGCGGCGACGTACGACAACGGCGTCAGATCACCGCTGGCGCCGACCGAACCCTCTTCAGGAATCAGCGGCAGAATGTCGTGTTCGAGGAACGCTTGCAGACGCTCGAGCAACTCGACCCGTACCCCCGAAACGCCGTGGCACAGCGACTGCAAACGCGCCGCCAGCACCGCGCGGGTGGCTTGCGCGTCGAGCAGTTTGCCCAGGCCGCAGCCGTGGAAGGTGTAGAGGTGACGCGGCAACGCTTCGACGTGATGCAACGGCACCGCTACTACGCAGGAATCGCCATAACCGGTGGTCACGCCGTAGATGACGCCTTCCTTGTCCAGCAGCGAATCGAGAAACCGCGCGCCTTTGGCGATGCGCTCGCGGTAATCGGCATCGTTCTGCAACTGCACGGGCACCTGACGGTTGGCCAGGGCCAGCACGTCTTCGATGCGCAAGGGGCGTTCGCCGAAGGTTACCGGCTCAGGAATTGGCGTGGTCATCGGTTTTCCAGAAAGGGTAGAAATTGAACCATTGCTGCGGCGCTTCGAGGCAATAGTGACTCAGGCGCTGCGCATAAAGACTGGCCCACTGATGAATGACCTGCTCGCGTTCGCGGCGCGTCCACACCACGGCGTCGGCGAACGGTTCGAGGGTCAGGCGATAGTGGCCGTCGGGTTGTTTCAGGCACATCAAAAGATTGACCGGGCACTTCAACAGGCCGGCCAGCAACCACGGCCCTTGCGGGAATGGCGCCGGGTGGCCGAGAAAGTCGACGGTGACGCTGCGCCCGCCATGCAGCGGCACGCGGTCGCCGGCAATCGCCAGCCACTCGCCGCGCTCCAGCCGTTCGTGCAGTTGCAGCATGATCAACGGGTCGAGTTCGCTGACCTGGATCAGTCGCAGATTGGTCGCCCCGGCCTCGCCGAGCAAACGGTTGAACTGCTCGGCGTGCTTGGTGTGCACCAGTACGTTCATGGTGACTTTTTCGCCGATCTCCGCCAGCGCGCGGCAGACCTCGAGGTTGCCCAGGTGCGCGCCGACCAGCAGCTGACCGCGGCTGCCGCGCAACTGTTTGCGCAACAGCGCCGGGTCGATGATTTCGATCTGCTCGATGCGCAGCTTGCCGTTCCACACGTCGAGCTTGTCGAGCAGCGAATCGGCAAACGTCATGAACTGGCTGAAGACGCGCCAGTGGCTTGGGCGCAGATCATCGCGCTTACTCCATTCGGCCAAGCGCTGCTGGTACTGCCAGGCGCTGCGCCGGGCGATGCGGCCGAACAGGAAAAAATACAGCACGATGCCGTACAGCAACGGGCTGAGCAGGCGGCGGCCAAGGACCTTGGCGGCCACCGCGGTGAATTTCATCAGCAGGAAACTGCCGCGCTCTTCGCGGTCGGCCCAGTGCTTGTTGTCGGCTTCTTCGCTCATGGTTTGCACCGGCGCCAGAGGATCACCGGCAAGCGCAGCAACATGCCGAAGAACAGCCGCGTGTGCATACTGGAAATCAGTGCGTTGTCATGGAACAGGCGAAAGTGCGAGACCCCGTCCAGCGGGTAATGCACGCTGGTTTGCAGCCAGCGCATCGGTTGATTGCGCCACGCCAGACGCACAAGGATGTCGGAATCGAAATCCATGCGCTTGCCGACTTTTGCCGAGTCGATCACCGCCAGCGTCGGCGCCAGCGGATACACGCGAAAGCCGCACATCGAATCGCGGATCTGCAGCGACAGCGTGTTGATCCACACCATCACATGGGTCAGGTAGCGCGCATACAAACGGCCCCTGGGCACGCTTTCGTCGAACAGCGGATAACCGCAGATCATCGCCTCGGGATGCGCACGGGATTCGGCGACGAACCGGGCGACATCCTGCAAATCGTGCTGACCGTCGGCGTCGACCTGCAGGGCATGGCTGAAACCCAGCCGCGCGGCTTCGCGCAACCCGGTCATCACCGCGCCGCCCTTGCCCTGATTGGCGGTCAGACGCACCAGAAACACGTCGTCACGCTGGGCCAGGCCATCAAGCACGCGCGCGCAGGAAGGTGCGCTGGCGTCGTCGACCAGAATGCACGGCAGGCCCTGGCCGAGGAGGGCGTCGACCACGGTGCCCACCGCGGTTTCATGGTTATAAACGGGGATTACCGCGCAGGGTTTATGCATGCCTGTTCTCCCCTGACCCACCGCAAACCCTGTGGGAGCGAGCCTGCTCGCGATTGAGTGCGCAGCACTCACCGAAATCAACCATGTTCAACACCCAGCAAGATCCGCCCACTGGAACACGTCGCCGTGTCATTGCGATAAGCAAAATACAACTTGCGCCGCTCGGCATCGAAACGCAGGTGCAGCTGAATTTCATCACCCGGGCGCACCAGTTGCTGGAATTTCAGCACTTCCATGCCGGCGAACGCACCGTCGAGCTTCAGTAACTGACGGCCGAGATTCAGTGCCCATTCCACCTGCACCACACCGGGCAAAACCGGCGCTTTGGGAAAGTGCCCGCTGAAGTAAGCCAGGTCTGGCGGCACGCTGAGTTGCAAGCTCCACTCACCGCCCGTTTCGACTTGTTCCAGCAGTTCAGGCGCTTTCGGGCGCGGCGCAATCAGCAGGGCGTCGACTTCGGCCTGGGGCAGTTTGCCCTGGCTATTGAGCGGTAACTGCCGCAGCAGCCGCCAGCGCCGCGGCAGGGCCAGCACTTCGCAATGTGTCTTGAGGTGTTCGCGCAGTGACTCGGTCAGACCGCGGCGGCCGTGTTCGCGCAGCGCAAACAGGCCGGCGTCGCTCAGCACCAGCAAAGCACCGAGGGAAGCGCGATTTTCCTGCACCACGCCCAGACGTGCTTCGGCGACCCACTCGTGGGCAACCAGGGCCTGTTCGAGCATGGGCAGGGAGATGCGTTTTTCTTCGAGTTTGACGATCCGGTCGAGGCGCCCGAGCAGTTCGAAACGCCCATCAGCCGCGATGCGTGCGGCGTCGGCGCTGTGCTCGACATGCCCCGCCGGCAAGTAAGGTGAGGCGATCAGCAACGCGCCGTCGCTGTCCTGGCTCAGTTCGACCGCGGCGAACGGTTGCCACAGTACGTCGCCCTGACGCCAGGCAATACCGCCGGTTTCGGAGCTGCCGAGAATTTCCGTCGGCCATTGTTGCAAGCGTTGCTCGAGGCTTTGCGCGGCCTCAAGCGGCAGCGCGCCGCCGGAGGAAAATACCCGGCGCACCGCGCTTAGCGCCGGCCAGTCGAGGTTGTCGCCCATGCGCTTGAGCAATGCCGGGCTGGCGACCCAGGCGAAGGCCGGGTGTTCGCGGCTGGCGCGCTGCATGTCCTCGGGAAATGCCAGTTGTTTGCGCACGAGCGGGCGCCCGGCGCACAGCGGCCACAGCACGCGAAACAGCAAGCCGTAGATGTGCTGGGTGGCAACGCTGCCGATAATGCACGCTTCGCCGAGGTCTGCGCCCCACAATTGCTCCAGCGCCTCGACTTCATTGGCCAGTTGGCGCAGGGTCTTGTCGATGCGCTTGGGTTCGCCGCTGGAGCCCGAGGTGCACAGGCTCAGTTGGCATTGATCGAGATCCAGCGCCGCGCCCGCTAATGGCGGCTGCTGAATTTCATCGAGTCGGGTATCGCCAGGCTGATCGGTCAGCCACAGGTCGACCTCGTCCGCCCAGCGCTGGCGCGTCTGCCCTTGCAGGTCGGCAGGCAACAGCACGCTGACGCCTGCACGCCAGGCACCCAGCAGCGCGATGGCCAGTTCGGCGGCATCTTCCAGATGCACGGCCAGATGGCGCACGCCTCGTGCCTGCAGCGCGGCGGCGACGCTCAGCGCCTGCTCGCACAGCGAGGGATGATCAAGTGCCGGTGCGTGGCTGACGGCCCGCAGCGGTTGGGCCTTGAGCAGCAGGTGCTCAAGTTTTATCCAGTTCATGTACGGCCTCTTACCCGTTGTCGTATCAGCCATTCAATGGCAAACATCAGGCCGATCAATCCATAGGAGATCAGGCCGGTGTACAACATCCACCAATCCAGCGGCGCCCACAGGGTCAGGAGCGCGGCGCACAAACCGTTGCAGAAAAAAAACACGCTCCAGGCCAGCGTGACCTGGCGCGTATAGCGAATCGCCTCGGGTGGCAGATCCGGCTCACGCAAGCGCGCCAGCCGCTCGGCCATCGGCATGCCGAACGTCAGGCTCGAGGCGAACAGCACCAGCATGAAGCCGCTGATCAGCACCGGGTACCAGCGCAGCAATTGCGGGCTGTCGAACAGCGCCAGCAACACGCAAAAGGCGATCGCCACGCCGGCCATCCAGACGCTGCCGGGTTTGCGCTCGCCACTCAGCACCCGCGCCAGCCACAGACTGCCCAACAGCAGGCCGAACTGCCACGGCGCGAAGTGCTCCATGCCGAAATACACCGCAAAGGGGTACAGCAGGCCGGCCAGCAGCAGGCCGAGGCCGATCAATCGGCTCATGCGGCCGGTTGAACCAGACGGTAGACCGCCTCGACCACGTCACCGACGGTGCGCACCGACTTGAATTCTTCGGCGGCGATTTTCTTGCCGGTCTGGCGTTTGATGTGATCGATCAGATCGACCGCGTCGATGCTGTCGATTTCCAGATCCTGATACAGATTGGCGTCCATGCTTACGCGGGCCGGATCGAGCTCGAACAGCTCGACCAGGGCATCGCGCAGGGTGTTGAAAATATCGTCACGAGTTTGCATGGTCCGGTCTCAAGCTGCCTGTCTGGCCGTGACAAAAGCCGCAAGGCTCGCCACGTTGGAGAAATGGTTACGGGTGTCTTTGGCGTCGGCGTCGATCTTGATGCCGTATTTTTTCTGGATGGCCAGGCCCAGTTCCAGCGCGTCGACCGAGTCCAGGCCCAGGCCTTCGCCAAACAGCGTCTGCTCGTCACCGATGTCGTCGGGGCCGACGTCTTCGAGGCCGAGGGCGTCGATGATCAGCAGCTTTATGTCACGCATCAGGTCAGGGTTGTTCAAATCGCTCATCTTCGGCGAGCTCCTTAATGAAATAGTCATGCAAATAATCGTTGAGCTTGCGCGAGGCCTGCGGGGCAGGCCCTTGCGCGGCGAAGGTCTGTGGGTCTATATCGGCGCCCACGCGAAAACTGAAGTGCACGCGGCGCTTGGGAATGCGATACCAGGGTTCGGCTTTGGTCAGGGTAGTCGGGCTGACCTTGATGATCACCGGCGTCACCATTTTCGCACCGCGCAGGGCAATCGCAGCGGCCCCCCGATGAAAGGCCGGCGGCTGCCCCGGCTGGGTGCGCGTGCCTTCGGGAAAAATGATCAGGGTCTGGCCGTTTTGCAGGGATTGGGCGGCGGCGTCGAGCATGTCCATGCTGCCGTCATTGCTGATGTATTCGGTGCTGCGCAGCGGGCCACGGGTGAAGGGGTTTTCCCACAGGCTTTTCTTCACCACGCAATTGGCCTGGCGCACCAGGCCGATCAGGAACACCACGTCGATCAGCGACGGGTGATTGGCGATGATCATCTGCCCTGGTCGACCGAGGCGCTCGGCGCCCTGTATTTCATAGGTCAACACACCGGTGCGGGCCATGAAACGCACGAAAAACCAGAACAACCGGCTGACGGTTTTGCGCGCACGTTGCCGGTGCGCAAGCGCATCGCCGGGCAGGCAGTTGAGCAATGGAAATACCAGCACGCGCAGGCACAGGCCGCCCAGCCCGAACAGGGCGAAGCTTGCGGCGGTGGCCAGCAAGCGCCAGTAATAGGCGTCGCGGTTTTTCTCGGTCACGGGTTGCGTTGCCAGGTCCATACACGATTTTTCCACGCATGTTGGCAATGGGATTGCTGGCCGAGCAGGGTTCGCAGCAGGTTCAGCGCGTGCGGCCAGTGCGCCTTGGACCGTGTTTGCGGGGCGCTGTTCAAGGTCAGCCGCCAGTCGGTACCCGGCGTGAGCAGAAGCCCGAGCGCATAGGGGAACGGCACATCATCGACCCACGCCGAATAGGCCGCTGGCGGTTGCTCCTCGGTAATCACCAGCAGCACCGCCGGGGCGCCTTCCGCCAGCAGGGCAGCCGCTTCGAGCATGCCGTGTTCCAGACCGTCGCCAGCGGCGGCGAGGGCGGTCATTTCACTGGTTTCGCCGCGCATGATCGACCACAGACCGATGATCGCGTTGTGCACCGAGAGGCTGAACTGGGTGGGCGACAGCGGCTGTTCGTTTGCCAGATCGCAAAGGATGTCGAAGGTGCGCGGGGTTTCGCCGTGGCGCGAGACGAACACCAGCGGCAGATTGTCCCGTCCGTCGGCCAGCGGCCAGCCGACGCTGAAGGCCATCCGCGCCAGACGGCTCAGGCGGCGGCGCTGCATGGCCGGCAAAAACGACACATCGGGCGCGGCATCACTGCTCTGGAGCACGACCGGTTGTCGGCTCCAGGCCTGCCAGGCGTCCACGCTGTCGAGCCCGGGAGCCCACGCGCGCCATTGGGCGATGTTGAAGTTGATCACGGACATTCATCCCGCCCCTGCGGGCAATTGTTGACGCGTTGAATCGCCCAGGCCGCGGCAGACCTGACGTGGCGCTCGGCGCCGGGTGGCGCGCATTATCCCGGTGCGACGGGTGTGTAGCAAATGCTGGTTACATTTTGCCCAACGAAATGTACCGACCGGTTCGCCGGGACGACTGTCATATGGCCATTATCCAGATTCTCACCGGGGTGTCTGTCGGCCTTATCGGCGATCAGTGGCGGTTATCGCGCTTACTGACCGCGGATTTTTGCACCTCTGGTTGTAGTCCGCGTCCGTGAAGGTAGCGAAGCGAGGTCGCGCGCATCTACACTCGGTCATTCTTTGATACACGGAGGTTTTGTCATGCGGCGCGTGGTGTTCAATCAGAAAGGTGGCGTAGGCAAGTCGAGCATTGCCTGCAATCTGGCGGCGGTCAGCGCCAGCGAGGGTTATCGCACACTGTTGGTCGACCTCGATGCCCAGGCCAACTCCACTCAGTATCTGACCGGGCTGACCGGCGATGACATTCCGATGGGCATCGCCGATTTCTTCAAACAGACCCTGTCCTCCGGGCCGTTTTCAAAAAAGAACCAGGCCGACATCTACGAAACCCCGTTCGACAACCTCCATATCATCACCGCCACCGCCGAACTGGCCGACTTGCAGCCAAAGCTCGAAGCCAAACACAAGATCAACAAGCTGCGTAAATTGCTCGATGAACTGGCCGAAGACTACGACCGAATCTACCTCGACACGCCGCCAGCGTTGAACTTTTACGCGGTATCAGCGCTGATCGCCGCTGATCGGGTGCTGATTCCCTTCGACTGCGACAGTTTTTCCCGTCAGGCCCTGTACGGCCTGATCGCCGAAATCGAAGAACTCAAGGATGACCACAACGAAGGCCTGGAAGTCGAAGGCATCGTGGTCAATCAATTCCAGGCCCGGGCCAGCCTGCCGCAGCAGATCCTCGATGAACTGATTGCCGAAGGTCTGCCGGTGCTGCCGGTGTACCTGTCCAGCTCGGTACGCATGCGTGAATCCCATCAGGCGAGCATGCCGCTGATCCACCTCGACCCACGGCACAAGCTGACCCAGCAGTTCGTCGAACTGCATGACCTGCTCGAAGGCCACTGACCCCCCGAACCCACGCAAATCCCTGTAGGAGTGAGCCTGCTCGCGATCAGGCCGTTGCATTCAACACTTGCGTTGACTGACACGACGCCATCGCGAGCAGGCTCACTCCTCCACTTGGATCTGTGGTGGGTCAGATCCCCTGGCTGCGCAACCAGGCCATCAACTGCGGCAACGGAAACGCACCACTTTGCCGCGCCACTTCCCTGCCGTTCTTGAACAGAATCAGGCTCGGAATCGAGCGAATCCCCAACTGCGCTGACAACTGCTGATTGGCCTCGCTGTCGAGCTTGGCCAACCGACACTTGCCCGCCAACTGCGCCGCCGCCTGTTCGAACACCGGCGCAAACGACTTGCACGGCCCGCACCAGTCCGCCCAGACATCCACCAGCAGCGGCAGATCGCCCTTGATCTGACTGGCGTAATCGCCTTGCTTGAGTTCGAACGGTTTGCTCGACAACACCGCCGATTTGCAGCGTCCACATTTGGGCTGGTCAGCGAGGCGCTCGGCGGGGATGCGGTTGAGACCGTTGCAGGACGGGCAGGGGATGAGGAGTGACGTGGTCATGAGCGAAATCCTGAAGGGAGCTGATTAGAGGTAGTTTGAGACGTTTGCTCATATTTTCAATCGTGCAGTCTTGTCTGCTATGCCTAGGCTGAAAACGTCACAGGCGAGCCGCCGGTCCGCCCGCCAGTATCGCAACTTGCGATATTTTTGGTTTGTGATTAACTCCCCCCATAGCAGAATGCGATAAGGATGTTGCATGCATGTGTTTAGTGAAAAACCCATTCGAGAGGCCAAAACACGTTGGCCGCACGCAGCAAACGCTCTGGCCCAGTGGTTTCGGCTGGCAAGCAGGATTTATTCAAGGGATTTCTCGGCAATGAAGTCGATATTTCCCGCAACCGATAAGGTTGGCGAATTCCACGTCTTTGATATCGGCGGAAATAAACTGAGGTTAATTGCTTTTGTCAGTTACCGATCTCAACGGCTCTACATAAAGCACGTAATGGATCACCGCGAATATGATCGCGGCAAATGGAAGGAGGGAGGGGTATGAGCATTTTGATAAAAACGGTCGCTGAGCATTGGGAGTTTGTTTCCCCAGTGGTTCGAAAACCCAAGAGCGAGGACGACTATGACTGCTTGGTAAAGGCAGTCGATGAGCTACTTGAGATTACGGGCGACGATGAGTCGCATCCTTTGATGAGCCTTGTCGATATCATCGGTGACTGGATCGAGGAGTGGGATCACACCCATCACCCCATGGCCCAAGCGAGTGGCGAAGAGGTTCTCGGTTACATGATGCGCGAACACGGCCTGACCCAAAGCGATCTGCCGGGCGTCGGTCCTCAATCCGTCGTTTCGGAAATTCTCAGTGGCAAGCGCAAGCTGAACCTGCGCCAGATTCGCTGGTTGGCTGAGCGCTTCAATGTGCCCATCGACGTGTTTACCTGATTCTGTCTCAGGAAGAACAACTGATCTCCAGATGCTTGCCCCACTCCGGCGGCCGTTCGGCGTAACTCTCCATCCCCGGCTGCTGTTCAAACGGGTTGCTCAGCACTGCATGCAGTCGGCGCACTTCGGCGTAATCGCCTTGCTCGGCCGCGTCGATGGCTTTTTGCGCCAGGTAGTTGCGCAGGATGTACAGCGGATTGACCGCGTGCATCCGGGCGCGGCGCTGCTCTTGATCGGTATCGCCGTCGCGAGCGACGCGGGCGATGTAGCGTTCGCCCCAGGCATCGAAACCCTTGATGTCGACGAAATCGTCACGCAAGCGGGCGATGGCCTGATCGGCTGATTCTTCACCGAGGCGGCGGAAGAACAGCGTGTAGTCGACCCCGCTGTTCTGCATCAGTTGCAGGAGGTTTTCCAGCAGTTGCTGGTCGTCGTCTTCGGCAGTTGTGAAGCCGAAGCGGCGGCGCATCAGGTCGAGGTAATGAGCCTGAAACAGAGGCAAATACAGGCCCAGGGTTTCGCGCAGGGCTTCGACGCTGATGAACGGCGTCAGAGCCTGGGCGAGGGCGCTGAGGTTCCACTGGCCGACCGGCACCTGATTGCTGAACGAGTAACGGCCCTGATCATCCGAGTGGTTGCAGATGAAGTTGGCGTCGAAATCGTCGAGAAAGGCGAACGGGCCGAAGTCGAAGGTGATGCCGAGGATCGACATGTTGTCGGTGTTCATCACGCCGTGGCAGAAGCCGTAGGCCTGCCATTTGGCGATCAGTTCGGCGTTGCGCTCGACGATCTCGCGGAACATCGCCAGATACGGTTCCGGTTGTTCCAGGCATTCGGGGAAATGCATCGCCAGAACGTGCTCGCCGAGCTGCTTTTGCTGTTCGGGACGCTTGGTGTAGTAGAAATATTCGAAATGGCCGAAGCGGATATGGCTCGGAGCCAGGCGCAGCACCATCGCCGCGCGTTCCTGTTTCTCCCGCCAGACCGGCGTGTCGGAGCCGATCACGCAGGCTGCGCGCGAGGAAGGAATGTTCAGCGCGTAGAGGGCTTCGGAAGCCAGAAATTCGCGGATCGATGAACGTAGCACCGCACGGCCATCGCCCATGCGCGAAAACGGCGTCTGCCCGGCGCCCTTGAGGTGCAGGTCCCAATGTTCGCCGGCGTTGTTGTAGACCTCGCCGAGCAGCAAACCACGACCGTCACCCAGTTGCGGTGTGTAGCCGCCGAACTGGTGGCCGGAATAAGCCATCGCCCGTGGCTCGGCATCGGCCCACAGCTTGTGGCCACCGAACAGTTCGGCAAATTCCTCGGTGTCGGCCGTCGCCGGGGCCAGATCGAGCAGGGCCAGTGCGGCCGGGCTGGCCACTACCAGCCGTGGATTATCGATCGGCTCGGGCAGTACGTGGGCGGAGAAGGCGTCGCCCAGGCGGGCGAAGCGATTGTCGAATATCAGTTCGTCGAGGGCTTTCACGGGCCGGCTCCAGCAGAATGTCCGAGCATTCTGCTGGGACCATAGCGGTTAGTCGAGTTTGCTCGGTGGCGGTTCCGGCAACGGTTTCTCTGCGTCGACGACCGGCGCGATGGTTTTGTTCTCTGGCTCCACCGGTACCATCTTGTATTCCTGGCCCTGGAGATTTTTCAGATAGACCTCCATCTGCCGGAACGAAATGTTGATGTGCTGCTTCTTGAACTCGCGGTTGATGAAGCGGTTGACCTCATCGAGCACCGGGTTGCGGTCGCCGAGGTCGCGCACATGCATGCGCAGCTCGTGATCGAGGGTGCTTTCGCCGAAATTGAGGAAGTACACGTGCGGCTCCGGTTCCTTGAGCACGCGCGGGTTCTCCCGGGCGGCTTTGAGCAGCAGTTCCTTGACCAGATCCAGGTCCGAGCCGTAGTCCACGCCGAGTTTCAGTGTGACGCGGGTGATGGTGTCGGTCAGCGACCAGTTGATCAACTGGCCGGTGATGAACGTTTTGTTCGGGACAATGATGTCCTTGCGGTCGAAGTCGGTGATGGTCGTGGCGCGGA
>Ga0196970_1001941_pt1 | contig 11865 bp, 11 predicted proteins | sample S1v_513CmetaG_FD_148672 | JGI IMG/M metagenome (GOLD analysis project Ga0196970, IMG submission 148672) | Soil microbial communities from Anza Borrego desert, Southern California, United States - S1+v_5-13C | ecosystem: Environmental > Terrestrial > Soil > Desert | place: USA: California... | reverse complement strand
CTTGAGGGCCAACCACTGTCGGCCAGCGCGGACGTGTACGGCGTGGCCTGCGTGATCTATGAACTGGCGAGCGGCAAACACCCGTTCCGCCGCTTGCCCTCGACCCAGGCCCGCGACGAGCATCTGGAGCGCGAGCTGCACGCACCGAAAAATCTACCCCAACAAGGCTGGCAAGCGCTGCGAACCGCGCTGAGCTTCAACCCGGCAGAACGCACCATCACTGCCCAACAACTGCGTGACGCCTTGGGCGCCACTTCGTCCTGGCTGCAACGTCTGCGACTTCGGGCGTAACGGATGACATTCGAACAGGGAGCACACGATGTTCAACTCAGCTAACGAAACCCACTTCAGCCTCAAGGTCGAAGACTACGTCGGCGACCTGCAAGTGCTGTCGTTCACCGGCACCGAAGGCATCAGCCAGCCGTATCGCTTCGACCTCGAACTGGTCAGCGAAAACCCGGATCTGGATCTGGAACAGCTGCTGCACAAGCAGGCGTTTCTCGCATTCGACCCACAGGGCTCGGGCATTCACGGGCAGATCTACCGCGTCGCCCAGGGCGATGCCGGCAAGCGACTGACCCGCTACAAAGTGTCGATGGTGCCGCAACTGCAATACCTGCATCACCGCACCAACCAGCGTATTTATCAGCAGATGTCGGCGCCGAAAATCATCGCGCTGATCCTCGACGAACACGGCATCAAGAGCAACGCCTACAGCTTCCAGCTCAGCCAGCCGTGCCCGGATCGCGACTACTGCGTGCAGTACGACGAAACCGACCTGCATTTCGTCCAGCGCCTGTGCGAAGAAGAGGGCATTCACTACCACTTCCAGCACAGCGAAAAAGCTCATCTGCTGGTGTTCGGCGACGACCAGACCGTATTCCCCGACCTCGGTCAGCCGACTGCTTATGTACAGGGCAGCGGCATGGTTGCCGACGAACCGGTGATCAAAGCCTTCAAACTGCGCCTGGAAACCCGCACCACCCGCACCACGCGCCGCGACTACGATTTCGAAAAACCGCGCCTGCAAATGGAGGCCGCGTACAAACCGGAAGGCGAGAGCACCGAACCGGATCTGGAAGATTACGACTACCCGGGCCGCTTCATCGACCGCGCGCGCGGCAAGTTCCTCAGCCAGCGCGCCCTCGAACGCCACCGCGCCGACTACCGTCAGGCCGAAGGTCGCGGCGACCAGACCAAACTGGTCAGCGGCCACTTCATGGCCCTGTCCGACCACCCGCGCAGCGAGTGGAACGACCTGTGGCTGCTCACCGAAATCTTCCACGAAGGCAAGCAACCGCAAGTCCTCGAAGAAGGCGTGACCAGCGACACCACCGACAACAAGGACGACTTCCACCAGGGCTACCGCAACACCTTCCTCGCCACCCCGTGGGACGTGTTCTACCGCCCGGCCCTCGAACACCCGAAACCGCGCGTCCTCGGCAGCCAGACCGCCATGGTCACCGGCCCCAAAGGCGAAGAAATCCACTGCGACCAGTACGGCCGTATCAAAGTCCAGTTCCACTGGGACCGCGAAGGGCTCGCCGACGACAAAACCAGCTGCTGGCTCCGCGTCTCCAGCGCCTGGGCCGGCGACCGCTACGGTGCCATCTCCATCCCGCGCATCGGCATGGAAGTCCTCGTCACCTTCCTCGAAGGCGACCCCGACCAACCGCTGGTGACCGGCTGCCTGTACCACAAGGAAAACCCGGTGCCGTACGCCTTGCCTGCGAACAAGACCCGCAGTGTGTTCAAAACCCTCAGCTCACCGGGGGGTGGTGGGTACAACGAACTGCGCATCGAAGACAAGAAAGGTGCGGAGCAGATCTACATTCATGCCCAGCGTGACTGGGATGAAAATGTTGAGCACGACCAGAAGATCCGGGTCGGCAATGAACGTCACGACACGGTGGTTAAGAACAGCTACACCGAGCTGAAGGCCGAAGAGCACCGCACCACGATCTCTGACCGTAAGGTTGAAGCGAAGCTGGATGATCACCTCACGGTTGGGCAGAACCAACACGTCAAACTCGGTACGGCGCAGCTCACCAGCGTGGGGAAAGAGATTCACCTCAAGGCTGCGGACAAGATCGTTATCGAGGCGGGGACAGAGCTGACCATTCTTGGGGGTGGGAGCTTTATCAAGCTCGATGGCGGTGGGGTGACGGTGGTTGGGCCGGTGATCAAGATCAATGCGGGTGGCTCGGCTGGGTCGGGTACCGGGATCGGAATTAAACCGCCGATGCTGCCGGGGGCGGCGGATAAGGATAAGGCGGGGAGTTTGATGGATCAGGCGTTGTTGAATGCGTCTGAGGAAAAGATCAAACGCAAACCGAAGCGCATGCTCAATTTTTCCGGGTAAGACATCGACGGCAATCCAAGCCACCAGGGATCAGAATTCAGGTATTTGGTAATGACAGAGACAACCAAGAAAGTAGAAAAATGGTCGTATCCCTTGAAAGTAGGGGCAGCAGGAGCGACGGATCCGCAGCAGTTTTATAAGGCTTTAGCCAATGCCAAAGATGGGTTCTATCCGTTGGGGGCCAATGGCCTTTGGCATGGTGGTGTTCATTTCGATGAGGCCTCGGGTTTGGTACCTGACTTGGCGGAAGTTAAATGCATCGCTGACGGTGAAGTAGTCGCTTATCGCATTGACAGCACGTACCCGAAATCCGCCTATGGTATGGCTGAGGCTGAATTTTCGACCGGTTTTGTATTGGTTAAACACCGACTGGAAGCGCCGGTGCAACCAGCCCCCCCAGCTCCTGCTGGATCGCCCGCTTCGCCGCCAGCGGCTGGTCCAAGCCTGAATTTTTTCAGTCTTTACATGCATTTGTTGCAGTGGAAGAACTACGAAGAAACTCCAGCATTGTCGCGACCACCCTTTTGGGGTGGGGGTACGTTGCAAGTCAAAGCGTCGGCTGACGACGAAATCCTGGGTTTGCGTGTTCGTCAGGAACCGCGTGGCAAGTCAGGGTACGCAACCGTGTTAACGGTTTTGAGCCGCGGTACGGTCGTCGAGACGGGTGAAGAAGAAAACGGCTGGCTTAAGGTGGTCAGCGTCACGCCCGCTAATACCGACCTCCAGCCCGGAACAGGCTGGGTATTCAAGAGAGAGATGACAGCCGGTTCGACACCGAACACTTACGTCATTGGTACCGCTGCAAAAGACCCGATGAATCCACCTCAGAAAGGTCTCGTTGTACGTGCTACTGCGAGCCAGTCAGGCGCTGCAAAAGCCATTTTGCCCCACGGCACGCAAGTCAGGATCGGGAGCGACGGGACGCGTGGCAAATACCAGAAACTGTTGGAAATTGTCAGCGGGAATGCTGTTCCACCGTTGGCTCCTGCTGAAGTGCTCGGTTATGTCTGGGAGGGGCAACTTGAAGCCAAAAGTGAGCCTGCCGAAAAGGACGCTGTGCATATCCTGACAACTCCATTCCCGATTTCGGCGGGGAGTCTGATCGGTCATGTGGGGAAGTATCAAAACCATTCGGATTCTGCCCCAAAGAATCTATTGCACGTTGAGGTGTTTAGCTGCGAAGACGTAAAGGCATTTACCGAACTGAGTAAAGAGAAAGCTGCGGGAATGCCTGCCGCAGGAAAAACGCTCGTAAAAATTCCAAAAGACAGCGTGTTGGTTACTCATACGCAAGGAATGAGCGCAACAAATCCTCCGAAGGTGACGGATCCCCACAAAAAAGTTGGATATGACTTCTTTGTCCCTGTCGGGGTATTGGAAGCGCTACCCGCGGAAAAAAAGATAAAGGTTCCTGTTGTCATGGGTGGAACCACTACCTATACGCTTTGGTGGCGTCTGGACGAGTTGCTGGGGGATGCCGAAGGGAATGAAATCAGCGGTTGGTTTGCAGAGCCGGATACTGCGTTGTCACGCCATTCACCATTTGAGTGGGAGGGTTTCAGCTTTATAGATGAGGCTGGTAGTAACGTGGATCATTTGGCCGCGTTTCTTCATGCACAGGAAGGTCTTAGTGAGGAAGAGCAAGCTAACTACCAGCCTAATATCGGCAATGCCGAAGATGGATCTACAAAGCAAAATCTTTACAAAATTCTAGACAGAAACGGCGATAAAAAACTCACGCCTTCGGAAATAAAAGAGGCGTTGAGTAAACCTTGGTTCGCACAGCCGATTTCTCAGATGGTTACACGCTATGAAAATGAGTGGCAATTCAAACAAGAAAAATGGGATTCTCTGGATGAGTTGATGGGCCATAGTGAATCAGAGCCACATGGTGAATGGATTGAAGAAAAGGCAAGAATTAAGAAGTTGAGCTGGTGGGACAAGCTTGCCGGGCAGCATGGAATTACCAGTGATACTAATGTTCGGCATATTCACCCTATTGCGCTTATCGGGAATTTTACTGCACCACGTGATCTTATTACCTTAGAGATGCTTCGGGCTGCTAATCCAGCAGGAGAGGAGGCGCATCACGCCAATATTTTACCCTATCTCAATAAATATGCTTTGGCGTATAAGCTTGAACAACCAAAGGCTATTGCGCATTTTCTGTCTCAAGTTGGTCATGAAAGTCAATTCAGAGTTGTCGAAGAAGGTTTGAGGTTTAGCGCGCGGCAAATGAAAAAGACTTATGGATGCAGATACCATAATAAAGTGAATGGCTATAATGAGCAGACGGATAGCTGTGATTTTGGTGTGTTGAGAAGCAAACTGTGGACAGAGACAAGTCATTACGCGCTGAATCCTGAAAATCTTGCCAGTTACGTCTACGCCGATCGAATGGGTAATGGCAATGAGGCTAGTCGAGATGGCTATCGATACCGCGGCCGCGGAATGTTGCAGGTGACGGGGAAGTCGGAATATCAACGGTTTACTAACGTACATAATCAACGCAACCCGTCGGATATTCAGGATTTTGTGGCAAACCCGGATCTTCTGGTTTCGTCGACCGAATACGGTGTTGAGTCTGCGTTCGTATTCTGGTTCACGAAAACTGGTCAGGGAGGCACTAAGTTGTGCGAGGTCGCCAAGACAGGAAGTGTGGCGGACGTAACACAAATGGTGAATGGCGGCCAAAACGGATACGCGGACAGGAATACTAGATTTCAAGCACTTGCTGCACTCATGAATATTAATTAAGAGGTCATTGGCTATGCTCCGTTTTTTCATGTTTGCTCTTGTTTTTCTTCTAGCAAATTCCAGCAGTGCGCAGGATTCTGATTATTTGCAGGGGCAGGTGATTCAGGGGCCGTTTAAAACTGACGTCGTAAGCGGAGGCGAATTATCATTCCTGCAGACGACTAGCGAGGAGTTCCCTGTTTCTCTGGTTCTGGATGTTGTTGGAGTCGACAATATAAGAAATAGAAGTCTTGTCGATAAATACGATGTGGCTGGCTCAGATCCAAAAATCGAGTCTATTTTCTTTTATCCGGTGAAGGGTAAGAAAAACGTGCTTGTTTTGGTTTCATGGGAAATCACGAGCAGGGGTATTGGGACGTACGGAACGCTTTATCAAGTTTATGGGTATGAAAAAAGCGCGGACAATAAGCTGGTTGTGAATCAACTTGTCAGGTTTGATAGGAATTTGAGCGGGATGGAAGGATATCAAGAAGGCGAGGAGCAACATTTTTCATATGTTAATGCAGGTTTGATAAAGGCCTATCTCAAGAAAATCAATGGCGCTAAATAGTGATAGCTGGCGGGTTTTTTTCACTTAATAAGGAAAGGCGACGCTTTATTACTATGCGCAAAAATGGTTTTTGCCTGATTCGCCAAGCGCAAAGCCTGTACCACTCAAGGATGAACACCGTGGACCGTTTTGTTTTTACCCTGCTAGCCGCGCTGCTAATGCCAGTTTCAGCGGCCTACGCGCAGGACGACTGCCGCAATGTCACCTCAAGCCTGGAAATGGTGCCCTGCTCGGAGGCGGCGAAGAAGGCTGCCGATGCGCAGTTGAACGTCAGCTACAAGCAGTTGATGGCGCGACTTGAGTCTGGCTATCGAGCCGATCCCGCGTTGGGCGTGGAGTACGCCGCGAAGGTTAAAGAGTCGCAGCGAGCCTGGCTAAAACTGCGCGATGCGAACTGCCCGTTGGAGGCGTTCGAGATCGAGACGGGGATGCCGGCGCATGTGTTCGCGGTTAACTCATGCATCGCCAGAATGAGTCGCGAGCGCTCGGCGTATCTGGACAAGATTGTCCCTGCTCTTGCATCCGACAAGAGTACTTCGACGGCACCCACCAGCGACGCTTGCCCCTCGGAGGAGTTCGCGCCTTTCCTTGCGGCGTTTTCCGCCAACGGCGAATTACAACGCCGTCTCACTGCGATGACGGTTAAATTGCTGGTGTTGAAACCGGTAGCTGGGAAGGATCGAAGTACCTTTGAGCCTTCGACTTCGGGAGTTAGTGGAACAACGTTCACCTATCCGCTGATGGCTGCAATCACACCCGGCAAGACACCTGGAGTCGAGATCGAAGAGGTCGACGACAGTCACGTCAACGTCGTGGATAAGCGAGCGGGCAACAGCAATGTGAAAATCTTCAACTTCTCTCGTCAGGCGCGCTGGGTGCTAGAGGGTATAGAGGACTGGTCGATCAGTGAGAAGGATTTGGTCGCAACACGTAACCCCGGAATGAGCCGCGCTGAAAATTTCTGTGAACAACGTGCTGAAGCTTTAGGAGGGCTGGGATTTCTTGAGCAATATCCGCTGACAGCGGAATTGATTGAGGCGTCTCTGGAAAATTATGTATGTGCCGCGGAGTCGGGTGATGCACAGGCGAGCCTGTCGGCGGCAAGCCTGAGTCTTTCGCAAATGGCATCTCAGTTGGAAACCCCTAAGGTTGAGGCTCTGTTCAAAGCGGCCTCGAAAATACCGAGCGGCGCGTTGGCCTATGCCACGTTTTTCTGCATCGGAAACTCCACCGACTATAACGGTCCTTGCCTTCATCCCAAGCAGGCAGAGGAGCAGGTCATCCGCGCCATTGAGATGGGTTCAACGGACGCTATGGTTTATCTGGCTTCTACGTTCGAGGCTGGAGAGTTGGGAACAAAAGATCTGTCACGCGCACTGGCTTGTTATCAAATGGCGGCGGATAAAGATGAGCCCCGCGCGATTGAGCAGTTAAAACGTCTGGACTCGCATGGCTCGGAACCAATTAAGGCCAGTCACTGTATTTGAAACCGGATCATGTTTGATGCTTTTTCGCACGCATTGAGCCTGAATGGGACAGGGTAAAACGTTTAATTTTCGAGCATCAGACACATCCGGTTTTCATTTAAACTCCCCACCCCCAAGGAACGCGCTCAGGACACGGAATGCCAGCCTCTTCTTCCTCGCTTCGCCCCGCGTTGGTGCTCTGGCTATACGCCGCTGCGATCACGCACATCCTCGCCGGTCTAACCCTGACCTGGGCGGGTGATTCCGGCTTGCTCGATGGCTACCTGCAAATTCTCGAACTGTCGTTCTGGGGCACCGATGCGGTGCCCGCGGCCGGACACGATCAACAGGTCTGGTGGCTCGCGCTGTTCGGCGCGACGCTGCAAAGTTATTCGCTGTACATGCTCGCGCTGGTGCATCTGGGCAATCGCTTGAAAGCTCAAGCCATTTGGGGCTGGTTGATCGCCGGTATTCTGTTATGGGCGCCGCAAGACATGTGGCTATCGGCGCAACAGCAGGTCTGGTCCCACGTGTGGCTTGATGGTTTTGCGCTATTGGTGTTGTTGCCGCCGCTGTTTTGGCTGTACAGACATGACCGTCAAAGGAAGGAGTGACAGCGTGAAAGGATTTTCGATTCTTCTCGGTTGCTTGCTCTCTGTTGCTTCATCCGCATTGTTTGCTGGAGAAGCGTGCAACCCAGACAATTTGTCCAACCCGGACTTGATCACCTGCGGCCAGCAAACCTTCAAGAAAGTCGATGGTGTCTTGAACGAGCAATACAAAAAAGCGCTGTCGACTCTGGCTCCTGCGGAGCAAAGCCACCTGAGAGATGTGCAAAAGAACTGGGTGCGCTTCAAAGAGTCGTTTTGCGAAGAGCTTTATGAAGCCGCGTTGCCGGGCGCTGAAGCGCCAATCGAAAAGCTTGGGTGCCTGGTGCAGACGACTAATGCTCGGCTGGGAGAGTTGATCGCTCTACAGACGGGTTTACCGCTGGATGGTTTTTACAAAGCGGCATCCGCGATTGCGGGGAAGGACCGTGAGAGAAATTTAGCGGCCTCAATCGAGCGGCTGGGAGGGGATCAATTCGATGATCCGCTTTGGAAGAAGTACGCAGAAGGGCACTGCCAGATGGCTAGCCGTCTGTTGCGTGAAGACGTCGCCTACTGCGTGGTGAGGATGCGCTTTCAATTACCCATGAACCGCTAAAGGAATGTTCGGTTTGAAATTTTCGCCTGCATTGTTTTCCGCGTTGCTCGTTTTCGTTCCTCTTGCGGCTCATAGCGAGGTCGCGACCGAGGTTTTTTGCTTCCGCTCCTACGAAGGCAAACCCATAAATTTTGAATTCCGAACCTATTACGACTCTGTCGCCAAATGGAGCGGTGCCAGCGTCAAGTACAGCAAGTCGAAAAAGGCTATCGGGCTGGTTCATCGCAGTACTGAACAAGAAGAACTCGTGTATGGCCGGCCTTACCAGTACACGACAACTTGGGTTGAAGTAGTTGATGGTGCACTGACAGGTGAGTATCAGATGGTCACCCAAGGTGGCCGGGTTGATGCGATGACGTATACGAATTACAAATCTGCGAAGAAGTATTCGTTTGAAAATGATTACAACGTGGATTCGAAACCTGCAACAGGTTGCCAGTGGTGAGACAGGGAATACTCACGTAGGGGGCTTAACGCCCTTTTTTTCATATTCAATCAGGCTCTTGAATCATCAGCGGGGAGGCGAGTTGAAAAGATTAGCTTTGGTCGCGTTATTGCTGTGCTCTTTCTCTGTGGCTGCGGGGCCAATGTTCCCGTCCCTTAAGTCCTGCATGGACGCGGACAGCGGCTGTGCGTTGGCGTTGAAAGAAAACCTTCTGGTGGACGCAAAATCCGGGCAACGTCTCTCCGACGAGGCGGAATCGGCCGGAGCAATGAGTGGTTTCTGGCTGTATCGAGATGGCGAGCGTTACATTCTGGAGAACGAAAATTACTCTCAGGCAAAGACGCGTCGTTGGCTGGTTTTTACCTACAACGGCGGAAAAGTAGTACTCGATGGCGCCTATATTTTTTCAATAGACGTTAATCCGGAGACTGGTCCCTACTGGCACGGTTACGACTGCCGGGGTGATGCTCAGCCGTTGGCAGTACCCACAGAAGAACCCTTCAGTGACGTCGCTTTGGAGGCGTTGTGCGGTGGCGCTGAAGGTTGGGTCGTCTCAGGAAAAGATAAGGCAGTGCCCGTTTCAGCCAAGGGGCTGGCTGTCAGTGTTCCCGTTTACCACGCTCGCAACCGTGATGGTTCCGCGACGTACCTGTTTACTGAAAGCGATGTTCCGGATCTTTCGAAGCTGGTGTGTTTGTCCAATTGCGCCGATGTCACTCAAATATCAGAACGCGTCTCGCAAGAAACAGCGCCATTGAAGGGCAGGCAGGATGGAACGTTGTGTTCAGATGACGAAGACATTTACTTCAGTTGCCCGTTGGAGGGTGGTAAGACGGTTTCCGTTTGTGCACGGGGAAACAGCAAGCCCACGGCCGGTTTTGTTCAGTACCGTTACGGCATGCCGAGCAAAATAGAGATGATCTATCCGAAGACGGCTTTGCCACCCAAGGGCAAATTCTTTGTCGTGAACGCTTCTGAAGGCAGCGTGAACTTGAACATCATCAAGTTCAAAAACGGTGCTTATACCTACCTCGTTAATCAAGCCTTTCTGAGTTATCTGACGGTGCTCAAGGACGACAAGGCGGTGTTCCGGCAGTATTGCGGTGAGGGAGGGAATGCCTACATAAACCGGGCGGCGCTCCGGGGGTTGGAAGCGCGCCCAAAAAGCGCAGAGGACTTTCGCTAGTTTTTGTTATCGAGATTTCGAAAGGGGACTTAACGTCCCCCTTTTTTCATCCGCAAATCCCGCTACGGCTTCGCCGCCGCGCTCTTCACCTCAATATGATCAAGCGTCCCTTCCACCATCAATCGCACCCCGTCCGCCATCCTGCTCAGGGCCAGCGCCACAGAACGGCGTGAGCCGTGCAGATCGTCAGCCAGGTCGCAGGCAATGACGCTGATGGACAGCAGGTCTTCGGAGGCGTTGGCCATGAGGGCTTCGGCGTCGGTGCCGGGGGAAAGTTTGAAGAGGCCGGTTTCGCGCTTGGGGTGGGGTTCGGTGGGCGGCTTGAAGTGATGGTCGAGGGCGCGTTCGGCGGCTTCGTGGAATTTCTTTGATTCCAGAGATTCGTAGGGCGATATGTCTGGGGTTTCCGGGGGATTGGGTGTTGGTTTCTTCATTCGGTCTTACTCCAGTTTCAGGAGCTGGCACCGTTTCGCTCGCACTTCGAAAGGGGTGGCAGCTGTGCATAGGTGTGCAAGACCGGTGGAGTCACCCGGCAGACCCGAGGGCCTCCCATACACAGCAGCCATAACGATCCGCGAGCATAGGAAAACGCTCGGCGAATTGCCATAACCAATGTGGACTCCCGCCGGACTTGCACGTCCGTATCGCCGATTTTGCGGCGACCCACAGAGCCTATCCCCACCGCACCAACTCGCCTAGTTCATGGACAGCACCGCGCTTCGCAGGAAATTTCCCATGGATTCGCGGGGCGGAAGATCAAAAGATCGCAGGCTTCGCCAACTCCTACAGGGATGTGTTTCAACAGGTGTAGGAAAGGTGAAGGGTGAGACGCGGAGCGTCTCGGGATGCATTCCCACGCGGAGCGGGGGAACGATCAGTGGGCGAGCGCTGAATCGTGACTTGGCGGTCATCGTGCAGGAAATCGCCTACATAATCCTCCAATAGCGTCAGATACTGGCGTTATCGTCCGAATCCCTTACACTGCCCCGGCCGTTCATTTTCCTTTTGAGGCTGTGCGCATGAAATTTCGTTTTCTTCTGTGGATGATGGGTTTGTTGATGGCCAAGGCCAGCCGGACCAGTCCTGCGTTCCAGCAGCAGTTGGGTGACAAGGATCTGGTGTTTCAGCTACAGACGCTGGATGGGAAAGTGGCGCGACATTTCGTCGTGAAGGATCAGCGCATCACCAGCCAGTCTGGCGTGGTGGCAGAGCCGGCGTTTGCGATTGCGTTTAAAGATGCCGGTTATGGCTTTGCGACGATGCAGGCGAAGAACAAGCAGTTGGCGTTTATGCAGGGCATTCAGGACAAGTCGATCCAGCTCAAGGGTAATCCGGCGCTGGTGATGTGGTTTCAGGGGCTGATGAAGTATTTGGTGCCGAGGAAGGCTAAGCGTAAGGCTTGAGCCTTTGGTGACGCGCAGCGTCATGGGATGCATTCCCACGCGGAGCGTGGGAATTTAGATGTGGTCAGTTGGACCGTGGTGGATTCACCGCGAGCAGGCTCACTCCTACAGGGATTACCTAAACCTTGTGGGAGTGAGCCTGCTCGCGATTGCGTTTAGCCCTGGCTGAATTGCGAAGCCAGTTCGCGTAGCAGGACTTCGGCTTCGAGGACTTTGCTGACGACGTCATTGGCTTTTTCGCGCGCCAAGCCGACACGCTCGAGCAGTGCGTCGGGAATGTCTTCATCCGGCCCGGAGCCTATGCCGCGGCTGCGCAGCAGGCGCACGGCCAGGCAGACGAGATTCGGGTATTCGGCGTAGGCGCCGTCGTAGCTTGGGTCGTGCTGGAAGCGCAGGGCGGTGGCCAGCTCGTCCGGCATGTCCCAGTAGCGCATCAGCCACGAGCCGATCTGTTCGCGGCTGATGCCCAGCAAGTGTTGCTCAATGTAGC
>Ga0196970_1001940_pt1 | contig 11870 bp, 33 predicted proteins | sample S1v_513CmetaG_FD_148672 | JGI IMG/M metagenome (GOLD analysis project Ga0196970, IMG submission 148672) | Soil microbial communities from Anza Borrego desert, Southern California, United States - S1+v_5-13C | ecosystem: Environmental > Terrestrial > Soil > Desert | place: USA: California... | reverse complement strand
CCTTAAGCGCCGCAACGCATATGGCGAGCGCACGAGTTCTAGCGGTTCCAGCGAAAATTGAATTACTACCATCAATTTTCAATATTTCATTCCCGTCAGCATCAGTTTCCCATAGTTCAAAATCTGCTCTCTTAATATCCGGCCACCAATAGAAGCGTTCATGCCAAAAACGGTCGGCCGGGATTAGAGATAACGCATAATCTATGCTGGTGGTGTAAAATGGAATTACCCAACCATCGCTCAAGCAAGAGCCAATGCGGTGCGCGATATCTAAATCTAGCTCGCTGCTCCCCTGCTTCGCCGTCTCAAGCTTCTTAATTAAAGAATCCATAAACCAGCCTCATGGATTAATAGGCTCAATTAAAGACAATGGATCGCCAGTTTCCCCATTAAGAACTGCTAGCATGTATTTTGTTCCGAGTTTCCGGAAATCCCATATTGGCCGATAAATAATTCCACCATATTTATTAAATGATTCGCAGGATATCATTCCGGCAGTTAATAATTCATCAAGCGCCGCTTGTGCTCTCTTCGTTGGCCGATTACGTTCCATGCTGAATACTAATTGGCCTTCTTTCGGGGCCATCATACCGAACCAAGCCGCGCCAACGCGCCGCGCATCCTCCGACAAGCTCATTTCTTCTTTGCTTAATTGTATTATGTTTTTATTCTCCACAATTAACCCTCCATTTCAATCAACAGCTTTTCTGGCTCGAATTCCCCAGTTACGGCAATCACTAAAGCGGCTTGCGCTTTCGTCGTCGCTTAAATAAGCCTTACAGCCGTCGCAAGCTTCCGGGACAATTCCGCATTCGTCACAATCGAAATACAACCCGCAGCACTCCGCATAGTGAACGACTTCGTGCCAAACGCCATCGATTTCAATTTCGTAATAACTTCCGCTATCGAAAGCTTCCTTAATCGCTTCTTCTTTCGTCGGACACGGACCGACAGTAAAAAGCTCCTCGTCCCGTCCGGCCCACCATCCCCAATCAGAATCCATAATTCAGCCTAACCCGATAAACCGTAAGATGCGGTGCACGATTCTACTTGGACCGGCAACCCTTTCTTGATTGGGTTCGCCGCCAAAGTTGAATTTAGCGCATTTAATACACCAGCCAGTGGATGTTCCATTATAGGCATTGATTCGGCAAGCCTCAATGACCGACCATTCCGGATCACCAGAGCGAACGAAATCCGGTACTTGCACAATATAACTCCTTACCGGCTGCATTTTATTGCAACACCCGCAGCGGTATTGGTAACGAGATTCTTCTGCCTTCAGGCATGACAGAATGCCAAGGGCAGCTGACCTAGCGTACACCGGAGCAGACATCGGCGGAGGAACTTCTTCCATACGGTATGAAATTCTATCTTTGCTCATCACTTTTCCTCAGCGCCATTTGTCCCTTGTCGGTTATCGAATATTGCGACGTTCCGTACAAATAGCCTTTCCATTCGATAAAGCCATCCATCATCAAAACTTTGTGTAAATCGTCATTAGCATCGCGCATCCTTTCTGTGCTTAATGAATTTCGTTCTGCTGACTTTTGGTAGTGATCAAGAATCTTCCTGTGGTCTTTATTTAAAATCATCATTCGCCCTCTTTAATAACGCTTTGGCCCCTTTCAGGCAAACTACGCACCCATTGCGAGATTCGAGAAATCCTCATAAGAGCAACCCGCAACGCCGAATCACAAATCCAATCTTCGGAATTTCCTGGCCCGGTTTCCCCGGTTTCGTAAACTGAAGACATGGCCAAAGCCACAGCCTTATCTAGATCGTCGGCGATCTTTTTATAATCCGTCATATCTTCCTCGCCCATCGTCAAGCTCCGTAAAAATCAGGATCTGTAGGTGCTTTATAAAGCGGGCAATCTATCGTGTGATCATATGCCCAACCATCATAAACTCTCGGGCATTTATCCCAAACGCATTCACTGTCTTTCCAAGACGCACGGCATTCTTCCTCGTCCATCGTCAATCTTCCGTAATCGTTACGCGAACCACTCGCCAACCCTTTAGGTAAAGGCACCTTCGTACATCAGTATATTCAGAAAGATAATATCTCCACAAAAATTTCCTGCTAGCATCCAATCGCACAATTTCAGCCTTTGGATTTTTAATTGCCCAAGCCTTAAAAGGTTTGCTCTTTTTAGTAAAAAACTTCATATCTCCTCCTCAACCAAAGCGTTACGCCGCTTGAGTTCTTCCGATCTTGCGTTCATTTCCCTGGTATATTCATTACAATTCCAGCAAGCAATAAACCATCTTATTGCTCCGATTAGCGTAACAACTATTAATCCAATTACGCACCACTTCAAATAACCCGGCCCCAAGCTATAAATTATCGTGCCACTGACAAGCGCCCCGCCAGCAAGCCACAAATAGGCAATGAAGAGAGAACTAAAGACATTTTCATTTACACTGTGAACGTCTCGCGCCCGCCTTAGTGTTTCGATTGCTAATTGATGCGTTTCGACCTTCGAAAAATCATATTGCTTTCTCATTTGATTATTCTCTTCCCGAATGCCTTCATGAGAGTTTTTCTTATATCTTCTGGTGACATAAGATTCCCCAACATATCGCCAGAGGATTTTTTTGTCTTAATTGCAAAAGACAATTCATCTTCGGCAATAGTCAAATAGCTATTATTATCCACACAAGCAAGACCGATTGACTTTAATGCAGATTCAATTGTCATTTCTAGAAAGGCCACTCGCGCTTCAGCAGTATCTAACATTTCCCTGGAATTCTTACAAGAATCAGCCAAAGTATCTATTGTGACTAAAAGGCGAGCTATTCGCTTTCCCTCAGAAGATTGTTCTTTGAATATACGCTTTCCCCAATCTAGCCATTCCCGCATTGCTTCTATTTCATCAGGGCTTAAAGGCTCGGACTCATTTAAATTTTCTCCTAACTCAATCCGACCTTTTCTGCCAGCTTCTTTATCATCCATCGCGAAGCTCCTTTATTCCCGCTCAGGAAACGGCGGAATATTGACGCCAAAATTGCTAGAAAACTCTCCATAATTCCCAAGGTGGATTTCTGTAAAGTCCACCGGCACCGCCAAGCTATGCTTTATTAAGAAGCTAACAAGCTCACTAGAATCATAACTATAACTATCCAGATCAGCAGCTTGCTCTTCTGCCAATTTTAGAATTTGTTCCTTAAGGTCTATTCGGGTTGTGGTAACGATTAACCCACAAGGTCCAAAGTCACTATATTCCCCTGAAGTAAACTGGATAATCGTTCCCGGCTCATAGATGTGAGTTGGCTCGTTCATCTAAAACATCCTATCAATAATCTCAATAAGATACGCGCTATTGACCTTTTCTGGATCCTTTTCCCTTACCTTTTGGATGACTTCGAAGAAATACGCAGCATCAACGCCCGTCAATTGATCGCGTAGAACTTCGATATTTTTCAAATCTAGCTCGGAGGCTTGCATAACCATCTTCAGTATCTGGCCAGCGTTAACGCTCCATCCTCGCTTGATGAATTTCCTTAGACGAATGATAGAGCAAATGGGATATTTGCTCCCAACATACCGAAGCTCTTTTGTTAGCAGCGACTCTAGGGCATCAGCCCTAAGAATCAATTCATTATCCCAAGATTTCCAATGATTCGTACAGTGAACAAAATCGTAATTCTCGTGAATCTCTTCTGGTTCTCCATAGAACCGAAGAACGATTTGAAGCTTATGGCTTAGGGTGATTGCGTTTGTGGATAGGAACACAGGACGATAAGGCGGTTTCCCATCCTCCTCACTCTCTAGCACAGCCTCTTTCGTTTGCTCATAGGCGTCTTGGATATCGCCGGGATCATCCATAATCTCGGCAACGTAATTGCCTGCCTCTCCTTCTTGGCGGGATTCGAAATATTCATAAGGCTTTTCGGTCCCTTCCTCGCTAGCGATACCGGCCGATTTAATCACAATTGTGATTCGGCTGTCCTTATCGCTAATTGAGATATTGCAGGGGATTCCCTTGCGGTTTGTTGGATGAAAGCGTTTTACGTAATATTCAGCAACCGCTAGGGTTGTTGCGTGGTTACGGAAATAAATGTCATAGTCATTGACCGGTTCCTTTAGGAGCATCGACGCGATAGCTCCGCCGGTCACGATTGTGTTCTTCTGGATTAGTTCTCGGACAGCCAAATCTTCGACTGTTAGTGCCCACTCATCAATCTTTTTGCGAAGAACTGCCTTTATCGTTTTAGCCTTCACAGATTATCTCCTCTCAAATTAGGCAGGCAGAAGATCGTCTGGCCTCCAACCATCAGTATCGCTGCGACGCTCAATAATTTCTTCTTCGCTTGCGATAGAAATATCAATAAGTTCACCTGTTCCCTTCTGGTACGCCCAGCGTACCCCTGTGACAATATATGTATCTGGCCACTCATTGGAGTATTTGTATGTAGGGCTTACCCGTACTCTATTACCAATTCTAAACGGGCATATTTCATACATAAGACGCTGAAATTTACTGCTCATTGCCTTCCTTCAGATCGAAGTAAATTTCCCCAGTCTCGGCAAAGCGGCGAACGGTAGCGGCAGCCATCGACGCGGTAATTTTTTCAAATCCAATGTATGAGCCGTTCTTCGCCTTTGTCTGCCAAAATAAGTGAACGCATTCATCGTCCGTTATTCCGAGAATTTTTGCGAGCGTTTTTTCATGGAATGACCATATTCGATCAGACACATAATCATAATGTGGCTCGGTAGCTTCAGGATAAAGCATAGCGGCGAATCCAGCAATACAACCTGCCGTTCCGCAATTATTAGGATCAGGAATCTTTATTTCCCCCATATCAAATTTGTCAGGATATCTCTCAATGGCCTCCGCCACCTTAAGCAAAGCCTCCTTATTCCGAACAATTACCTTTTCGACTTCCGCGATTTCAGAAAGTGTCTTAGTGTTCACTTATCCCTCCACATCGAAGTAAATTTCCCCAGTCTCGGCAAAGCGGCGAACGGTAGCGGCAGCAATCGATGGTGTTACTGAATCGTAAACGATTTTCCGACCATTCTTGTTTTTTATATCCCAGAATAGATTGGTGGTTTCTTCTAGAGTCATTCCGAGAATTTCACAAAGCTCTAATTCATCGAAAGTAGTGTCTGTTTTATTCCCTTCTTTATCCCGAACTGCTTCGGGATAAAGCATAGCGGCAAATCCGGCAATACAACCCGCCGTTCCGCAATACCTAGAATCAGGAATTGTAGTCATTCCCATGTCAAACTGTCTGGGATGATTTTCGATGGCCTCAGCCACCTTATACAAAGCCTCTTTATTCCGAACCTTTGGCGAATCAAGAACTGATAACCTTTCTTTAATGATTTCGACTTCCGCGATTTCCTCAGCCTCAGAAAGTGTCTTAGCGTTCATCTGGTTTCGCTCCATCATTAAGGTAAGTATCCAAAAGCCTTTCGGCCATCGACAAGGCTTTATCGCTCATATTCACAGCACGCTCGGAAGTGATCTTAGGAACAACAACCATTGCGATAAGGGTTTTTGTGCTGGGAATAAATGGACAAATACATAAAATCAAAATTCCACAAATACCCAACTGTCCGCTTTTCTTCATTATCCTGGCAGATTTTTCCTCCTTGTTTTCTCCTCTTACGTCGCCGGATGAAAGAAAAAACCCTACAGATAGAAATATTAAGATGGCAGAAAGGCAAGCGAAGAATATGATAAAAGAATCAGCCTTCATTATTAGATAGACTTCAAATGCCGACACCTCACCTCTCCTTTTCCGTTTCTTTTATGAACTTTTCCGATTCGGATTTTAGCCATTTCATCTTATCGGTTTCGCAATAGGTATATCTCGCGCGGAAGCCGAGCCCAAGGACAACAAACGTTCCCTCTACAGCCCCTAGCACTCGGTCATCTTCTATTTCAATAAAGCAAAATTGAAACGTCCGCCAATTGCATGGCTCGAAAAACTGAGACCATTGCTCTATCCATTCGACAAAGAAATTTGGATATCTTTCTTCGGACATATCTAAATAGACCCTAAATAGACTCTAAATCATAAGCCATTCATCCAAAAAATAAAAGCTCTTTTACCCTTAAGGAATATTGTCCTATTTCTGCTGAACGCCAGCTTTCTCGCGAATGTCAATGGCGATTTGGCGAATCTCGGTTATGGCCCGGTCTGTGGCCTTTATTAAATTGTTCTGATTTTTGATCATATAAGAAAATCCGACGATCATTCCCGTTAAAATAATAAGCCCAGAAATAATTATTGCCCAAATTGTCTGCCAGGTTTTCCTTTTAATTAAATTAATCGAATCTTTTGTGTCTTTTGACATTTGTAGAACCATACTTTTTACATCTTTATTTATCCTATTAATTCTATCGTCCATCAGCCTGCCCCTTTTTGCCTTCGCGAATATCGATGGCAACTTGGCGAATTTCGATTATAGCCCGATCAGCAGTCTCTATTAAATCATTCTGGCGAGCAATTGTATAAGTAAAACCAGCAATTAATACTATGATTATGACAGAAAGCATTGCGCCTATCGCTAACGTATAATTGTAAATCATCGCTCTAATGTCAAATAGACAAGTCTTGACTGCACAATTCATTTCAACCAATTCAAGACCTATCCTATGATTTGATCGAGCAATGCGGTCCAAATTGGCAATTACGGTATTTTCCTTTTCATCGTCCATTGGTATTCTCCCTTTTTATCTCTTCGGTTATCTGGCGAATTCCCGCGTTTATTTCATCAACTATTCGTGGAAAATCAGCAATCATATCATCCATACGAACAATCATATTTCCCAATATAGATATGGTTGTCAATTGTATAATTATCATTAGAATTATAGCACAAAAGAAAAAGGCACCCATTGACCAAATAAGGATCAAATTCCTTTTTGTAATCCTCTTTATGTCATTTATTAGTTCATAAATGGATTCTGTGATTTTATCTATTCTTTGTGTTATCCTGTCTATTTTCTCTTCCATCACTCGTCCTTAATATGCAATTCCCAAGCGTGAAGCGCAGCTAAACAAATGCCCAAAGGCAAAGTAGCAGAATCAACCCAAACCCGCTCTTGGCCATCCTTATATAGAACAACACAGGCCATATTAATTTCCGAACTCCACTTAAACATATAAGTCCAGCCATCAGGAATTAAGAGCATGGCAGTATCAATGCTTGTCGTATAGGGATAAACGGTTCCGTTATAGAACCATTGCAACCCGTCCGGTTTAATTTGAACGACTCCGCCGCATATAAAAGCACTCAGTATGCTGTCTAAATCTTGATTGCCACATTTTATTTTTGACAACCGCTTTATTATCCCAGACAAAACTTCCAACTTGTTAACATTAACGTCCACATCACTTCTCCGCAATTAGCCGGAGGACAATTGTCCTTATTTCATTCGACGCGGCGACGAATTGTTCAAAGGTTATTTCGTCGCTACCATATTCATCCATAAGATCAAGAATAAGAGAATTAACCTTTACTCTGATATTCTCTTCGCGAATTTTTTCTGCCTCTTCCATCATTTTTCCTTCAGAAGTATCCGTCATCTTCGTTTTCTCCAACAGTGTACGTTACGGCCGAATCAGCCCAAATGCCAACGCCGATAATTACTTTATTATTCACCTTAAGGTTGTGTGCCTTTATCGCATAAGCTAGTGTCTCTTCTCTTGTATCACATCCATTTTCAAATTTCTTACCATCGAGCGAATAAAAGTATCTCGGAATTCTTACTCTCATTTAAGCTCCACCTCTGAAATAACTGTCGCGACCCATACCCTGGACGGCCACCGGCTGCCAACACAAACTGATTTGGCAATCTTCTCTGCCGTTTCTTCATCCGGAGCGGTAACCATCATCCCTAAACGAACGCCGGTTTTCTTCCCATTCCGCTTCAATTTGGCAAACCGATAGTAAATCTCCACCCGATATTCCATAGACCCTACTCCCAAACAAAGCGGTTGTTTTCGAGTGCCCTCATTGAAGCGGGCCAGCGGAGATAAACTTCCCCAAATTTGATCTCCATCCAAACACTTCCATCAGGATGCTCAACTGGTTTTTCATACTCGATGTAAAGGCTTTCGGGGGAATATGAAAGGACACAGGCCAAACGTCGGCCGTCTTTTGCGTTAGGTATGATGATCGTTAACGGGCTGGTTATATTCATACCCATAAAGGTTTCGCGTATCTGGTAAAGCTTCTCCAATAGCTCAATAGCTTGTTTTTCTACCCTTTCCGGATCGGGTGTGTAATATATTCTGCTCATGGCCCGTTCTTTCGTTTTTCATCCCGCTCGCGAACTTTACGATCCCTGTAATAACCGAAGATTGCCTTAGCAAACTCCTTGTTCCTGCTAATTATTCTATCAGCCAAATAGAAAATCAGACAGATGAAAAGCACAACTCCTATTGCGATATCAATTGCCAGATGGAAAGCGCCGATCCACTCCAGCCAATTCCATTCGATCATTCTTCCCCCTTTCGCTTGTCACATTTAGACATATTAAACAAGGGCAAATAAAATCCTGTTTTCGCGCCCTCAGGAGTAAGAGAGCTTCCATTCCCTCTTAAATAGCCATTTAGGCTCCAAGCCTTATCCAAGATTGCATATTCCAGTCCAGTCTCCGAAACCAATTCTATTTTAAGATCACCATTAACGTATTTGTGTACAATCGTTTTCATTCTTCCACCTTGTTCTTGTCTCGTGCGATAAGCATTTCGTCCGCTTGTGCATAAGACCATTCAGCCTTTAGTTTCCGAACAACGTCCATATCCGCGTCAGGCTTACCCTTCCAATTCCCCATCCCAACCAGCGCCTGTCCAGCGAAATAGTCCCGCAGCGTTCCAGGAAACCCTAGTAGGGAAACCTTCTCTCGATACAAGGATGATTCTCTTTTTGGTCCCTCGCTCCCATCCTCATTAGGAGGTGGATATTTACCAGTATAATATGGATCCATCTTAGGCATGTTCCCTCCTCAAATTTGACTATTTGGCGAGCGCGGCGGAAAGTCTCCGCCGAGCGCAATTACATGGTAATAAGGACACTGCTTAACCGGAGTATCGCTAGGATGTTTCATCCCACAATCGGCCCCGTAGCAAGGCCCAAAGGCGGTTAGCGCCCGGCAATATTTACCGGGTGGCTGATTAAACGGCCACTCTTCCAGCTTCTGAGTCTTTATCTTTTCTTCCTGAAGCTCCAAGCTTAATTCTTCATTTTTTGATTCCAGCTTGGAAATGTATTTAACAGAAATCCTATGGTACGCATCTAGCTTGCGCACCTTCGCCTTTAATTCCTCGATGATTTTCCCGTTTTCTTCCAGTTTGTCAACAAGCTGATCAATAAGGCGATCTATGTTTCCCTCTTTAGAACGGCGCCAAAAAGCCATCGTTCATCTGCCCTCTTCAAGATCACTGATCCGCTCATTAAGCCGAAAAACTTCTGTCTCTAGATTGTCAATTCTCGCCTCTAGTTTTTCTATCTTCCCTTCTGGCGAGTTTTCATATTGCTCTCTTTCCTCGTCCCGTTGCTTAACGGCATAAGAGACTTCGCTCATAAGCAATTGTAAACCGACGCCATACTTCTCAGCGATTACCTTTAAGCTTTCTGTGCATTTATAAGCGCCATCGTGCTCATTCAATGCCTCATTGACTGCGTTCCTTAGGCGTATGTTGCGTGATTTCTCGCGACTCATAACTGGCCTCAATTAGTCAATATTGACTTTCATCATCGTCAGGATTCATCTTATCCTTAACTGTTAATCCAACAATTAAGCCACAAAGCGGAATAACAATTATAAAACCACTGATAAAAAGCTTTTCCATAAACTCATTAACGTCACGATCCTCGCTCCATACCGCCCCTAAACCGGCGGCGCACATCATAAGGATCAAGATCACAATAAAAGGCATAATTAGTCTTGTAGCCCAGCCTTTTGTTTTAATTTTCATTTTCAGTCTCACTTTTCTGATCCGTAATACGGGCGCGGATTGTGGAAGTGATACTGTCTAATCTGGCCGCTTCGTTTACCGAGACAGACTTACCTTCGATTTGCCCGGCTTCGCGCGCTGCGTTCATTTGGTGAATCGCCCTGCTCTCATCATGTACGATCCGTGCACAAGCTCTATTCTCATCTAATCGAATGGCACGAAAGGCTTTAAGAATTTGCTGCTCTAGTTCCGGGGCAATAACCATCCTTTTTGACCAGAATACAGAAATTTGTAATGCTCGAAATTCATCATCAGTCATTTCAGGCATTATCATTCCTCAATAGAGCGATAAACTGATTCTGGAACTTCTGATCCTAGAACACGATAAGTTGAATTTTTCGTCACAATAACATTCGGAGGGATAAAATTTTGAATAAATGTTGTCCGAATAATTTCGCCGTCACTAAACCTTTTTCTCCTGTCGTTATATATATGCCCTCTGGCGATAGCTTCTGGGGATTTTCCAATAAATTCAATAACGAATAGATCAGCAGTTTCCGTAGAGTCACCCACCCTTTCCGCAGCATCTAATGCGGCCTTGGCTACGGATCGATAAAAGCGCCTCTGGGTTGATCCGTTATAATCGGTCCCCGGCCACTCTTGAAAAGACGCTTCACAAACGGCTTTGGCTGCAGCCTCTACCCTTGGGCTAGCCTCCTTATCGGTTTTATTCCAATCGACTGAATTTATGGCTTTTATAAGAGCCTCGTGCCGTCTTTTTGCTTCTTCTGCCTTTTTTACGGCATCCGCCTTATCGCGCTGATCTTCGTCGTGGCTTTTAACTTGTGGGGCTGTTTGAATTAGATCAGCCTCCAAAAGCGCATTTAGAATAATTTTCGCGTGAGGCTCATATTTTTCAGTCATACCGTCAAAATAATTCGCCATAGTCACAGACAAATAAGCAATTATCCATTCCTGACTTGGCTTCTTCATTTCCTATCTCCGCACCATTTGCAGATATCACTGCGCTGATAGAGAAGGCTTATGCCCGGTTCATATTCGTGCCCTTGTTCCTCGCAGCGCGCCCGCATAGCTAGCACCACATTCCGCTCCCAGCGGATATCTTCGAATTGCTTCCATTCCTCTCGCGTCATGCCTCCAATCCTTTATGCACGCGCTTGTCCCTAGCTCGCTTCTTAAGATTCTTGGCGAGCCACCGGTTGGAATTATCGCTGAGATAATCCCGTATAATTTGGAACATTTGAGCGTTTGTCTTTCGGCTTAAGCTATCTGTCCCGACTTGAGCTGCTTGAATCTGTAGCTGTCCGCCTAGCGCCGAATCAAACATGGTGGGTTGGAAAATTACTGGCTCGCCGACTTCTCTGACGCCACCCACTCCGCCACCAAATTTTTGCTTAAAGGTTTCTATATGAAACCATTCCTGGCTTGGGCTAGACCAATAAGAAACGTCCCACCGGCTACCAGCGGTAATCCTAACCCAATAATACCCTGACGGCCGGTCAGCATCTGACTTATTCATTTGCCTTCCTCCCTTCCGATTCTAGCCTCTTGAGGATTTCCTTGGCGATTATCAGCCTAACTGAGACTAAAATATTCTCATCAAGAATAAATTCAGAGAGAGTTTTTAGGTCAAGTCTCCTGATTAAATAAATAATTATTTTTGAATAACCCAGAGGCTTTTCGTGATCTTCCTCTGAGCCATGATGGGTTTTTAAAATATTGCTCGCCTTCGAAAAATCATCATATGCAAAGGAAAATGGGACGTTACATGGAATTGGATTTTTATAAATCCACACAAAATCATCTTCAATGTGCTTAAAGCTGCTACCGATATTCTCATAATATCCGTCACGCGGTTTAACTATACAATCACGCGTTTCACCCTTAAGCCTAGCCCAATAGTATGTGTCACTTTCCAGAGTC
>Ga0196970_1001939_pt1 | contig 11871 bp, 8 predicted proteins | sample S1v_513CmetaG_FD_148672 | JGI IMG/M metagenome (GOLD analysis project Ga0196970, IMG submission 148672) | Soil microbial communities from Anza Borrego desert, Southern California, United States - S1+v_5-13C | ecosystem: Environmental > Terrestrial > Soil > Desert | place: USA: California... | reverse complement strand
AGTGCGCGACCAGAGCGTGAGCAGCTCGTTGCCAATGATCGTCCGTGTCTGCACATCCAGCGCCGAGAGCGGCTCGTCCATCAGCACCAGTTTCGGCTGTGCAACCAGGGCCTGCGCCAGCGCCACCCGCTTACGCATACCGCCTGACAACTGGGAGGGGTAGGCAGAGGCGAAGCGGGTTAGGCCGCACCGCTTGATCCAGTCGGCCACTCTGGCCCGGATGTCGTCTCGCGAGGCGCCCTGGAGGCGCAGGGGCAGGGCAATGTTCTCGGCCACCGTCTTCCAGGCTAGCAGGCCATCCCCCTGGAACGCAAATCCGGTTCCGACGGCGATCCCGGTCAGGGGTTTCCCAAAATGGAGGACCTGCCCCTTTGTCGGTTTCATCAGGCCGGACATCAACTGGAGAAGGGTCGATTTTCCACAGCCGCTGGGGCCAACAATCGCCACAAACCGTCCCTCGGGAACCTGCAGGTCAATGTCGTGCAGCGCGGACACCAGACCGTTCTTGGCCTGATACTCAAGAAATACCCCAGATAATGAGACCGCGTGCCGCTCAGTGGCACTGACAGGGCTGTTGATCGCGAGACTGGACCAGGCGGTCAAGCCAACACCTCCACAGTGTCTTCTATATCCTATAAATCATTATATTTGACGTTTCATCCAAATTCTAGCGGAAATGGGCATTTTGGGACTGCTGTCCTACGCGAACGTGACCTGAGTTCCAAAGCGGGACGGACGGTCCTGATTGATGCGGCCTGCCCTGGCATCTATCGAACAAATAGACCATCATACACGTTCTACGAATGAAGGAGTCTTTCCACCAAGACAACGGGAAGGGGTGAGCAGGTATGAGTCTTGAAACCGTGGTCGCTTCGCGCGCAGCCGCTTTCCGGCATCTGCGTGGGCTGCTGGGACAACCGGTTCGCATTACGCTGGTGGATCAAGCCAGCCGTGAACGGGTCTGTCGGTTCCCTGGAGTTCTCGCCCGGGTGACTGAGGACGAACTGGCCGTTGAGACAACCCAGCTTGTCCCGGCGGTCCCGGACCACATCACGGTGTCCATAGAAGTGCTGGCACACGGCATCCTCTACTGGGGAGAGAGCGCGGTTGCCCGGTCTGGCAGTCCCCGGCAGATCGTGGCCCTGATGCCGGGCGCACTGCAGTCCGGGCAGCGGCGCCAGCATGCACGCGTTGACCTCGAAATGCCCGCAAGCGTATACCTGCCGCAGAGCAGCCGAACACTCCAGGCCGAGTTAAGGGATCTGAGCGCAGGCGGCACATCACTTTGGATGCACGAACCCTTGGCTGTTGCGGAACAGGTGCAGGTGGCGTTTCGGATGAGCCCCGGGTTCTTCCTGCAGCCGGTCTGCGGCGCCGTCCTGCGTTGCGTCATGGTCTCACAGAATCGCTTTGTAGCGGGTATCCGTTTTGACTGCCCGCCGGATCAGGAACAGGCCATCGGCGCGTGGGTGGAAGACCAGTTAAGGCTGAAAGCGCTCCATTTTCGTGGATGAAGTAACGAGGGCCCGCCTTCGCCGGCGGGCCTTCATTCTATGTCGATGAATATGTCGTGAGGCTCTCGCCGGCCTTCATCACCTGGCCGGGAAGCTGGTGCCCCAGCAGATTCTCCAGCCGAACGGCCACAGCCACCAGCGATTTGAGGTCAACACCGGTCTGAACACCCATGCTGTGGAGCATATGAACCAGGTCCTCTGTGCAGACATTCCCGTTAGCACCCGGGGCGAAGGGGCAACCGCCGGCGCCCCCTACCGCTGACTCAAAAGTGGAGACCCCTGCCTGCAGCCCGGCCAGCACATTCGCCAGCCCCATGCCCCGGGTATTGTGAAAGTGCAGGCCGACCGACAGCCCTGGCCAGCACCGGCCAATCGCTTCACATAACTGCGTAACCTGAAGGGGATGGGCCATGCCGGTGGTGTCACAGAGTGTCACATGAGGAATGCCGTGCGTGACAAGCCTTTCGATCGCGGTCATCACCGCTTCGGGCGCCACAGAACCTTCGTAGGGGCAGCCGAAGCAGGTTCCCAGCACGCCTGCCACCTGATACCCAGTGCCTGCTTCCCGGCACCGTGCAGCTGTTTGGCATGCCTGGTCGAGCGAGTCCTTAACGCTCATCCGGGCGTTCCGGCGGGAGAATGTCTCGGAGATCATGGTAGCGAAGCGGATCTCATCGACTCCAGCTGCGATCGCCCTTTCGGCACCTTTCCGGTTCAACACCAGCGCCCCGTACCGGACCCCTGGCCGGCGCCGAACACCGCTGAATACCAGTTCCGCATCGGCCATTTGCGGTACCGCCCCGGGATGGACAAAGGACGATGCTTCCAGGTGAGAGATGCCGGCGTCAACCAGCGCATGCACAAGCTTTATCTTCTCTTCGGTCGGCACGAAGCGCTGCTCAGCTTGGAGGCCGTCGCGCAAGCCAACCTCAATAATGCGGACGTTCTGTGGCAGGCGCATACCTTACACCACCTTGTCGGCCCGCAGGCGCATGATCTCGTCAGCCGACAGACCCAACAGACCTGACAGGATCTCCTCGGTATGTTGCCCCAGCTGCGGGCCGACCCACGTGACATGCCCCGGGGTATCGTTTAGCTTTGGGACGATGCCGGGCATTTTCACCGGACCGTCCGGTATGTGGTCTGTCCGGATCATCTCTCGGGCCAGAAAATGCTCGTCCGCCACCATGTCAGCAACGGTGTATATTCTGCCGGCAGGTACCTCCGACTCATGACAGATGGCCAGGATGTCGGCGGCCGTATGGGTGCGGGCCCAGTCTCCGATGATGCGGTCCAGCTCTTCGGCGCGCGCAGTCCGCCCGTCATTTTCCTGCAGACCTGGATCTTGTGCCAGATCCGCCCGGCCAATCGCCATCATGAACCGGCGGAACACAGAGTCACCGTTGGCGGCAATGGCGATGAAATGACCATCGCTGGAGGGGTACAGGTTTGTCGGGGTGATCCCTGGGAGGCTGTTTCCCGTGCGCCCCCGCACAATGCCGAAGCGGTCGTACTCCGGAACGATGGACTCCATCAGCCCGAACACGCTCTCGTAGAGTGCTGCATCGACCATCTGGCCGCGGCCGCCGTTGGCGTTGCGGTTGTGGAGCGCCATCAGCGCGCCCAGTGCGCCATACAGGCCCGCCAGGGAATCTCCCAGAGAGATACCCGCCCGAGTCGGGGGCAACTCCGGATAGCCTGTTACGTGGCGAATGCCGCCCATCGCTTCACCAATGCTGCCAAAGCCGGGCCGATCGCGGTACGGGCCATCCTGCCCAAAGCCGGAAATCCTGACCATGACCAGGCGTGGGTTGAGGTCATGCAGTTCGTTCCATCCCAGCCCCCAGTTCTCCAGAGTACCCGGGCGGAAGTTCTCGACCAGAATGTCAGCATGGGTACAGAGTTGCCGAATCAACGCCTGCCCTTCCGGATGCTTCAAATTCAGCGTGAGGCTCTTCTTGTTCCGGGCCTGCAAATACCACCACAGCGACGTGTCCCCTGCCATGGCGCGCCAGCGCCGCAGTGCATCACCTGTGTCCGGAGACTCCACCTTGATCACTTCTGCACCGAACTCGGCCAGCAACCGGGCGCAAAATGAGCCGGCAACGTACTGGCCCAGTTCCAGGACCCGCACACCTCTCAGTGGACCGAACTCTGCCATGGTTCTCCTCCTGGGCGTAGCCTTTGCATGGGACAGACAGGGGCATCGCCCGAGTGAGGCGGTGCCCCTGTTTCTCAGGGCTCCGTATTCGAACTGACAGCGGCGTCGCGGAGCGAAGAGGCACCGGCCCGCTCTTCTTCCAGCAGGCTCAGCAAATCGTGGTCCGTTGCCTGCTTCTCCCGGTCGCACAGCTCCTTGAAGCGGTGGTACACCCGAATCAGCTCGACGTCGGTCACCTCCTGGCCCAGTTCCCTGAACCGATGGAGAAGGGCATGCCGCCCGGAGTGTTTGCCAAGCACGAAGAGGCTGCGGGCCACCCCGACATCTTCCGGCCGGAGGATTTCGTAGGTGGTGCGCTCCTTGAGAATGCCGTCCTGGTGCATGCCCGATTCGTGGGCGAATGCGTTGGCGCCCACAATCGCCTTGTTGGGCTGAACGGAGATACCGCCAAGGTGGCTCACCAGAAGCGACGTGCGGTACAACTCCTTGCTGTTGACCTCAAAGGAGGCCCCGGCGTAATCGGCGTAGTCCTGCCGCGTTCGCAGCGCCATGACCACCTCTTCCAGAGAGGCATTGCCGGCCCGTTCTCCGATTCCGTTGACCGTGCATTCCACCTGGCGGGCACCCGCCTCAATGGCCGCCAGCGAGTTGGCCGTGGCCATGCCCAGGTCGTTGTGACAATGCGCAGCCAAAATCACATGGGCCGGGCGGTCCACCTGCTCGTCCAGGAAGCGGAAGAGCTTATAGTGCTCGCGGGGGACGGTATAGCCCACGGTATCAGGCGCACACAGAACGTCACATCCCACTGCTGCCACAGCGGAGAAGACCTGGGCCAGGAAGTTCCAGTCACTGCGGGTCGCATCTTCGGCGTAGAACTGACAGGTGCAGCCGAGGCTCTTCACATAGCTGACGGCTTCAACGGCCATCTCCAGCACTTGCTGGGGGGTCTTCCGCAGCTTGTGCTGCATGTGGATGGGCGATGTGGCCAACACCAGGTCGACGCGCGGCTCCCGCGACTCCTTGATGGCCTCATACGCAAGGTCGATATCTTCCTTGACCGTACGTGCAAATGCCGAGATTACCGGGCCCTGGACGGTACGGGCGATGGTTCGGATGGCCTCGAACTCACCGGCAGACGTGATCGGAAACCCGGCCTGAATCACATCGACACCCAGACGTGCCAACTGACGGGCAATCTCGACTTTCTCATCCTGTGCAAACCGAACACCAGGTGTCTGTTCTCCATCCCTGAGGGTCGTATCAAGCAGCAGAATCCGTCCCAAGGACCATCCCTCCAGTGCATTTCGTTAGTGCGCCAAGAGCCCCCACAGACGCCAGAATGGAACGGATCCGAGTACAGCGATAATGGCGATGCCGGCGTGTATCACCGCAAGCCGCCTTACCTGCGCATGGGTAAAGGAGCGCTCTTCGGTACCTGAAAACACGGTAAGGTACATGGTGTTTTGCTGCGGAATGAGCCAACTGTTGCTGAGCGCCAGTGCCACCAGGACAACCACAATCGGGTGGAAGCCGATTTGTGTAGCCGTAGGCAGCAGCGCAATGGTAAAGATCAGCACGGCTGGCTGCAGTGGAATTGCCAGCCGGACCACGAGCATGAGGACCGCAACCAGGCCAAGAAACAGGGCGGGTTGAGAGGCCAGGGGCTGCAGGAGCGGGCCAACCCATTGGGTGAGACCTTCGGTCAGACCGGCAGCCTTGGTCACATCAGAGAGGCTGATCAGGCTGCCAATGAGAAGGAGGAATCCCCAGTCAAGCTCTTTGAGACCGGCTTTGTCGATCACGCCTACAGCGATGAGGAGGAGAAATCCCGGCAAGGCCAGCCAGGCTGGATCAATGCCGTGAAAAGGCTGGGTCACGAATCCACCAAGCATAACAACCAGCACTGCGGTCGTCAGCCGTTCGTTGCGGGTCATTGGACCCAGAATCTGAATCTGTGACAAGATGAGATCTCGTGAGACACCGGCCGTCGGTTCTGGAGGAAATTGGATGATAATGGCCAAAAAAGAGCCGACAAACATGATCAAGCCGAGTGGAAGTGCGTACCACAGCCAACTTGACCACGTAATGGGCCGGCTTGTGTAATCGCTCATGAGGGTCCAGGCCATCATGCAGATATTTCCGCCGTTGAGGAACAGAAAGTACATTTGTCCGAAGCCCAGGAAACTCGACATGGCCAGGCCGGCGGAGCCCCGCCCCTTTTCCGGAAAGCGCATTGCTTCACTTAGTTCACGGGCCAGGGGACTGCCAATGGCGGCCCGGCTGTTTGAGGAAGGAAGAAGGGGGGTGAACAGCAGCCCGGTCAGCGCCAGGGCCAGGGACTGGCCCCGGTAGCTGGGCGGCAGGATGCGCAGCATATGGAGCGCCAGGCGGTAAATCAGCCCCGAGCGCGAGACTGCGCTTCCAATCCCCAGAACCCCCAGCAGGAGGAACCACCCCGGGTTGGCAAACCCGGAAAAGGCGATGGCTGGACTGGCAGTGTTGGTGAGCACCAGCATGGTGGAGGCGGTCAGTGCGACGGCATAGTCCGGCATCGTGCCAAGGAGCCAGTTGGCGGCTGCCCACACGAATATCGCGGCTGCGGCGGCGAATTGGGCATCAACGAGGTAAAAGACCACCAGGGAACTCACAATGCTTAGGGCCAGGCCAACGCCCTGGCGGCTGATCTTTACGGGCTGGCGAAGCCGGAGCCGGGGGGAAGCACGGTCGCTCTCCACGGCAGCTGGCTGATGGCCCCCCGGTTCCATCAAACTGACGGCCTCTTGTTCCGCCAAGGGCGGCGGCGCATTCCAGACTTCATCCACATAGGCTGCCAGCATCCGTTTGGTCCGTTCAAGTTCCTGCAGCGAGCTGTGGAGTTTGGCCGAGAGCAAGGCGTTATAGTTGCGGGCCAGCGTTGCGTCCCTTTCCAGGAGTGGCTGAAAACGGCTGAGCGGAATGCGGCACAGGGTAACTTCGGAGATCGCCTTGGCCGATTCGAGCGGAGTACGCTCGGTTTTCAAGGCAGTCTCTCCAAAGGAACTGCCGGCGCCGAGCACCATAAGAGGCAGCGCCTGACCGGCTGAATCACTGGTGACCTCCACATCGCCCCGCAGGACGAAGTACAACCATTGCTGCGGGCCATCAGCCTGCGCGATGACCGTACCTTTGGGGTAGGTCAGCACTTCGAAATCGGCCATTAACTTGGCCAGCTCCACTTTCGGGAGCCCGGCCAGGATTGGCAGTTCGGTGGCAGCACTAACGGGATCCAACCTCACACCCCCACGATTCGGCTGGATGTAGTCGCGCCTGGGGCAGCATCCGTATATCCACCAATAAACTCCCATGGATAAATACGGATATATCGATTACATGGTTCGACACCTTCGAGTTAAAAATTGTTAATAGAAACTGGCCCAGGTCGCCCCGGGCCAGTTATCTGCAGGTATGACCGCTACTTCACCTTGCTGGCGTAACTGGCGTCGAACACCATCGCAGGCTTGATATTGGCATCGCTCGGAATGACCTTGTCCTTGATCAGGCTGTCGATGACGATCTGCAACCCCTTTTCTGTGGCCAGGCCGTTAGGCGCATAGGCTTCCAGGGTATTGCGCAGCGAGGCGAGGTAGAGTGCCTCGTTATCACCCCGCACTTCGGCGGGAAGCTTTGAAACGATCGTTTCAGCCGAGTTGTTGGCCAGGAAGAGGTTGGCCCGGGTAACGGCACGGGTGACGCGGGCAACCAGGTCGGGGTTCTTCTCGATGACCTCCTTGCGGGTCATCAGGCCCACAAACGGGTAGTCGCCACCGTACAGCTCCTCCGTATCCTTCTTGGAGCGGAGGTCCCAGAGGCTGAAGGCCTTGCCGCTGCTCAGCATCTCGGTGACCCACGGGTCAAGGCCAACGGCAGCGGAGACCTTTCCTGACTCAATCGCGGCCGGCATGCCTGAAGTGCCGACGCCAACGATCTCCACGTCATTGACATTCAGACCGAACTTGTCCATCAGGCTGAGCATTGCCTTGTGGGTACCGGAGCCAGGGCTCGTGACGCCTACCTTCATGCCCTTCAGATCGGCAACGGTCTTGACCTTATCCTTGAGCTTGCTGTCGACAATCAGGGTGACGCCCGGATACCGGACAAAGAGATCCACCATGACCAGGTCAACGCCTTGGGCCCTGGACTTCACGGCATGCTCCACGGCCAGACCGGCGAAGTCCACCTGTCCGCTTACGAGGGCCTGGGCCGACTCAGCGCCGCTCTTCATACCAACGATTTCTGCATCGATGTTTTCTTCGGCGAAATACCCCAGTGCTTTGGCGAGCACGGGCGGCAGATAAATCAAGCTGGATGTGGCACCACCAATAGGAATCTGGACCTTGTCGGCAGGCTTCGCCGGTGCCTGAGCCTTGGGCTGGTCCTGGGCACTCGGCGCTGCAGGAGCCGACTCCGGGGCCTTGCTGGGACTTCCGCCGCACCCCACGGCAACCAGGGCGACCATCAACATTACAGACAGAAATCTCGACACCTTCATACGTGGTACCCTCCCTTTATTTGGCGCTATACCTTAAATTGCGCAACCAGGCTGCGCAAGGTTTCTGAAATCGTCGTGAGCTCCGAGACGGCATGGGCGATGCTATGGACAGAGCCAGAGACCTGTCCCATGGATGAAGCTACCTGCTCGACAGCAGCGCCGTTGGCGTCGCTTACGCGTGTCAGTTCATCCATCGCCTTCGATACCTCAATAGCACCGGCGGCCATCTCCTCGCTGGCAGCGGAGTTCTCCTGGGTCACCGCAGCCATCTCCTGAACGGCCTGCGACACGGTACGGGCGGAAGTGAGCATGCTCTGTACGGACTGGTGAATGCTCCGAATACCCTCCGTGTTCTCCGCCACGGCCTGGAGAATCTGATTGAGCGCCGTTCCGGCGGCGTTGGACAACTCCACACTCTGCTCAACGTCACGGGAACTCTCAGTAATGGCCGCCACTGCCTGGGTTGTGCCGTCGTGGATCGACCGAACCAGGTCGCGAATCTCTTTCACCGATCCGGAGGAGCGCTCTGCCAGGCGCCGCACTTCCTCGGCTACCACTGCGAAGCCGCGCCCCTGGGCGCCGGCCCGGGCCGCCTCGATCGCGGCATTGAGGGCAAGCAGGTTGGTCTGGTCGGCAATGTCGGTAATGACCTGGAGCATATCGCCGATCGCTCCGCCGTAGCGCCCCAGATCCTTGACACGCTCGGCAGCGCTCAAGACCCGGTCACGGATGCGGTGCATGCCCGTCAGGGTGTCGTCCACAATGCGGGCGCCCTGCTGCGCCTGGTCGGCGGCTTCATTGGAAGTCTCGCTCATCTGGGCGGCTGTGTCGGCCATCATCTCCATGGACCTGACCATGTCATGGACGATCATGGTGGTGTCCTGGACCCGGGCGGCCTGGTGCTGTGCACCGGCTGCGATCTGCTCCGAAGCCTGGTTTAGCTCCGCCAGACTGAACGACGCCGTCTGGCAGTTGCGCACCTGCTCCTGCGAACCGCTGGCAACGACGTCCATCGCCGCCGCCACCTCTGCAGTGGCGCCGCTGACGGCGCCCACGACGGCGGTAACCTCCTGCGCCCGCTTGTAAATATCCTCGCTGGAGGAGATCACTCGCCGCACCATGTCGGCCAGCCCTCGCACCAACTGATTGAAGCTGTCGCCCAGCATGCCGATTTCGTCTCCGGAGGTGACTTTCAGTTGCTGGGTCAGGTCGCCGGAGCCGGCTGCAATGCGCCCCAACTGGGTGGCCAGGTCCCGCAGCGGGCGGGCAACGGTCCGATAGACGAGCCAGCTGACGAGAACGCCGACGACAACGCTGACAGCGCCCAACGCCAGCAATACGCTGACGGCTGAACGGGCGGCCTGGCGGGACTGGGTCTGTGCCTCATCAACCTGCGCCTGCAGGTGGGAGACCAAATCTGCCACATGGAGTCCAACGGCATTGCCCATATTCCGGGCGTTATCAGCGGCCAGGAGTAGTTGATACTGCTCGATGTCGTCGCTGTTCTTGATGGAGGAGTTGACCATACGATCGAACACGGATTGTTTCTGGGCAATCTCTTCGACCAGCGCAGAGATATCCGTATCGGTTTGTGCTGCCTGCGACAGAATTGCCAGATGCGCGTTGGCCCTCTGTTGTGAATCTGTCAACGCTATGGCCGCCCGGCTGTCACGCGTAGCCGCAAACCCCATGATCTGCTGCGCCTGAATCAGGATTTCAGCCTGCAGATCCTTCGCTGCCAGCGCGACCGGGTACGTGTCCTTCAGAATCCGGTCGTATCGAGCCTGTGTACTGGTCATCGTAAAGTAGTTCCAACCGCTGCTCACCACCAGGAGCAGCACCAGAATCATAAAGCTCATGATCAACTTTGCTGCGATACTCGCACCCCGACGGCGCTTGGTTTCGCCGGGCGCCCGCTTCCCCCCACGTTCTGGTGACACCCTGTGACCCCTCCCGATTTTTTGGTTCGGACATCGGATTGAAAGGTGTACTTAAAATCCTATCAACGTCATTACAATCCAATACTTGAAATTGTTCCCTGTTTGATTGTACCAAATAATAGTAATGTGTCAAGCGTTCGGATTATATAAACCCGTCAAAAATTCTTTGCTCAGCAGAGCTGAAAGCCACGAAGGCTGTGTCCGCCTTGACGGTGCCCGGCTGGGAATGCTATTTTCATACTCAGGAGGATTGGCACTCCGACCCGCACACTGCTAAACACTTCGGTAGGCGGAGGTGACGGCCGTGTCACTGGATGATCGCAAGAACAAGGTCCTGCAAGCTATCATCGAAGATTACGTAGCCACCGCTGAACCGGTCGGATCTCGTACCATCGCCCGGAAGTATCAACTCGGGGTCAGTCCGGCGACGATCCGTAACGAAATGTCGGACCTGGAGGAACTGGGTTATCTCGAGCAGCCGCACACTTCGGCCGGACGGATTCCTTCCGACCGCGGCTACCGTTACTACGTCGACTGCCTGATGGAGAGCCGCGACGTGCAGCCCTCGGAGGAGGACCTGATTCGTCGCACCTTTGAACGCAAGGCGCGCGAGATTGACACGCTCGTAAGAGAGACCGCCCGCCTTCTGTCAGACACCACACATCTGACCACAGTCATTTCCGGTCCGCAGATTTCCAAGGCGCATTTCCGTGAACTGCGGCTGGTGCCCCTGGGCGGCGATAAGGCCGTCCTGGTCTATATCACGGACAGCGGGTTTGTCGAAAATCAGGTACTTGAAATGCCTGTCGAGGTGACCATGCTGGAACTGCAGCGGGTCTCCGAGGTGCTGAACGACCAGCTGCGCGGCCAGCCCGTGGAGGCCCTTTCCCGGGCGGCGGTGCGGGCGCTTCAACAGGAGTTGCATCAGTACGGTGCGCTGCTGGAGCAGACCATGCAGTTTCTCGGGGCATCGCTGGAGCCTGGCGACAGACACCGCCTGTACCTGGGCGGCACGACACACATGCTGAACCAGCCCGAGTTCCGCGACGTCGACAAGGTGCGCAACCTGCTCAACCTCCTGGAAGATGAGGGCCGGGTGTCCGAGTTGCTCTCTTCGGCAGATGGCGTGGAACGGGCCGCCATTCAAATTGGCGAGGAGATCAAAGTGCGCGAGCTCACGGATTGCAGCGTGGTTTCGGCGACCTACCGGCTCGGCGGCGATGTCATTGGCCGGATTGGCGTCATCGGGCCGAAGCGCATGGAGTATGCGCGGGTAGTCAGCATTGTCAATTCAGTCACCAAACACCTGGCTGATGCCGGGCAGCGCAAATCCTAAGGGAAAGACGGAGGCAGAAGCCTCCGTCTTTGTTCGTCTTTGGACCGGTCAGGGGGTCGGCACTTCTACATAGTCAGCCAGGTATTTGCCCAGGTACAACTCCTGCTCCGGCAGGAGGGGCTGGAACTGGAGCCCGATAATCCAGAGCCTGCTGGGACTTGGGCTGCACCGGCGCACGACGGCCTTTACTTCCGCCGGGTGAAAGCCCAGGTTGGAGAAGTTGAGGTTGAGTTCTGTACCCGGCTGCTGGGGCTCCACCATGACGCAGGCGCAGCCGTCCATGGACAGGTTGATCAATTGGGCTGCTACCTCTTCAATGGGGCGGTCGGGCGTATGCAGGGTAATGCCAAGGAAGAGATCAACACGGGGATAACGGCGCCGTTGGACGACGT
>Ga0196970_1001938_pt1 | contig 11873 bp, 10 predicted proteins | sample S1v_513CmetaG_FD_148672 | JGI IMG/M metagenome (GOLD analysis project Ga0196970, IMG submission 148672) | Soil microbial communities from Anza Borrego desert, Southern California, United States - S1+v_5-13C | ecosystem: Environmental > Terrestrial > Soil > Desert | place: USA: California... | reverse complement strand
GCCCCCACGCCCGCATCGGCCAGTTCGGACGAGGCTGCCCCGGCGAAGAAGCCGCGCGCGCCCCGCCGCAAGAAGACGGACGTGCCGGCCGGCGAGGACGCCTGATTTCGGCCTTCGTTCGGCTTAGATAGTTCGATCCTGATTTCGGGAACGGCCACGCTTCCCGCCCGTTGACGCATACAAGGGCGTCCGGGCGGGGACGTCCGCTCAGACAGGGGAACCGAACACATGCGCTGGAAAGCACCTGCCGCCGCGGCGGTCATCGCGGCCCTCCTCGCCGGTTGCGCCTCCACCCCTTCGGGCGGCCCGCCGCCCCCGCCGCCGGGACCCGGCGCCGGCCCGATCCTGCCCGACTGGCAGGCCTCGATCCGGGAATACGATCGGGATCGCCTCGCTCGCCTGGGCGAGGCCTGGGAGACGGCGCTGGACCAAGCGATCCGCGACGGCCACCGCGAGAAGCTGCGCGCGCTGGGCAACCTGCCGGATCCGGACGCGGCCCTGCGCGATCCGCTGCCGCCGCCGGGGAACTACCGATGCCGGACGGTCAAGCTGGGCGCCCGCCCGGGCGGTCCGGGCCTCAGCTTCGTGTCCTACAACTGGTTCAAGTGCCGGATCGACCAGACCTCGCGTGGTCTCAAGCTGTCCAAGATCAACGGTTCCCAGCGGCAGGCCGGCCTGATCTTCCCCGACACCGAGCGGCGCGGCGTGTTTCTGGGCGCCATGTCGATCGGCAGCGAGCCCGCTGCGACGGTCTATGGCGGGCCCGACTCCGAGCGGAACATCGTCGGCGTGGTCCAGCGCATCGGCCCGGCCCAGTGGCGCCTGGTCCAGCCCTGGCCGATGCTCGAGAGCAACCTCGACCTGCTGGAGCTCGTGCCCGCGGGCTGACGACGGGCGCGGCCGCGGCTCCCGTCTAGCGCGGGCGCCGGGCCGCCCCTCACGGCGTGCGGCGGAGCACGATCTCGCGGCCGTTCTGGCGCACCGTCACCTCCGCGGCGGCGGCCCCCGTCTCGGGGAACTCGAACGAGGCGCCGGTCAGGTCCGATTCGAAGCGCGTGGCGGAAAGCGCCCGCAGATCGACGGGCTCCTGGCCGACGATCTGGGCCTTCATCAGGCCGCCTTCGAGGAAGACCTTCATGGTCAACCCGCCACGGGCGTAGACGCCGACCACGCGGTCGAGCGCCGCGCGCGGCAGCCCCACCGCGATGGGGGCGGCATCCAGCGGATCGGCCGTCCGGACCCCGACCTCGCCCGAGCCCTCCCCGCGGGGAAAGAAGCGGACGCCCGAGACGGCGCCGTCCGCGCCCCGCTGTACGACGAGACGGTCGAAACCGTTCTGGTAGAGGAACTCGTCCGCGGCGATCGGAATCAGCACCGTCCGCGGACCCTGCCCCCGCTGGGCGGTCAGCTGACCGTCCACCACGCGAAGGGTGCGGGTAACGTCCGACGGGAAGCGGTACACGGCCTGGGCCGCCTGCAGGTCGGCCAGGGCCACCGGAACGGGGCGCGGGGCGGGGTAGGGGTCGCCCATGGCCATGGCCGCCAGGCGGCGGGCCACGGTGTCGGCCGTCTCGGGGCTGTTCGACGCGTCGTCGTTCTCCAGCACCACGACCGTGATGTCCGGCCCCGGCAAGTAGTACAGGGACGAGGCGAAGCCGAAGATAGCACCGTTGTGGCGTAGCGCCGGCCGGTTGCGCACCGTGCCGGCATAGATGCCGAAGCCGTAGCCGATGCCCGGGGCTGCGGCCGGCCCGCCCGGCGTGATCATCTGCCGGTACAGGTCGGCCTTGACGACACGGCCCCGGTGCAGGGCGCGGTTCCATTTGTGCAGGTCCTCGACGGTCGAGACCAGCGCCCCCGCGGCGTGGGGCTGGGTCATGCTCATCGGCTGCATGGGCGTGACCCGCTCGCCGTCGAAAGAGTAGCCGCCCGCCTGCATGGCCGTGAACCGCGGATCGTGGCCGTAGCCGGTGCGCCGCATCCCCAGGGGACGGAACAGGGCCTCCTCAAGATAGGCGTGCCAGGGCATGCCGCTGGCGGCCTCGATCACGGCGCCCACCAGCACGTAGCCCGAGTTGCTGTAGGTCCACCCGGCGCCGGGCGCGAAGTCCGGCGTCGCGTCGTCGAACACGTCGATCATCTGGGTGGTGGTGAGGTCCCGGCCGATCGAGGTCGCCATGTAGCCAGGCATATCGGTGTAGCTCTTCACGCCTGAGGTGTGGTTGAGCAGCTGCCGCACGGTGATGCGGTCACCGCCGGGATAGTCCGGCAGGTAGCGCGAAAGCGGGTCGTCCAGCTTCACCTTGCCGGCCTCGACCAGGGTCAGCAGGCCGGCGGCCGCGAACTGCTTGGTCACCGAGCCGATGCGGAGGACGGAATCGGGCCTCAGGGGCGTGTGGCGCTCGACGTCGGCCTCGCCGCGCGCGCCGCGGAACAGCACCGTGTCGCCCCGCGCCACCAGCACGGCCGCGCCCGGGCCCTGGGCGGGGTAGTTCCGCGCCAGCAGGTCCTCGGCGTAACGGCGGATATCGGCGTCGGCGGCGCGGGTCGCGGCGGCCGGCTGGGCCAGGACCGGGCCGGGCGCCAGGCCTCCGAGGCACAGCAGCAGGGTGAGCGGGAGCGTGGCGGGCTTCGTCATGGGGTTCCTCCGGCGACCGGCCGCCTCGGCGGCGGGTCTACTAAGCGTTTCGTAGTTGCGGGCAAAAAGGGGGCTCTTCATCGAACGGCGAGGCTCCGCAAGGTCCAGACGCGGCCGCGACGGTCCGCCTTCACGGCCACCTCGGCGCGCCCGCGGGGGCCGCTCATCTCGATGCGGATATCGGCGTCGCCGCTGGCCCGGTCCGCGCCGTGCGAGCGCAGGTTTCCGTTGAGCGGCCGCGGCGTCGGGACCGCGCCCTCGCCCAGCCGGGCGCGGACGTCGGGGTGGGCCGCGATCAGGGCCAGCAGGGCGCGGTCCTCGGCCGTGGCGCCGAAAACGGGCATGGGAGCGAGCGGGGCCAGCCTGGCCGTCATCGTCGGCAGCGGGGCGAGGCTCATCCGCGAGACCCCGTCGATCCACCGCCGGGCCTCGGCGTCGATTGGCCGGACCCGGCCGCCCTCGCGATAGACCTCGGTCAGCCTTCCCTGCGCGTCGATGCTGGCGCGGTAGAAGCGGGGCGTGTCCAGCCCGTTGGCCCGTATCTCCCGAAAGTCGCCGGGGCCGAGCGCGCCCTCGGTCGAAGCGCGCACCTCAAGGTCGGGCAGGCCCCCTCCCGTCATGACGACCTGGGCGAGCACCAGCACGCCGGCCGCGGACAGGGCGCCGAGGACCGACAGGGCGCCCCAGCGGCCGCGCGACGGCGGCGCCGTGAGCAGGCGGGCGATGCGCCGCAGCAGCGAACCGCCGCCGGCCGCCAGCACCAGTCGCGGACGCCGGTCGCACTCGAGCGCGGCCAGCGCCTCGGCCAGGGCGATGGCGTCGCCGCAGGCGGCCACGGCAAGGTCGTCGCAGGCGTGTTCGCGCTCCTGGCGGATCCGGCGGCCGAGCCACCACACGGCGGGATGGAAGAACAGAAGGGATTCGATCGCGCACTGGATCCCGTTCCACAGCCAGTCGCGCCGCGCGATGTGGGCCAGTTCGTGGGCCAGCAGGGCCTCCATCTGCTCCACCGGAGCACGGGCCAGCAGGGACAGGGGAAGCCAGATGACCGGCCGCGCGAGCCGGGCGGTGCAGGGCGCCGCCACCTCGGCCGAGAGCCGCACGGCCACCTCCCGGGCGATCCCCAGCGCCGCCCGCAACTCGCCGAGCCGGCGGAGCCAGCGCGGCGGCAAGGGTTCGAAGGGCGCGCGCTCCATGGCCCTCAGCGTGCGCAGGGCGCCCAGGTGGCGCGCCAGCATCAGCGCCGCCCCGGCCAGCCAGACCAGCACCAGGGCCATGGCCAGGGGCGAGGACTCCTGGACGAAGACGTCGGCCCGCGGGTCGATCCGCGGCGCCGTCATGGCGCCCAGCAGGCCGTCCTCGGCCTGACCGGCGGGATCGCCCCAGAAGCGCAGGAACTGCGCCGCCGGGGCCAGCAACATGGCCGCCAGGAAGGCCATGGCCACATCGTGCCTCAATCCCGCCGAGGCCCGCGCCAGGGCGCGGAGCGTCAGCGCCGCAGCGGCGGCCAGCAGGGCTCCCTGCCAGAGCGAATGGAGCAAGGCCGAGGCCAGGGCCGAGGCGAGACCGTACTGGGCGGCGGCGAAGTCCATCAGGGGGCCTGCCGCCTGGCCTTCGCCTCGGCGATCAGCCGCGAGATCTCGTCCAGGTCCTCGGCGCTCGCGATCTCGTCGTCCAGCGCCCGCTGCACCAGCGTCAGGGCCGAGCCGGAAAAGGCGCGGCGGACGAGGTCCTTCACCAGCGAGGCCTGCACGGCCGGTTCGGCCTGCAGCGGTCGGTAGGTGTGGCTGCGCTCGCTCTCGTCGCGGCTGACCAGGCCCTTGTCGGCCATGATGGTCAGCATCTTCAGGACTGTGGTGTAGGCGGTGTCCTTGGTCCGGGTGAGCACCGCGTGCACCTGCCGCACGGTCATGGGCGCCTTGCGGCCCCACAGCACGCGCAGGATGGCCAGTTCGCCTTCGGTGGGATTAGGGACGGCCATGGGGTCTCCTGCGGGTCTACGTCGAGGTTAGTACTAAGATGTTAGTAGAGTCCAGCCCGCGCTTTCGTTCGGCGTGACCTTTCGGCTCCCGTCGAACCGGGCCACCCTTGTGTGACGAAACAGCCACACCCACATGGCTCACATCCGGGTGGGTCCGCTTCGTGCAAGGGACTCGCGCCGGGATTCCGCTTGTTCCAAGGGAAGCCATGAACCTCGAGATCTATTCCGACCGCGCCAAGCAGGCGATCCAGTCGGCCCAGTCGCTGGCGCTCGCGCGGCGCCACCAGCACTTCGCGCCCGAGCACCTGCTGAAGGTGCTGCTGGAGGAGCGTGACGGGCTGTCACGCAACCTGATCAAGGAAGCCGGCGGCAAGCCCGACGTCGCGGTGCGCGAGACCGACACAGCCATGTCCAAGACCCCGTCCGTACAGGGCGGCTCGGGCCAGCTGTACCTCAAGCCCGACATGGCGCGCGTGTTCGCCGCCGCCGAGCAGGATTCCAAGAAGGCCGGCGACGCCTTCGTCACCACCGAGCGCCTGCTGATCGCGCTCGCCGACGCCGGCGGACCGGCGGCCGAGATCCTGAAGAAGGCCGGCGTCACCGTCGCCGGGCTGGAGGAGGCCGCCAGGAGCCTGCGCAAGGGCAAGACCGCCGACAGCGCCTCGGCCGAGGACGCCTATGACGCGCTGAAGCGCTACGCCCGCGACCTGACCCAGGCCGCGCGCGACGGCAAGATCGACCCGGTGATCGGCCGCGACGAGGAAATCCGCCGCACCATCCAGGTGCTGGCCCGCCGCACCAAGAACAACCCCGTCCTGATCGGCGAACCCGGCGTCGGCAAGACCGCCATCGTCGAGGGCCTGGCGCTGCGCATCGTCAACGGCGACGTGCCCGAGAGCCTCAAGGACAAGAAGCTGATGGGCCTCGACATGGGCTCGCTCATAGCCGGGGCGAAGTACCGCGGCGAGTTCGAGGAGCGGCTCAAGGCGGTGCTGAACGAGGTCACCGCGGCCGAGGGGGGCATCATCCTGTTCATCGACGAGATGCACACCCTGGTCGGCGCCGGGAAGACCGACGGCGCCATGGACGCCTCCAATCTGCTGAAGCCGGCGCTGGCCCGCGGCGAGCTGCACTGCGTCGGCGCCACCACGCTCGACGAGTACCGTAAGCACGTGGAGAAGGACGCGGCGCTCGCCCGTCGCTTCCAGCCCGTGTTCGTCTCCGAGCCCACGGTCGAGGACACGGTGTCGATCCTGCGCGGCCTGAAGGAGAAGTACGAGCTGCACCACGGGGTGCGCATCTCGGACAGCGCCATCGTGGCGGCGGCGACCCTGTCGAACCGCTACATCGCCGACCGCTTCCTGCCCGACAAGGCCATCGACCTGGTGGACGAGGCGGCGTCGCGCGTGCGCATGGCGGTGGATTCCAAGCCCGAGGCGCTCGACGAGGTCGACCGCCGCCTGGTGCAGCTGAAGATCGAGCGCGAGGCCCTTCTGAAGGAGACCGACGCGGCCTCGAAGCAGCGGCTGGAGAAGCTGGAGGCCGAGGTCTCCGAGCTGCAGACGGAGAGCGACGAGATGACCGCCCGCTGGAAGGCGGAGAAGGAGAAGGTCACCTCGGGCGCCCAGCTGCGCGAGACCCTGGACCGTCTGCGGGTCGAGCTTCAGGACGCCCAGCGCCGGGGCGACTTCGCCCGGGCCGGCGAGATCCAGTACGGCCAGATCCCCGAGCTGGAGCGCCAGCTGGCCCAGGCCGACCAGGTCGACGAGGGCCGGCCGCTGACGCCGGAGGTGGTGGACGCCGAGCAGATCGCCGCCGTGGTCAGCCGCTGGACCGGCGTCCCCGTCGAGAAGATGCTCGAGGGCGAGCGTGACAAGCTGCTGAAGATGGAAGACCAGCTGCGCAAGCGCGTGGTCGGCCAGGACGAGGCTCTCGCGGCCGTGTCCGACGCCGTGCGCCGCGCCCGCGCCGGGCTGAAGGACCCGAACCGTCCTATCGGCTCGTTCCTGTTCCTCGGCCCGACGGGCGTGGGCAAGACCGAGCTGACGAAGTCCCTGGCCGAGTTCCTGTTCGACGACGAGGCGGCCATCACCCGCATCGACATGAGCGAGTACATGGAGAAGCACTCGGTCAGCCGCCTGATCGGCGCGCCGCCCGGCTACGTCGGCTACGACGAGGGCGGGGCGTTGACCGAGGCGGTGCGCCGCCGGCCCTACCAGGTCGTGCTGTTCGACGAGGTCGAGAAGGCCCACCCGGACGTCTTCAACGTGCTGCTGCAGGTGCTGGACGACGGCCGCCTGACCGACGGCCAGGGCCGGACCATCGACTTCCGCAACGTGCTCATCGTCATGACCTCGAACCTCGGTTCGGAATACCTCGCCAACCTGCCCGACGACGGCGAGGTCGAGGCCGTGCGGCCCAGGGTGATGGAGACCGTCCGCGGCCACTTCCGCCCCGAGTTCCTGAACCGGATCGACGAGATCATCCTGTTCCAGCGGCTGGGCCGCGCGCAGATGGGCTCGATCGTGAAGATCCAGCTGGAGCGGGTGGAGAAGCTGCTGGCCGACCGCCGCATGGCCATCGTGCTGGACGCCTCGGCCGAGGCCTGGCTGGCGGACAAGGGCTACGACCCGGTCTACGGCGCCCGCCCGCTGAAACGCGTCATCCAGAAGGAGCTGGTGGATCCCATCGCCCGGCTGTTGCTGGCCGGCGAGCTGGCCGACGGCGACGTGATCCAGGTCTCCGGCGGCGACGGCCGGCTGGAGATCGGCAAGGCCAAGGTGCACTGAGGCCCGACGAGCCCCTCTGGCCGTGCGTCGGAGGGGCTCACGCCCGGGACTGAAAGCCTCTGTGGCGGCCGTCCGCCTGCGGTCCGGGCAGCAGGCTTTTCCAAAGAGCCCGGCGGGATCGTTGCTTTCGCCAACCTCCAGCTATTGCGGAAACGTCGTTACGCGTGATCAATCCCCGCGGGGCGGGGGCGCGCGACCATGAGCGATTTCGAGTTCTACTTCTCGTATTACGGCCTCCTGCTCGGCTTCTCGGTGGCGACGGTCATCGGCGGGCTGGCGCGCGCGCTGAACGAGCGCGAACGGGCCCGGATCGGAGTGTTGACGCCTCTGCTGGCGCTGTTCGTCCTGCTCGACATCTCCAGCTTCTGGCTCAGCGCCTGGGACGAGCGGGAGACGCTTCGGATTGGCTGGGCGGTCCTGTTCAGCGGCCTCGCCGTCGCCGGGACCTACTATCTCTCCGCGTCACTGGTGTTTCCCAACCGGGACGACCACTGGCCCAGCCTCGAAGATCACTACTGGGCCCGCAAGCGGTGGGTGGTCGGCGGCCTGCTGGCGATCAACCTCGTCCTCATGGTGGAGGCCTTCATGGGGCGTCCGCCGGCATGGGACGACTGGCTCGCCTGGGTCTGGCAACTGGCCTACTTCGCGCCCCTGCTCGCCCTGATCTTCAGCCGGCGCCGCGCGGTCGATCTGGGCCTGCTGATATTCCTGATCCTGTTCTATCTGACGATAGCGCTGGGACTGCTGCCGGAGTCGCAGTGGGGCCAAGGTTCGGCGCTCTGATGTCTCTCCCGACGCCGTCTCTGGCCCATCCTTTCCGCCGCGGTAGGCCTAACCCCGATTAGCCAAGCCCCTGCACGGTTCGCAAACCCTGCGGGCGCATTGTGGCGGCAGTAACGAGTTCGTCCGCGTGGAGGACGCCCAATGCAACTGCTGCTCGCCCTGGTCCTGTTCGGCGCCGTCTGCGGCGTCGTCGTCCGCAACCGCACCGGCGCCGCGGGAGGGGCGCTGCTGGGGGCGCTGGTCGCCTGGTACGTCGGCCCTCGCGTCGGGGGCTTCGTGGGCCTGACGCCGTCGGGTCGCCGCATCGCCGAGACCCTGGAGCACGCCGGCGCCGGCCACGTGTCCATCTGGATGATGGTCGCCGCCGCCTTCGTCGGCGTGCTCATCGCCTGGGGCCTGTTCGGCCGCTCGAAGGAGCACCGGCCCGACTGGGAATGGGACCCGGACCACCCGAAGTACCGCAGGCGCCTGCGCCGGCGCATGGCGGGGTGAGGGACGCACGCGGCGAACTCGGGGACGGGATCGCCGCCGTATGCGCAACGCCTTGCGCCCTGCGACCCGACCCTCTCCCGCTCCCCATCTGCGCGGCCCAAGGGCGCGAGCGCGCCATCAAGGAGGTTCAGGAAGAACCGGCCAGGCTCGGCAGCGGCCGGCGGTTCTTCCCGCACAGCTTTTGCCGGCCCGATTCATGCCTCCTTCGCCTTCGTCGCGCATGGTGCGCTTCGAATTGAGACGGCGAGGCTCGGGCAGAATGACCGCGGAACATCTGAAACCCTTGACGGCGCTACGCTTCTTCGCGGCCATGTGGGTGGTGCTGTTCGCCTGGTGGCCCGTGTCCGGTTTCGGGCCGGCGCCCGAGTTCATCGCCCGCGGCTACCTTGGCGTGGACCTGTTCTTCGTCCTGTCCGGTTTCATCCTGTGCCACGTCTACCTGGACCAGGCCGGGCAGCGGCGCTTCCGCTACGGCGGGTTCCTGTGGAACCGGCTGGCGCGCGTCTATCCGCTGCACCTGTTCACCCTCGCGGGCGTGGGCCTGATGGCCGGGGCGGCCGCGGTCGCCGGCATGAGCATCGACGGCAATGTCCTGTCCTGGGAGACCCTGCCGGCCAACATCCTGATGGTCCACGCCTGGGGCGTCACCGACGTGGCCGGCTGGAACCACCCGTCGTGGTCGATCTCGGCCGAGTGGTTCGCCTACCTGACCTTCCCCATCTTCGCCGCCGCCGCCTGGGGCCTGCGCGCCCGGCCGCTGCTGGCGCTGGGCCTCGCGGTGGCCGCCCTGTTCGGCGCCTATGCGGGCTACCAGGCCCTGACCGGCCAGACGCTGACGCTCGCCACCTTCGCCGGCGGCGCGGTGCGCATCGTGCCGGCCTTCGCGCTGGGCTGCGCCGCCTTCCTCGTCTTCCGCGCCGGCTATCTGGCCAATCCCAAGGTCGCGCTGGCCGCCTTCCTCGGCGGCCTCGTGGCCGTGATCTCGAGCGCCGCGCTGGGCCTGCCGGACGGCGTCACCGTGACCGTGTTCACGCCGATGATCCTGGGGCTCGCCGGCCTCGCCGCCGTCGAACGCAACCCGTTGTCGGCCGGCCCCTTGGTCTACCTCGGGGAGGTCAGCTACTCGGTCTACATGCTGTGCATTCCGTGGCAGCTGTTCAGCGTCAACGCCGCCCAGAAGCTGCTGGGCCTGCCCGGCGAGACCGTGCCGGCGTGGATCTGGCTGCCGCTCGTGGCCATGCTGCCGCTGCTGGCGGCGGGGACCTATCACCTGGTGGAAAAGCCCGCGCGGGCGGCCATGAAGACCTACGCCGCTCGCCGTCCGCGCGAACGCGGCGCGCCGCAGATCGCCTGAAAGGCTTGCGCAACCTTTGCCCGGTATGGTGAAACATACCGGTCACTGGGCGGGAGCGAGTCTCCAACATGATGAAACGGCTGACTGCCGCCGCGGTTGCGGCGTCTCTCATCTTTTTCAGCACGGGCGCCGGCGCGGCGAAAGCCGAGTCCTACTGGCAGTGCGTGACCTTCGCCCGGATGTTCTCGGGCATCCAGATCTTCGGGGACGCCTGGACCTGGTGGGAGAAGGCCTCGGGCAAGTACGCCAAGGGCTTCACCCCCGAGACCGGCGCGGTGCTGGTGTTCAAGCCGGTCGGAAAGATGACCCGCGGCCACGTCGCCGTCGTCAGCGAGGTCCTCACCGACCGCATCGTCCAGATCACCCACGCCAACTGGGGCGGCAGCCGCGGCAAGGTGGAGGAGGACGTCACCATCGTCGACGTTTCGCCCAAGGGCGACTGGAGCCAGGTCAAGGTCTGGTACGGCCCGAGCCGCGATCTCGGCACCACCGTCTACCCGACCTACGGCTTCATCTATAACGCCGCCAGGGACGCTGCGACGCGCATTGCCGCCGCCGCCGGCCAGGACTAAACCCGCAGCAGACCCGCGCCGCCTCGGCCGGTCGGATAAACCGGGCGGAGACCACGCGTGATCCGGATCCTGCGCGCCGCCCAGACCGCCTTCGAGGAACCCCGGCTTGACGACAGCTGGGTCCTGCCGCCGGACACGGTCTGGATCGATCTGGTCGAACCCACCCGCGAGGAGGAACTGGCGGTCGAGCGCTCGCTCGGCGTCCTGGTGCCGACGCGCGAGGAGATGGCCGAGATCGAGGCCTCCAGCCGCCTCTACCAGGAGGACGGCGCGACCTTCATGACCGCCACCCTGCTGCACCGGCCCGACCCCCTGGACGACGCGCCCCAGTCGGGGCCGCTGACCTTCGTGCTGGCGGGCGAGCGGCTCGTCACCATCCGCTACTTCGAGCCGAAGTCCTTCCCGATCTTCGCCGACCAGGTCGGGCGGCAACCCGAACTGTGCGCGACCGGCGTGACGACCTTCATCAACCTGATGGAGGCGGTGGTCGACCGCACCGCCGACAATCTCGAGTTCACCTCGGCCGAGGTGGAGTCGATTTCGAAGCACATCTTCGGGCGCCAGCGGATCCGCCGCTTCGACGCGGTGCTGGCGCGGCTGGGCCGCAACCAGACCGCCAACAACAAGGTGCGCGACAGCCTGGTCAGCCTGGCGCGGCTGATCAGTTTCGCGGGCTTCGCCGAACAGATCGAGCATAACGCCGACGCGCGCGGGCACCTGGAGTCGATGCAGCGGGACATCCAGTCCCTGACCGATCACTCCAGCCACCTGTCGACCAACATCACCTTCCTGCTCGACGCGGCGCTCGGGATGATCAACATCGAGCAGAACTCGATCATCAAGATCTTCTCGGTGGCCGCCGTGGCCTTCATGCCGCCGACGCTGGTGGCCTCGATCTACGGCATGAACTTCGTGCACATGCCCGAGCTGAAGTGGATGGCCGGCTATCCCATGGCGCTTTGCCTGATGGCGATCTCGGCGGCCGTCCCGCTGTGGTACTTCAAGCGCAAGGGGTGGCTGTAGGACCCTGTCTCCCCCTTTCGCGGCAGCGAACGGGGGAGGTGTCGCCGCAGGCGACGGAGGGGGAAAATCGCAGCCCGCCGCGCTTTCGGCTTTCCCCCTCCGGCCGCTGCGCGTCCACCTCCCCCAATACTCCGCATCGGGGGAGACGGGAGGCGCCCCGCCTCAGCTGCCCGCCGCCTCGGCCAGCACCTCGCGCACCAGCTCCGGCTGCTTCATTGGGAAGAAGTGGTCGCCGCCCTCG
>Ga0196970_1001936_pt1 | contig 11879 bp, 7 predicted proteins | sample S1v_513CmetaG_FD_148672 | JGI IMG/M metagenome (GOLD analysis project Ga0196970, IMG submission 148672) | Soil microbial communities from Anza Borrego desert, Southern California, United States - S1+v_5-13C | ecosystem: Environmental > Terrestrial > Soil > Desert | place: USA: California... | reverse complement strand
GCTCGCCGTCAGCGCGGGGAACCGCCTCGCCGACCGGGAGGACCCGAGTGGCACGTGCCGCACGCTGCGCGACATCGACGACGGCGAGCCCGTGCCCGGCTGGGCCGACTACACCACGGCGGCGGCCGAGCAGCCCTACGGCGCGGAGCCGGGTGCCCTCGGTGACCTCGTCGCCGACGCCGGGCTGCCCGTGACGTCGATCGGCGCGGGGGCTGCGATCGCCCTCGCGGACGGCGGCGGCATGCCCGTCGGCACGCACGTGCGCCGCCCGGCGTCGGCGGCCGACCTCCAGCGGGTCGCCCGGGAGGCCCTCGCGACGTCGCGGCTGCTCGTGGTCGACGCCGGGAGCGTGCGCGACCCCGGCCATGCGACCCAGGGCCGCCCGGGGCCGGACGGCGAGGTGCCCGAGGACGCGGAGCCGGAGGAGCCGTCGCTCCTCCCGGACTCCGGCGAGGACCCCCCGGACGGGCTGGACGCGTTCGTCGAGCCGTCGCGCGCCGAGCAGCTGCGCGAGCTCGACGAGCGCATCGACGCCGTCCTGCGGGCCACCCGCGGCACGGACGCGACAGTGCTCGTGGTGTCGCTCGCGGACTCGGGGCGTGCGGCGCTCCAGGTGGCGGTCGCGACCGGCCCCGGGCCACGCGGGGACGCCTACGGGCAGAACCTGCTGACCTCGGGGACCACCCGGCAGCCCGGCGTCGTGCAGACCGGGGACGTGTCCAGCACCCTCCTGACCCTCCTCGACCTGCCCGTCCCCGACGCCGCCATCGGCGCCCCGATGGTGCCGACTCCCGGACCGGCAACCGGCTCGGCGCGGGTGCAGGCGCTGGACGACATCAGCGAGGAGGCCCGCCAGGTCACGCGCGTGAGCGGGTCGTACCTCACGCGGCTGGTGCTCGCGCAGGCGGCGCTGTTCGTCGTCGCGGCGCTCATGCTGACGCGCGTGAAGAGCCCGCGGCGGGTGCCGGTCCGGCTCGCGCTGCGCGCCCTCGAGGTGATCGCCCTGGCGCTCGGCTCCGCGGCCATCGCGTCGTTCCTCGTCGGCACCGTCCCGTGGTGGCGCGCCCAGTCCCCGGTGCTGGGCTTCTGGCTCGTGCTCCTGGGCTGGGTGGCGGCGATCACCACGGTGGCCCTGGTGGGGCCGTGGCGGCGGGCGACGCTCGGCCCGGCCGCCGTCGTCTCCGGCATCACGGTCGCGACCCTCGTGATCGACGCCGTCATCGGCTCACCGCTCGTCATCGACTCCCCCATGGGCGCGCACCGCCTGATGGCCGCCCGCTTCTACGGCATGAGCAACCAGGCGTTCGCGATCCTGGCGGCGGGTGCCCTGGTGCTCGCGACGGCGGTCGCGCACACCCTGCTCGAGCGCGGCCGCCGCGGGCTCGCCGTCGCAGCGGTCGTAGCCATCGGCCTGCTCGTCACGGTCGTGGACGGCGCCCCGGGCCTCGGCAGCGACTTCGGCGGCCCGCCCGGCCTGCTGCTGGCGTTCGCGGTGCTCGCCACCGTGGTGGCCGGGAAGCAGGTGCGCTGGCGGACCTTGCTCCTCGTCGCCGTCGTCGGCGGCGTCGTCGTGATGGGCTTCGCCTGGCTCGACTGGCTGCGCGACCCGGCCGACCGGACCCACCTCGGCCGCTTCTTCGCGACCGTGATCGACGGCGGGCTGTGGGAGGTCGTGGGTCGCAAGCTCGCCGTGCACCTGCGGGTCCTCACCCTGTGGCGCTACCTGGTGCTGGCGATCGGTGGGGCGGTCGTCACGACGCTGGTGCTCCGCGGGCCGCACGGCCGCGGGCGCCTGCGGGGTCGCGGCCCGCTCGCCGGGCTCACCGACGCCGTGCCGCTGGTGCGCACGTGCGTGGTGGCCGTGACCATCGTGCTGGGGATCGGGTTCCTCATCAACGACTCGGGGATCATCGTCCCGGCGACCGGCATCGCGCTCGCCGTGCCGTGCCTGCTGGCCGCGGCCGCCCGGCGCCGCCTGTTCGAGCCCGACGCGGTCGCGGACGCCGCCGAGCCGGCCCTGGCGACCGCGGAGGCCGAGCACGCCACGACGGACCGCGCCGGCCGGAGCCCGGAGCGGGAGCCGGCCCTGGTCACGGACGAGCGCGTCAGTCCTCCGCGACCCGCCGACGCACCCGGCTGACGGCGCGGCGGACGCGGCGCGCGTTCACGGCGAGCAGCACGTCGCGGTACTGCGCCGCGCGGTGCACCTGCCCGCGCCAGTCGCTGCCGGACGGCCGGTGCCGCAGGTCGCACGGCACCTCCCGGATGCGGAACCCCTGGGTGAGCAGGTCGATCGTCATGCCGGTCTCCACACCCCAGCCGCGCGCGAGGGGGGTGGCGGCCTCGAACGCGGCGCGCGTCAGGCAGCGCATGCCCGACAGCGGCTGGGTCGGCGTCCACCCGGTGATCGACTGGACGGACCGCCGCGCCAGGCCAACGACGATCCCGCGGCCGCCTGCGCCGGGCTGCGGCGGCAGGAGGGCGATCGTGGCGTCCACCTCGCCGTCGTAGACCGGGGGTACGAGGGGCGCCGTGTTGACGGCCGACTCCGCCAGGTCGCCGTCGATGAACAGCAGCAGGCGCGGTGGGCCGTCCTCGACGTCGCGCATCGCGACGACGGCGGCTCCCGTCTCCATCGCGGCGGCCTTGCCCCGGTTGTGGCTGTGCCGCACGACGACGGCGCCCGCCTCCCGGGCGACGTGCTGCGTCGCGTCCTCGCTGCCGTCGTCGACCACCAGGACCAGGTCCACGTGCGGGATCGCGCGGGCGGCGCGGACGGTGGCGGCGATGCGGCGGGACTCGTCCTTGGCCGGGATGACGACGGCGACGCGCTGCTCGTTGGTCGGGGTGACGGGGCTCGGTCGGCGGGCCCGTGGGCGGCGGGGCGTGGCCGGCCGCTTGACCGCGACCTCCGCCGTGACCTCCGCCGTCGGCGGGTCCGCCACGGGGTCCGCTACGGCGTCCGAGGTTGCGGCAGTGGCGGCGTCAGGCCCTGTGCCGTCCGGGGGAGCAGCGTCCGGGGACGCCGTGTCCGTGGCCTCGGCATCGGCCGGTTGCGGGGCAGGCGCCGGCTCCTTGGCGGACCGGGAGCGGCGGGACGTGGCCACGCACCACACCATAGTGCCTGGCCACAGGCCCATCATCCGCTCGCTACGCCTCGGTCAACTCCTGGTCATGTCCGGTGCGCAGCGCCCTTGCCCCGGAGGAACCGTCCGCCGGCCGGCGTCAGCGGAGCGTGAGCTGGCGCGCCACCAGCCCGGCCCGTGCGCGACGCTCGGCGCCGTCCAGCGGCGCGTCGACCGCGAGCGCCTCGTCCAGCCGCCCCCGCAGCGCGAGGACGTCGGCCTCCAGGGTGTCCTCCGGCACGTCGAGCGCGAGGTCCCACACCGGCACGACCAGCCCGCAGGACCGGAAGGCGCCGAGGAACCGGCCGTGCTCGCCGTCGTCGCCCAGGCCGGAGCGGCGCTTCGCGTGCAGCCGCGCGAGGGCGTCCATGAACGCCTCCTCCTCGCCGGGCTGCGCCCACCGCAGGTACTCGCGGTTGCCCATCCGGGTCCAGTACGCGGCCTCGACGGAGGTGAGCCGGCGGGTGGGCAGCGACTCCAGGTCGTCCCGCGCTGCCTCCGCCTCCGGCGGCAGCTGCGTGCCCTCCGGCGTCCAGAACGCGAAGGTGTCGTGCACGGTGACGTCGAACGGCGCGGTCAGGTCCAGCACGTCCTGCAGGCGGGGACCGGGCTCCGGCATGGGGGCGGAGCGGATCGGCGTGCCCGGCGCGAGGTCCAGCGCCTGCAGCAGCAGCGCCGCGAGGTCGCGGGAGGCGTCACCCGAGCCGGCGTTCTGCTGCAGGGCGACCATCACGACGTCGTCGGCGCGCTTGAGCGCCGGCCAGGCCAGGGGCAGCACCGTCACGATCTGCGCCTCGCGCGCGCCGTACTGCTCGGTGGTGCGGACGGTCGCGCTGGCGGCCGGGACCACCTCCCGCATCGCCACCCAGTCGGGCTCCCCGGGCAGACCCTCGAACGGACGCAGGACGAACTCAGCCTTGGCCATGGTCAGGGAGGCTACCGGGCCGACGCCGTCCACGCCGAGCCGGCCGCCCGTGCGGTGCTGCCCGGGCGGGTGCGAAGATCGGCCCATGCATGAGCGCGCCGGCACCCGAGCCCTGCCCGAGGACCTCATCGACACGGACGCGCTGATCGGCGCGTACTACGACCGCGTGCCCGACCCGCACGACCCGGACCAGCAGGTGGTGTTCGGCACGTCCGGGCACCGCGGCTCGGCGCTCGACGGGGCGTTCAACGAGGCACACATCGTCGCCATCACGGCCGCGATCGTCGAGTACCGACGGGCGCAGGGCACGGACGGGCCGCTGTTCATCGGTCGCGACCCGCACGCCCTCTCCCTGCCCGCGTGGCAGACGGCGCTGGAGGTGCTCGCGGCCGCCGACGTCGTCGTGCACGTCGACGCGCGGGACGGCTACACCCCGACGCCGGCCGTCTCCCACGCGATCCTGCTGCACAACGGCGCGACGACGGCCGAGGGGGTGCGCACGACCGGCGCGACCTCGGGCACCGGGCTGGCCGACGGCATCGTCGTCACGCCGTCCCACAACCCGCCGCGCGACGGCGGCTTCAAGTACAACCCCCCGCACGGCGGCCCCGCGGACTCGGACGCGACCAGCTGGATCGCCGCGCGGGCCAACGAGCTGATGCGGGCGGGCGTCGGCGGCATCAGGCGCGTCTCCCTCGAGGCCGCCCTGGCAGCACCGACGACGCGCCGCCACGACTTCCTCTCGGCGTACGTCGACGACCTGGGCTCGGTGCTCGACCTCGAGGCGGTCCGGGCGGCGGGGGTGCGCATCGGCGCGGATCCCCTGGGCGGTGCGGCGGTGGACTACTGGGGGGCCATCGCGGAGCGCTACGACCTCGACCTGACCGTGGTGAACCCCACGGTCGACCCGCGCTGGGCGTTCATGACGCTCGACTGGGACGGCAAGATCCGGATGGACTGCTCGTCGCCGTCGGCGATGGCCTCCCTGGTGCAGGCGATGGCGGGCGGCTCGCCGTTCGACGTCGCGACCGGCAACGACGCCGACGCCGACCGGCACGGCATCGTCACGCCCGACGCCGGCCTGATGAACCCCAACCACTACCTCGCCGTCGCCATCGACTACCTGTACGGCGGGCACCGCGACGGCTGGTCGCCGGACGCGGCCGTCGGCAAGACGCTCGTCTCCTCCGCGCTCATCGACCGGGTCGCCGCGCACCACGGCCGCCGGCTCCTCGAGGTGCCCGTGGGCTTCAAGTGGTTCGTGCCCGGCCTGCTCGACGGGTCCGTCGGGTTCGGGGGCGAGGAGTCGGCGGGCGCGTCCTTCCTGCGCCAGGACGGGACGGTGTGGACGACCGACAAGGACGGCATCCTGCTCGCCCTGCTCGCCGCGGAGATCATGGCCCGGACGGGCCACTCGCCGTCGCAGCTGCACGGTGGGCTGGTCGAGCGCTTCGGCCGCTCCTGGTACGCCCGCGTCGACGCCCCGGCGTCCCGCGAGCAGAAGGCCGCGCTCGCCAAGCTCCGGCCCGAGCAGGTGGCGGCGACCACCCTCGCAGGTGAGGAGATCACCGGGCGCCTCACGGAAGCCCCCGGCAACGGCGCGTCCATCGGCGGCCTCAAGGTCACGACGAAGAACGCATGGTTCGCCGCCCGGCCGTCCGGCACGGAGGACGTGTACAAGGTGTACGCGGAGTCCTTCGTCTCGGCCGAGCACCTCACCGAGGTCCAGCAGGCGGCGAAGGACCTGGTCACGGCCTCCCTCACCTGACCTCCCCCGAGTGGAGCACCGTGGCGCCACGGTGCTCCACTCGGGCCGTTTCCCCGCCACCGTGCTCCACTCGACGGGGGAGCGGGTGGGGCGGGTCACACCTCCCGGGAGCGTTGACGGGTAGGGGCTGTCGGTGCGGCGCGGGAAAATGGCACCATGCTCCGGCCGTATCGCGACGTCCTCGCGCGCCCCGGCGCCCTGGCCTTCTCGTCCGCCGGGGTCCTGGCGCGGCTGCCCATGTCCATGGTCGGCATCGCCATCGTGCTCGCGGTGCCCGAGGTGTACGGGACCTACGGTCTGGCGGGCCAGATCACGGCCGTCTACGTCATCGTGCACTCGATCGCGGCGCCGGTCCTGGCGCACCTCGTCGACCGGTACGGGCAGGCGCGCATCATGCGGCCTGCGCTGCGGGTGGCGGGCCTCGGCATCGTCGGGGTGATCCTGGCCATCGCGACCGCGGCCCACCCCGCGTGGGTCTTCGCGAGCGCGATCGTCGCCGGGGGGAGCATCGGCTCCGTCGGAGCCCTCGTCCGTGCCCGGTGGACGTACATCCTGCGGGAGCCGTCTGCGATCCACACCGCGTACTCGCTCGAGTCGGCGCTGGACGAGCTGGTGTTCATCGTGGGACCCGTCGTGGCCACCGTCCTGGCCACCACCGTGGCGCCGACGGCGGGACTGTGGCTCCCGGCGGCCGCGGTGCTCGTGGGCGGGTGGCTGCTCCTGTCGCAGCGCGAGACCGAGCCGCCGGTCGTCCACCGTGCGCACGGCGCCGGTGGGGGCGGCATCCTGGCCTCCGGCAGCATGGTCGTGCTGACGCTCGTCTTCGCCGCGGTCGGGTCGATCTTCGGCGCCACCGATGTCGCGACCGTCGCCTTCGCGGAGGAGCAGGGCTCCAAGGGCTCAGCCGGCTGGGTGCTCGCGGTCTTCGCGTGCGGATCGATGCTCTCGGGCCTCGGCTACGGCCTGCGGCACTGGACGAGCCCGCTGTGGCGCCGGTTCGCCATCGGCGTGGTGGCGCTGGCGGCAGGTGTCTCGCTGTTCTTCGTGGCGACGAGCCTGCCCGTGCTGGTGGCGGTCATGTTCGTCACCGGGTTCACCATCGCGCCCACCATCGTGAACGGGAACGGCCTCGTGACGGCGCTCGTCCGGCACGACCAGCTCACGACCGGACTCGCGTGGGTCGGCACCGCGCTCGGTGTCGGAGTCGCGATCGGCGCCGCTGCGGGTGGCACGGCGATCGACCGGGACGGCTCCCACGGCGGCTACCTGGTGGTCGCCGCGTCGGCGGCGTTCGCCGTCCTGGCGACCATGGCCGCCCTGCCGTCGCTCCGGCGCGACGCCGCCCGGGCACAGGCCGACCCGCTCTCCGTCGGCGCCGCATGAGCACCCGACGGCCCCTGACCCTGGCCGAGCTGACCGGTGTGCTGGCGCCGGTCGGCCGGCCGGTGGACGAGCGCCCCCTGAGCGGCGGCCTGTTCGCCTCGGTGCAGGCGGTCGAGCTCGACGACGGCCGCTCCGTGGTCGTCAAGACCGGCCAGCCGGACGCCGCGACCGGGCTGCTCAGCCATGAGCGCACCCTGCTGCGGGCGGAGGTCGCGCTGCTGCGCCTCGCGGAACCGCTCACGACCGTCCCGGCGCCGACGGTGCTCCACGCAGACCTCAGCCGCTCGCTCGTCGACGTGGACGTGGCCGTGGTCGAGCTGCTGCCGGGTCGCGCGTGGGAGGCGTCGCCCGCCCTGCCGGATGCGGCGCAGGCCACCGCGGGCCGCGCGGTGGGTGCCGTCCTCGCCGGTCTGCACACCGTGACCGGGCCGCGGTTCGGCTACCCCGCCGCCGGCTCCGGGCTGGGTGGCGAGACGTGGCCGGCGGCGTTCGGCGCGATGGTCGACGCGCTGCTCGCCGACGCCGACCGATGGGGCGTCCCGGTCGACGCCGCACGGGTGCGGGCCGCCGTCGCGGCGAGCGGTCCGGCCCTCGCGGAGCTCCGGACGCCGCACCTCGTGCACATGGACCTGTGGCCGGGCAACGTCCTCCTCGACCCCGCGACCGGAGAGGTGACCGGCGTCGTCGACTTCGAGCGCGGGCTGTTCGGCGACCCGCTGATGGACCTCGTCGGGCACGACCCGTTCCGGACGGCCGGGCTGCCCCCGGAGGTCGTGGCCGGCTACCTCGCGGCGGGCGGCACGCTGCCCGTGGCCGCCGACGACGACGCGGGCGCGGCCAGGCTCACCTCCGCGGCCGAGCGGCGGCTCGCGCTCTACCGGCTCTACCTGACGCTCATCATGACCGTCGAGGTGGTGCCGCGCCGGTACGACTGGCCCGACCTCGACGGGTACGTCGCGCGCCTGGTCGAGCAGCGCGCGACCCTGCTGGCCCAGCTGGGCGCGTAGGTCCGACGCCGTGCGTGCCGTCGGGCGCGCGGGCGCGCGGGCCGCGGCCGGCCGCGCCGCTCGGTTCAGAACGCCTGGCTGTCGGCGAACCGGTAGGCGCCGCCGCCGACGTCCTTCGCCAGGTACATGGCGGCGTCCGCGAGGCCGAGGAGGCGCTCCGACGTCATCGCGGGGTCGGTGGTGAGCGCGATGCCGACGCTCGCCGTGACCGAGACCTGCACGGGTCCCCCGAGCTCCCGCCCGCCGGGCCGGCTCAGCGTGTACGGCGCGGACAGCGCCTGGACCACGCGCTCCGCGATCGGCCGGGCGTAGTCCTCGCCGTCGGTCGACTCGCACAGCAGGACGAACTCGTCGCCCCCCAGCCGCGCGGCGGTGTCGGTACGGCGTGCGACCAGCTGGAGCCGCCGGGCCGCCTCGACCAGCAGCAGGTCGCCCACGGCGTGGCCGTACGTGTCGTTGACGGGCTTGAACCCGTCGAGGTCGATGAACAGCAGGACGACGGTGGCCGGCCGCCGCTCGAGGCGCGCCAGGGCGCGTTCGGCGCGGTCCAGCAGCAGGTACCTGTTCGCCAGGCCGGTCAGCGCACAGTGCGTGGCCTGGTGCGCCAGGGCCTGCCCCGCCCGCTTCATGTCCGTGATCTCGCGCAGCGACGCCTGCACCCCGACCACCGCACCGTGCGGGTCGACGTCGGGCGTGAGCGACGCCTGGTACCAGTGGAGCTCACCGCCGGACTCCCGGGGGACCTCGACGAGGTGCGGCCCGCCGCCCTCGAGCACGGCGCGGAGCACCGGCTCCCACACGGCGACCCACTCGGCGGACTCGCCGGCCTCGCGGTCGGTGCGGCCCAGCGTGTCGGCGGCCGTGCAGCCCCGCAGTGCCTCCGCGGCGGGGTTGAGGTACCTGCACCTGAGGTCGGCGTCGTAGGCGAGGATCGGGTCCCGGGAGCCGTCGAGGACGGCCCGCAGCTGCGCCTCGAGCCGGCTCGTCCGCTCGTGCGCCTCGCGCAGCGCCTCGGTGGCGCGCTCCTTCTCCTGCTCGGCCCGCACCCGGGGCGTGATGTCCCGTGAGATGCCGAAGGTGCCGATGATCTTCCCGTCGAGGTCGCGCAGCGGGAACTTGCTCGACGACACCCAGCTGTCCTCGCGGTCGGGCCAGGTCTCCCGCTCGCGCATCTCGAGCATCGGGGCGCCGGTGGCCATCACCCGGAGCTCGTCGGCACGGGCCTGGTCCGCGTGGTCACGCCGGAACAGGTCGTGGTCGGTGAGGCCGATCATCTGTGCCTGCGTGCGGCGGTGCAGCCACGCACACCCGGCGCTGACCCGGATGAAGCGGCTCTCGAGGTCCTTGAAGTAGATGACCTCCTCGGAGTCGTCCAGGAGGTTGTGCATGAGGACGCGGTCGAGCGACACGCCGCCGGCGTGCTCCGTGCCCCGGTCGTCCGGGCCACTCATCGTTCGATCGCCTCCCCGGCACGAGCCGCGACGCAGAAATCCGTCGCCGAGGCTATCGGCCCCCCGGGTACCCGTTGTGAGACGTTGGGCCGGGCGAAACCGGCCCGCGGGTCACCCGACCGTGGTGCCGAAGGCGCTGCCCAGGCCGTAGGTCACAGCCGCCGCCCCGAAGCCGATGGCGAGCTGCCGCAGCGCCCGGCGGACGGGCGGCCCGCCGCTCATGAGGCCGACGAACGCACCGGTCGTCATCAGGGCGAGCCCGACAGCGACGAGCGCGACCGCCAGGGCGGTCATCCCCTCGAGCCCGAACAGGTAGGGGAGCACCGGGATGACGGCGCCCGACCCGAAGAAGCAGAAGCTGGAGATGGCGGCGCCCCACGCCGTCCCCACGGCCTCGTGCGGGTCCACGTCAGGGTCCACGTCCGCGTGGAAGCGCCGGCTGCCGGAGCCGAGGCGCGCGATGTCGCCCAGCACGTCGTCCGCGTGGGCCTGCGCCTCCGCCTGGCTCATGCCGCGCGCCCGGTAGACGAGCGCGAGCTCGTTGGCGTCGACGTCGAGGTGCGGCAGCGCGTCGACGGCGTCGTCGGCGGGGGTCGAGGCGGCGAGCAGCTCACGCTGCGACCGCACGGAGATGAACTCGCCGGCGCCCATCGACAGCGCCCCGGCGAGCAGCCCCGCGAGCCCGGTCAGCAGGACGACCTCGTTCGACGTGCCGGCCGCCGCGACACCCATGACCAGCGCGAGGTTCGAGACGAGGCCGTCGTTCGCGCCGAAGACCGCGGCCCGGAAGCTCCCCGCGAGGCGGTTCCGCCCGCGCGTCGCGAGCGCCCGCACGACCTCGGCGTGGATGCGCTCGTCCGCCGCCATGGTGGGCGTCGCGTCCGCGTCGACGTCGTAGTCGGCGCGCGCCTCGGCGCGCTGCGCGATGGCGAGGACGAAGACCGACCCGAAGGAGCGCGCCAGGCGCGCGAGGATGCGGAACCGCACGCTGGGGCGGGGGACGCGCCCGACGGCGTCGCCGAGCAGCTCCTCCCAGTGGGCGGCGTGCCGCCCCTCGGCCTCGGCGAGCGCGAGCAGGATCTCCGCCTCCTCGCCGGTACGACGCCGGGCGAGGTCGCGGTAGACGGAGGCCTCGGCACGCTCGTCGGCGAGGTACCGGCGCCACCGGCGCAGGTCAGTGGAGGACGGGGCCATGCGCCACAGCCTGCCACTGCAGGACCGGTCGCACATGGGACGAATCGCCTCCCGCGCGGGGCGCCGTCGGCCGGTTTACCGCACCAGCAGGCCGACGCCCTCCAGCAGGTCGAGCGCGGCCGCGTGCTCGTTGAACGTGTAGACGTGCAGGCCCGGCGCACCCGCGTCGAGCACGGCCCGGACCAGGTCGGCGCCCATGGCGCGGCCCTCCGCGCGGCGGCGCTCGGCGTCGTCGCCGGCGGCGTCCAGGCGCTCGAGCACCGCGGCGGGCACCGCCACCCCGCTGATCTGCTGGAGCCGCCGCAGCCGGGCCGGGTTCTCCAGCGGCACGACGCCGGGCAGCAGCGGGATGGTCACGCCCGCGGCCCGGGCGGCGTCGCGGTAGGCGATGTAGGAGGACGCCTCGAAGAAGACCTGGGTGATCGCGTAGTCGGCCCCGGCGGCCTGCTTGGCGAGCAGCGCCTGGATGTCGTCGTCACCCGGCTCGGGGCGGGCGGGCGGCGCGGCCCACCGGTTGGTCGGCGTCGCCGCCACGCCCACGCTCAGCGGGACGCCGCGCTCGTCGCCGAGCCGCTGCAGGTGCCCGACGAGCTCGGCGGCGTGCCGCAGGCCGCCCGGCTCCGGACGCCAGTCGGGGACGCCGGCCGGCGGGTCGCCGCGGAGCGCCAGCAGGTTCCGCACCCCGTCGTCGAGGAACTGCTCGGCGACCGGGCGGACCTGCTCCCACGGCAGGCCGATGCACGTGAGGTGCGCGACGACGTCGGACGTCGTGTTCCCGAGGATCCAGCGCACGACGTCGTGCGACACGTGGCGGGTCGAGCCGGAGGCGCCGTACGTGACCGAGAAGAAGTCCGGCCGGGCCTCGGTGAGCCGGGTGATCGTGGCCGGCAGCGCGGCCCGCGTCGTGTCGGTCTTGGGCGGGTAGAGCTCGAACGAGACGCTCGGCCCGGCCTCGGGCACGCTCGCGAGGCGCGCGGCGACACCGGCACCGCGGCCCGGGGTGTGCGCGTGATCGTCCATCGATGC
>Ga0196970_1001935_pt1 | contig 11885 bp, 14 predicted proteins | sample S1v_513CmetaG_FD_148672 | JGI IMG/M metagenome (GOLD analysis project Ga0196970, IMG submission 148672) | Soil microbial communities from Anza Borrego desert, Southern California, United States - S1+v_5-13C | ecosystem: Environmental > Terrestrial > Soil > Desert | place: USA: California... | reverse complement strand
GGCCGCTGAAGGCTGGACAGCTGATATCCACCGGCGCCTCCACCGGCATCCACGATATCAAGGCGGGGCAGTCGGCGCGCATCGACTTCGCCCCCTATGGCGAAATCCTCTGCCGGGCGGTCCCGGCGAAGGGCGAATAGAAGCATAGAAGCGCCGCGCGCCCTCGCGGCGCAGCGGCGTCGACGGGACGTAACGCCGGAGCCTGGGGGCTCCGCTTCGAAGGGCGAGACAGATGACCGACGCGGCGCGCGGGGCGATGCCCCCGGGAGCAGGGGACTTCCCCACGGAACGGGCCAGCCGCTACCGCTGGCTGGTCGTGAGCCTGCTGTTCATGGCCATGGTCATCAACTACGTCGACCGCCAGACCATCGGCGTCCTGAAGCCGACCCTGTCGGCGGAGTTCGGCTGGAGCGAGACCGACTACGCCGACCTGGTGTTCTGGTTCCAGGCGTCCTACGCGGTGGCCTACCTCGCCTTCGGGCGGATCATCGACAAGATCGGCGCCCGCTGGGGCTTCGGCCTGGCCTTCGCCATCTGGCAGGTGGCCCACCTCGCCCACGCCGGCGCGCGCGGCCTGACCGGCTTCATCTTCGCCCGCGTGGCGCTGGGCATCGGCGAGGGCGGCGGCTTCCCCGGCGGCATCAAGGCCGTGGCCGAGTGGTTCCCCAAGAAGGAGCGCGCGCTGGCCACCGGCATCTTCAACGCCGGCACCAACATCGGCGCCATCGTCACCCCGCTTGTCGTGCCCGCGATCACCCTGGCCTACGGCTGGGAGATGGCCTTCATCGTCACGGGCGTCGCCGGCCTGATCTGGCTGCCCATCTGGCTGCTGGTGTACCGCCGCCCGCGCGAGCACAAGAAGGTCAACGCGGCCGAGCTGGCCCACATCGAGCAGGATCCGGCCGACGCGGTGGAGAAGGTGCCGTGGGTCAAGCTGCTCACGGTCAAGGAGACCTGGGCCTATGCGCTGGGCAAGTTCCTGATCGACCCGATCTGGTGGATGTTCCTGTTCTGGCTGCCGGATTTCCTGGGCAAGCGCTACGGCCTGGACCTGAAGACCTTCGGCCCGCCCCTGATCGCCATCTACCTGCTGTCGGACGTGGGCAGCGTCGGCGGCGGCTTCCTGTCCTCGCGCTTCATGAAGATGGGCTTCAGCCTCAACCGCGCGCGCAAGACCGCCATGCTGATCTGCGCGCTCTGCGCCGTGCCGGTCGCTTTTGCGGCCTTTGCCGACAACGTCTGGATCGCCGTGCTGATAATCGGCCTGGCCACGGCCGCCCACCAGGGCTTCTCGGCCAACCTGTACACCCTGCCCAGCGACGTCTTCCCGCGGGGCGCGGTGGGCTCGGTGGTCGGCATCGGCGGCATGCTCGGCGCCATCGGCGGCATGGCCATGGCCAAGTACGCGGGCTGGGTGCTGGAGCAGATCGGCACCTACACGCCGATCTTCATCGTCGCCGGCTCGGCCTATCTGATCGCCCTGCTGGTGGTGCACCTGCTCGTGCCCCGTTACGATCCGGCGAAGGTCTGAGCCGGAGCGCGTAGCCCACGATGCAGTCGATCGAAGCCGTCATGACGGCCGGGCCGGTGATCCCGGTTCTGGTCATCGCGCGGGCGGAGGACGCCGTCCCGCTGGCTCGCGCCCTGATGGCCGGTGGCGTCCGTACGCTGGAGATCACTCTTCGGACTCCCGCCGCACTGGAAGCCATCCGCCGCGTCGCGGGCGAGGTGGAGGGGGCGCTGGTCGGGGCCGGGACGGTCCTGAACGCGGCGGACTTCCGCGCCGCGGCGGGGGCGGGAGCGACCTTCGTGGTCAGCCCCGGTCTGACCGAGGGCGTCGCCCGGGCTTCCGCAGAGTCCGGCGTGCCCCTGCTGCCCGGGGTCGCGACGGGTTCGGAGATCATGACCGGGCTGGAACTGGGGCTGACGCGCTTCAAGTTCTTTCCGGCCGAGACCTCCGGCGGCGCGGCGGCGGTGAAGGCGTTCGGCGGTCCTTTCCGCGGCGTGGAGTTCTGCCCCACCGGCGGGATCACCACCGCCAACGCCGCAGCATACCTGTCCCTGTCCAACGTCCTCTGCGTCGGCGGCAGCTGGCTGGCTCCGCCCGAGGCGGTGCGCGACGGCGACTGGGCCCGGATCACCGACCTCGCGCGGGCGGCGTCGATCCTGGGCGGCCGGGGCGAATAGCGGCGCCTGCGCCACGCCCTGCGGCCAAACAGACACGACTTCGCGGCGGCCGTGAGACGTCCGGCCGCCTCGTGCGTTATAGCCACCGGCAGCAGGATGGCTTGCCGGGACGAGGACCCGAGAGACGATGCGTGGCAAACTGGCTGGACTGATGGCGCTGGGGGCGTCGGCGCTGCTGCTGGCGGCGTGTGGCGACAGCTACGTCTCGAGCGACAACGACACCGCGCCGCCCGAGCCTGTCGAGGCGCCGGCTGCCGAGGACGCGGCGGAAGAAGCGGTCGCAGAGGTCCCGGCGGAACAGGTCCCCGAGACGCCCGCCGAACCGATTCCCTACGAGGCGGGCGAAGCGCCGCCGCCGCCCGAGGCGCCGAAGAGCGAGAACATCTTCTACTAGGCGGGCGCGCCGCCCCCGCGCCTTCCCGCCCTCCCTTGGGAGGGCCCGGCGTCCGCGCGGCGGACCCCGGGGGAGGCATATCCGGTGCGCCACGCTGTGACGCCAACCGGGCGGGGCGTCGTGAGACGGCCGACGCCTCACCCGCTCCCCTTGCTGCGCAGGGCTCGCGTCCTCTCCTGAAGGAGAGGAAGAACGCAGTGAACACGCCCGTCCCTGATCCTCTTCGGGCCATCCTTGACAGGCTTCCGACCCGAGGGCGCGAAAGTTCCACCAAGGAGGTTCAGGGGAGAAACCATGTGCGACGCTGGGTGAACGCGCCGCCTCTCGCCCTTCAGATCGCCGGATCGCCCGCCGCCGCCCTCCGCCGCCCCAGCCACCACACGACCGCGTAAAGCGGCAGGCTGACCGCGTAAATCCATGCCTGCACCTTCAGCAGTTCCGGGTCCGAGGCGGCGACCACCCAGACGCAGAAGGCCAGCCCCGCCACTGCCGCGACGCGCGCGATGGTGCGGTAGGCCTGCATCGCGCCGCTGAAGCGGAGCAGGGCCAGGCAACACAGGCCGTAGACCGCCAGCGCCAGGTTGGTCGAGACGTTGATCAGCAGGGTGAAGGTCTCGGCGATGGTCGGCATGGCGGTGAAGACGGCGATCACCGTCATCATCAGCGCCAGCAGGACCAGGGTGGGCACCGGGACACCGTCGGCCCGGGTGTGGGCGAACAGCCGCGGCAGGAACCCGGCCTCGGCCGAGGCGCGGGTGGTCTCGGCGGTGACCAGCACCCAGCCGCCCAGGGTGCCGGACGCCTTGAACAGGGCGCAGGCGGCGACAAAGGCGGCCGCGCCGGCGCCGGCGATGCGCGCCACCACGTCGGCGAAGGGCGCGGCGGACTGGGCCAGCACCGGCGCCGGCAGCACGCCCATCACCGCGGCGCTGGCCAGGATGTAGACCACGGCCGCCAGGCCCACCCCGGCGAAGGTGGCGATCGGGACGTTGCGCTCGGGATCGCGCACCACGCCGGCGGCGACCGAGGCGCTCTCCAGCCCGGTGAAGGCCCAGAACACCAGCACCAGGGACGCGGCCACGGCGTTCACGTCCGACTTGCCGGTCACGTTCCAGGAGGCGGTGAAAACGTCCGGATCGAACCACAGCCAGCCCAGCACGCCGGCCGCCAGGATCGGCAGCAGGCCGAACAGCAGGGTGGCCCCGTGGATGCGGCCGACAAACTTCGGCCCGACGATGTTGGCCAGCGTCAGCACCCAGATCACCGCCGCCGTGGCGCCGGCGGCGAGCATGGGCGCCTTCAGGGCCGGGACGAAGAAGGAGATGTAGCCGACCACGGCCACGGCGATGGCGAGATTGCCCACGACGCAGCACAGCCAGTAGGCGAAAGCCGTCTCGAATCCGAGGAACCGCCCAAGCGCTTTGGAGGTGTAGGCCACCACCCCGTTGGCGGTCGGGTGGTACCGGTTGAGCAGGCTGAACACCGCCGCCAGCAGCATGGCGCCGGCGCCGGCCACCACCCAGCCGACCACGCTGACCGAGCCGACCGACGCGAGGGTGGCGGGCAGGAGGTAGACGCCCGAACCGATCATGTTGCCGGCGACGAGGAAGGTCGCGAGCACGGGACCCATCCGGCGGGCGCGCAGGCTGTCGGCGACGATGGCGGTCATGGCGCGGCTCCAGTGCCCGGAGAGCTTAGGGGCAAGCGGCGCGCGGCGAAACGCCCGGGCCTGGAGACGCCGCAGAACCACCGCCCGGCCCGGGCGTTTACGGCGGAGCAGCTGCGTCGGCTGCCCAAGGCGATCCGCCGTCGATTTGTCCGACTTTGGCCGAATTGTCCGAGTCGGACTTTTCGGTATGGCCTCGCCTAACCGTGGCCCCGCAACGTGATTTCGCCCTGCGGAGCCGACCGCCAGGCCGCGGGTCAGCCCCTGGAGCCCCCTGGTAGGCCTGGCGCGTGCCGCGGGCATACTCACCAGTCACAACTTTTGCGCGCTTTTTGAGCGGCTACGCCAATTCACCGGGGGCGCCGTGTCCTACCGTCCTGCCATCGCGGTCGGAACAGACATCCGGCCGCCGCCCCGGCGGTAGCTGCCGGCGGGGCGAGCCAGCAGAGAGGACGAGCAATGGCATTCCCCACCGCCGTAAACGACCAGATCACCGACTCCGTCACGCAGGCCAATGTGAAGGTCCTGGGCGACGCGCCGGCCATCGCCATGGGCAACCTGTACCAGGCCACGGCCCAAGCCCTGTCGAACGCCGCGCACAACGCGACCAACGCCCAGCAGCAGAGCTACGTCACGGCCCAGGCGGCCACCACCATGGGCGTGGCCACGCTGTACTCGCTCGACACCGCCTCCACCGGCATCGCCACCATGGACATCCTGAGCTCCAAGGTGCGCGGCCTCGGCTAGGCAGACCCGTTCCATCCCGCCGCCAGCCGGGGAGGCCGGCGGCCCGTTCCCGACAGTCCTAGGAGGACCGCGACATGGCATTCCCTACCGCCGTCAACAGCCAGATCACCGATTCCGTCACCCAGGCCAACGTGAAGGTGCTGGGCGACGCGCCCGCCATCGCCATGGGCAACTTCTACCAGGCGACTGCGCAGGCCCTGGCGAATTCGGCGCACAACGCCACGAACGCGCAGCAGCAGAGCTACGTGACCTCGCAGGCCGCCACCACCATGGGCGTGACCACCCTCTACGCCCTGGACACCGCGTCCACCGGGATCGCCACCAAGGACATCCTCTCGAGCTGACGCCGCCGGGCGGCCGGGCGGAGTCCGCCCGGTCCGGCCGAGGCGCGAGCCCCTAGCAAGAAGGACCTGGACCCATGGCCTATCCCACCGCAGTCAACGACCAGATCACCGACTCCGTCTCCCAGCCAAACGTTCAGGTGCTGGGCAACGCGCCGGCGATCGCCATGGGAAACCTCTACCAGGCCACCGCCCAGGCGCTGGCCAACGCGGCGCACAACGCCACCAACGCCCAACAGCAGATGTTCGTGATGTCCCAGGCGGCCACGAACATGGGGGTCGCGCTGCTCTACTCGCTCGACACGGCGTCGTCGGGCCTCGCCACCAAGAAGATCCTGGGAGGCTGACGCCGGTCGTCCGCCAGCCCTGAATCCATCCCTATCCCGCAAGGAACACCGACATGGCATTCCCCACCGCCCTCAACAGCCAGATCACCGACTCGATCACCCAGGTGAACACCAAGGTGCTGGGCGACGCCCCGGCCATGGCCATGGGCAACCTGTTCATCACCACCAGCCAGGCGCTGGGCAACGCGGCCCACAACGCCACCAACAACCAGCAGCAGTCCTACGTGACCATGCAGGCCTCCACGTCCCAGGGCGTGGCCACCCTGCTGTCGGTGGACACCAGCTCCACCGGCATCGCCACCCGGGACATCTTCTAGGTCCGCCGGCCGGCCAGCCGGGGCGTCTCGCAACGACCCGGGCGGCCGGCCGCCCGCCCCCTGAGGGGAGCCCAGCGACGGAGCGCACGCCGTGCCGGACACTTCGGGCGTCGCCACCGTGGTCGGATCGGTCGTCGATGGCACGGCCCTGAGCGTGGGCCTCGCGCCGTCGGTGGCGATGGGAATGACGTACGTGGCCATGGCCGACAGCATCGGCCTGGCGATGGAAAACGCGGCCGCCAACCAGCAGCGCGGCCAGGTCATCAGCAACGCCGCCCTGGTCCAGGTGCTGGCCATGATCATAGCCAAGGGAGCCTGAGCAGATGAGCAACGACGGCACCGTCAACAGCCGGATCGTGGATTCGGTCTCCACGGTCGTGACCCTGTCCACCGGCCAGGCGCCGGCCCAGGCGTTCGGGATGCTGGACGCCGTGATGGTCGAGAGCCTGGGCATGGCGATGCACAACGCCGTCATGCGCCAGCAGGGCGCGAGCATGGTCGGCACCGCGGCGGTCACCGCCGCCTGCGCCAAGATGCTCCAGGCGCCGTTCCCGCTGCCGCCCTTCCCGCTGCCGCCGCTTCCGGCGCCGCCGCACATCGACCCCCTGCCGGGCCCCCACGACCCGTCGACAGGCGCGGCGATCGACATCGCCTATCACGAGGGCGAAGCGGCCATCCGCGAGTTGCAGGCCCAGGCCTCCATCACCGCAGCCCAGGCCGCCCAGGCGCAGGCCGACCTCGAGCTGCTGGCGGCGGTCGCCGGCCAGGCCACGCCGGTGGGCCCCACGCCGGACGACCTCATCATGGACCAGGGCGAAGCGGCCGTGCAGGCGCTGAGGAACCAGGCCGCCAGCGCGGATCCGGCCGTGTCGGCCGCCGCCAAGGCGGACCTGCAGGCGCTCGCGGCCGACATCGCCGCGCCCCTGCCGCCTCCGCCGCCTCCACCCGCGCCTCCGGCTCCGCCGGCGCCGCCCGCTCCCCAGGCCGCGAAGGCGGCCAGGGCGCCGCGGACGTCCGCGGGCCGCCCTCGCCCGAAGAAGACGTAACCGGCCCCCCGGCCGCCCGCTTGTAAGGAGGATCCATGTCGGACCCCACCACCGTGAACGCCCAGGTCGTCGACGTGCTGAACAAGGTCAGCCACGCGACGATGGCGCCCCAGGTCGTGCTGACCAGCGGGGCGGGCAAGGCCTATCAGTCCGTCGCCCAGTCCAGCGCCATCGCGGTGCAGGACGCCGCCGACGCCCTGCGCAACATCTCCACCATCGCCACCACGGCGGCGGGCGTGGCCATGGCCCAGTTCCTGGCCACCAAGGACCCCCGGTACAAGGACGTCATCCAGGAGGCCCAGACGATGATGACCGGGGCCACCGGCGACTTCAAAGCCATCGGCGAGGCGGCCGCGTCGGTCCTCAAGAGCTTCCCCTCCGGCTGAGGTCCCGACATGAGCATCACCATCGCCAACCGCATGCTGCAGAGCCCGGGCGACCTGTCCGAACGCTGCCGCCTGGTCCTGGCCTTCATCGACGGCGGGGTCGAATGGCTCCGCTGGGCCATCCTCGATCCGGTCGCCCGTTATCAGTTCGGCGACGAGAGCCGGATGCTGACCGGGGTCCAGGAGGGCCTGCATGCCTCGCGCTTCGCCCTGCTGCGCGAACTGCAGGTGCTGATCAGCCCGGCCAAGCTGATGACCCTCAATGACGGCGACCTGCGCATCCTGGCGCGCGCCGAGCTGAAGGAGCGCGACGTCAAGTCGACGCACCACACTCACCGCCTGCTGCAGGCCCACGGCATCCTCAGCCAGGGCGACCTGGACAAGGGAACGGCCTGGCTGGGCGAGCTCGGCTTCGCGGACGCGCCGGTGTTCCAGTTCATGGGCCTGGAGGACCGCAAGGCGATCTACGACCTGTTCCGGGACTATCCGCGCCAGGACGACGAGGACCTCGAGCTGGAGCGCCAGGCCGGCCTGTTCGCCCTGGAGCAGGGGCGCACCCCGCGCGAGTTCGCCGACTACTTCCGGGTCTACCTGACGCTGTCCGAGCGCATCGGATCGGCCAAGGTCCAGGGCCGGGCCAGGCACGCGGAGGCGGCGGTGCACGCCCTGGCGCCGCTGCTGCTAGGCGCGCTGAACTGCCCCGAGGTGCCCGGCCTCGTCGCGCCCAAGCAGGTCGCCGAGGCGGTCGAGCTGTGGCTGATGTGGGGCCGCTCCATCGGGTTCGCGCGGATCTCGGCCGGGGTGCGCGAGATCGTCTCGCACACCGCCTACGCCGGCGAGACCGGCCAGGCCGCCCGCGCCTTCGTCGAGCACTACGTCGCCGAGTCGCAGCGGCTGCTGTCCGCCGCGCCGGTCCACCGGGGCCTGATGGCCCAGGACGGCGCCACCTGCACCTTCCCCATCGAGGGCCGCCGCCACGAGGCGGAACTGCAGCTCGATCCGGCGGGAATCATCTCGCTCAGCTGGTTCCGGGCCCGTCCCGACCAGGAGACCAGCGCCAACGGGCGCGCCGCACGCAAACTGGAGAACGCATCATGACGCGCAGGAAACCCCGCAAGCCCCGTATCCCCCGCGAGATCATCCTGGAACGCGAGGACGCGAACCTGGAGCGGCGCTCCATGGCTGCGGCCACCCGCGCGGAGGAGCGCGCCTCCGAGGTGGTGCACGACGCCGAGTACTCGATCTCCGATCCGCGGCCGGGGCGCCACCACGGCCGGCTGACCGCCACCGAGGCGGTCGAGGCGGCCGAGCGCGCCGTCCACCGCGCCGAGAAGACGGTCGAGGAGGCGGTCGAGCGCGGGGCGTCCGCCCAGGAGCGCGCCATCCACAACGCCGAGATCGCGCTGGAGAAGGCCGTCGACGCGGCACAGCGGCAGGCGTCGCGGGCGGTCAAGCTGGCCGAGTACGCGGTCGCCCGCGAACAGTAGGGGCGGCCTGTCCGCGGAGTCGACGGAAAGGTCGGACGATGAAGAACGTACTTCCCGGCAACGGGATCAAGCACGTGGTCGTTCTCATGCTCGAGAACCGCGGCTTCGACCACCTGATGGGGTGGCTGTACAGTCCTGCCGAACTGAAGGGCGAGGCGGACGATCCGCCCCCCCGGGTGTCGGGCGACCCGCAGGACGAGCGCGGGTTCCTGGGCCTGTCGGAGATGAGCGAGGACGAGCTCCAGGCCCTGGCCAACCTCGCGCCGGGCCAGGGGAACCGGTTCCAGATCAACCCCGGCGCCCGCTCGCCCAAGACGCCGTCGTACAACACCGGCGAGAGCTTCCAGCACATCATGAACCAGTGCTGGAGCGTCGCCCAGCCCGACGACGTCTGGTTCGACCCGGCCACGCGGGGGCACCTGATCGGCACGCTGGAGGAGCGCCAGTGGCCCAAGATGCTGGGCTACGTCCTCGACTACCAGGTCGACGTGAAGCACGAGGCCGGGGTCGTCCTCGACCGCGAGGGGCTGAGCGAGGTGATGGACACCTATCTGCCCCAGCAGGTGCCCGTACTCAGCGGCCTGGCGCGCACCTACGCCGTGTCCGACGAGTGGTACTGCTCGGTGCCCAGCCAGACCAACACGAACCGGGCCTTCGTGCTCTCCGGCACGTCCCGCGGCCTGGTGAACAACAGCTTCTACGATCCCCTGACCGAAAACCCGGTGATCAAGGCGTGGCGCAAGATCGCCGGCGGCAAGACCCATTGCGACGAGCTGCCCGTCTCGACCCGGTGCCTGTTCGAGGTGCTCGAACAGGCCGGCTACGCCTGGAGGGTCTACTGGCAGTCGTCCTGGCCGCCGGAGGAGTTCGCCTGGCAGTCCAAGTGGGCGCCCGCCAAGTACCAGATGGACAAGATCTGGCGCTACACGCGCAACATGTTCCCGTTCCTGACCAACAAGCAGTTCGACGACAACTTCGTCCTGTTCGACGGATCGGACCCCGACAGCAAGTTCTTCCAGGACGCTCGGGACGGCCGCCTGCCGGCCTTCACCTGGATCGAGCCCAAGTGGGGCGGCGGCAAGTCCTGGGACTTCAAGCTGCGCATGGTCGGCAACGACATGCACCCGGTGTCCGACACCACGGTGGCGGAAGACTTCGTCGCCCGGGTCTACGACGCCCTCACCAAGAGCGACGCCTGGAAGGACACCCTGCTCGTCATCACCTTCGACGAGAACGGCGGCACCTACGACCACATGTTCCCGCCGGAGGCCCTGCCCTCGGGCACCGACGCCTGCCCCCTGCCGCACCCGGACATCGGCATGCAGGGCATGGACCCGACGACGAAGACGCAGTTCGGCTACGACTTCAAGCAACTGGGCGTTCGCGTGCCCACCCTGCTCATCTCGCCCCGCGGACCGATGCGGACCATCTTCCGCTCGCCGGACATGGAGAACCCGTTCGACCACACCTCCTTGATCGCGACGGTGCTGAAGATGGCCGAGATACCGCCCGAGAACTGGCTTCTGGGCGACCGCGTGGCCAACGCTGCGACCTTCGAACACCTGTTCCTGCAGGGCGACCACGTCCCTCACGTACGCGCGGCGGACGCGCTGAAGACGCCGCCCCTGCCGGACCCCGACAACCCGCAGGCGCCGCCGGGGGCCCAGCTGATCTACGGACAGCCGTACGTCCTCCAGTACGTGGGCGAGATCTGGAACTCCGGGCCCGCCGAGACCTACCTCGGCAAGTCCGAATCCGGCCGCATGTGGGCCTACTGGTATCCAACGTTCGTGGACGACCGCGCCGCGGCGCTCGGCTTCACCCTGCTGCCGGCCAGGAGCAGCGACGACGGCAACCCGATCAACAACATGGACCTGCTGTGCATCCGGACGCCGGAATGGGCGCCGCTGGGAAACAGCCTCCTGACCGTCTCCCACCTGAACGCCAACGTCTACTACGACAGCAAGCGCGACAGCCCGGCCGCCCAGTGGCAGGTCCGCATCCTCTCCAGCCGCGACAAGGGCGATCCGGTCCGGGTCGGAGACTACGTCTACTTCGTCAGCCAGCTGCCGCCCAACGCCATCCAGCAGAAGTCCCAGCGCTTCATGCCCGACCCCCTGCAGCGCCTGATGCCTGATCCGACGGCGCCGAAGTACGGCACCACGATCGCGGGCGAATGGGGCCTGTGGCGGGTGCTCCCGCCCAACCAGCCGGTCTGAGGCGGTTCAGTCCGCCGCCCCCGCGGCGCGTCGCCGGAACTCGCGCGGGCTGTGGCCGACGATGCGCTTGAAGGACTTCTCGAAGTGGCTGAGGTCGGCGAAGCCGACGCTCAGCGCCACCTCGGTGATCTGGCGGCGGCCGTCGCCCGCCAGGATGTCCTTGGCGGCGTGGATGCGCAGGCGGGTCAGCACGCCCTTGAACGGCATGTCCAGCGCCGTGCGGAACAGGAAGCTGAGGTGGGACTCGCTGACGTGGGCGTGCCGCGCCAGCTGACCCAGCGAGACTGGTTCGGCGTAGTGGTCGCCCAGGTAGATGAGGGCGCGCGCCAGGCCCTCGTGCAACCGGCCGAGTTCGAGCGGATCGCGCTGGATGGCGCAGCGCAGCCAGCGCTCGTCGCCCCACGGCTCGGGGGCCGCAGCGGCGCCCTCCCGCACCCCGGCGGGGCCGTCCGGGCCAGGCTCGCCCTCCACGATCCAGGGCGCGTGCAGGACGATGTCCTCGCGCCGGATCGGCCGCGCGCCGGTCATCACCGCCAGCCGCGTCACCACGCGCTCCAGCTCGAACAGGTTCTCGGGCCAGCGGTGGGCGCGGCAGGCGGCCATCAGCACGTCGCTCTGCTTCTCCTCGGGCCGGAAGCCGTGGCGTTGCAGGGCGGCGGCCACGAGGGCGTCGATGTCGCCGTTCCGCTCGCGCAGGGGCGGCGCCGCGATCGACAGCATGTCCAGTTCCGCCAGGAGCGCGCGCGAG
>Ga0196970_1001934_pt1 | contig 11898 bp, 13 predicted proteins | sample S1v_513CmetaG_FD_148672 | JGI IMG/M metagenome (GOLD analysis project Ga0196970, IMG submission 148672) | Soil microbial communities from Anza Borrego desert, Southern California, United States - S1+v_5-13C | ecosystem: Environmental > Terrestrial > Soil > Desert | place: USA: California... | reverse complement strand
GTCATCGTCACCTTCGGCGGCATCCTTTTCCATTGCCGCTCTTAGTTCAAGTTCTGCTTCACGCATGAGAAGTTCATAGAACTTTTCTTGCTTCGGCGTCATGTGCGGTGCCAGAACCTCGTCATAAAGGTCTGGTAGAACGAATGCCCAATCTTCCTTAGTAGCAGAAGACATTTGCGTGAATTTGCGCAAACGTTGGTTGATATTAAACGAGGTTTCGTCCGATTTAATAAGACCGCCGGGAAGATTGTACTCATCCTTGAACGCTTCGATATCCGAACCGAATGCCATCGGGTTAATACCATAGGTTTGACCGATTAGGTCAACTGCGGTATTGTTGATGATCGTACCTGAAAGCAACGATTTACTTTTCGACTGTGCAAGAGCCGAGAAAGCAAAACGAGAACGCTTGGAAGCCATGTTCTTAATAGAATGCGATTCGTCAAGACGAACGATTTCAAACCCGACAATGCGGAGAATGTGCAAGAACTGCGGCAATGCAACATCGTGAAGTAGAACACGATCCGGCACTTCCAAGTCATCATAAAGTTTCGAACTAGAAGCGAAGTCTGTATAACCGCAAATGAAGATCGTATTCGGCGGGAATTTCTTGATCCAACTTACTACCGCTTGTGCGGTATTCAGTTTGAGCGATGCCATAATGTAGCGCAATTGCGACATGCGCAACGACACGATATTCACTTTGCCCTTAGTAAAGAAGTTCACTTCTGCAATGAAGTTCTTCACGAGACGCGGCTTAGTAACAATGAGAGGACGCCAGCTTGGGTTTTTCTCCAGTTTGAGCAGAACGTCTACAAGCTGGAGAAGTGTTTTACCACCACCCGGAGCAACACCTGTCATATTACTATCAGCATCGTTGAGCAAGTCACCGATAACTTTTACCTGATGCGGCATAAAGCCTTTCAGGTTGCCACCAGCATCGATGTTAGGAACATCGATTTCAGCCGGAAGACCGAGTGCATTCTTACGACGGCGAGACTCTTCCTGTGCAGGTTCACGAATACCGCGCCACGTATCGGAATTGTAAAACTTCGGTGCCATTTGCAGGAAGTATTCAATTCCTACTAGACGATCCATGATCGACATAGTAATAGCTTTGCGATTCTTCGAAGCAGCACGAAGATACGCAGCTATCTGCTGACACATGCCTTGATGCAGTGGCGGCAGTTCTTCCAAATCAATACCGAACATATGCTTGATCAGCGGAGCATTTGTATCTTCAAGCACAAATTCAGGATCACTAGACTGCAAATTGCGGCCTAATGTCGTTGTAAAAATGTTGGCAAACAGGGCGCTAAACGACTGCGTTATGCGACCAGAATTGTAGGCATCCGGACGCTTGGCTTCCTGTGACAGTTCTGCTTCTGCATCTGCACTAGTAGTAATAGCGTCAACGACCTTTGCCAGTTCCTTGAGGATCGGCAGATAGCGACGGTGCTTAGTAGAAGAGTTGAGGAAGATATATTCCGAGGACTTATCCAGCGGAATATAGCCAAGCAGACGATAGACTGCCAGCTTACCGTTTACTTGCGTGTGAACGATAACGTCGTTGAACCAATCTACTAGAATGATTTTGTTGGACCACTTGTAGGCAACATCATCATAATTAAGATAGCCATCTTCACCAACAGAGAAGTTGCTATGTTCACGCATGAACTCGTTAGTAGAATCAACCTTTGGCACGTACATAGGCTGGCCGTGGCGGTTGATACAAAAACCATGCTCATTCAAGCGCGGCTTTGCTACTTGGAAACGTTTGGCAACTTCGCTAAGTTTGCGCGAAGTAATACGCAAATCTACAGCCGGGAGATTTTTGGTAGAAGAACGCGCACGAGCCAGCGAACGGTCGAGAGCGTTATTCATCCAAGTGTAAACGAGATAGTCAGTTGCCGATTTATCATCGGTTTCTGCCATGTAGTTTACTAGTTCAGCAGCAAGAGAAACGTCAACATACGGGCGAATGGTGACAGAAACGTCCATTCCAAATTCAGATACTTCTACTTCATAGCGAAGTGCCGACTGGAAAGAAGCATTCATCATCGGCTGCGAGTGAATGCGATTAGCAGAATCACCGATTTCTACCAGAAGACCCTGAATACCGGAAGTATCTCCAATGGCAATTTCAATTTCATCGCGGTCAGCAAGCTTCTGACGCGACTTACTATCCTTGAGAATGATCTGCGGAGCATAATAAGCGGTAAAAGCTTCACCTGTTGGAGTGAAGTTAAAACCAGCGGCACTCATCATGCGATAGATGATCGACAGCTTATCATCTACTGACAAGCGTTCCGAAAAACCACGAACAGTAGAACCGGGATAAATGTCGAGCAGCGACGAAAAATTGATTTCTCCACCTTGCGTCGGCTTTTTATTAAAGGTGAACGTGTAACCATTACGATCCTTTTTGAACCGCGACACGTATTCCTTATTACCAGTTACCGAACGCAGCGTGTTACCGATATTTACTACAATCGGACGAAAATCGTTACGGGTATAATGAGTTGCCGGAACGTCTAGTAGATCAGAAATACGTTCCTGCGCTGCTTCAAATGCTTCAACGCTACCCAAACGCGCAAGCGGCGTATAGGCACTCTGTAGTAATTGCTTGATAATATCAGCGGAGTTTTTAATAAAGTCAGCCGCTGGACTAACTCGTGGTTTTCTTGCCATAAGAGTACCCTTTTTGAATGCTCCTAATCAATTAGTAATGGGCGGCAGATAACTCTGCCACCCTGATATCGGAGTTTAATTTTCAGGCCACCTTATGTCTAGCAACTGCTAGGCGGCTTTGCCGGAAGTTTCTGCAAATGCAAGTTGTCTTCTGCCTTCCAATTCAGCAGTTATCATTTTGATTTGCCGATGCAGTCTTTTACTTTCCGCGCTGATGGACTGATATTCATAATACAATTTACGGCATTTGATTTTGTCTTGATGCACTCCTGTACGAATACGGATGCGTTCAAACGAATCAGTAATACCACGAACCGCTGCATTCTCGAACCGCTCGAATTGCACTTCCAATCTCTTATACTGGCCGATGGGCATTCCCTGATCTGCATTTCCAGTAAAAGAGGCTAACGTAGCAAACTCACGTTTGATTTCAGCTTTTTCTACGTCGATCTGTTCAAGACGATCAATCATCCGATAGCGAGATACGATCAACTCACTATTGCTAGCTTTCAATTGCTCTCTTGCTTCACGCAACCGCAAAGTCTTTTGCCGCAAGGTGATTGAATTGTATTCGTTGTTCAGGATAGTAATACGACCTTGATGGCTTACGCATGCCTGCCACCTACGTACAATCCCTTCTACTGCAAGTTCACCGATGCCGGTACGAAGAAAGAAGAACCGAACATCATCAGCGGACGGTGAATTGGATAGCGACTTGAACGCTTCAAAATCAGAGTTCAAAGAACGATCCGCAAAAGCAATAGATTTGATACTAATGCCACTATATTCCGGGACATAATACCACATTCTATTACTAGTGCGATGCCGCATAGGCTTTGGAACTGGCACAGCTTTCAGTTGGAAGTTTACTTCCATAGCTGCTTCCAGCGTTTCTTCGTTGATCTTTTTCGGCAACGAATACGGCATGAATCCTACTATCAAAGCATTCTTGATAGCGTAGATCGGCCATTCCACCTGCACAACTTCAATGTGCTTAGTGTTTCGTTTGATTTCTTCCAAATCCAGAACGTTACCGACAGTCACCATCAAGTTTGCTCTAGTAAGAACTATTGGCGAACTAGACGTATCGCTGCCCGAAAGGTTGACAGAATACTGACGATGCGTGTCGTCATAAGCGGTGCCTTGACGTTTGCGATCCTCAAATTCCAAGTTAGTATAAATCTCTTGGAAAAGTTCTGCCAGTTCCAGCTTGATTTCCTTGATCGAAAAATCTGCCAGTTCGGAGCGAGACAGCTTTTTACCTTTCTTCGCTGCCTTCGCTTTGGCCTTTTCTTTATCGTCAAGCAATTTGATTGCATCCCGACAAAGCTGACGACCATTGGCTAGCAAGATGCGGTTCTTCAATTCCGCAAAACGGTAGGCAGCCGAGAACAGGATTTCCATAGAAGTAAAAACAGGTGAGCTTTGGTTAAAATAACCTTCTGCCTGCTTTACGTGTCTAAGAATGAGATTGTGTTTTGCCAGAGAATCGTCATCGTGTTTTACTTTGACTTCCTTTTCAGGAGCATCCTCTTCAACCGGCATATCGACAATGACGACCGGAGCCTCATCGGTATCTACTTTCGCCACCTGCGGTTTGATATGCACCTTCTTTTTCTTTTTCTTCTTTTTCGGTGTATTGACGTTTGCCGCCTGCTTTGGTTCTTCCTTCTTTTTCACAAGCGACATGATGTTCTTTACTACATCAGGATTGTCTCTCAAATCAGCAAGGTTGATACGCTTTGACATAGTAAAACTCCTGTTACTCTCGTGACCGGATTATAGCACAACGAGAAAAGCCCGGTAAGCCTTATTTTTCAGGCGTTACCGGGCTTGACACAACCTCAAGGATAAGCCGCACTGATCTTTTTCACCAGATCGGTAACATGCTTCTGGATATAGTCGCGAGGTTTCTTGATCCGCCCCTTGTAATCTACTATTTCACGCTTCAAGTCCTTGATGCGATTTAGTAGTTTGCTTTCTTCCAGAGCTTTCAGTTGCCGAATGCGTAGATCGAGAATTTGCTTGGCCTGATCAACGGTGATCTTCAAGGCTTTTGCCAGCGCCTTTTCCAAACCTTCATCATCCAGTTTCTTATTACTAAGAAGCTTGAGGATGATATCGCGTTTGCGCACGGCCAGCACCATTAGTTCCAGCTTGGCAATCTCTTCTTCGTTCTTACCAGTCCAATACCGACACGCTCTCTTTTCAAGATCGATACGATAGTCAAGCCATGCATTGATCAAGCCGGGGATGCTAGTAGCATTGAGGCGCTTGAATGCCTTTCCGTTTTCTAACAAACGACGTTCTACGCCTTGCATGTTGAACGTATTTGCCGCTTGGAAGAGATTGAGAACTCTGTTCTTACAAGCTTTCAGATCGCCACCCGCAAGAGATTTTTGGAACACCACGACAAACGCGACATTCTTTTCCTTCTTACTGGAATCGTCACGTACCGCGCTAACACCTTTCACAGCTTCCACACGCGCTAGCAAAGTAGGAGCAAGATTGGAGAATGGAAAACCATGAATACGAATTTCATGCGTTCCATTTTCAGTGTATTGGCAATCGAATACGAAACGTCCGCGTCCTGTTTGCAAGAACGACTTCATATCGCTTTTACTAGAATCGGAAACGTGTTGAACGCCGCCATAGTCTGTTACCAATTCAACGCCACGGCACGTTTCCGTTGATGCACCATCAGCAATCGACTTGATAACTGCTTTAGCAAGAGTATCGAATTTAACAACCGGAGAGCTAGCACGTACACCGGGAGCGATACCGAAGTTACCATTGATCAGCGAACTAGGAAGAAGGGCCGGGAGAACCAATGGTTCCATGCGAGTGCTATCATAGTTTTCTACCATTTCCACAACGGGAAGATAGAACTTGTCGAAGAACACCGTATCAGAGAACAGTGACAATCGAGCGTTAGTATAACGAGGCGCGGCGGGCATATCCACCATCGTTCCCCAATTACCAGAACCATCGATCATCGGGACAACGCAATTAGCAGCAGTCACCGCAGCCGAATAGATACTACTATCACCATGCGGATGATATTTACCCATCGTTTCACCGACAAGCAACGCAGCTTTTACGTACTTGTGCTTGTGATCGATGCCAAGCTTATGCGTGGCCCAAAGCAAACGTCTAGTAACAGGCTTGAGGCCATCCACTTCACTGAAAATTGCACGGTCTTCAATGACTTCGATGGAATATTTGTAGTAGTCTTCATCTGCCTTGTCTTCGATATGCGAAAGCAGATAATTGATTTCTTTTACTTCTTTGGACAGTGGCGTATGCTTCTTTTTCACGCCACCTTTTTTCTTCTTAACCACGTACCGCTCCTATCACGCTGCTTTTTTCTTGGCTGGCTTTTTAACCGGGGCCTTCTTTGCAGTCGCCTTCTTTTTACTTACTGCTTTGCGAGTTGTGGATGCCGCTGCCTTTGCCTTTGGTGCGTCATCATCCGCATTTACTATGCCGAGCAGTTCCTTACGGTAATTGCCCTTGCCGCTCAATAGAGCTTCGAAGCGCATTTTACCATCAGCGGTCTTTGGCGGCAATATCTGAATAAGCTGCCTAGCGCCCTTGTCAAAAGCAATCGGTGCCATCTGATCCGGTGACAATTCTCCCCAACCCTTAATGTGCTGGATATCTACCTTAGCAGAACCTACCTGCTTCTGAATTTCCTCTGTAGTAAAACCATAATAGATTTCATTCTTATGCTCTGCCAGATATTCCGGTGACTTGAGCATGAAGATTTTACCTTCATCGAACAGGTGCGGTGTGAACTTCCAGAACAAGCCAAGCAGCAAGCAGTTGATATGGTAGCCATCAACATCAGGATCGGCTAGGAAGATCACTTTACCGAAACGAATGTTCCCCGCATTTTTACTATCGCTGCCAACGCCGATGCCAGCGAGAATACCGCTGACTTCCTTATTCGCGTTGATCTTTTCCTTCGTCGCGTCAAGAACGTTCAATGGTTTACCGCGAATAGCAAACGTTGCTTGGAAAGACTTGTCTCGCGCCTTCTTAGCAGTTCCACCAGCCGAATCACCTTCAACGATATACAGTTCGCGTTCATCGATTGGTGTCTTACTATTGTTAACGTCGGCAAACTTATCCGACATACCTTTCGACGCGCCTTTGACGTTCTTGAGCAGCTTTTTATCTGCCATGAAGTCTGCGGTCTTCTTACGCAATTCAGCAGCACGTTTACTAATGTCCTGCGCCAGCGTTTTGTTCTTCTTCCAGAACTCTTCCAACGCCTTGAAAGTAGTATCGTGACAAAGAGCATAAGCACGTTGATCGATCAATGCGTCTTTGCGCTGATTGTTAAATTGCGGTGCAGCAATCTTACAATTTACTAGACCGAGAATACCATCCCGCAAGTCTTTAGGCGTGTATTCCAACTTGCCCTTATAAGGCTTCAACGATTTTACTAGAGCATCATAGACAGCTTTAACGTGTTCGCCGCCTTCAATGTTTTTCAAACCGTTGGTGTAGGCGTCCAGATCGATGTTCTCTGCATTAGTAAATGCAATTGCAACATCAATACCCTTATCGTGGTGGATGAAGGTTTTACCAAATTGTGTAGCCTTCTTTTCCTCAATCACCTTGCCAACATACTCACCTAAGCCCTTTGTTTTATAGACTTTGGTTTTGCCCTTCTTAGTAGTTAGGCGGACTTCAATGTTAGGAACAAGGTAAGAAGTAAGAGTGCACCAATCGATTGCGTCCTGCAAATCCATCTTGGCGTCTTTTGTAAACAGCTTCATTTCAGGTTCAAAGCAAAGGATCGAACCCTTCTTCGCTTTGATACCATGCGGCAGCTTTGGAGCCTTTGCCTTATGTACGTCTTTTACTAGACGTGCATCCTTATAGATGATGCACCACCACGAACCATCGCGATAAGTCCAGACAGTAAAATTCTTCGATAGTGCATTGGTAGCTTTAATGCCGATACCATGCGTACCGCGAGAAATCTGATCGCTATCGAAGTTACTACCGCCATGCGTCAGGCCAGTTGCAACGTAGAAAGTAGAAAGCTTTTCTTTACGGCCATGCTCATCGTGGAAGTCTTTCTTTCCTACTGGAAAACCCGGACCTTCATCGAGAACCCAATATTTATTAGGTGCAGGATCGAAAATCAGATGCACAACTTTGTTGATTCCTTTTAGTGCGAGATCAACACCGTTGTCTCCCGGTTCGCGGAAGATAGTCCACAGACCATTCTTATCGGTAGGCCCAACATACATTGCAGGCTTGGCGCGGATACCGGCAAGGCCAGCCTTTCTATCAATAGAGCTTTCGTCGTACTTCTTTGCCATTCTTACTATCCTGAAACTGTGTGCCAAAGAGCATAGCACAAAACTGACTGTCGAGCAATCGCCTGCAAATTAGGGTATTCAAAGGAAAAGCCCGGCAGAGAACCTACCGGGCTTAATTTACCTTGATGCATTTTATGCCTTTACCTGATCGCAAGTGAAGCTTTGAACTCCGTCGCGAATAGTAATACGACATTTTGGTCCGTCTTGATAAAGCTGAAATTCAATCGTTTGATTTGGTGCCATCGTCTGCGGAATAGAGATTGTTTTCTCTTCTCGAATGATTCCCTCACCACTTCGTTTATTTTCTGCTTCTACGGATACCAGCATTGCTAGTATAAAGTAGATACTCATTTTACTTTGCGCCCTTTTAAGGATATGGATTGTCCCATCCATCTTCAAATTAACAACGCGACTGCTAAAACTGCTCTTTCTTCCATAGATAGGCAGAAGGTAATTTTCGCGGTTTATACGGTCCCGGTTTTGGCTTTGATAGTAAAACAGGTTGCGCCCACCGCCACGGAGCGGTTTTGGAGAATGGAAAGTGATCCATCATGAAGCGATGAAGGTTCAAACGACTGCGCAATTCAGCAATTTGTCTTGTTTGCGGATTCTTCTTTGCCACCATCGATTACCTTGAACTTAGTTGATGAAATAGTAATATCGACCATCCATTTCAGATCGAACTCTTCAATAAGCTTTTCAATCCGAGAGTGTGAAGCTTCCTTGCGAAAGTAAACAATTTTGCCGGTTTTCGTCTTATACAGAATGTAGCTTCGTCCACCGTTTCCATGCTGGCGAAGGAAATCTTCAAGGGATAGTAGATCACCGTCCCATAGATGCATCGTCCTGTTCTTGACCGTCATTTCTCGCCTCCAATAGTTCGCGACCTTTCTTCATCAACTTCAATGCCCGTACATGCACATTTAATGCAGTAGTAATAAGCTCTGCATCTTCTTTTGAAGAACAAGTTGCTACTGTTGCATTATCAGACATGCGCCAAACTTCATGCCGTGTTTTAAAAGCAGTAGCAGGATCAACTGGACCCTTCCCTCTTTTATTTACTGGCATTGAAACGTAGCTGTAGCTATCTTCTGTCATTAGTTCATCCTCGGTGGAGACAAATGATCTTGCATCTGTTCTTGATACTCAAGCTGTATAGCTTTTATTTCATCAATGTCAGTTACAGTAAAAGTGTACTCATCCGTTAATCGTACCTCTCCATCTTGGAGAAAATAATCTCTTGCTGTTACTGTAGCAGCCTGACATTCGCTCAAATGATTAATGTCCATACTAATAAGCATACGACGTTGTTTCAAGCCTAGTAAAGCAACCTTATCCATCACCATTCCTCTAGACGGTATTCGTAACGAATAGACACTGCTTTGCGGCCTTGACGTTCAAAAGCACGTTGCGCATCAACGTTATCTACATGCGTTGCGGTATGAATCGCAATGTATCCTTTTTCACGGCTATGTTTTACTAGCATTTCAAACATTCCGGTGTGAACGCCTTTGCCACGATGCTCCGGCTTTACCCATGCGCAGAGAATATCGACGCTCTTACTCCAATCTACTTCATCAAAAGCGATGAAACCAATGTAGTCGTCATCCAACTTGGCAACGATAGCCTCTGCTTTGTAACTAAAACTATCATATTGACGATCTACTAGGCCGCTCTGAATCAACTCATAATTCGCATGAGCAACCAAACGATAAGCAGGATGAGCATTGATCTTTGGGGTATGAAGATAAGTAAAATTAGTCACGTTTTCTTTCCATTCATCTGTGAAGCGTATTCAGGAGAATAGATGAGTTCAAGCCCCTGCTTGTGTGAGTTTCCTACTGGAAATTGAATGGCGTCCGGATGATGAGCGCCGCTTTTTACTTTCATACCGTTTGGCGAAACGCGATTTGAAAGCGGTACGTTTTCTTTCACCTTGTAGTCAGGTATATCAGGACGTTTGGATTTGCCATGCTTGGCTTTCAAGTCCGCGTAACCGACCTTTGCCAACATTTTCTCTCGCTGTTCCTTGATGAATTTCTTACTATCAGCTTTGCGTTGCGCTTTCTTTTTGCTGATCGGCATAGTCTTCTACTTCCTGATATACAGTCACAATGTCATCCGATTGTCGCATTGTATTATACGTGGGAGAGTCAGTCAATTCCCTACCTTTGCGGGTCCATCGCATTCCCGGTGCTAGTGAGCCGGTGAAATATCCTGCACGACTCCACCATTTCAATTTTCCGGTACGAAGACCGCTTTTAGTAAGATACTCAATACCCTCACGCACTTCCATTTACTATTCCAATCGATGCAAATTAAATCTCGGACCTTTCTGAATTTCCACGGTAGGGAAAGGATCAATCCGTAGGGTGAACGCAACAGTAATCACAATCGCAACGTAAACGACGAACACTGCATAAATGGTAAATAGTAAAATGTGTCGCTTCTTCATGATGGTTTTCCGGTTGCAGATCAATTTACCCTAAACGCAAAAAGGGCCACATGGTTTCCCATGCAGCCCTTAGAGTAGAAAAGCAGCGATTAAGCTGCCTGCTTTGTACTGATCAAGGTAGCAGCTTCTGCAAGCGTAGTAGTATCGAGAAGTTCACCGTCTTCGAACGTTACAGAGAAGTCAGTTTCAAGTGCAAGTTCTACTACAGCAAGCTCTTCTTCACCACGAGCTTCAAGCAGAGTCATTGCATCATCTGCTTCGGTAGGTGCAGGTTCACCTTTCAGCGTGGCGATTGAAGTAAGAACCTCAATCGCCGTAATTACGAGTTCCGGTTCAGGCTCCGGTTCGGGTTCAGGTTCGGGTTCCGGCTGATTGCCTTCTACTTCATTTTCAACTTCGACACGATTGAGAAGATCGACAACTTGCCGCATGGTCATGCTGCTATTGAGCATCGCTGAATCGATTGTTGCGCCAGAAGCGGCGCTAAGGCGAGTTGCAAATTTAGTAGCATCAAATTCCGGAATGTCCGAAAGCTTTGTGCTACTGGTAACAGTAAGAAGATCGCTCATCTGACGAGCGACATTCAAAACTTGCTGCGCGTTTTCTTCCTGATTGCGACGAAGTGCATGATTATACTTCGTTTGCGCATTCAATGCGGCTTGCCGAGTGGGATTATACATGGAGTGGACCCTTAATTGTGAGACACATTGTAATTGGCGGTTATACAAATAAAGGCCGCACGGTTTCCCATACGGCCTTTATACTTATTCGAATATCTTACTTGTTCTTTTTGTCTTTAACTTCCTGCGGAGAGTCACCTACTACTGTATCCTGTCGGTCAGGACGGGTATTTTCTTCCGTAGGTTCTTGCTGATCAGTATCAATAACCTGATCATCCGAAGGTTTTTCCCGAAGTTTACCATCCTCGGAAACAGGTCCAGCACCTGCACTGTTTTTAGATGCAGAAGTAGAAAGATTAGAATCAGCATCGTCTTCATTCGATGCATTCTTGTCCCGGTTCTTCTCTTCAATCGGATCACCTTTCAAATCAGTGTTCAGATTGACGTCTTTCTTCATAGTAAGAGAACCATCTTCATTCTCTTGCTGCATCTGCTGAACCGTTTCGGTTTCATTTTCAATCTTCTTTCGATCCACCAGATCGATCAGATCATCAACGGTCAAACCTTTCTTGTCGAGTTCTTCTTTGGAAATCTCCAAGCTAGTAATAGCGGAGAGTTCCTCAACAAAAGTATCCCGATCTACGTCCTCGCCAAGTTGGGCGATTTTCATAGTCGGAACGATTGTCATTTTGTTACTATGCTTTTTGAGAACGTCGAAGACACTACGAGCAGTGTCTTCCCGCGAACGTTTGATTTTAGCTTCGCGATTGGCTTGTGCCGTTACAGATTTAGT
>Ga0196970_1001933_pt1 | contig 11903 bp, 16 predicted proteins | sample S1v_513CmetaG_FD_148672 | JGI IMG/M metagenome (GOLD analysis project Ga0196970, IMG submission 148672) | Soil microbial communities from Anza Borrego desert, Southern California, United States - S1+v_5-13C | ecosystem: Environmental > Terrestrial > Soil > Desert | place: USA: California... | reverse complement strand
GCGCGGATAGGCCGAGCCGCCGGCGATGATCAGCTTCGGCTTGTGCTCGCGCGCCAGCCGCTCGACCTCGTCGAAGTCGATCAGGTGGTCGTCGCGGCGCACGCCGTACTGCACGGCCTTGAACCACTTGCCCGACAGGTTCGGCGGGGCGCCGTGCGTCAAATGGCCGCCGGCCGCCAGCGACATGCCCAGCACGGTGTCGCCCGGCTGCAGCAGCGCCAGCAGCACCGCCTGGTTGGCCTGGGAGCCGGAGTTGGGCTGCACGTTGGCGAACCCGCAGCCGAACAGCTTGCACGCCCGCTCGATGGCCAGGGTCTCGGCCACGTCCACGAATTCGCAGCCGCCGTAGTAGCGCTTGCCCGGATAGCCTTCGGCGTACTTGTTGGTCAGCACCGACCCCTGCGCCTCCAGCACCGCCGCGGAGACGATGTTCTCCGAGGCGATCAGCTCGATCTGCTCCTGCTGGCGCACCAGCTCGTCGCGCACCGCGCGGGCCAGCTCTGGATCGGTCTCGGCCAGCGTGGCGGAGAAGAAGGTCGGGTTCGGGGCGTACATCAATGACTTCCTTTCAACGACGAAGGTACCGTGGCCTCAGCCCAGCTTCTTGACGCGGCGCGTGTGGCGCTCGCCGCCGGCGAAGGGGGTGTCGAGGAACGCGGTGACGCAATCCTTGGCGACTTCCGGGCCGACGACGCGGGCACCCAGCGCCAGCACGTTGGCGTCGTTGTGCTCACGCGCGAGACGGGCCGAGGTCGGCTCGCCGCACAGCGCCGCGCGCACCTCCCGGTGGCGGTTGGCGGCGATGCTGATACCGATGCCGGTGCCGCAGATCAAGACGCCGCGCTCGGCCCGGCCGTCGCGAATCGCCGCGGCGACGGCGTCACCGAAGTCCGGATAGTCGACCGACTCCGGCCCGTTGGTGCCGAGGTCCAGCACCTCGTAGCCGCCCTTGGCGAGAAATTCCTTCAGCTCGTCCTTGAGCTGGTAGCCGGCGTGGTCGGACGCCAACGCAACGGTCTTGACCGTCATCGAACGCAACTCCGCGAAAAACTGTCGAAACACCGGCGGTTTCCCGCCGCAGGGCACCCGATCGGCCCTATGATCGGCGTAGAACCTACCAGATGTCGCGACCGATCACCAGTTCGACACAACGCCCAGCGTCGAATGCCTGCATCGCGCACCGTGATACGCGCCGCACGAATGCCTCGCGATTCGTTCGTCCGGGCGTTGTTCCGATGACGGAGTAAGCACTTCTGGCGATTTCGGATAGGAGCGACTTTCGGCCAATTGCCAAGGCGCCGCAGCGCCGCTTTACGCTGTTGCTTCTGACTAGTCCAGGCGTAACACCAGGGGAGATGCCGCTTCCGCGGCCGGGTTTCAGGGAAGGCTGATTTACGGGGTGCACTTCAGTTCTCATCCGTGCAAATAACTCATTTGCCACTTGCCGGATTTATATTGACACCCAAATCACGGTATGCAACTTGGTTGCTACCGCGAAAACGAAAATTCCAGGACACTAGGCAATGAGTGACCCGCTCCGCCCCGATTCACCCGACAGCGCGCTGCTGCGCATGACTGCGGACATCGTTTCGGCGTATGTCAGCAAGAACGCGTTGGCCGCCCAGCAGATTCCTGAGGTGATCAACACCGTCTACTCCTCGCTGACGGGCCTCAACAACGGTCCGCGCGAGACTCCGGCCGAACCGTTGAAGCCGGCGGTGCCCATCCGCAAGTCCGTGACGCCCGAGTACATCGTTTGCCTGGAAGACGGCAAGAAGCTGAAGATGCTCAAGCGCCACCTGCGCTCCACCTACAACATGTCGCCGGACGAGTATCGGTCGCGGTGGGGCTTGCCGCCGGACTATCCGATGGTCGCCCCCAACTATGCGGCTCAGCGTTCGGAATTTGCCAAGCGAATCGGCCTTGGCCGCAGCTCCGGCCGCCAGACCCGCCGCAAGGCGTCCTGATCGGCCCGCCTGATGCACGCCGAGCCGGCCCCGTCTCCCGGGACCGGCTCGCGCGCGTGATACACCCGCGCCACCGTGAAGAGGCGCCCGGGCTCAGCGGCAGTTCTGGCCGCCCGAGAGACGGCAGTTGAAGCGGTCGATGTTGCGCGTCAGTTCCTGGCCCGTGGCGACGTTCTCGTCCGCCAGACACTTCAGGTACGCCATGGTGCGGTCGACATAGTCCTTCACGTCGGCCTGGCAGGTGGTCATCCGGTCGGCGCTGACGAAGGTCATGGAGTCGTCCATGCACGCCGGCACGCCCGGCTTGACGCAGAGTGGTCCGGCGGCGAGCGCCGCCCCCCCGAAAGCGGTCAGGGCGGAAACCGCGAGAATGGCCGTCGACAACGCGAATCGCATGCTTCGTCTCTCCCGAACGTTCGTCGCGGCCCGTTCTACTCGGATTAGTTCCGATGCACCAGTGCCCTTCACCGTAATCGGGCCTAGAGTTGCGGCTGAGCAGTTCACCGCGGACCGGTCCCGCAGATCCGGTGCCAGGAGTCATTGCTCACCATCAGCAGAAGCCAGAGACTCCGCCCGCGCCCTCCGGTTCTTCCGGTGGGCGCGATTCTTGTGTGCCGGGTCTTGGCCATCCTCTTCTCGCCCCATCTTTTCGCCAGGGCGGTGCCACGCCTGATCAGCGGCTTTTCGCCGCGGCGTTCTTCTGCAGCACGAACTTCAGCTTGTTGATGGCGGTGCGGGTCAACAGCGCGCGGCTGCCGGTGGCCGGGCCGGCCACCGAGACCTCGGTCCCCGTCTTGGGATCGATGGCAATCGCCTTCAGATAGGCCCCCACCCGCTGATACTCGAGCAGGACTTCGTCGTCTCTGCCGGACATCGCACGTCACTCCTCAAAAGCCGCCGCTCCCCGGCGGAACCCGAAATCTAGCACGCATTTCCTTAACGGTCCGTGGTGCCGCACGCCCCAGCCAGAGGGCAGAGGACCGAACGCGCCCGGAACCCGCCTCGTCCCGGCGATGTTGGATCGCCGGACGCCGAACGACGTCCCGTCCGGCCCACCGCCGGACGGGGTCCACCGGACAAGAGACCACCGGAAAAGGAAAAGGAGAGCGTGATGGCTACCAAGACGATGAAGGACCTCCTTATCGAGGAACTGCGCGACATCTACCACGCGGAGAAGCAGATCCTGAAGGCGTTGCCCAAGCTGGCCAAGAAGGTCCAGTCCGACACGTTGCGCGCCGCCTTCGAGGAGCACGCCGAGCAGACCAAGGGCCAGATCGAGCGCCTGGAGCAGATCTTCGAGGAACTCGACACCCGCACGCGCGGCAAGCCGTGCGAGGCGATGCAGGGCCTGATCGAAGAGGCCAACGAGATCCTGGAGATGGGCATGGCGCCGGAAGTCACCGACGCCGCGCTGATCGCCGCCGCCCAGAAGGTCGAGCATTACGAGATCGCCAGCTACGGCACGCTGCACGCCTACGCCCAGGGCTGCGGCCTGCCCAAGGTCGCCCAGCTCCTCGAAGAGACGCTGAACGAGGAGAAGGAGACCGACAAGAAGCTCAACAAGCTGGCCATCAACGACGTTAACAAGAAGGCGCTGCAGGTCACCGGCAAGGCGGCCTGACGGGCGGAACGCCACCGTTGATCGGCGGTGCGGGCGCGGGTACAAGGATTGGAGCCCGCCTCCCGTCCGGATCCCCGCGCATGCGCCGCCGTCTCGCCGCCCTCGCCTTGATCGCCGCGCTTGCCGCCCCGTCCGCCGCTTCGGCGGCCGAGGGGGCTGCGGCGCTGCCGCCGTCCATCAAGCTGAAGGCGCTGATGGTGCCGGTGGTCGCGCACGGGCAGGTGGAGAAGTACAACCAGTTGGAAGTCACGCTGGAACTGGCCGACGCCACCATGCTGGCCCAGGCGCAGGCCGCCACGCCGCGCCTGCAGGACAGCGTTCTGACGGTCATCTACAAGGGCATCGAGGAAGGCTGGATCATCCGCGGCAACATTGTGAACGCCAACGCCTTCCGCCAGAAGATCAGCGAGGCGAGCCAGCGGCTGATCGGCAAGGACGCCGTCAGCCGCGTCCTCATCTCCCCCGCCGGCCGGCAGGCCGCCTGGCCCTGAGCCGGCCGGCGCAAAGGTCGCACCGCTCGGCGCCGGGTTCGGGCGTACAGTGGGGCATGGCCCGCCTCGCACGCATCCTTGCCCTCTTCCTCGCCCTGTTCGCCGCGCCGTCGGCCGCGCAGGCTGCCGAGGGCGCTGCGTCGGCGCCGCAGGTGGTCCGCATCCGCCCGCTGATGGTGCCCTCCGTCCACCACGGTCAGATCGAGAAGTACGTGGCGTACGAGGTCACGCTGGAACTGGCCGACCCCGGCAAGCTCGCCGCCGCCCAGGCGCTGATCCCGCGCCTGCACGACGCCGCCATGGCCGCCTTCTACGAGGGGATCGAGGAGGGCTGGATCGTGCGCGCCAGCATCATCAACGGCCAGGCCCTGCGCAAACGCCTGGACGAGATGTGCGAACGCCTGATCGGCAAGGGCGTGGTCGGCCGCGTGCTGATCTCTCCCAGCGCCCGGTCGGCATCGGCGCCGTGACGGGTTGACGCCCCGCCCCTACCCCACCACCATGCGCTCCAGCGTCGGCAACCTGTCGGCCTCCGGGGCCGGCTTGTCCCAGCGGATGCGGTGGACGCGCGGGAAGCGCATGGCCAGCCCGCTCTTGTGCCGGGTCGAGCGGTGCACGCTGTCGAACGCCACCTCCAGCACCAGCCCCGGCGCCACCTCCCGCACCGGGCCGTAGCGGCGGACGGTGTGATTGCGCACCCAGCGGTCCAGCTCCACCAGCTCGGCGTCGGTGAAGCCGAAATACGCCTTGCCGACGGGCACCAGCTCCTCGCCCGCCGCGCCGTCGCGCCACACCCCGAAGGTGAAGTCGGAATAGAAGGACGAGCGCTTGCCGTGCCCGCGCTGGGCGTACATCAGCACGGTGTCCAGCGTCAGCGCGCCGCGCTTCCACTTGAACCACGGCCCCTTCGGCCGCCCAGCGACGTAGGCGCTGTCGCGGCGCTTCAGCATCAGCCCCTCGATGGCCGCTTCGCGCGCGCCAGCGCGCAACGCCTTCAGCTCGTCCCAGCCGGCGAAGGAAATGAGCGGCGACAGGTCCATGCGGCGCGGCCGGACCTCCGCGTACCAGCGCTCCAGCCGCTCGCGCCGTTCCGTGAACCCCAGCCCCCGCAAATCCTCGCCGCCCTCCACCAGGATGTCGTACAGCCGCACGAAGGCCGGGTACTCCTGCAGCATCCTGGCCGTCACCGTCTTGCGATTCAGGCGCTGCTGCAGGTCGTTGAAGGGCGCCACCGCGCCGTCGCGCACCACCAGCAGCTCGCCGTCCAGCACCGCCTCGAACGCCATGTGGTCGGTCACGTCGGGGAAGGCGGGCGAGACGTCGTCGCCCGTGCGGCTGTACAGCCGCCGCTCGCCGCCGCGCGCGACCAGTTGCACGCGGATGCCGTCCCACTTCCACTCCGCGCGGTAGTCGGCCGGGTTCAGGCCGGCCATGTCCTCCTCTTCCAGCGGGTTCGCCAGCATCAGCGGCCGGAACCCGGCGCCCTGCGCCGACGACGGCGCCTCCGCCCGCCCCTCCAGCCAGGCGAACAGCGGCTCGTACGGCGGCGTCAGCCCATGCCAGCACTCCTCTATGGCGTTGACGTCCACCCGTCCCCACGCCGCCAGCGCCGTCTTCGCCAACCGCGCCGACACGCCGACGCGCAAGGATCCCGTAATCAGCTTCAAGAGCGCGAAACGCGAGGAGGCGTCCAGGCTGTCCATCCAGCCCTCGACCAGCTCCATCACCGCGCTGCGCTTGGCGGCGCGCAGCGTCTCCACCACTTCGGTCAGCGTCGGCGGCAGGCTGTTGGCCAGCGCCGGCCGCTCCGGCCAGATCAGCGCCACCGTCTCCCCCAAATCGCCGACGTAGTCGTAGGACCAGCCGAACAGCTCCGGGTCCACCCGGTTCAGCACCAGTTGCCGCACCGCCGCCGGCTTCGCCTCGCGAAACACCAGCGTCTCCGTCAGCGCCGCCAGCGCCCACCCGCGCTCGGGGTCCGGCACGTGCGCGAAGTAATCGCCCAGCAGCCGGATCTTGCCGTTGCGCGACGGCATGAACACCAGCGCGTCGATGAGGTCGGCGAAGCGCTTCACGCCCCCTCCTCCTCGAACCCCACCAGCGCCAGGGCACGGGCGCGGATGCCGCGGGAGCGGGCGTGATGCACCAGCGCCTCCTCGCGCCCGTGCGTCACCCACACCTCGGGCGCGCCGACGTCGTCCAGCGTGCGGCACAGCTCGTCCCAGTCGGCGTGGTCGGAGATGACCAGCGGCAGTTCCACCCCGCGCTGGCGGGCCCGCTGGCGCACGCGCATCCACCCCGACGCCATCGCCACCACCGGGTCGCTCAGCCGGCGCGCCCAGCGGTCGGCCGTGGCCCCTGGCGGCGCCAGCACCAGCGCCCCCTTCAGCTCCTCCTTCGCCGCCACCGTGGCCGGGCGCAGCTCGCCCAGCTCGACGCCGAAGCCCCGGTACAGGTCGCAGATCGGCGTCAGCGCGCCGTGCAGGTAAATCGGCCGGTCGTACCCCGCCGCGCGCAGCAGCGTGATCAGCCGCTGGCACTTGCCCAGCGCGTAGACGCCCACCACGTGGCTGCGCTCCGGGAACACGGCCATGGAGTGCAGCAGCTTCTCCACTTCGCCCAGGTCCGGCGGGTGGCGGAACACCGGCAGGCCGAAGGTCGCCTCGGTGACGAAGACGTCGCACGGCACCGGCTCGAACGGCGTGCAGGTGCGGTCGAAGGCGCGCTTGTAGTCGCCCGACACCACCACCCGGCTGCCGCCATGCTCCACCACCACCTGCGCGCTGCCCAGCACGTGCCCGGCCGGCGCCAGCCGCACCGTGGTGTCGCCGATGCGGATCGCCTCGCCATAGCCCAGCGCCTGCTGCGCCTGCCCCGCCCCCTCGCCCAGGCGCTGGCGCATGATGGCGAGCGTGCCCTCGGTGGCCAGCACGTGCCGGTGCCCCGGCCGCGCGTGGTCGGAATGGCCGTGCGTGACCACGGCGCGCTCCACCGCGCGCACGGGGTCGATGAAGAAGCCGCCGGGCTCGACGAACAGCCCCTCGGGGCAGACGCGCATCCAGCGCTCGGGACAAATTGGGTTTGGAGGGATAAGGGAGGACATGCCGCCAATATGGGACGGCGACCGCCTAGGATCAACTTCCCATTGCGCCCGCCCGACCGTCCCCGCATCCTCACCCCCATGCACGAATACCTGTCCCTCGCCCCCGAGGTGGCCGACGCGCTGGCCGAGCACCGGCCGGTCGTGGCGCTGGAATCCACCGTCATCGCGCACGGCATGCCGCACCCGCAGAATGTGGAAACCGCCCGCGCGCTGGAGGCCGCCGTGCGGGCCGAGGGTGCCGTGCCGGCCACCGTCGCGGTTCTGGACGGCCGCATCCGCGTCGGCCTGGACGACGACGACATCGACCGCCTCGCCACGTCGAAGGACGTGTGGAAGCTCAGCCGCCGCGACCTGCCCGTGGCGCTCGCCACCGGGGCGCTGGGCGCCACCACCGTGGCGGCGACGATGATCGCGGCCGAGCGCGCGGGCATCGCCGTCTTCGCCACCGGCGGCATCGGCGGCGTGCACCGCGGCGCCGAGACCACCTTCGACGTCTCCGCCGACCTGGACGAGCTGGCGCGCACCAGCGTCTGCGTTGTCTGCGCCGGCGCCAAGTCGATCCTCGACCTGCCCAAGACGCTGGAATACCTGGAGACGCGCGGCGTGCCCGTGCTGGGCCTGGGCACCGACGAGTTCCCCGCCTTCTACACCCGGTCCTCCGGCCTGCCTGTGGTGCGCCGCTGCGACGCCCCGGACGATGTCGCCCGCATCATGCACGCCAAGTGGCGCCTGGGTCTGGACGGCGGCATCGTCGCCGCCAACCCGATCCCCGAGGCCGACGCGCTGGACGCCGCGGAGGCCGAAGCCGCCATCGCCCGCGCCCTGGCGGACGCCGACGGCCGGGGCATCGCCGGCAAGGCCGTCACCCCCTTCCTGCTGGCCCGCATGAAGGAGATCACCGGCGGCCGCAGCCTGACCGCCAACGTGGCGCTGATCCGCAACAACGCCACCATGGCCGCGCGCATCGCCGCCGCCTACGCCGCCCTCACCCGCACCTCGGCCCCGCGTCCTACGACGAATAGCCGAAGGGGGTAAGCCCTCTGCACCACCTTGGTCTTAAGACCCCTTTAACCACCGAAGGCCGACTGTGGGGCTCGCATAGCACGGAGGTCCTTATGCGCGCGACGAGCCCCTCGAGCCTGGTGTCCCGGATGATCAGCATGGCCACGAGCCCGGCCACGGCGGAGGGTGAGGAGAGCCGTCCGGCGACGCGGGTTCAGCGCATCGTGTGGGCTTCGCAGGCGGCACAGCTCCACGCGTCGATGCCGGCGGTCATGGCCCACCAGATCGAATGCCGCGTCGCCGCCGAACTGGACGCCATGGAGCTGTCGGAAGTCTTCTTCACCTCGGTCGAGGTCGGCAGCCGCGTCGTCACCTGCGACCTGGACGCCGAGGGCACCGCGTCGATCTTCGGCATCATCGACGCCATCGAGTACGAGGATCTGGTGGAAGAGGCCGGCGACGACGCCCTGTTCGGCGTCGACTGGGACGGCGTCTACATCACCCCTGCGCGCACCCGCCACTGACCTCCGTTGGGTTTTCGGCCAGCGCCTCGACCCAACCTACGACGCACCCGCAGGTTGGGTCGAGCGCAACGAAAACCCAACGTCTACCGGTTCCCCAGCACCCGGCCCGCCACCGCGTCCAGCGTCTTCATCAGCTCCGGATCGCGCTTGTCGGCGGCCGTCATGATGGCGTTCTCCAGCGCCGTGTGGCATCCCTTCTCACACAGGTGCGTGCGGTCGCGCAGCTTCGGCGCCACCGCCTTCACCAGGGCGCGCGCCTTCTCGGCGTTGGCGACCACCACCTTGATCACGGCGTCCACCGTCACGTCGTCGTGGTCGGGGTGCCAGCAGTCATAGTCGGTGACCATCGCCACGGTCGCGTAGCACATCTCCGCCTCGCGGGCCAACTTGGCCTCCGGCATGTTGGTCATGCCGATGACCTCGCAGCCCCAGCTCCGGTACAGCTCGGACTCCGCCAGGGTCGAGAACTGCGGCCCTTCCATCACCATGTAGGTGCCGCCGCGCTGGTACTTGACGTCCAGTTCCTTCAGCGCCGCCTCGATGGCGTCGCCCAGGCGCCCGCACACCGGGTGGCCCAACGGCACGTGCGCCACCAGCCCCGTCCCGAAGAAGCTCTTGTTTCGTGCGAAGGTGCGGTCGATGAACTGGTCGACCAGCACGAAGGTGCCCGGCGGCAGGTGCTCCTTCAGCGAGCCGACGGCCGACACGCTGAGGATCTCCGTCACGCCAGCGCGCTTCAGCGCGTCGATGTTGGCGCGGAAGTTCAGCTCGGACGGCGGGATGCGGTGGCCGCGGCCGTGGCGCGGCAGGAAGACCAGCTTCTGCCCCTCCAGCTCGCCCATCAGCAGCTCGTCCGACGGCTCGCCGAAGGGGCTGTCCACCTTCACCCAGCGCTTGTTCTCCAGCCCGTCGATGTCATAGACGCCGCTGCCGCCGATCACGCCGAGCACCGGCGCCGTCACGTCCGCCATTTGGAAGCCCCTCCCGCAAAGTCCGTCACCGGGCGGGGACTATAGCGTCCAGATCAGCACGGCGACCAGCCCCAGGTACACGGCCGCCTTGCCGGCCACCGCCACCGGCTCCCCCAGGCGCCGCCGGGCGGGGAAAAAGTCCACCAGCACGGTCTGCAATCGCGGGAACGGCACCTCCGGATAGGCGTCCGCCGGGTGGAACAGCGGCACCCCGGCGCGCCGCAGCGGCACCACCAGCAGCATGCCGGCCGCAAAGCCGCCGACGTGCGCCCACCACGCCACGTCGCCCGCCCCGGCCGGCTGGAACAGGGCCATGGCGACGTTGGCCGCCAGATCACCCCCCACCACCATGGAGGCCGGCAGCAGGATCGGGATGCGGAAAAACAGCAAAATCAGCAGCTTGGCATGCGGGTGCAGCAGCAGATACGCCCCCATGACGCCGGAGATGGCGCCGCTCGCCCCCACCAGCGGCCGCATCGGCTCCACCGCCATCGCCCCCTCGCTCAGCGCCCCCACGGCCGCGCACAGCAGGAAGAAGGCGAGGTAGCGGACGTGCCCCAGCGCATCCTCGACGTTGTCGCCGAACACCCATAACGCCACCATGTTGGTGACGAGGTGGACGGGATCGCCGTGCACCAGCACGTGCCCGAACACGCCGCGCAGCGTGTCCCCCAGCGGCAGCGGCGCCGCGACCTCCACCGTGCCGAACACGTAGGCCGGCACGAAGGCGAACGGCTCCGGCGGCAGGCCCAGCACGAAGGACAGCACGCAGGCGAGGATCAGCGCCTTGTTGACGTAGGCGACCGGGATGCGCCGCAACGGGTTGCCGCTTCCCAACACCAGCGCCATGCCGCACCTCCGCCGTCCCTCACCACCCCCATATGGTGGCGCTGACGGCGGAGGGCGAGCCATCAGAGCTTCGCGCGTTCCGCACGGCTGTAGTTGCTGAAGTGCCCCTCGCGCGCCGCCGCCGAGCGGCCGGCCTTCAGCACCGCGCCGGACTTGCCCTCCGGCGCCGGCCGGGAGACGAGCTTGTCCAGCTCCGGGCTGCCGCACGCCGGGCACGCCGGCACGTCGGTGGACCGGACCAGGGTCTCGAACTCACGGTCGCAGGCTTTGCAACGATACGAATAGAGCGGCATGGGACCTCACGCGCCAAAAAGAACGTGTGCGGCCGGGATGCGCGGAGGATAGCACTGTCGCGGTGCAACATGCGAGGGGCTGCGCGCCCCTCGCGCTCCCCCGCCAGGGCGGCGGCCCTGGACCCGTAACTTCAATCCCCTCTCCCCCCTGGGGAGAGGGTTAGGGTGAGGGGGTTCCCCACGGCGCGACCTACGGGCCAGATCCCTCTCCCGCCCCGGGAGAGGGTGCCCGCGCAGCGGGCGGGTGAGGGTCCCGCCGCACCAACCGCTCCAGCTCGTCCTCGAACACGATCTGGCTCATCCCGAGTCCCGCCATGCCCCACCCGAACGTCACAACGGTGGCGTACGAAACCTCCGCGCCCGCGACGAAGAAGTGCATCTGCTCCAGGCTGCCGAGCACCCCCAGTTGCCAATGGAACCCGCGCATCCACGGGAAGGTAAGCACCGGCAGCAGCAAGCCCCAGATGACCAGCAGTTTCCCGAGACAGCGCATGCGAGCCCCGCCAAACTTACGCTCAAGCATCAACAACAGAACTTTATAGCGCCTTGAGTTGGTGGTCAACGCACTCCACCCGAACGACAGTCCGGGCATGGCCCGCACGCAAGAATTTGGTCTGATGCTCCGCACGCTCCGCGAGGCGCGTGACCTCACGCAGGAGGACCTTGCGGGGTTGATCGACCGTTCCGTCCAGGCGGTGTCCAAGATGGAACGCGGCCTGACCTTCCCAAAGCTGGAAACCCTGATCCGCCTCAGCGAGAAGCTGAACGTCCCGCTGCGCGAACTGACGGCCCCCTTCGACGCCTCTGACCCCATCGACCCGGCCCGCCTCCCCCTGGAAGCCGAGATCCTGACCACCGCCCGCCGCCTGTCCCTGCGCGACCTGAAGATCGTCGCCAAACTGGTGAAGGCGTTCCCAGAGGGGCGGTGAGCACATCATTTCTGTGATTACTTACCTAGTGCACTGACACAAACATAGGATTCACAGCGGGCGTCGGGCATGCGATTCTATCGGCATGGCCCAGACCGTCAGCGTCATCGTTGGACCGGAGGATCGCGCGCGCTTGGCCGCGGTCGTCGGCGA
>Ga0196970_1001930_pt1 | contig 11914 bp, 7 predicted proteins | sample S1v_513CmetaG_FD_148672 | JGI IMG/M metagenome (GOLD analysis project Ga0196970, IMG submission 148672) | Soil microbial communities from Anza Borrego desert, Southern California, United States - S1+v_5-13C | ecosystem: Environmental > Terrestrial > Soil > Desert | place: USA: California... | reverse complement strand
CACTGGCGAGATCTTCGTGATCATGGGCCTCTCCGGCTCGGGCAAATCCACCCTGGTGCGCCACTTCAATCGTCTGATCGATCCCACCAGCGGGGCAATCCTCGTCGACGGCGTGGACATCCTGCAATACGACATGGACGCGCTGCGCGAATTTCGCCGGCACAAGATCAGCATGGTGTTCCAGAGCTTCGGCCTGCTGCCGCACAAGAGCGTGCTCGACAACGTCGCCTACGGCTTGAAAGTGCGCGGCGAGAGCAAGCAGATGTGCACCGAGCGCGCGCTGCACTGGATCAACACCGTGGGCCTCAAAGGCTACGAAAACAAATACCCGCACCAGCTCTCCGGCGGCATGCGCCAGCGCGTCGGCCTGGCCCGCGCTTTGGCGGCGGACACCGACATCATTCTGATGGACGAAGCCTTCAGTGCGCTCGACCCGCTGATCCGTGCGGAGATGCAGGATCAGTTGCTGGAGCTGCAAAAGACCCTGCACAAGACCATCGTGTTCATCACCCACGACCTCGACGAGGCCGTGCGCATTGGTAACCGCATTGCGATTCTCAAGGATGGGAAGTTAATTCAGGTCGGTACGCCGAGAGAGATCCTGCATTCGCCGGCGGATGAGTATGTCGATCGGTTCGTGCAGCGGCGGGCGGCAGTAGTCTGAAAAATGTGCGGTGACTGAACTGGCGCCATCGCGAGCAGGCTCACTCCTACAGTTGAAATGCGTACCCCTGTAGAAGTGAGCCTGCTCGCGAAGGGGCCGGTGAAGCTGCATCAATATCAAGGTTGAGGTTTTAGATGTCCCAGGCTGAAAAAATCATCATCACCGGCGACCACCTGCGTTGGCAGGACGTGGTCGCCGTGGCCCGTCACGGCGCGCAACTGGAGCTGTCGGAGGGCACCTGGGCGCGTATCGACAACGCGCAGGCCATCGTTCAGCGCATCGTCGAAAGCGGCGAGCGGGCCTATGGCGTCAACACCGGTCTGGGCGGACTGTCCAACGTCTCGCTCAAGGACGAACAGCTCAGCCAGCTATCGCGCAACACCTTGCTCAGCCATGCCTGCGGCGTCGGCCCGGTGCTCAGCGACGAACAGACTCGCGCGATCATCTGCGCGGCAATCCACAATTACAGCCACGGCAAATCCGGCATTCATCGCCGTGTGGTCGAAGGCCTGCTGGCGCTGCTCAATCGCGGCATCACCCCGCAGGTGCCTTCGCAAGGTTCGGTGGGCTACCTGACACACATGGCGCACATCGGTATCGCGTTGCTGGGCGTCGGCAACGTCAGCTATCGCGGGCAGATTGTGCCGGCGCAACAGGCGCTGGCCGCAGAAGGCCTGCAACCGGTGCAGCTTGGCGCCAAGGACGGTTTGTGCCTGGTCAACGGCACACCGTGCATGACCGGCCTAAGCTGTCTGGCAATTGCCGATGCGACGCGCCTGCTGCAATGGGCCGATGTCATCGGCGCCATGAGTTTCGAAGCGCAGCGTGGCCAGATCGACGCCTTCGATGCGCAAATCATCGCGCTGAAACCGCACCCGGGCATGCAGCAGGTCGGCAGCAATTTGCGCGCGCTGCTCGACGGCAGTGAAGTGATCGCCACGAGCAAAGGCATTCGCACCCAGGACGCCTTGAGCATCCGCTCGATCCCGCAGGTGCATGGCGCCGCGCGTGATCAACTGGAACATGCGATCAGACAGGTCGAAATCGAACTCAACGCCTGCACCGACAACCCGTTGCTGCTGGGTACGCCGGACAATTTCCGGGTGATGTCCCAAGCCAATCCGCACGGGCAATCGGTGGCGATGGCCGCGGACCTGCTGGCGATCGCTATGGCCGAGATCGGCTCGATCGCCGAGCGCCGGCTCGATCGCCTGATCAATCCCCACGTCAGCGGCCTGCCGGCGTTTCTGGTGGCGAATCCGGGGGTCAATTCCGGGATGATGATCGTGCAATACGTCGCCGCCTCGCTGTGCGCGGAAAATCGCCAATTGGCGCAACCGGCAGTGCTCGATAACTACATCACCTCGGGCCTGCAGGAAGACCATCTGAGCATGGGCACCCATGCAGCGCTGAAACTGCATCGCGCCGTGGAAAACTGCACGCAGATCCTCGCCATCGAATATCTGCTGGCGGCCCAGGCGTTTGAATTTCTCAAGGAGCAACGCTTCGGCGCCGGCACCGATGTCGCCTGGCGCCTGCTGCGCGAAAAGGTCCCGGCCTACGATCAGGACCGCTGGCTGGCGCCAGACATTGCCGCCGCAGCGAGCGTGCTGAAAGACCCGAATCTGCCGTACGGCGTTTTACCGAATCTGCACTGACACTACCCCTGCCAGCGTGCCAAGGCGCGGCTCTCCAAAAGATGAGCGGCGACGGACAACGGACATTTCCGGAGCGACTGGTCAGTTAATAAGAAACTCTCAAAAGGAGCACAAACATGACTGCGCTGAACCTGATTCCCGGCCAACTGAGCCTGGCCCAACTGCGTGACGTCTACCAGCATTCGGTCAAGCTGAGCCTCGACAACAGCGCCGCCGCGCAGATCGAGGCCAGCGTGGCCTGCGTCGAGCAGATCCTCGCCGAGAATCGCACGGCCTACGGCATCAACACCGGGTTCGGCCTGCTGGCGTCGACGCGCATCGCCAGCGAAGACCTGGAAAATTTGCAGCGCTCGCTGGTGATGTCCCACGCCGCCGGTGTCGGTGAGCCGATCAGCGATGCGCTGGTGCGGCTGGTCATGGTGCTCAAGGTCAACAGCCTGAGCCGGGGTTTTTCCGGCATTCGCCGTGTGGTCATCGATGCGTTGATCGCGCTGATCAATGCCGAGGTCTACCCGCACATTCCGCTGAAGGGTTCAGTCGGTGCCTCGGGCGATCTGGCACCGCTGGCGCACATGTCGCTGGTGCTGCTGGGCGAGGGCAAGGCGCGCTACAAGGGCGAGTGGATGGAAGCCACCGAGGCGCTGAAAATCGCCGGTCTGACCCCGCTGACACTGGCGGCAAAAGAAGGACTGGCGCTGCTCAACGGCACTCAGGTGTCCACCGCGTTTGCCCTGCGTGGCCTGTTTGAAGGTGAAGATTTGTTCGCCGGTGCGCTGGCACTCGGCAGTCTCAGCGTTGAAGCCGTGCTGGGCTCGCGCTCGCCGTTTGACGCACGCATTCATGCCGCGCGTGGCCAAAAAGGCCAGATCGACGCCGCGGCCGCGTACCGCGATCTGCTCGGTGAGCGCAGCGAAGTCTCCGCTTCGCACCAGAACTGCGAGAAGGTCCAGGACCCGTACTCGCTGCGCTGCCAGCCGCAAGTCATGGGCGCCTGCCTGACCCAGTTCCGTCAGGCCGCCGAAGTCCTCGCCGTCGAAGCCAACGCGGTGTCGGACAACCCGCTGGTGTTCGCCGCTGAAGGCGATGTGATTTCCGGCGGCAACTTCCACGCCGAACCGGTGGCCATGGCCGCTGACAACATGGCCCTGGCCATCGCTGAAATCGGCTCGCTGAGCGAACGCCGCATCTCGCTGATGATGGACAAGCACATGTCGCAACTGCCGCCGTTCCTCGTCGCCAATGGCGGCGTGAACTCCGGTTTCATGATCGCGCAGGTGACGGCGGCGGCACTGGCCAGCGAGAACAAGGCACTGTCTCACCCGCATTCGGTCGATAGCCTGCCGACCTCGGCCAACCAGGAAGACCACGTCTCGATGGCACCGGCGGCTGGCAAGCGTTTGTGGGAAATGGCCGAGAATACTCGCGGCATTCTCGCGGTGGAATGGCTGGCGGCGGCGCAGGGGCTGGACCTGCGCAACGGTTTGAAGACCTCGCCGAAGCTGGAACAGGCACGGACGATTTTGCGCAAGGAAGTGCCGTTTTATGAGAAGGACCGGTTCTTTGCGCCGGACATTAATGCGGCGACTGAGCTGTTGGCTTCGCGGTGTCTGACCGAACTCATTCCGGCGAAGTTGCTGCCTAGTTTGTAAGTGGATTTTCAGGGGGAGCTTTGTTGTTGCTGAAATCGATCCCCCTCACCCCAGCCCTCTCCCCCAGGGGGGAGAGGGGGAAGGAAGCAGATCTCTATGCTTTTCAGAATTTGAATTCAACTTGATAGTCAGGTTGGCATATCTCGACAGAACTACCCGGTCAGTTCCCTCTCCCCAGGGGGAGAGGGGGAAGGAAGCAGATCTCTTTGCTTTTCAGAATTTGAGTTCAACTTGATATTCAGGTTGGCATATCTCGACAGAACTACCCGGTCAGTTCCCTCTCCCTCCGGGAGAGGGCTAGGGTGAGGGGCTTTTCAAGGCCGCCCACCAAACCAACCCTAAACGGAGGCCAACAGTGAAAACCCTCTGGCAACACTGCCACGTCGCAACCATGGCCCAGGGCGTCTATTCGATCATCGAGGACGCCGCCATCGTCACTTCCGGTGCGCTCATTGAGTGGATCGGCCCGCGCCAGCAATTGCCGTCCGGCGAATACCCGGCGGTCAATGACCTGCAAGGCGCCTGGGTTACGCCCGGGCTGATCGACTGCCACACCCACACGGTGTTCGGCGGCAACCGCAGCGGTGAATTCGAAAAACGTCTGCAAGGCGTCAGTTACGCCGAGATCGCTGCGCAGGGCGGCGGCATCGCCAGCACCGTGCGGGCGACTCGCGACGCTACTGAAGACGAATTGTTTGCCAGCGCTGCCAAACGTCTGAAAAGCCTGATGCGCGACGGAGTGACCACGGTCGAAATGAAATCCGGTTACGGCCTCGATCTGGCCAACGAACGCAAGATCCTGCGAGTGATCCGTCGTTTGCAGCAAGAACTGCCGATCAGCGTTCGCAGCACCTGCCTGGCCGCCCACGCATTGCCGCCGGAATACAAGGATCGCGCCGACGACTACATTGATCTGGTCTGCAATGAGATGCTCCCGGCGCTGGCCGCGGAGGGCCTGGTCGATGCGGTCGATGCCTTCTGCGAATACCTAGCGTTCTCGCCGGAGCAGGTCGAGCGCGTGTTCGTCGCCGCGCAAAAACTCGGTTTGCCGGTCAAGCTTCACGCCGAGCAACTCTCATCGCTGCACGGCTCCAGCCTCGCTGCTCGCTATAAGGCGCTCTCCGCCGATCACCTGGAGTTCATGGACGAAGCCGACGCCATCGCCATGGCCGAAGCCAACACCGTGGCCGTGCTGCTGCCGGGTGCGTTCTATTTCCTGCGCGAAACCCAGCTGCCGCCGATGGACGCCCTGCGCAAGCACAACGTGAAAATCGCGATTGCCAGCGACCTCAACCCCGGCACCTCACCGGCATTGTCGTTGCGCCTGATGCTGAACATGGCCTGTACCTGTTTCCGCATGACCCCGGAAGAGGCCCTCGCCGGCGCGACGATCCACGCGGCGCAAGCGCTGGGCATGGCTGCCACCCATGGTTCGCTGGAAGTGGGCAAGGTCGCCGATTTTGTCGCCTGGCAGATCGATCGACCGGCAGATCTGGCTTATTGGCTCGGTGGCGATCTGGACAAGCGCGTCGTGCGTCACGGCGTTGAATCAAATCTGTAGGAGAGCGGTTGTGGATAAGGTTCTGCATTTCAAACAAGGTCGCGTGCCGTTGCTGATCAGCATGCCGCATGCCGGGGTACGCCTGACGTCTGCGGTCGAGGCCGGCTTGATCCCGGCGGCGAAAAGTCTGCCGGATACCGATTGGCACATCCCCGAACTTTATGACTTCGCTGAAGCGCTGGGCGCCAGTACCCTGGCTGCGGAATATTCGCGATTCGTCATCGACCTCAACCGGCCATCCGATGACAAGCCGATGTACACCGGCGCCACCACCGGCCTGTATCCGGCGACGCTGTTCGATGGCATTCCATTGTTCCGTGAAGGGCTGGAGCCGTCGAAAGAGGAACGCGCGAGCTATCTGAAGCAGATCTGGACGCCGTATCACCGCAAGCTGCAAGAGGAGCTGGCACGGCTCAAGGCTGAATTCGGCTACGCGCTGCTGTTCGACGCACACTCGATCCGATCGGTCATCCCGCACCTGTTCGACGGCAAACTGCCGGACTTCAACCTCGGCACGTTCAATGGCGCCAGCTGCGATGCGCAACTGGCCGCGCAGCTGGAAGCGATCTGCGCACGGCATGGCAACTTCAGCCATGTGCTCAACGGTCGGTTCAAGGGCGGCCACATCACCCGCCACTACGGCAACCCGGCCGAACACATCCACGCCGTGCAGCTGGAGCTGTGCCAGTCCACCTACATGGAAGAGTTCGAACCGTTCCGCTACCGCTCCGACCTGGCCGAGCCGACGCAGGGGGTGCTCAAGGAGTTGCTTGAGGGCTATCTGGCCTGGGGCCAAAGCCATTATGCAAAATAAAGCCTGGCGCCTACCCCTGTAGGAGTGAGCCTGCTCGCGATAGCGTCGGTTCAGTCGCCATTTCAGTGACTGGCACACCGTTATCGCGAGCAGGCTCACTCTACAGGGGACACGGCTGAAAAATTGCGAGTAACCTGGAGCATGCTCATTGACGTAAATCGGGTTTATGATGCCCAACGGCAGAATAATAGAAGTCCCCTCAGGGATGACCTCGACCCCTTACGGAGCGCGCAATGCAGACTTTGTTTCCGCAGATCAAACCCCACGCCCGGCACGATCTGGCTGTCGATGACACCCATACGCTGTACGTCGATGAAAGCGGCTCGCCGGAAGGTCTGCCGGTTGTGTTCATCCACGGTGGCCCCGGCGCCGGTTGCGACGCGCAGAGTCGCCGCTACTTCGATCCGAACCTGTATCGCATTGTCACCTTCGACCAGCGCGGCTGCGGACGCTCGACGCCTCACGCCAGCCTGGAAAACAACACCACCTGGGATCTGGTCGAAGACCTCGAGCGCATCCGCAAACACCTGGGCATCGACAAATGGGTGCTGTTCGGCGGCTCATGGGGCTCGACCCTGGCGCTGGCGTACGCGCAAACCCACCCGGAGCGCGTCCACGGTCTGATCCTGCGCGGGATCTTTCTCTGCCGCCCACAGGAAATCGAGTGGTTCTATCAGGCCGGCGCCAGCCGTCTGTTCCCCGATTACTGGCAGGATTACATCGCACCGATCCCGCTGGACGAGCGCGACGACTTGCTCAGCGCTTTCCACAAACGCCTCACCGGCAACGACCAGATCGCGCAGATGCACGCGGCCAAGGCGTGGTCGACCTGGGAAGGGCGCACCGCGACCCTGCGGCCCAATCCGCTGGTGGTCGATCGTTTCTCCGAGCCACAGCGCGCGCTGTCGATTGCGCGGATCGAATGCCATTACTTCACCAACAATGCTTTCCTGGAGCCGAACCAGCTGATCCGCGACATGGCCAGGATTGCGCATCTGCCGGGCGTGATCATTCACGGTCGCTACGACGTGATCTGCCCGCTCGACAATGCCTGGGAGCTTCATCAGGCCTGGCCGAACAGCGAACTGCAGGTGATCCGTGATGCCGGCCACGCGGCGTCCGAACCGGGCATCACCGATGCGCTGGTGCGCGCGGCGAGCAAGATGGCTCAGCGCCTGCTCGATCTGCCGCCTGAAGAAGCATGAAGGGGCTGTTACAGCGCGTGCGTGGGGCGCGAGTGGAGGTCGGCGGTGAAGTCGTCGGTGCAGTCGATCAAGGCTTGCTGGTGCTGGTCGCGGTAGAACCCGACGACACGCGTGTCAGCGCCGACAAACTTCTGCATAAGCTGCTTAACTATCGGGTATTCAGCGATGCCGAGGGCAAGATGAACCTGTCCTTGGCAGATGTCGACGGAGGGTTGCTGCTGGTCTCTCAGTTCACCCTCGCGGCTGACACCAAAAGCGGCTTGCGCCCGAGCTTTTCGAGCGCGGCGCCGCCGGCCCTTGGCGAGGAATTGTTCGATTATCTATTGAGCAACGCGAAACAGATGCATGGCACTGTGGCATCAGGTAGATTCGGCGCCGATATGCAGGTGCATCTGGTCAACGACGGCCCGGTTACCTTTTTGTTACAGACCTGAAAACGCTTGAAACACCTTCTTTAGGATATTTCGACTGTTTTTCGGGTGTTTTCGCGATAAATACTTTGTTACCCCTGATGCGTTGTCATGCGGGCTACTAGATAATCGCGCGCTACGGGGATCGGCGTTCGTTGGTCCGTTTTGACTTAGGTAGAGACTTGTCCGGATCCGATTGGGGAATCATTTTGCCCCAGCGGAGTCGGAACAATGCTCGCCAACTTGGCAAGGGTGCGCTGGAAGGTCGGTTTTTTATCGCCGAAATCCCCACAGGCACTTCATCTGGCCGTTGGTTTATTGATCTGTTTTCGGCGAGGGTTGCTCGTGATTGTTAGTCCCTGTAATGCAGCAAAAATGTCTGCCAAACGCATGCGAAGTGCCCTGGTAGCGGGTTCGGCGCTCCTGTGCCTGCTCAGCGCCGGTCAGCTTTGGGCGTTCAATCTTGACGATGTATCGGCCAAGGCCAAAGAGCTGGCCGGGCAGAAGTTCGAAGCCCCGCGCAGCAACCTGCCGAACGAGTTCCGCGATATGAAGTTCGCGGACTATCAGAAAATCCGCTTCCTCACCGAAAAGGCTGAGTGGGCCGATCAGAAGACCCCGTTCAAGCTGTCCTTCTATCACCAGGGTATGCATTTCGATACACCGGTGAAAATCAACGAAATCACGGCTAACACCGTCGAAGAGATCAAATACGATCCGACGCGCTTCGATTTCGGCGACCTGAAATTCGATCCGAAGGCCACCGAACAACTGGGTTATGCCGGTTTCCGTGTGCTGTACCCGATCAACAAGGCCGACAAGCAAGACGAAATCATGACCATGCTCGGCGCGAGTTACTTCCGCGTTGTCGGCAAGGGTCACACCTACGGCCTGTCGGCCCGTGGTCTGGCGATCGACACTGCGCTGCCGTCGGGTGAAGAATTCCCGCGTTTCCGCGAGTTCTGGATTCAACAGCCGAAGCCGGGCGACAAGCACCTGGTGATCTTCGCGCTGCTGGATTCGCCGCGCGCCACCGGTGCCTATCGCCTGATCCTGCGTCCGGGCAGCGACACCATTGTCGACGTCAAGGCGCAGATGTTCCTGCGTGACAAGGTCGGCAAACTGGGCATCGCGCCGCTGACCAGCATGTTCCTGTTCGGCGCCAACCAGCCGTCGAAAGTGCTCAACTACCGTCGTGAACTGCACGATTCCAGCGGTCTGTCGATCCATGCCGGCAATGGCGAATGGATCTGGCGTCCGCTGAACAACCCGAAACACCTGGCCGTGAGCAACTTCAGCGTCGAGAACCCGCGTGGTTTCGGTCTGCTGCAACGTGGCCGCGACTTCAGCCACTACGAAGATCTCGACGACCGCTACGACAAGCGTCCAAGCGCCTGGATCGAGCCGAAAGGCGAGTGGGGCAAGGGCACCGTCGATCTGGTGGAAATTCCGACCGCCGATGAAACCAACGACAACATCGTTGCGTTCTGGAGCCCGGAAAAAATGCCGGAGCCGGGTCAGCCGCTGGACTTCGCCTACCGCCTGCACTGGACCATGGATGAAGCCGCGCTGCACGCACCTGACAGTGCCTGGGTTGCACAAACCCTGCGTTCGACCGGTGACGTCAAGCAATCGAACCTGATCCGTCAGCCGGATGGCAGCGTTGCTTATCTGGTCGACTTCGAAGGTCCATCGCTGGCCGCTCTGGCCCCGGACGCCGATGTGCGCAGCCAGGTCAGTGTCGGCGATAACGCCGAACTGGTCGAAAACAGCGTGCGCTACAACCCGGAAACCAAGGGCTGGCGCTTGACCCTGCGGATGAAGATCAAGGATCCGAGCAAATCCACCGAGATGCGTGCCGCACTGGTTCAGCCAGTCGTGACGGCTGATCTGGCGAAATCGGTGCCAGCGTCCAACTCGTCCGTTGCCAAAGCCGACAAGGTTGCCGCCAAGCAGCAAGAGAAAATCGACAAGGAAGCCAAGGCTGCCGAGGCCAAACAGGCTGAAGCCAAGCCGGTAGAAGAGGCCAGGGACAAGGCCAATAAAGACGCCAAGCAGCCAGTCGCTGCGGACGCGGCCCCAGCCACACCGGAATCGGCACCGACTGAAGAAGTCCTGACCGAGACCTGGAGCTATCAGTTGCCTGCCGATGAGTAACTCTCAAGTACAGCCAGAGACTCTGTCCGAGTATCTGGCGCATCTGCCGATGACTGACGAGCAGCGCGCGGAACTCGTGGGCTGCCAGTCGTTCAGCGAGCTGCATCAACGCCTGTCGTCCTCGACGTTCGACGCTCCTGCCGAAGCCGCCCAGGCTTCGGTGGGCAAGCGCCTGACCCTGAGCACCGCCGAAGAGCTGGAAGAAGCGGAAATGCTGGTGCTCGACGCCAGCGGCCGGATAAGCATGAAAGCCACGCCGCCGATCCGCCGTACCAAGGTCGTGCCGGAGCCATGGCGCACCAATATTCTGGTGCGTGGCTGGCGCCGTCTGACCGGGCGCACCAACCCGCCGCAGCCGCCCAAGGACGAAAACGTCCTGCCGGCCGCGCGCTGGCGCACCGTCGGATCGATCCGTCGCTACATTCTGCTGTTGCTGATGCTCGGCCAGACCATCGTCGCCGGCTGGTACATGAAAGGCATCATGCCGTACCAGGGCTGGTCGTTCGTCGATCTCGAAGAAGTCCTGCACCAACCGTTGCTGCAGACCGCCACGCAAGTGCTGCCGTATGCGCTGCAAACCAGCATCCTGATTCTGTTCGGGATTCTGTTCTGCTGGGTCTCGGCCGGTTTCTGGACCGCGCTGATGGGCTTCCTCGAGTTGCTCACCGGTCACGATAAATACCGTATCTCCGGCAAAAGCGCCGGCAACGAGCCGATTGCCAAAGATGCGCGTACCGCACTGGTCATGCCGATCTGCAACGAAGACGTACCGCGCGTATTCGCCGGTCTGCGGGCGACGTTCGAATCGGTCGCCGCTACCGGTGATCTGGATCGCTTCGACTTCTTCGTCCTCAGCGACAGTAACGACACCGACATCTGCGTCGCCGAGCAACAGGCCTGGCTGGACGTCTGCCGCGAAGCCAAAGGCTTCGGCAAGATCTTCTACCGTCGCCGTCGCCGTCGTGTGAAACGCAAGAGCGGTAACCTCGACGACTTCTGCCGTCGTTGGGGCGGTGACTACAAGTACATGGTCGTGCTCGACGCTGACTCGGTGATGAGCGGCGAATGCCTGACCAGTCTGGTACGCCTGATGGAAGCCACGCCGGACGCCGGGATCATCCAGACCGCGCCGCGTGCGTCGGGCATGGACACCCTCTATGCGCGCATGCAGCAATTCGCTACTCGCGTATACGGCCCGCTGTTTACGGCCGGTTTGCACTTCTGGCAGTTGGGCGAATCGCACTACTGGGGTCACAACGCGATCATTCGCATGAAGCCGTTCATCGACCACTGCGCCCTGGCGCCTTTGCCGGGCAAAGGTGCGTTCTCCGGTGCGATCCTCTCTCACGACTTCGTTGAAGCCGCGCTGATGCGCCGTGCCGGTTGGGGCGTGTGGATTGCCTACGACCTGCCGGGCAGTTATGAAGAGCTGCCGCCGAACCTGCTCGACGAGCTCAAGCGTGACCGTCGCTGGTGCCACGGCAACCTGATGAACTTCCGCCTGTTCCTCGTCAAGGGCATGCACCCGGTGCACCGTGCGGTGTTCCTCACCGGCGTGATGTCGTACCTGTCGGCGCCGTTGTGGTTCTTCTTCCTGGTGCTGTCGACCGCGCTGCTGGCGGTGAATACGCTGATGGAGCCGCAGTATTTCCTTGAACCGCGCCAGCTCTATCCGCTGTGGCCACAATGGCACCCGGACAAAGCCATCGCGCTGTTCTCGACGACCATCGTGCTGTTGTTCCTGCCGAAACTGCTGAGTATCATCCTGATCTGGGCCAAGGGCGCGAAAGAGTTCG
>Ga0196970_1001929_pt1 | contig 11916 bp, 23 predicted proteins | sample S1v_513CmetaG_FD_148672 | JGI IMG/M metagenome (GOLD analysis project Ga0196970, IMG submission 148672) | Soil microbial communities from Anza Borrego desert, Southern California, United States - S1+v_5-13C | ecosystem: Environmental > Terrestrial > Soil > Desert | place: USA: California... | reverse complement strand
AAAGTCTTTAAACTCATTAAACCCATTAGCAGTCGTTTCGATAATCACACGACCATTAGGCACAACTGCTTGGAGTGCTCCAGCTAGTAGCTTCCTCAGGTTAGGGTAAAAGGCTGCCTCAGAGAGATGGAGATTGGTAATGGTCTTAGACCTTCCAAACTCACTATTTTCGGCTGTTCCAATTGAATATTTGGAGTTCATGACTTCATTTACTAACTCATACTTTGAGTTGTACTTGAGAATGACAGGAACTTTGGTCTTATCCTGATAACTCTTGAGATACATTTTGACTCGCTCTAGTAGCTCAATAGCGTTGTCACTGGTATCAGCAACTACAACACTCCTAGAGTTTTCCTTAAGGAGAAAGTCGGCTGTAAAGAGAGCAAGTACCAGTGAGGAGAATCCTTGCTGTCTCGCTTTAAGGATAATTGTCTTTAACTCAGCCTCGTTTATGAATTTTTCCTGTATGGAGTTAAGGATAAAGTCCACAACTTCACCCTGCTTGTTGATGATAGCTAGGCAGTCCTCGATAAATCGTTGATACTTACTAAAGGTCATACTTCTCTTGCTGTTCTTTTACCTGGTTGAGGACATTGACTTGGATGTTGGTTCCGCCTTCTTTGGGATATCTGCCTTTGAGCTTCAGTGCAATGTCTAGTGCCTTTACTTGCGTTTGGTTATCTGGAACATCTATAAAATCCATAGTCTTCTCATCTGCATCCTTGCTATTAATAAGCCCTGAGATAGGCTTTTGAGCATCTAGGAGGTCCGAGAGCTTTGTAAATAATCTATGGTCACTCAAATTTAGCTCTTCCATCAACTCGATGACGTTAAGCTTTGCAAGGTTTTCAGAACCCATAGCACGGGCTACCCCATACTGTCTTTTGGGGTCAAGGTTGTAGGCGGAAATAGCTGACTGAGTAGCATTGCCAGTCTCTATATAAAGCTGTAACCATTTCGCTTGTTTAAGGGTGAGTTTTTTTGTTTCGGAGGATTCAGAAGCCACTAGCTCGGCTTTCTCTGGACAGATGGGTTAAAGGTAGCACTTTTAAGAGGAGTTTTCAAGTTCAGTTGTCATTGTTTAGATTCTTCTGGGGATGGTGAGGTCGTCGAATCCAACCATTTCTGGTTATACAATTTCATTTCCCCAGTTGCTAAACTCATTTTGGCAGTTATAGGCATGGTATTACCCTCTTTGTCCATCAAAATGATGTCTTCTATTTCTATCCATGTTTCAGTCATAGTCTCTGCTCTCTCCCTAGGTGGGTTGGTCTAACTTGAATACTTCTTCAGCAACTCTGTTTAAAGTACTCTGGGGAACATTTACACCTTCGCCATACCAAGCATTTAAGATTGGATTGATGCTTGCTAGTGCTTCTATAACTCCACCACACCTATCCCATTGATAATCTAATACTTTTTGCATTACTTCGGCCTTATCATTTTCAGTAGCTTCTTGAGCGATGATTTTTGGTGTCATTTTCTCCTCTCATACGGTGCTATTAAGAGCAAGCGGGGTGAGACAAGTTGCGATCTTGCTTAACACCCCCGCTAACTCTCAATCTAGATACTTCTGGACTCCCACTCTATGGAATCCGTTACAGCTATCTAGTCTTCTCCAGTCGTCTTTTCCTCTACCTGCTTCTTTTCTGGCTTTGAGTTGCTGCTTAAAGTTTGCCATGCTCTGTTTAGAGCGTCCGTCGAGTGTAACAAGGGTGCGAGTCTTTGAGCGTGATTTATCCGGCTTCGCTGTACTAACGTGCCGCTGTTCAACATCCTGATTACTTCCTTCATTGATTTGGTTAATTTCATATCTGAAGCATTCGCACATTTCTCTAGTGTACTATCTTCCGAAGGTTTAGCGAAGGTCATGATGACTCCAGTTTCTCCTTTACTAACTTCCAAAGTTCGTCGCACAGTAGATCATTGCTAACTTTAAGTTTTGCGCCATTTTCCCAATATCCCTCAACTGGCTGTAACAAGGATTGTTCCCAACCGTCTCCTAAAAACTCAATCATCCCACCAATATTCATAGCAAAACACACTTGATCCTCATGGCTAAAGAGCAGCATTTGGGTTCCTGAGAAATGAGGGGCTAAATCATTCTCCTTGATGTAAAGGTAAAGATTTTCTCTGCCCTTTTCAGACAGCTCACTTAACTGATCTTTGCTTATACATTGTTTCATTCTTCTCCGCTCTCCTCATGGTCAAGGTCGTTTAGTAACTGTTCAACTGCTTCTGGGTCAATCTTGTATTTCTCCGCCCAGTCAAGAATGGTTTGTGTTTGTTCCATAGTCCTCCTTGGTATATTCTACTACTTCCAAAACTGCCACCATTTCTTACATGGAACATGTAAGTGTTGGAGACGCTTATACTTTTCGTCAGTTGTATGACCATCCCATTTTTCACTACTCCTGGGCAAATGATCAAAATAAATCATATCGTCAGTATGTAAATGCCAACTTAATTGCATGGGTTCAACAAGCATTGCTGGTCCCATTGGAAAGTGCCGGTTCGCTGTCCTCACAGGAATTGTTATGAAAGCTATGTTTCGCCAGTCCTTATCCCATGACTTATCGGATTTAGGATGCTTTCCCAAACTTGAGGGATATATCTTGCTAAGAGCTGCAACTAATTGATTGCGTTCCCAGTACGCTTGGTTTTTACTAAATGACCTGAAATCTGAGTATTGTTTCATTTTTCCTCGCTTTCCTCTAGCAGAGCTAGAACATCAGATCGTAATACGAATTCTCCACCCTTAAATCTTGTTTGCAGAGCTGTCAACCTCTCCACTTGTTGTTTAAAGGTTTCTTTTTGAGAGGACAGGTCTTTGTCTAGTTCCTCCTTTACTATTTCGATCTTGGTATGCATGTCCCAACCATTACTGGTAGCAGCGTCAATCATGGCTACAATATTTTCTGGCAGCCTCAGCTTGCTTAAAGGTGGCGGATTCGAGACCTTTAGAAGTCTAATTGCCGTATCAATTGCGCCCTCACTTTGACTCGGTTCACCAGGGATGTTTTTAACGATAAACTTGGCGAGCCTATCAGTTTGGCTTTCTAGTGATTCACTCAGCTCAGTGGGTGGGGTAAGTGAATCTCTAAGCTTTAATATTTCTTCAACCGGAACTGCTACACCTAAACCACCATCCTTTGTGTACTTTACGTAAACTTTCTTCTCAGCGATTTGATCAAGCAAGTTCTGGTTTGCCTGTTCAATGGCTGTGGTGACTTCTTGAGATACAAACTTTTCTAAGTGAGAAATGCAATGGTCTCTGAGATTGGAATCCGCTCTCATCATTAAGTGAATAGTGTCCACCAAATGTGGTACTGTTTCTGTCACTGAGATTGGTATCTGCTTGTGGATAGATGATGGCATGTTAGCTTGTCCTTTTCTTTAGCTGATGTACAAGCTCGACACATCGTTTGGCTGAGTTTGCAGTGGATTGAAACTCAAATGCCAAATAGTTCTCGATGCTCAGAAGGTTGTCTCGAGTAAATTCAGGATTGAATACCTTCTGATCAAAAAGCCAATCGGTCATGTCTTTGGCTCTACGTTGGTAAAATAGTTCGATTTTCTCTGTCATAGTCTTTCCTTGTTAGTTCCCTGGTGGGGTAGTTTCATTGATAAATAGTTCGTTCACCCAGATTAACTTATCTTCTCTATCGCAAACCCATGTTGATGGGTATTGAATCACGTATTTGTTAAGGATCTTCTTCGCAGTGATTCTTATTTCCACTTCTTCAGCATCTTCACTGAAATGATAAAAAGGCTTGTATTTGTTATGTTTATCTTCTTTGGTAGGCCACAGGCAATTACCCTTACCACAGAATGGTGTTTTAATTTCCCGCGTACATTTACACATAGTCCTTTTCCTCTCCAGCATGAGCTGGGCTAGTTACCTGATTACCAAAAAACTCCTTTATTTGACTGAGTTCTTCCTGAATATCTGACTCAGCCTCTATGGCTGTTACGTTCGCTACATATTCCCAGTCTGCCTGTAAGATATTTAGTCGTTTGACCTCGGAGGTTGCTAATATTATTAGAGTTAGGTCTTTCATCCTTCTTTCTGAGGCGGTGAGCATCTAATAGTTATCCTAAGAATAACATCGCTATCCATGTGACCACGGCTGCGGGGATCGCTAAGTGACCGATCCAAGGGACAAACCCAATGAGTCCGCCTTGCCACCAATTGACACTTGTATCTTTACCAAGGTACTCCAGACAGGTGTTGATCGCATACGGCCAGAAGATCGCTCCTATGATAAAACCCACGATCATAAATCCGATAAAGACTGTGGCTCCTGCTTTCATACTCCTCTGCTTTCTGCCTCTGGTGAGACTATTTTTTTAATGCTTTCTCAATTTCTGCTTGATAGTTTTTGTCAAACCATGCTTTGTGATTAACGATGTCGGAAGTCTGCTTTCTCGACATATTAAAATGTGTTTTTAGTTCACCAATAGAGGAACCGCTTCTGTAAAGACTTCTCATCTTTTTAACTTGATCCCATGTTAATTTTGCAAAGCTCATTCTTTCTGGGTTTAAAACAAGCAGGTTGTTTTTATAGGCATGTATTGCGTTCTGTGATCTGCTACACCATTCGAGATTGGTAGAAAAGTTGTTCAATTTGTCACCATCTTTATGGTTAACTTCCACATCTGTTATTGGAATAAATGTCCTTGCAACAAGCTTATGGACTCTGTGAGATGAAGCTTTTCCTTCTTTAGACAAAGACACATATTTGTAACCAGAGCCATTGACAGCAGTTTTAAGCACCTTACCTATTTTTAATCTGCTTCCATACCGACTTTTGAGCCTCCTGGACAAGGATCTAACTCTTCCCTCAGTACTAACCTCGTAGTTCCCTTCAAAGCCATTTATTTCTTTCCATACTTCGGTCATAAAGCCTCCTCAATAGCTTTTTCGATGTCTTTACCTGATAGGTGAAGGTAAAGAACCAATATCACTTTCGCATACCAGTTTTTAACCTTCCCAGGATCACTACCGATAAGTTCCTCACCCCACAGCTTAATCGCATTGTCTTTATTCATAATTACATCAGACGGGCGATAGGCTGGAGTGGAAAACCAATAATAATTAGCTTCTTGTTTACTTGATACGACGAATGATCTTTTACCATCATCTTCTGGTCTGGAATTGTTATCTGATGTTTTTAAACTACTTACCCAATATCCGCTCTCACTCACCAAACCTTTTTTCTGAAGTTTGTTACTCAATTCCAAAGATAAGTACTTCATAAATGCCTCCATGTCTTTCTCAGTACAATCTTGTTAATAGTTACGAAATGGACTCCAAACTCTTTCGCTAGGTCACATTGTTTTGATCCAGCAGCGTGCAGCTCCCTAATCCTCAATACCGTCTCATCTGATAATTTAGAAAACGGATTCTTTTCACCAGGCTTCTTTGGAGCGATTACTATTCCTGTTCTGTATGCGTGTTGCATGTTCAGAGCATTAGTACACCACTCAAGGTTTTCGACCCGGTTATCTGACTTATTACCATTTTTATGGTTAACCATTGGCCAATTATGTGGATTACACAAAAACGCTTCTGCTACCAACCTATGAACTGAAAAGTGTCTTGCTTTGTCATAATAAAGTGCTACGGTTGGATAACCTGATCGACCATTACTAACTTTCAGTAACTTAGGTTCAGTAGGTTTATGCTTTCCTCCGTATGACCTAACTCTGCCGTTATTACTCACCTGGTACTTCCCATCACCTACATCAGCCCAAATCTCTTTAGCTGCTAGTTTTTTAGATAGTTCTTGAGATAGAAAATTCATATGCTCGCTTTCTGAATTATTCTTACCGCTTCCTCCGGACTAGTCACCACTGCAGCTATGCCTCCGTATCTCCTGACTGTATTCAAAAACTGGTTTTGCTGTTCTGTTACCCGTGTCCTTGTCTCTGGTTTCTTGACTTCTAGTGCCACAAACCTTCCGTTGTAGATGCCTATAATATCGCTTTTGCCAGCAAACCCGATTCTCACCATTCTTGGCTTACCCTTCGTCTCTTGTCTAAGCATTCCAGCGTTTTCCCTCCAACAAAATACTCCATGGTATTTCAGCAAACAGATAATAGAGTCGCAAAGTTGTTTTTCTGTCATAGGGTTCCAATCAAAATCACGATAATAGCAACACTCAAAGCTATTTGAGAAAGGGCCAAGACTGTCAAACAATGATTTGGAAATTGCCTAATTCTCTGGATGATGAATTGTTGTCTTGTATTCATGAGATAGGACTCCAGCCTTTGGGAAGTACCCGCATGCCACCAGGGTAGCGCTTAATTAACTCACGTTCATGTTTAGCGCGCCTCAATCCAGCTGCATACCCGCGTGCATAAATGCGCTGCTTTTCCTTATTAAATTGATCAGAGGCAATGACTTTTTGCCACATGGTCTTAAATAACATTCTGACCTTTCCGCTCGCTCATTGACGAGCATTTATGGGTGATAAATAATTTCATAAGAGCGCCTTTTGAACCGTCTGTGTAAACTCATCCTCACTTGGTTTGGGGACTTCCACTGGCGTAGATTGGGCTAGTTTTAAGACCTTTGCCTTTAGTTCAATTAGTCTCATGTCCTGTTCACGTTTTTCTCTCTTTGCCAACGTCCAGTCCTGCCTCAGTTTTTGGAGCTGATTTTCAACATCACGCATCTGGGGGACATAGCTTTGTGTCTCATTGAGAACGTAAAAGTTCTTCCTGACGTTTACGATATTGAACCCTTTTTGGCGCAGCTCAGTGATGCGTTCGGTGTAACCCAAGATGTACAGTTGTCCAGTTATCTCCCAAGAATAAAATCCCTCAGAACCACGACTTCGTGCAAAGTCGATAATCTTTTGTTGTTGAGGGGTGAGGTGGTCAGTTGACAAGTGACACCCCCTTTAAAGCTAACGTGTTTTTGATAAGCTCCATCCCTCTGGGATTAGGTCGCATTTTTTCTTCAAAAGAATTTATCTCTTCTTTCTTCTTTTCTTCTTTAATACCTTTATATATAGAGCCTGTTTTTTGCGTGTCGTTCAGCCTGTTTTTTGCTTGATGCCTATCCCAGTTTTGGATTGATATAACCATCCCTTTGCTGTGTTTTTTGACTGTCGTTGAGCCTGTTTTTTGCGTGTTTTCTATGAATTTACGTACCTTGGTTGTTGACCATCCCCACCTCTGGGAAAGTACCCCTAAACTAGTGACTTGTTCACCTGTGGATAACTCAAACGCGAAATCATTAAAAATACGTGTTGTTTGTTGGAGTTCCGTGTTAAGGAGTAAATCCACCCACGCCTGTCCAATTCCGAAGGGTTTTAACGCCCAGATTTCGTCTTGTAGTAGTGTTCGATGGAGTTTAATCCATCCTTTTGTTTTCATAACTAGCTCACCGTTTAGTTACTACTTTTTAAATCAGCTAAAAGTGTGGGACAAGGATTTGACGAGATTCCGTCGGTATGATTTCTCCACCGATATTTCCAAGCGTTTACTCGTATAGTCACCTTGCACCAACGGGGCTTACCCCACCTCATACAGATGTTTTAAATCGAAAATCGTTTAATCCAGAGCCGTAATGTCGGTCACAGCTATCTGAGTTTCCTATTCCGCCACCCACACGTTTAATTGACTTTTTAATGTTCACCAGCAAGTGCTGGGCAGGAGGGAGCCAGGAAGGTGTAGCGCACCTCGAACTTCCCTCCTACCCAATTCTCGCTGTGTTTGACAGGTGAAGGCTTTGAACCATCGACTTCGGATACCCTGCCCAGATGATCCGATATTTTCCCGGGCTAAACTAACCTGTCTGTTTATTAATACTACGTAGCTGGCTTAATCCTTCGTCCATTGCACCAACCCTCTGCTACCCTGTGGCTAAAGTAAGGACCGTATTGTCCGTTTTTCTCTTCCATTTCCACGTTGTGTATTGGGCAAATTGAGGTCAAGGAGTTGGCTTGAGGTTGAGGAACCGCTGTCTGAGCAACTTGCTTGGGTCTTTCTAATTCGGCTAGTACTGGCTTGGCCTTGCGCATTGCTTCAACAAGCTCTTCAATGGTGTCCGTTCGTAGGACAAATTGATAACCGTCGCCAAACATCTTGGAAACTTGAAACTTGTTATAGGCGCGATTCTTTGGTACCAAAGCAGTTTCACCCAGCGCTTCTATCACATCTTGTGGATTAAATTCATTCATAGTCTTCCTTTGCAATTACTTGTGTTTTGATGACTGGTACTTCTTCCATGCCGTTAATAACTAACTCGATGTCTTCGCGCAGTTGGTACAATTCGGACTCGGAAATGACACCTTGGGAGTAAACCTCGAAGAGCCCTCCGATTACGGCTTCATACACTAAGTCGCGTGTTAGTAATTCAGACATTCAATAACTCCCTTCAGCATAGTTGTGCATTTGGTTTTCATACTGGAATCTGGCAAACTCCATTTGTTCACTTCGCTCCCTGGCGTCATCATCCATGTCTTCTAACCCACTTACTTGTTCCTCCAAAATCTCTTCCTTATCTTTGTCTGACATGTAGAGTTCGAAGTCCTCGTAGGTTGAACCATTTAGTGGTATGCTCATACTCTTCTTTCTAGGGTGGTTAGCTTTTCGTGAGGTAAGCAACCCTGGTTAGTTTTTACTTAGATAGCCATTTCTCAATTGCTTGCACTAAAAGAATCATTTCGTAGCCCACTAATAGTCCGAGCAGAACTGTTAGGGTGTTTAGAATCGCGTTTTTCATTACTTGCTCCAGCTAGGTGTCTGACAGGTTGCAAAATCAGATCCCTTAGAATCCCTTAATATTGGTCCCCATTCTTTTGCTCGACCTTTTGATAATGCCCATGCTGTTGTCCGTGCAGCTTCCTTAAAGTCGTATCGCGAACCTTGGTCCTCACCCATCTGTTTTCGCATTCTGTTCCATGTGGCTTGGTGAAACTGAAAGGGTCCTCCAGCTAGACCGTTATCACCATGAGCATTCGGATTACCTCCGTGGCCGTTTTCTCTATGAGCTAAGCAGTGCATGATCATCAGTGCCTCTGAGTAATGTTTTGGCAAAAACTCCTGCACCGCTTCGTCGATGAAGATGCTTTGATCTTTGGCTGAGATTCCAGTTGAAGAAGAAGCAACAGTGAAGCTGTCCAGCTTAACCGCTTCAACGGAGGGCTGAGTCTCCAATGAAGCCGACACTGTTGCTATTTGTTCAACTTGAACACTTGCTTGAACTTGCTCTGTTGGAACGTCGGGTGAAAAGTGGGCTATATATCCACAAGCTGCCATGCTACCCAAAAGGCTCGTGAGTATGAAAATCCTTTCCTTGATTATGTGGTTTTTCTTAACTTTCATTGGTCTTTACTCCGTGGTTAAGAATTAACATCTCTATTGTGTCTGGTTTAATATCGAGAATTCCTTTTGTACGAAGGCGCTTGGAGATTTGAGTGGAGGTCCCACCTAGCTCTTTTGCGTACATGCATAACTCGGCCAACTGGGGCATCCAATGCTTAGCAGCAATATGAGATTGGAAATTGAAGAACTCTTGATTGTTTCGAAATTTGGGAACTCGAGGAGTTATGGTATGATTCGCACTTGTTTTCATAAAAAAAGCCGTGTTGTGTAACACGACTCTTCAATGAAAACGGTTGTTTTCTTTTCTCTGATCTTCCTTGTGCTCCCCGACTAGGAAGCTAAGGTAGATTTGGAGAAAATGTGAAGAAGAATGCGTGTTACAGTTCTTGTAACAAATTTACTTTACCATAACTACGTTGTTCGTCAATGAGCAATTTAGTCAAGAGAGTACTTCACTATATACATTGATTCTCTTTGCATCATTGTACCGAAAACAACCCGTAGTGTTTAATTAATTCGGGTAAACTATGGTACAGGCTGAGCTAGAACTCCAGATGTTAACAGAGGGGTTACACCCCAAGACAGTGAAACACCACCTGTACTTAATTGACATCCTGCTTGAAAAATGTCAGCCCTTCAACGAGACAACTGTCCGACAACATCTCCTAACCGTTTTAAATGAAGGCAACACACCCGCATGTGTAAATAAATACATCCAAGCGTTGAAAAAATACTGCTCGTATAAGGGCCTAAAATGGGCTGAAAACATAAAAAGACTACGGGAACATGCAAGGCCTAAGATTCTCTTTTCAGATGCTGAAATCGAGCAATTCATTGATTTTGAAGAGCAATTTAGTCGAGGAAAATACCAGCGAGAGGGCCATAAGTACAACATGTTTTGGATGATATGTGCATTCACAGGCGGCAGAACGTCCGAGATATGCCGCCTCAAAGTTGATGATGTGGATTTTGCTAATAAGCTGTTTATCATCCACGAGTCAAAGACGGGCGTAGGAAGAACAATCCCGATTGCTCCGAACGTTGAAGGGCCTCTCCAAGAATATATTAAAACCTTGCGTGGTTCTTATCTTTTCCCTGTACGATTCAAGCCTGATGTCCCTATAAACCCAGCGGTGGTGGAGCTTGATTTTAGACGGAGAGTTGAGACTCTGGGAATAAAGAAGCACGTCACGCCCTACAGTCTGAGGCATTCGTTTATTACTCGCATGCTTGTAGATGCCGAAGCGCCACTGTTTGTGGTACAAGACATAGTGGGCCATAGGAAGGCAGATACTACTCGCCAATATTATCACTCCAACTTGAGAGCGATGCATAAGGCCATGAAAAAAGACCCAATGATCAGAAAACATTTAAATCCTAAGCAGCTGGTGGAATCGATTGAAGAAAATATCAAAGGAATTTTCTCAGCAGACCCAAGGTTTGACAGCGTGGAAATTCAGAAAGCTATTACTCACCTTTATAAGTCTATAAAGAAAGAAGAAAAGGAGTAAAATAGGTGTATGTTTTGCGGAGCATTTGGGCTGAGTCAAGTTGTTCTCATGGAACTGGAAGAGCGGTACGGTTTCGATAGCTCTGATGGAATTATTCCAAGAGAATTTCAAAAGGTGCGGTTTTCCCCACACGGTGACATCCCTACAGTAAGTCGTAACTCACCAAATAAGCTAGTTATTCGCCATTGGTCTATTATTCCTCCTTGGGTTAAGGATTATCACGACCTCAAGTACCCTACGTTTAATGCTCGTGCAGAAACAATTAGAGAGAAAGCAACATTTAGGGGACCTTGGAAGAAAGCGCAACGCTGTGTAATCATTGCTTCTCAATTCTATGAGTGGAAGAAGCATCTTGAAGGAGACAAGATTTTTTCCAGAACGCCGTACACCATTAAGCTTAAAAGCGGTGAGTTAATGGCTTTTGCCGGACTTTACGATGTAACCTCAGATGGAAGTGAGTCATGCACCATTATCACCACTGAGCCAAATCATGACCTTAAAGACATACATAATAGAATGCCAGTTATCATCGCAAAGGAAGACGAAGAAAAGTGGCTAAACAAGGAAACCAACCTGGACGATGCGTATTCTTTGTTGCAACCTTATCCTGACGGAGAACTAGAAATAATAGAAGGAATTCCTTTTTCTACAAAGAAAACTCCAAAAATTAATCCAAAATAATCTTTATACTTGTAAAAGCAAAAAGAATTGTTACTATTAATGTTGACAAGTCTTCTTTGTCTAACAGATGCTAAAGCAGGGTAGTATGTGTTAAAATACGCAACTTTATTTAACAAAGATAATCCTCACTATAAGTGAAGGAAAGAATTGTGGACCCGACCAGATTCGGACTGGCACTGCAGGATTTGGAGTCGCGCGTGCTAACCGTTAACACTACGGGCCCTACTAATCCATACGATTCTTTCCCTCGCTCCTGGTGAGGATTTTTTGCGCCATAAAATAGGCGCAACACTCCCTTGGTTGGCAGCTCTTAGATTATACTTGGGGAAATAGGGGTTTCACTAAAACTCTACAGCACACCTGGTCAAACCTGGTGTATCGAATT
>Ga0196970_1001927_pt1 | contig 11922 bp, 12 predicted proteins | sample S1v_513CmetaG_FD_148672 | JGI IMG/M metagenome (GOLD analysis project Ga0196970, IMG submission 148672) | Soil microbial communities from Anza Borrego desert, Southern California, United States - S1+v_5-13C | ecosystem: Environmental > Terrestrial > Soil > Desert | place: USA: California... | reverse complement strand
GCGCGGCGGCGCAGGCCGTGGCGGGCGATGTCGAGCAGCTCCATGGTCACCTGCTGCACCGGCCGGCCGGCGATCTCGCCCTTCAGCCCGGTGCGGGCGACGTCCATGCGCAGCTGGGCGCGCTGCTCGGTCGTCCAGCCCTTGCACAGTTCCCAGGCGGCGGCGAGCGCGTCAGCGTCGTAGAGGATGCCCGCCCACAGCGCCTGCAGGGCGCAGATGCGGCTCCAGGGCCCCCCGTCGGCCCCCCGCATCTCAAGGTACTTCTTCAGCCGCACCTCGGGGAAGATGGTGGTGACGTGGTCGGCCCAGTCCTTCATCGTCGCACGGTCGCCCGGCAGGTCGTCCAGCTCGCCCGCCATGAACTTGCGGAACGAACGGCCGGCGAGGTCCACGTACCGGCCGTCGCGCTTGGCGAAGTACATCGGCACGTCCAGCGCATAGTCGACGTAGCGCTCGAAGCCGAAGCCGTCCTCGAACACGAACTCAAGCATGCCCGTGCGGTCCGGGTCCGTGTCGGTCCAGACGTTGGCGCGGGCCGACAGGAAGCCGTTCGGCCTGCCCTCGGTGAACGGCGAGTTGGCGAACAGGGCCGTGGCGATGGGCTGCAGCGCGAGCGAGGTGCGGAACTTGGCCACCATGTCGGCCTCGGACGAGAAGTCGAGGTTCGCCTGGATAGTGCAGGTGCGCAGCATCATGTCGAGGCCGAGCGACCCTACCCTGGGCATGTAGGCGCGCATGATGTCGTACCGGCCCTTGGGCATCACCGGCACGTCCGCGCGGCGCCACAGCGGGTCGAAGCCGAGGCCCAGGAAGCCCACGCCGATCTCGTCGGCGACGGTCTTCACCTCCATCAGGTGGCGACCGGTCTCGTCGCAGATCTGGTGCACGTCTGCGAGCGCCGCGCCGGACAACTCGAACTGGCCGCCGGGCTCGAGGCTGATGGCCGCGCCGCCGCGCTCCAGCGCGATCACGTTCGGACCTTCGTTCACCGGCGTCCAGCCGAAGCGCTGCAGGCCCTCCAGCATGGCCTTCACGCCATCGGCGCCTTCGTAGGGGACGCGCTCGTAGCTCCCCTTGCGGAAGATGAACTTCTCGTGCTCGGCGCCGATGCGCCACTGGTCCGCCGGCTTGCACCCGTCGGCGAGGTACTGGACGAGGTCGTCGGGAGCCAGCGGCCGGTCGTCGGTAGCCGTGTCGGCCATGCGTCGCAAACTCCAGTTGGGAGCCGGTCAGCCGCCCCCGTTCCGCCTCAATCCGACCGGGCGCTCACATGGCGCGCGCCGCGGCGTCGCGCAAGTGGGACGTGAGCGGACCCTTGCCCGGGCGCAACCTGCGTCGCGGGAAATGCTGCGGATGACAGAGTCGCCGCCAACGGCCGAGCGTCGTTCCTCGGTTGGGCCGGAGCAGTTCTGAACCCAAGGCGCCCTGGTCCGAATGATGGAATGGTGCGCCCGGTCCTGCTGTAGTCAAGGATGAGGCCCGGGGGCTCACAAGCTCCGCTTGCGCGAGCGAAGCTCGCGTCCTTGACGGCGTCAGGACCGAAGGGCGCGAAAGTTCCATCAAGAGGTTCACGACGCGGTGTGCGCTTGGCCCACAGCGGCTGATCCGCCTGCCCGCCAGCTTGCGCCAGACTGATAGGGGAGGACCGACCGCCTCCTACCGCCAGTCCCCCGCGGCCGCCTGCCAGAGGCTCAGCGCGGCGATGGCGGCGGTGTCGGCGCGAAGGATCCTCGGGCCGAGGCTGGCCACGGTGGTGAAGGGCTCGCTGCGCAGGCGGTCGCGTTCCTCGGGCGCGAAGCCGCCCTCCGGGCCGATCAGCACGGCCCAGGGGCCGGCGGCATGCTTCAGCGCCTCCAGCGCCGGCGGGGCCTCGCCGGCCTCGTCGCAGAACATCAGGCGCCGGCTCGCATCCCACCCGTCGATCATCCGCTCCAGCTTCTCCGGCGCGAGGATCTCCGGCACGTCCAGGCGGCCGGTCTGCTCGGCCGCTTCGGTGGCGATGGCCTGCAGCCGCTCGACCCGCGTGTGGTCGGCGTTGGTGCGGCGCGTGATGCACAGGCGCACGCGGCGGCAGCCCAGTTCGGCCGCCTTCTCGACGATGGTCTCCAGCCGCGCGCGCTTCACCAGCGCCACCACCAGCTCGAGGTCCGGCGTGCCGGCCTGGTCGCGGGTCTTCTCCTCCACCGCCAGCACGCAGCCGCGCTTGCCGATCTCGGCCAGGCTGGCGCGCCACTCGCCGTCGCGGCCATTGAACAGCAGCACGCTCTCGCCGAGCTTCAGCCGCATCACGCCGGTCAGGTAGCGCGCCTGGTCCGGGTCGGGGCTGATGCTGCCACCGGGCTGCAGCGGCTGGTCTACGAACAGTCGGATCATGCGCCCGTCATAGCGCGCCCTCCCGCCCGGGCGAGAGAGCGTTTATGCCTGTGGGCCTCCAGCGCGAGCGATCCGTGACCACCCAGACCCTCTCCGCCGCCGAGGCCCGTCGCCTCGCCATCACCGCTCAGGGCCTGACCCGGCCGAAGCCGCGGACCACGCCCGGCCGCGCCCACCTGAAGCGCGTGCTGGACCACGTCGGCCTGATCCAGATCGACAGCGTCAACGTGTTGACTCGCTCCCATTACCTGCCGGTTTTCGCGCGCTTGGGGGACTATCCGCAGACGCTGCTGGAGGACGCCGCCTGGGGCCCGCGGCGGACGCTGTTCGAGTACTGGGGCCACGAGGCCTCGCTGATCCCAGTCGAGATGCAGCCCCTGTTCCGATGGCGCATGGAGGAGGCGCGCCGTGGCGAGGGCGTCTGGTCCGGCGTGCGCAAGTACGGCGAGGAGAACCAGCCCTTCATCCGCGAGGTGCTGAAGGAGGTCGAGCGGCGCGGCCCCATCTCGTCGGGCGAACTGGAGAACGCCGGCAAGGCCAAGGGCGGCTGGTGGGGCTGGTCCGACGGCAAGCGGGCGATGGAATGGCTGTTCTGGGCGGGGTTGATCACGACGAAGACCCGCCGCGGCTTCGAGCGTCTCTACGACCTGCCCGAAAGGGCCCTGCCCCGCGCCGTGATCGAGGCACCGAGGCCGGGGAAGGACGAGGCCCAGCGCGAGTTGATCCGCGTCGCCGCCCGGGCCATGGGCGTGGCGACCGAGCAGGATCTGCGCGACTACTTTCGCATGGGGGTGGCCGACACGCGCGAGCGTGTGGCCGAACTGGTCGAGACGGGCGACCTGGAGCCCGTCGCGGTGAAGGGCTGGCGCAATCCGGGCTACCTTGGGCCGGACGCCAGGGCGCCATCGCGGGTGCGGACCAGCGCCCTGCTCTCGCCCTTCGACAGCTTGGTGTGGCGGCGCGAGCGGACCGAGCGGATGTTCGGCTTCCGCTACCGTCTCGAGATCTACACCCCGGCCGAAAAGCGGGTGTTCGGCTACTACGTCCTGCCCTGGTTGCTGAACGATCGCATCGCCGCGCGCGTGGACCTGAAGAGCGACCGCGCGACGGGGCGCCTGCTGGTCAAGGCCGCCCACGCCGAGGAAGGCGAGCGGGCGGCCGAGATCGCGGGGCCGCTGCTGGCGGACCTGCGGGCCATGGCCGGCTGGCTGGGATTGGGCGAGGTGGCGGTGGAGGGCGGGGCACCGCTGGCGGGGGCGTTGCGGGACCAAGCCTGACTTCCCTACCCGCCGCCGCCCCCCATCGCCGTCATTCTCGGGCGGGAGAGGGGCCCGAACCTCAATACCCCCACTGCCGCCTGACGATCCGATAGTCCGGCCGCCCGTCGCGGGCGACGTCTTCCAGCGCCTGCAGGATCTGGTCGGGATCGTTGAAGACGCACTCGCCGTCGTCGGTCTCACGCGCGCCGGCCCGGCGCGCCGCGTCGGAGTCCTCGCTGCAGTCCGGCACGAGTTCCTCGATGGAGTTCCGGTACAGCAGCATGACGCCGTAGTAGTACTCTTCCCCGCCCCGGGCCATGTAAGCATAGGCGTCCGCGCCGTTGATCTCGCCCAGTTCCTGGAACATCAGTTGGCGCGGGGCCTGGCCCGCAACGGTGACGTTGTACCAGGCGCCGCGGCGGCGGAACTCGATGTCCTCGCGCTTTCCGCCCAACTCGGCGATGCGGGTGTAGGTCCCCTCGGCGATGGGCCAGGCGGCGTCGCGCGAGTCCAGCAGCGGCGTCTTCGACATGTAGCAGGCCGCCAGCAGCAGCGCGGCGGCAAGCACGGCGGCGATCCTGAACGGTTTCATCGGCTTCCCCCCGGAATGACGGGGACGCCATAGCAGCTTGCGGCCAAGCTTGGGAGGCGCCCCCTCCCCCGCCCTGCCTTCGCCGTGCTACCCACGCCCGGCCATGAGCAAGTCCGACACCGTCCTGCCCGACGCCGTGCCCGCCAACTGGGTGGACCGCCATGCGCCCGAGGCCCTGAAGCCGTGGCTGAAACTCGGCCGTTTCGACCGGCCGATCGGCATCTGGCTGCTGATGCTGCCGGGCTGGCAGGGGATCGCGCTCGCGGCGGCGATGGCGGGCGACCTGGAGACCAACTGGCGCTTCTACTTGGTCTGGCTGGCGTTGTTCGCTGTCGGCGCTGCACTCATGCGGGCCGCAGGCTGCGCTTGGAACGACATCGTCGATCGGGACATCGACGCCAAAGTGGCCCGGACCGCCGCGAGACCGATTCCTTCGGGACGCATCAGCGTGAGGGGTGCGTTGGCCTTCGTGGTTGTGTGCTGCCTAGTCGGCCTGCTGATTCTGCTCAGCTTCAATCTCGTCGCGATCGCAATCGGCGCCGCCTCGCTGCTGCTGGTGGCCGCCTACCCTTTCATGAAACGGATCACCTGGTGGCCGCAGGCGTGGCTTGGCCTCACGTTCAACTGGGGCGTCCTGCTGGGATTCGCCGCGGCCGTCACGCCGCGTGGCGTCACAGACTCGCTTGGCTATGAGTGGACGATGATCGCCCACTCCGGCTTCGACTATATTGCGCGGTGGTCTTCCACTCCGCTCCAGTCGCCGGGTGACCCGGGTCTGCTCGAAGCGCTGCACACGGGCCGCTCTTGGTTGGCCGCCCTACTCCTCTACGCCTCCGGCGTTTTCTGGACGCTCGGCTACGACACCATCTACGCCCTGCAGGACATCGAGGACGACGCCATGGTGGGGGTCAAGTCGTCCGCCCGGCGGCTGGGGTCGAAGGCGTCCGCCGGGGTGCTGGCCTTCTATCTCGCGGCCTGCTTCCTCGCGGCCATGGTCTGGCTGGCCGGCGGCGGGCCGCAGGGGTCGCTCGGCCCGCTGTTCTTCCCGCCGTTCGCCCTTTTCGCGGCGCATTTGGCGTCTCAGGTCCGGCGGCTCAAGCTGGATGACCCGGCCCTCGCCCTTCGCCTGTTCAAATCGAATCGCGAGGCGGGGCTATTGTTGTTCGTCGCCCTCGTCGCCGCTTCCTGGAGCTGACCATGCGCGTTGCCGCCGTCTCGACCGCCCTGATCCTCGCCCTCGCCGTCGGCGCGTCCGGCTGCAAGCCGAAGCAGGAAGCGACGGCGCCGATCGGCCCCGCCCCGGTCGACGCCGCGCCCTCCACCCCGGCCGACGCCGCCGCGCCGCTGACCTTCAGCAACAAGACGGCCGACGCCGAGATCACCCTGAAGCTCCCCGCCGCCGTCGCCCGCCAGCCCGACCTGCACGCGCGCCTCTACGCCGACGGGGTCAAGGAGCTGAAGGCCTTCTCCGAAGGCGCCACGGGCGAGCGCGCCGAAGCCGGCGGCGAGGGCATCCCGCCCTACTCCAAGGAGATCGCCTGGGACCTGGGCGCCGACACCGGCAAGCTGATGAGCCTGGCGCGCACCGACTACGAGTACGCCGGCGGGGCCCACCCGAACCACTCGTCCCAGGCCGTGCTGTGGGACAAGTCGCTGAAGCGCCAGGTGCAGCCCGGACAGCTGATCCGCGGCGACGGCGCGGCGCTCGACGCCGCCCTGTGCGACGCCATCGTGGTCGCCAAGAAGGAACGCCTCGGCGCCGACGCCACGCCGCCGGGCGGCGACTGGAAGTGCCCGTCCTGGCGCTCCACGCCGTTCGTGCTGGTCCCCTCGACCACGGGCGGCAAGGCCGGCGGGCTGAAGTTCATGATCGCGCCCTACGCCGTCGGGCCCTACGCCGAGGGCGGCTACGAGGTGGTCGTGCCCCTGTCGGCGTTCCAGACCAGCCTTGCGGCCGCCTACGCCGACGACTTCGCCGGCCAGCCGCAGGTCCAGCAGGCGGCGGTCGCCCCCGCCGCCCAATAGCCCGGCGGACGTTGCGAATGGCCACGCACGGCGGGATACTCCCGCCATGCCCGCCGCCGCCCGCATCAAGGTCTCCGACTTCTTCACGCCCGAGGAATGGGCGCCGCTGGTGGCCCGCTCGTCCTGGAAGGGCGTGGCGCTGGTGGCGCACTGCTGGAGCGTGATCCTGCTGGCGGGCGCCGTGGGCGTGGTCTGGCCGATCACCATGCCGCTGATGGTCATGATCATCGGCGCGCGGCAGCTGGGGCTGGCCATCCTGATGCACGAGGCGGCCCACGGCGGGCTGCACCCGAACCAGAAGGTCAACGACGTCCTCGGCCACTGGCTGTGCGCCGTGCCGGTGGGGGCCAGCCTGCCCGGCTACCGCCCGTATCACCTGAACCACCACAAGTTCGCCCAGCAGCCGGAGGATCCGGACCTGCCGCTGTCTGCGCCCTTCCCGGTCACACGCGACTCGCTGCGACGGAAGATGGTGCGCGACCTGACCGGCCAGACCTTCTTCAAGCAGCGGGTCGTCCCGCTGCTCCAGTTGCTGGGGGTCCGGCGCGGCCACAAGGACGAGGTTCTGACCCTGACCGCGGCCTCGGTCGCGCCGTTCCTGCTGGTGAACCTGGGGATGCTGGCGGTGCTCGCCGCCGTCGGCCTGTGGTGGGCGTGGCTCGCCCTGTGGCTGCTGCCGATGGCGACCTGGTTCCCGCTGGTCACCCGCCTGCGCAACATCGCGGAGCACGCGGTGACGCCCGACCCCGCCGACCCGCTGCGCCATGCCCGCACGACCCGCGCCCGCTGGTGGGAGCGCCTGCTGATCGCGCCTTACTGGGTCAACTACCACTGCGAGCACCACATGTTCATGTACCTGCCCTGCTGGAGCCTGCCGAAGGCCCACCGGATGCTGGGCGAGAAGGGCGTATGGCCGCGCATGGAGGTGCGGGAAGGCTACGCCGCGGTGTTGAAGGAAGCGGCTTCGCGGCCTTGACAGGTCTGGTCGCGACAGCCGGAATTGCGGTCTCGAGGGGGAATATCGAAATGAAACCGACCACCCTGTCGCTCGTCGCCGCGGCCATTGTCGCGCTCGCCGGCTCCGTCGGAGCAGCCCTGTCGCAAGGCATGCCGCTGCAGTACCTGTTCCTGGACGCGGGCGTGATCGCCAAGCTGGTGATGATGCTCACCCTTGTCGCGTTGGCAGTGATCGTCGTCGCCGGCCTGTCATCGCGCGGCGCGGGCTCGACGCTCCGGATCATGGGCCTGCTGGCGCTGCTGCTCAGCGTCGCCGGCTTTGCGCTCAGCGTCATGAGCATCGTTGGCGGGATCCGGGCCGTGGGTTCGACGCCGTCCTTCGGCGTGCTGGCGCCCAGTATCGCCGAAGCCCTGCTCGTCCTCGGTCTGGGGCTGCTGACGGCGGCCGTGGCGGCTGTGCTGGGCGACCACAGCCGGACCGGCGGGCAGGCGGCGGCTTCAAGCCCCGCCGAGTAGTCGGACACGCAGATCCCAAACGAAAAAGGCGCGCGGGCAGGACCCGCGCGCCTCTCCGGTCGTCCGGCTTTCCGACGCGCTACTCGCCGCCCGCCGCGCCTCCGGCGACGGCCGAAGCCGAACCGGCCGCGGGGTCGAGCGTCACCCGCAGGGGGTTGGGCTGGAGGTCCTGCGCCGCGCCGGTGCTGTAGTCGACCGCCACGCCAATCACGCCGCCGAGGACCCAGTTGCCGACCAGCGGCACCGTTCCGTCAGAGCTGATGCTCGAGCGGATTTGCGCCTCGTACGGCTGGTAGCCGTCCTTGGTGACCGTCACCCGGAAGGCGTCCTTGCGGGGCAGCTTCCAGGTGCACGGCGTCGCATCGCAGGCGAAACCGTGGCTGGTCCGCACCTTGGCCCCTGGGGGCGTCGACTCGACTGTGAACGACTCCGTCGTGCCGCGGGTGATCGTGGCGCAGGCCGACAGGCCAATCAGCCCGACGACCGCTAGCGCCAGCCGTACGGCGGTCCTGTTTGGGAGCGTCATGAGCAGCGGACTCAGTCTTCGCTGCCGGTCGCGCCCGCGACTTCGGCCGAAGCGGTCGTCGGCTCGAGGGTGATGTGCATCGGGTTGGGCTTCAACTCCAGGGCCGCGCCGGACACGGCGTCGACGCCGATGCCGATGATGCCGCCGACGATCACGTTGCCGGCGAGGCCAGCCGCGCCGGCGCCGGCGATTTGGTTGGTGACCTGGGCGGTGGCGGTCTTGTAGCCGGGCTTGCTCACCTCGACGCTGAACTCCGACTTGCGGGCCATCTTCCAGGTGCAGGGCGTGGCGTCGCAGGTGTAGCCGTTGCTGGTCTTGACCTTGGCGCCCGGAGGCGTGGACTCGACGGTGAAGGCTTCAGTGGTGCCGCGGGTGACCGTGGCGCAGGCCGACAGGCCGGCAAGCGCGCACGCGGCGACGCTCAGGCGCGCAAGCGCCTTGATGGACTTGGACATTTGTGTTCCCCCCTTGCCGCCATGAATTGGCGCGCAATGCCCCCGATTAGCCTACAGCCACGCTTCCCAGCAATGGTGGAGGCGGGTGGTGCGACATGGTGACCGACCCCGCCGCCTTCATCCGCGAGCACACCCGCCTCCAGCGGCCGCCGCACGTGCCCGAGATCGAGCTGTGGCTGGCCGACGAGATCACGCCCATCTGGCGGCTGACCGAGGAGGAGCTGGGCGCCATGGGCGTGCCGCCGCCGTTCTGGGCCTTCGCCTGGGCGGGCGGCCAGGGTGTGGCGCGCTGGCTGCTGGACAACCCGGCGGAGGCGCAGGGCAAGCACGTGCTGGACTTCGCGACCGGATCGGGACTCGTCGCCATCGCCGCCATGAAGGCCGGAGCGGCCTGGGCGCAAGGCTCCGACATCGACCCCTTCTGCGCCGCCGCGGTTCAGCTGAACGCCGAGACCAACGGCGTGCAGGTGGCGTTCACTGCGGAGGATCTGCTGCAGGGCGAGGCGCCCGACGTGGACCTGATCTGCGCCGGGGACGTCTCCTATGAGAAGCCGATGGCCGGGCGTGTCCGCGCCTGGCTCGAGCGGGCGCACAACCGCGGCGCCCGCGTGCTGATCGGCGACCCGAACCGGAGCTACTTCGACCGGCGGGGTCTGAAACAGCTGGCCGAGTACCGGGTGCCCACCACGCGCGAGCTGGAGGACATGGAGGTGAAGAAGACGGGGGTCTGGACCTTCGCCTAGCGCGTTTGGCCAATCCCGACCCGGCAGGGGAAAGACGTCGGACGGGGGAAAGGAGCGAACCCGCTTGCCTCCGATCTCGCATCCCTACTAGAACATAACGCGAACACAAGTGGAGGCCATCATGCGCCAGGACGGCAAGATCGACTACGTGGAACTGCCCGGCGGGGATCTGCCGGCGGTGAAGGACTTCTACGGCCGCGCATTCGGCTGGACCTTCACCGACTACGGCCCCGACTACGCCGCGTTCGACGAGGGCGTCGACGGCGGCTTCGACGGCAGCGCCGATGGGGTCGCCAAGCCGCTGGTGGTGCTGTTCGCCCGCGACCTCGAGGCCATGCTGGCCACCGTCGAGGAGACCGGCGGCGAGATCGTGAAGCCCATCTTCAGCTTCCCCGGCGGGCGGCGCTTCCACTTCCGCGACCCTGCCGGCAACGAACTGGCGGTGTGGTCCGAGACCTGACGAACGGCCTTGCGGAGGCGGCGCTCAGGGCTTCCTATTCGCCTCGCGTTTCAGGGGAGTGTTTCATGCGCCGCCGTTCCTTTCTCGCCGCCCTGCCCGTCACCGCGCTGGCCGCCCAGGCCCAGGCGGCGGCCACCGCCTATCCCGGCGTGCGCCAGGGCGACCGGATCACCGGAGCCGACTTCGCCACGCGCTCGACCGTGTGGGGCGCCAACGGGGCGGCGGCGACAGCCCATCCCTTCGCCACCATGATCGCCATCGACACCCTGCGCCGGGGCGGCAGCGCGGTGGACGCGGCCATCGCCGCCAATGCGGCGCTGGGCTTCCTGGAACCCACGGCCAACGGCATCGGCGGCGACTGCTTCGTCATGCTGTGGGACCCGAAGCTGAAGACCGTCGTCGGGCTGAACGGCTCGGGACGGAGTCCTCGCGGCCTGTCCCTGGCGGAGGTGCGCCGGCGCGCTAAGAACGACCACATTCCCGCCTACGGCGCCGTGGCCGTCAGCGTGCCCGGCACGGTCGACGCCTGGTGGTCGATGCACCAGCGCTATGGCAAGCTGAAGTGGGCCGAGGTGCTGGAGCCGGTGGCGGTGCTGTGCGAGCGCGGCGCGCCCGTGCCGCAGACCATCGCCTGGTACCTCGAGCGCAACATGAGCCGCTTCACGGCGCCCAAGTCGGGCGTCGAGGAACACGCCAACGCCCTGAAGGTCTTTGCCCCGAACGGCCGCACGGCGCGCGAAGGCGAAATCTTCCGCAACCCGGATCTCGGCCGCACTCTGCGCACGATCGCGCATGGCGGCCGCGACGCTTTCTACGACGGGCCGATCGCCGAGCAGATCGAACGCTACTTCAGGCGTATCGGCGGCTGGATGACCCGCGCCGACCTGGCCGCCCACCGCACCGAGTGGGTCGATCCGATCCGGACCGACTACCGCGGCGTCGGCGTCTGGGGTCTGCCGCCCAACAGCCAGGGCCTGTCGACGCTGCAACTGCTCAACATCATGGAGCAGTTCGACATGAAGGCGCTGGGCTTCCAGACCGCCGCCTCCATCCACCACCAGGCCGAGGCCAAGCGACTCGCCTTCGAGGACCGCGCCCGCTGGTTCGCCGATCCGGCCTTCTCGAAGACGCCGATCCAACACCTCAATTCCAAGGCCTATGCGAAGGAACGGGCGAAGCTGATCCGCCCGGACCGGGTGATGGATCGGGTGATGCCGGGGGACGCCCCGTTCCAGGGCGACACCACCTACTTCTGCACCGCGGACAGCGACGGGATGATGGTCTCGATCATCCAGTCCAACTACCGCGGCATGGGCTCGGGCCTGGTGCCGAACGGCGCCGACGGCCGCACGCTGGGGTTCATGTTCCAGGACCGCGGCGAGCTGTTCGCCCTGCGCGACGGGCACCCGAACCTCTATGCGCCGGGCAAGCGGCCGTTCCAGACCATCATCCCCGGCTTCGCCACCAAGGGCGACAAGCCCTGGCTGGCGTTCGGGGTGATGGGCGGGGACATGCAGCCGCAGGGACAAGCCCAGATCATCATGAACATGGTCGACCACGGCCTGGGCCTGCAGGAAGCCGGCGATGCGCCCCGCTGGCATCACGAGGGTTCGAGCGAACCGACCGGCGAGCCGCAGCAGGGCACGGGCATCCTGCGGCTGGAGACCGGCGTGCCGGACGCCACGAAGAAGGCGCTGGCCGCCATGGGCTGGAAACTGGGCGACAGTGACGGCGGCTTCGGCGGCTACCAGGCCGTCGAACTCGGCGAGCAGGCCTACGGCGCGGCGTCCGAGATGCGCAAGGACGGGCTGGCGCTAGCCTATTGACCCATGCCTGACCCCATCTTCTTCGACAGCCCCGACGCCTTTCGCCGCTGGCTGGAGGAGAACCACGGGACGGCGACCGAGGTGGTCGCCGGTCTGTGGCGGACCCATACCGGCAAGCCGACCATGACCTGGCCCCAGAGCATCGACCAGGCGCTGTGCTTTGGCTGGATCGACGGGGTGCGCCATCCGC
>Ga0196970_1001926_pt1 | contig 11931 bp, 2 predicted proteins | sample S1v_513CmetaG_FD_148672 | JGI IMG/M metagenome (GOLD analysis project Ga0196970, IMG submission 148672) | Soil microbial communities from Anza Borrego desert, Southern California, United States - S1+v_5-13C | ecosystem: Environmental > Terrestrial > Soil > Desert | place: USA: California... | reverse complement strand
CGCGGGGTCAGGACTGCCATGCCCCAGCCGCCAACCGCCCAACCCACCGTGGCCAGGGCTGCGGCGGGCAGAACCGCCGCCAGCGTGGAGTACAAAGCAATGACGATCGAGACCTTTGCCCCGTAGCTGGCACGATTCAGCAGGTCTCTGCCAAGGTGGTCGGTCCCGAACAGGTGCCCCGGGCCGGGGGCCTTCAGCCGGTTCATCACGTCCAGTGCGTCGGGCTTGGCGTCGCCGCCGAGCATCGGGAGGACCAGGAGCGCTGCGACCAGCAACCCGCCGACCACCAACCAGGTGTAGGAGATGCGTCCGGCGGGACGTTCAGTCTCCCCCGCCACGGCTGTTACCAGCAAGTCACCGACGAGGTGCCCGACCAGCACGATCGGAATGACCGCCCAGAGGGCGCCGTAGACCACCGGGATGTCACGGGCCGTGACTCCCTGCACCACCAGCCCCCATATGCCGCGCCCGGTCCCCCCGCCGATCATATCCACCAGCATGGCGATGACCAGGAGGTTCCCCGTCTGCTGCAGCACCCGGCCCAGGACCAACAGCACTGCCTTGCTCCACGGCATCGCAGCGCCGTCGGTCCGGCGGTCGGCCAGCCCATTACGCACGGCCCGGGCCAGCCATGCCGCCAGCAGAATCACGAGGGCTGTCTGCGCCGCTCCTGGTATCGAGAGCATCTGACCCTTTAGAGCCAGACTGCGAATGGCCAGCAGGGCGCCAAAGGTAGCCGGTGCGCCCATCAGTGCCACGGCGGGAGCCTGCAGCAACCGGTCCAGGATGGAGTGGGGCCTGAGCCCTGCGGCAACGCCAAGCAACAGGGCCAGGGGCAAGGCGTAGGCCAGGCCAAGGGCCATGCTCTTCAGGGTGAGCGGCAGCGCCTGGCCCACCAGGTCGGCGACCGGGCGGGCGGTCCGCAGCGAGAGACTTGGATCGATCGCCGCCCCGGGCTGCTGGTTCAAGAGGAGTGTCAGCAAAAGTGCGGCAGCGAGAAAGCCAAACAGCGTGCGAAGGATACGTTCGATGTAGGTGGCGAGCAACGTCAGACCTCCCTGGTTTTTCGCTGTCAACCGCTTCGCTCTTTCACCGCCCTATGCCTTCCGCAGATGGTAAACTTCGGTGACAAATCAATCGGATTCGCCGCCTCTGAGGCAGACTAGTGGCATCGGGGGGGATCTCCTTTGACCACCAGCCTGCTGACCGATGTCTATCAGCTCAAAATGATCTACGCCCATTGGAAAACCGGCACCCACGGGGCGCCGGTCACGTTCGATCTCTTTTTCCGCACAGCGCCCCACGGGGGCAGCCTCGCCATCACGGGCGGCGTCTATGAAGCGCTGCACTGGCTCTCGCACCTGTACTTCACGGCCGATGACATCGACTACCTGCGCACAGCCGATGCGGAACTGCGCACCTTCGAGCCGGCCTTCTGGGATGAGGTCATCCACCCATTCGGCTTCACCGGCGATGTGGACGCCATCCTGGACGGCACGCCGGTATTCCCCAAGGAGCCGATTCTGCGCATCACAGCACCCATCTATCAGGCGCAGTACGTCGAATCCGCCCTCCTGGCGATGATCAACCACATGACGTTGATCAGTTCCAAGGCCGCCCGCATCGTCCAGGCGGCGGCGGGCGCCCCGGTCATCGAAATGGGGCTGCGCCGAGCCCAGGGGCCGGAAGCGGCCATTCTGGGCGCCAAGGCGGCCTACCAGGCCGGGGTCGGCTCCACCTCCAACTTCGAGGCGGGCAGGCGTTACGGCATTCCCGTGGTGGGCACCAACGCCCACGCCTGGTTCCAGTTTCCCGACTCCGACTACGAAGCCATGCTGGCCTGGGCCCGGGCCTACAATGACCTGGTCCTGCTGCTTGACACCTTCGACACGCTCCGGTCGGGGCTGCCCAACGCCATCCGGGTGGCACGGGAGACCGGCAAGTCCATCCGGGCGATTCGCCTGGACAGCGGCGACCTGGCCTATCTGGCAAAGCAGGTGCGGGCCACGCTGGACGCTGAGGGGTTCTCCGCCACGAAGATCATCGCCAGTTCGGACCTGGATGAGTTCGTCATCCATGACTTGCGGCAGCAGGGGGCACCCATCGACATCTGGGGCGTCGGGACGCAGTTGATCACCGGGGGCAAGCAGGCCGCCTTGAACGGGGTCTACAAGCTCTGTGCCGTAGGCGACGAGCCCCGCATCAAGCTGTCCAACAACCCCGCCAAGGTGACCATCCCCGGTCGTAAGCAGGTAGTGCGGTTCTATGTCGATGGCATGATGGCCGGCGACGTGCTGATGCTCGATGATGAACCGGTGCCCGACGGCAGCGAGCCGTATGAGCTGATTGACCCGGTCTATCAGTGGAAGCGCAAGGTGCTGCGGGCGTATCAGGCAGTTCCGCTGCTGACGCCCGTGGTGCGGGGCGGGAAGATCGTTCACCCCGAGCTGAGCGACGCTCGGGGCGCCATGGGCGCAGCCCGGGAACGGTGCCAGGAGCAGAGCCAGCGCCTGTGGGCAGAGTACCGCCGGCTGCTCAACCCCGAGCATTACCCCGTTGACCTGAGCCCTAAACTGTTGGCACTGCAGGAGCATGAGGTAGCGGCGCACAGGCGGCATACACAATGAAGTTGCCTGCCGGATCGCAGGCAACGGGGAACACCCAGTGTCAAGCATTTCCTCGTAACTCTTCAGGACGTAGAGCCTTGCTGGTGGCGTCTGGACGGAGAGGTGGTGCTGGTCGCTATGCGTCGTCCCGACTTCATCACCGACTAGCAAGCAACGTGCGTTCAATGCCGTTGGCTTCATCTGCGGCTCATACGCCTCCACGCCTGCCGCCCGCGCCCCAGATCGTGCCGCCACCCGTGTGCCCGGTGGCCTTGTGGGCTCTTCTCTTGACCAACTGGATGCGTCCCGGGACCTGATGATGATGCCATGTAAAGCCATCGGGCGTCTTTCCCTGAAAGAGCTGCGCCAGTTGGCTGTTCGAGAACTGCTTCCCAAGAGGGGGGGTGCCCGAATAGCCTCAGCAAACTGCCGGATGCAGTGGCGAAACTGGGCCAGATCTGTGACGGCAACTTTTAGGTTGAGGGGCCGGGAAGGATCAAGGTCACTGACGTACAACAAACCAAGGAACTCCGTGAACGATCCGGCAACATGCGTAAGGGCTGTCTCCGGATTGGCGTATGCTGCTTCGTGGTCCCAAAACACGATGCTCGGATTCTCTCTGTCCTTTCGGTAATCCAGGCATAGGGAGTTGCCGAACACGTCGTCCGCAATCGGATGGACCCAGTCCACAAGCCTGTCCAGCACTGCCTCATAGTCACTCAGCACATAAGCGTCGCTTCCTTCGTCAAAGCGAAGCAAACGGTCAAGTACACAGGCATTCACATGGAGGTCAAATACGTCCTTTGAGGGGCGACCCCGTTATTGACAAAGATGCAGGCAACAAAATCCTGCCTCCTATCCAGTTCTGTCGCTCCGACTCAGTTGTGCCACTACGGCCATGGCCACGCCCGGGAAGGCACCCAACAGGTCGCCGCCGACTGTCGCCCAAACAGTCCCACCCGGTGCCTGTTAGGCCATGTGACCACGCAGGGCACGAACCAGCGGTCCCAAACAGGTCGACCACCCGAATCGCTCTGATGCGATTCGGGTGGTTGTTCTTCACTTGGCTGCCGCAGGACGCTCAGCCTCCGGTCTGCTCAAACACTTTCAGCCGTTCGATACGCACCTGCCCGAGTTCTGCGTACCCTGTCCTAAGTCAAAGTACCCTCGTTCGATCCAGCCGTTGCCCATGTCACACGCCATGCAACTACCTCAATGAAGCAGTCTTGAGCAGGAATTACGAAATGACGTGCCTTGTCCAGAAACGTGGCATACCGGTCGGTTTGAGATAGAGTACTCTGCAGTTCCCGAATCCAATCGGAGTCGAAGACCTCCAGCAACGTATGAGGGACCTGGCTGAGGTTTCCAGGCGGAGCATAACAGTCGCATGTGATAACCCGGAGTGCTTGGTATACATCGAACTCGATCCGAATAGGACGTTCATCAGCGTCAGCGACTTCAACTGTGATCTGAGGCGTGCCGTCCTCTTCGAACCGAAGCGCTGGCAGAGGGGTAGTATGTAAGGTCGGAAATCCCTTCACTGGCGCCAGTTGCATTGTCATCTCCGATTCCTCGCTTTCCGGATACGGATCGTGTCACTTCCCAGAGGCCCTGCACTGAACCTGTCTCGTGCTTCCATCTCGGCAACTTCAGCGTCGGACAACATCCTTGTCGGGACGCGGACCCCCGCTTTCCGGAAGGCCCACAGACGCCGATTATCTACAGATATCAGGTGCCCGTTCCGATTGGTCAGACCGATTGGCTCGACCTGCCACGGCATAACTGAACCGCTTGAAAGACCATCAGCCAGATCATAAATGGTACCTCTTGACGGGTCCTTGAACCGTTCCCTGATGGAGTCCTGCGAATACCTTATCGTCGTTGGATCTCGGTAGACGATCTCTGTGCCAGGTACTGAAATGCCGCCTGGGCCCTTCCCCGGCCCTCCGCCCATGACCAACGTGGCAGGCATCATCAACGCACGCTTGGCCATCTGCCCGAGCCGGCTGGACTGCGCCTGCTGGACCGCCGAGGCAACGCCCTGCTTCACCCAACGGTGCAATGCGGACTCGGCGTAGCTGCTAACCGCCTTGCCCAGGACGAAGGAGACGCCTTCCATCGCTCCGAAGATGAGCGCCCCGAAGACGAAGGCCGTGATCATGCCCCCGACGGACGGGCTGTCGGTATCGAAAAGGTACTGCAGGACGTTCTCCGTGCCTTCGTAGACAGCCTGGCTGGCGGTTGGATACTGCGTCTGGAAGCGGAACGCCCAATCGACGATTCGGTACCCAACCGTGGTCATCAGGGAGGTGAACTCGAAGAGCGCCGTGCCGATGGCGGTAATGGCAGTTGACCCGGTGTAGATCGCCCAGCCGCCCACGGCCAGGGCCACGCCCAGGAGGGCGCCCAACAGGCCGCCGCCGACCGTCGCCCACAGGTTGCCATCGGACGCCTGGTAAGCCAGGTAGGCGCCCAGGCCCATGCCCAGCAGCCCCAGCACGATCATGCCGACGAGGAGCACCGACCGGCCGTCAGGATCGATGTAGTTGACCGGGTTGTTCAGGCCGTAGATGTACCGGTTGAGCGAGAGCGGCGTGCGCACGTCGCCCGCCAGCGTGTCCTGCGACAGGAACCTGCCCAGCCGGGCGTCGAGGTAGCGCTGCTGGAGGTACATGTACTGGGTTTCCCGGTCGTAGCGATATCCCGCGTAGCGGTACGGGTTCATTTTGACCAGGTCGGTCGGCTCGCCGATGACGCCCTGGATCTGGATCTCGCCCAAGTCTTCGCTGGACTCGTCCAGCTCCCCTGCAGGCGCCTCCTCCGTCATGGCGGTCAGGGTACCTGCTTCCGTCTTCCCCTTGCCGGACTTATCGGTGTTGCCGGGGGTGGGCATGCCAGTGGGCGGCCTGACCGACCCGGTGCCGATGTCGCCGATGGTGCCGTAGCCCTCGCGGACCCGGCCGGTCTCATCGTACATGGCCTGGAGACGGCCCCACTCGTCGTATTCGTACCGGGCCTTGACGGCGCCGGTGCTGTCGGTCAGGGCGACCACATCGCCATGGGCGTTGAAAATGTACCAGTAGGTGACGCCTTCATAGGTGATGGTCAGCGGGCGCCCCTTCAGGTCGTAGCTGTAAGAGGCGGTCACTTCGCCGTCCTTGTTCCGCTCGCGCACCACGTTCCAGGAGTTGCCTTCGTACTCGTAGGTGGTGGTGTGCTGCCCCTGGCCCTGTGCGTTGAAGGTGGTGCGGCTGGTGCGCCGGCCGGCCGCATCGTAGGTGTAGCGAACGCCCTCGCCGTCGGGGAAGATCGCCTGGAGCAGCTCGTTCTCGGCGTTCCAGGTGTACTCGACCCGCCCGTTGGTCGTCATGTTGCCGCGCTCGTCGTACTCGTAGGTGTGAACCTCGTCGCGCACCAGGTTGTGCCGGGTGAGCAGCTGGTTCTTCTGGTTGTACGTGTAGGTGCTGCCAAGAATGGTGTAGCCGGCAGCCACTTCACGGACGAGGGCGAAGAGGTCTTCCTTGTCGCCCGGCGGCAGGTAGTACTCGCCGTTGACGAGGTTGTCGATGATCGAGAGCAGCATGAATTCGCGGCCGTTTAGCTTAACGCCAAGCTCGTCGGCACAGCGCCGGTAGAGGCCGACTTTCTGCCCCTTGCCCTTGGCCAGGGCCTGGCAGCCGCGGGAAGCGTCGGGCTTGACCCGCTCCTTCGGCTCGCCCTTGTTGCCGTTGCCGTTGCCGTTGCCGTTGCCGTTGCCGTTGCTGTTGCCGTTGCTGTTACCATTTCCGTTACCGTTACCGTTGCCGTTGCCGTTGCCGTTTCCGTTACCGTTACCGTTACCGTTTCCGTTACCGTTACCGTTTCCGTTACCGTTACCGTTGTCGGTTCCCTTACCGTTTCCAGGTCCCGCCCCGGGATCCGGCTGCGCCGGCTCGGACTGCTTGGGCTCTGGCTGCTTGGGCTCAGGTTGCTTGGGCTCCGGTTGCTTGGGCTCCGGTTGCTTGGGCTCCGGTTCCTTGGGCTCCGGCTGCTGGGGCTCAGGTTGCTTGGGTTCAGGCTGCTTGGGCTCAGGCTGCTTGGGCTCAGGCTGGCTCGGCTCTGTGCCCTCCGGCTTGCCGCCTCCCTGCCCGGGGTTCTCCTTATCCTTGCCCCCCGCGGCCGCCACCGGACCCATCCCGAACCCCGCGTCCGATACGCCGGGATGGAAGGCGACGGCCTCCCCGACCGGCACAGCGCCGGTTGCTTCAGGATCTGGCTGCTCCCCTTCCCCTCCCTCAAGCTCCTTGATTTTCGCGAGGAGCGCAGCCATCAGATCATCAACCGTAATCGTCTCATGATAATCCATGGTGCTGCCGCTGATGGTGGCCGCGCGGCTCAGCAGGTTACCAGCCCCGTCATAGGCATACCGAATCACGTCGCCCAGCGGGTTGGTCACCTGATCCATCTGGCCGCGGCCCTCAAAATGGAAGCTGAACTGACGCCCATCTTCGGTGGTCAGGTTTCGATAGTTGCGCGGGTCGTAGCCGTAGCTGGCATCTGCGACCCGTACGCCGCCGCTGCCCTCGGTCCACTGGAACTTGGTGTTGTGCTGGTCATCATACTCGATATGGGTCGTCAGGCCGTTGGGCAGCCGAATCTGCTTAACGTACCCATCTTTGTCGTAATCGTAGCCGTACTTGTACCCCAGCGAGTCGGTGATCTCCTCGACCAGGTTGACATCATCGTACTTGTAATCCTGCTCCCGACCGTTGACCAGCACCTTGTCCACGTTGCCGTTCGGGTCATAGATGTACTCGGTGTTGGTGCCGTCCGGGAAGCTGACCGTGTGCACCAGGTTGTCCGGATAGTAGGTGTAGACGGTCTCCCCGGCCCGGGTCGTCTCGGTCTCCTTGTTGCCGGCCCGGTCGTAGGTGTAGTGGACGAAATCTCCGTTGGGGTAGACGATGTCGGTGACCCGGTTCATCGCATCGTACTCGTAGGTCGTTGTGGCGCCCAGGGAGTCGCTCTTGGTCTTGAGGTTGCCGTGGGCGTCGTAGGTGTAGTCGATGAACAGGTTCGGGCCGAACTCCTCGCGAGACAGCTGCCCCACGTCGTTGTACACGTAGTGGATCACGTTGACCTGCCCGTCCGCCTGCTGCACCCGCTGGTACGTCCGCCGGCCCATCGCATCGTATTCGTACTCCGTCACCTTCGAGCCCGGCTCATCGACTCGCTTGAGCCAGCCCCGCTCGTTGTAGGTGTACTCCTTGATGTGATGGTCCGCATCCTCCACCCGGGTCTGCTGACCCTCCTGGTTCCAGGTGTAGGTGGTGATGTTCTCTTCGGCGTCCTTCATATAGGTGAGGCGCCCGGAGCTGTTGTAGTCGTAGGTGGTCGTGCCGCCTTCGCGGTTCGTGTGGGTCTTCACCTTGCCCCATTCGTTGTAGGTGAAGAACTCCGAATGCGTCTTGCCGTCCTTGATCTCCGTAACACGGCCCAGGGCGTCGCGCTTGATCTCGGTGATGATGCCGCGGGCATCCTTTACCTCGATCAGGTTGCCAGCGTGATCGTACTTGTAGCAGGTGGTGGCACCGGTCGGCAGTTTGACCGAGGTCAGGAGACCCCGCCCGTTATACTCGTACTCGGTGGTGTACCCGCGGCCGTTGGTGATGCTGACCGGCAGGCCCATGACCGACAGCCGGGTAATAGTAGTGACGCCGTACGGGTCGGTCTTGACGACCTTCCGGCCGTTCTCTTCGTAGCCGTAGCGGGTCTTGTTGCCCCGGGCGTCGGTCTCCGACAGGAGCCGGCCCAGGGAATCGTAGGTATAGGAGACCTTCTGACCCAGGTGGTTGGTGCGGGTGGCAATCCGGCCCTGGTCATCGTAGGTGTAACGGGTGACAGCGCCGGTGTTATCCACTTCGGCGACGATGTTGCCCTCGCCGTCGACCACCTTCTGCGTGAAAGTGCCGTCGGCGTGCTCCTGCGTGATCAGATAACCACCGTAGACCTCGCTGAAGCGCGGGGTGCCCTGCGGCGGCTCGCTGGTAAGACTGGCAGACGCCATCAGTTCCATGGGCGCTTCATCCGGGTAGCGGGTCCAGACTTCGCCGGCGGTCTGCCATGACCAGGGCTTCGACTGGGTTCCCGGCGCGTAGGCAGAGGTATGGCGGCCCAGCTTGTCGTAGCCGACCGTGCCGTGCTTCTCCAGGCTGCCCGCCTGGAACCCCGTCAGGTTCCGCATCTTGTCGTAGGTGAAGGCGTACAGGTCGGTGCCGGCCGTCGCTGTGGCCTTTGACCAGCCGTAGATGCGGGCCAGGTTGCCCTGGGCGTCCTGATAGAAGGTATAGCGGGTCTCGGGATCGCCCACCGGGGCCGGGTTGGACCCGGCGGAGTCGTAGCTGACCGTCCGCAGATGGACGGACGAGAGCGCTTCATCGTAGTCGTACCGATAGTAGGTATTGCCCCACTGGGGTTTGCCGCTGGCGTAGTGCCCCTCCCACAGCGGCATGCCGACCAGATTGTAGCGGAACTGACGGCTCAGGCCGTCGACCATCTCCACGTACACATCGCCGTGCGTATCATAGTAGGAGTAATACTTGATCTCCTGGTCGCCGCGCTCGTTGGCCTCCATCATGCCGACGGCCCGGTCGAGCCCGTCGTAGTACATGATGGAGGTGTTCTTATCCGCCAGGGCTTCGGGAAATCCGTCGGTCTCCGCCACCACCCGGCCGCGGCCGTCAACGCGGTAGGAGACCACCTTGTCGAGGCGCTCCGACCCATCGTCGAGATCCCGATGGGTATACGTGAGCACCGTGGCCGGCAGGGAAGCGGCAGCGACCAGGTCCCGGGCCCTTGGCGTGGCCGTCACGGTCGGACTGGGCTCGACCTTGAAGGTAACGGTGTTGTCGCCAATCCGCCGCTCCGTCAGGTTACCCAGCCGGTCATACCACTCGGCGGAGGTAGCGTAGCGCACGTCATTCTTATCCAGCGGGTTGATGATCTTGCGGAATAAGGAGATGCCCAGGGTGCCGTCTGGCTTTACCAGGTACTTGATGCTCGTCTCACCCGTCACCTTTGACGAGGTCAGGATTGGGCGCCCCAGCGAGTCATAGTCGTAGGAGACTTCGTCCGCCGTCACCGTTCCGAACCCGGTCCGGTCCGACACTTCATACCTGGCAACTTCGACCTGGAGCTGGCCTGCGGCATCGTATTGATACTCGTACCAGCCGCCCAACTCGTTGGTCGCCTTGATGAGGCGCCCGCCCAGGTCGTACTCGTAGAGGGTAAACCCCTCCGCCTCGGTATCGTAGGTGTCCGACCCTTTCGGCGCCAGGCGCGTAATCTGCAGCCGCAGGTTGCCATGGGCATCGTAGCGGTTGATCGTTTCGCCTTCCGGCGTGTTGGACCGCATCACCATACCGGACTTGTTGTACCGGTAGCTGGCGGCCAGGAAGTTCTCGTTGGGATCATTCGTATACCAGCGCTTGACGCGCAGGGGCCGGTCACCGGTGTAGCTCGACTGGTACTCCACCAGCGTCTCGGTGTTGCGGGAGAAGGGCTCATCGCTGTCGGGCAGCGCGCCCTTGGGCTGCACGTAGCTGATGCGCAGATTCCCCGTGCCGTAGTTGGTCTGGTACCTGGTGGTGGCGATGTCCTCGCCAATCAGCCTGGTAATCACGGCGCCGACGGCGCCCAGCGAGTCATACTCGTACTTGGTCCACTCGGCATCAGCGGACTCGACTGTCCCGAGGCCGCGGCGCATGGGCCAGTCAGTGACCCGGAAGAGCTGGCCCCGCTGGTACTCGTAGGTGGTGTAAAAGTCGTCCGGCGTAATGGCCGTCTCCAGCAGGTTCTGGGCGTTGTACGTGAAGCGGCTGGCGGGCCTGTCAGTGGCGCCGGGCGCGTAGGGTCCTTCGGACCGGACCAGCAGGCCATGCTCAAAGCGGTCGGTCTGCTCGGAGAGCTGCACCTCGACAGATGTCGCGGTGTCGTTGGTCTTGGCATAGCTCCGTGTGACAACTTCGTGGATGCGGTCGTCGATGGGGAACGACGTGGAGACTTCCTGCTCGTAGGTGTACTGCCAGCTCGTCCGGCTGCCGTCGGGCAGAACCTCCTCGGTCATATTGTCGTTGGCGTCGTATTGATACGAGGTCTTCTGGCCCAGGGGGTCGATGTAGGTCTCCAGGTTGTGGCCGTCGTAGACGAACTGGTCGACGGCCCACTCGTCCTTGCCATTGAGCAGTTGTTCGACGCGGGTTGGCACGCCCAGTGTGTTCCAGTAAAGCAGCGTCTTGCTGCCGGCTGAGTCCTCCACCGTGGCCGTGCCGCCCTGGGCGCCTGCGGCATAGATCAGCGTCAGCGACTCCTGGACGGTGCCCGCGGCAACGGAGCCGTCCCGGTCGATGTTGGGGTCGCCCCGGTCGTGCTCGATTTTGGACAGGCGGTTGCCGACCAACGGATCGTAAATCCAGTGGATGTCGTTGGTGCCGGTCTCCGGCAAGAGATGGCGGATGTGGATGAGGCGGTGGTACGCATCGTACTCGAACCCTACGCTGCGACCGCCCAGGCCGGTGGCCCCCACCAGGTTCTCGTCATCATCGTAGCTGTAGTTGATGGTGTAATACGAGAAATCGGTGCCGCGTACGGCGATTTCGCAAAGGAGGGCGCGTGGATTCGCCTTCGGGCAGTCCTCGTCCCCTTCGTAGACCAGCGTCACTTTCCGGTCGGTGCCCGGCAGATCGATGTAATTGAGCCGGCCGGTATATGGACCGTATTCGTAAACGATCCGTGCAACGCTGCGTGCATCGAGGTAGGCGTCCACCCGTCCGTCACTATGGAAACGGATAGACTCGCCGGAGGGCCAGCGCAGGTGGTACTGGGTGCCGACCTGGGCCAGGCGCGGCCAGGCCCGCTGGGTGCCAGCAACCACGGCTCTGGCTTCGCCGCCGGGGGAAAGGTCAAAGAAATACTCGGTGCCGGTCTCATCGGACCAGGTGGCGCGCTGAGCGGGCCACAGGTGGAGCCCCGCTTCCAGGCTGAGCTGCCAGCCCCAGCCAATCAGACCCTTGGTCCGGTTCTGGTGGTTGTACACCCGGGAGACGTTCAGGGCTTGCGAAAAGGTCGGCAGCGAGAGCTCATCATGCAGGATCAGTCCGTTGCCCGTTACCGTGTTGATCCGATGCGGCTCCCCGCCGACGACCGCTTCAGCGGCAGGCCAGGGCCCTCCGGCGCCGAGCTGAGCCGTTTGCAGGAACGGGTGGAGCGGCAGGTTTGCGGTGGCGGTGTTGCCCGCCCGGTCGGTCACCGTTACGGCTGCAACGATATCTTCGTCGGCTACATCCCA
>Ga0196970_1001924_pt1 | contig 11941 bp, 7 predicted proteins | sample S1v_513CmetaG_FD_148672 | JGI IMG/M metagenome (GOLD analysis project Ga0196970, IMG submission 148672) | Soil microbial communities from Anza Borrego desert, Southern California, United States - S1+v_5-13C | ecosystem: Environmental > Terrestrial > Soil > Desert | place: USA: California... | reverse complement strand
GCCTGCCGGACCCTGTTCGCCGCCGATCGCGACGGGTTCGAAGAGCGGACGGCGGACTGGCCTCCCGATGTGCGCGAGCACGCGCGGCGGCTGGCGGCGCTGTAGGCGCGCGAAAACGGCGCCGCCCGCTGGCGACGCCGCTTCCAGTCCCTGGCGTGCGACCCTAGTCGCGACCGCCCCGGCGTTCCTCCCGCGCCTGCTGGCGGGCGGCCCGGCCCGCTTCGCGGTCCTCTCTTCGCGCCTGGACCCGAGCGGGCCGTTCGGCCCTCCGTTCGGGGCGCGCTTCGGCCCGGCGCTCGACAGCCTGGGGTCGAGCTTCACGGCGCTCCGCAATTCGCTCGACGCGCTGTGGCGCCGGGCGCTCAGCGCGACGTTCGGCGCGGCGCTCGACCGCCCCGTCCGCCCGCGGGGAAGGCCGCGCCGCGCGCTGCTCGGTCAGGCGGGCCGTCCGCGTCTCGGCGGCGCGTTCGCGACGTTCCGCCGTTGCAGCGCGGACCCTCGGGGCTTCGCGGGCGGCCGCGGCGCGGCCGGGCTGCACGTCGCGGTAGGCCTGCTTGCGCTCCGCTCGGGCCGCCGCGCGGGCCGCGAGAAGGTCGCGGCGCGCCTCGGCCCGGCCCTCGCGCGTCGGATTGGCGGCGACGGCGGCCCGCTGTTCGGCGCGGGCGTCGCGATAGGCCTGCTGCCGATCCGTCCGGGCGGCCTGCCTGGCGGCCAGCATCTCGCGGCGGGTTTCGGCGCGCGGGGTGTCGTCCCGCGCCAGGGCGCGGCGGGTGGTGCGGGCCTCCGCGCGCTCCGCCAGACGCCCGGCCCGGGCATCCCGCCTGGCCTGGACGTCCTGCAGACGCTGACGGTTCAGCACCAGTTCGTCGCCACGCGCCATCTGCCGGCGCTCGGCTACGGTTAGCGCCGGCGGGGCATCGGAACTGCGGCGGGCCTGGCGCAGGTCCTGGCGCCGGTCGGCGCGCGCCTCGCGGAGATCCTGCATGCGCTCGCGGCGTTCCTGCGCGAAGTAGCGGCGGTCGCGGTCGTCGACCCTCTGGCGGTAGGCTTGCCATTGCGGCTGCTGCAGCGCGGCGCGTTGCAGGCGGGCCTGGCTGTCGTACAGGCGATCCTGGCGGGCCAGCCAACGGTCGCGATCCACTCGCCACCGGCGTTCGGCGCGGGCGGCGTCCAGTCGCGCCTCGCGCAGGGCGGCCGCCCGGTAGAGGTAGCGGCCGGCCCAGTCTGCGCGTTCACGGACAAAATCCACCGGCATGACCCGCCCGTAGGGGTCGTAAATCACCACCAGCACCCCGTCGTCGAAGCCGTAGCCGTAGCCGGCGTCGCGGACGAAGAACGGATAGTCCCCGTGCGGACCATAGTAGTAGTAGCGGTCGCCGCCATAGACCGGCTCGACGTCGAGCACCCAGCCGTCGGCCTCCCAGGCCCAATACTCGGTGTCGTCATAGGCGTAGCCATAGTCCGGCGGCACGTCGGCGAAGGCGTAGCTCAGCGCTGCGGCGCGCTCGGCCCAAGCGTAGGAGTCCACGGGATCGTTGACGTAGCCGACCGGCGCGGGCCGGGCGATCGGGAGGGCGGCGACCGGGGGCGCGGGCTCGAACAGGCCCACCTGGGCGGCCGGCAGCAGCGGCAGGGTCTCATTGTAGGGGGCTGGGCCGTAGTAGCGGTCGTAGGCGGCATAGCCGCCGACGCCGACGAGCGTGGCCCCGACGAGAACGGCGCCGATCTTGGCCGGCCCCGCGAGAAGCAGTGTCGTGAGCGGCATCTGAATGTTCTCCCGGTTGTTCCTGGTCGGGGGCATTAGATATGCCTGCACATGAATGCGCACTGAACCGCCGCGTTCCACTTCCGTTACTCTGGTGAATTCTCCACAAAGCGAAGCGTGTCTGTAAGCACGCCAAGATGGTCTCAGTGCGCGTCCGTAGATGCCGGAGCGAGTGCTGAAGGTCGTAAGGCCGAATGGCAAGCGGGCGGCCCGTGAGGGCCGCCCGTCAGCATCGCTGGCGTTTGGATCAGCTTGCGCCGCCCGGCTGCTCGGGCGTGGCCGGCGGGGGCGTCGACGGGGACGGCTCGGCGGGCAGGGTGCGCGTCGGCACCACGACCAGGGGCGCGGAGCTCTCCGGCGTGGGCGCAGACGAGGAAGGTGCGGGCGTGATGTTCACTGGCTCATACGGGCGCGGCGTGATGGGCGCGGCCGCCGGCGTCGCCCCTTCGGTGCGGGTCGCCGACGCGGCGCGACGGGCCGGCGCGGGAGCGGCTCGGCGAGCCGGCGCCGGCGTGGCGCGCGGCGCCGGGGCGGCGGCGCGTGCCACCGGGGCGGGTGTGGAGGTTGCCTCGACCGGGGTCGGCGTCAGAGACTCACTGACCGCCAGCGGGGCCGCCGGGGCGGTGTCGGCGGCCATCAAGCGCGAGGTCGACTGGGCCTCTGCGGCGGCGACCTGGGTCTCGCCAGCGGTCCCTGCGCGCTCCCCGCTGCTCGTCAGCGCCCAGGCGCCCAGAGCGACGGCGACCACCGCCACGGGCGCGGCGGCCATCAGGATCATCTTGCTGCCATTCTTCTTCGGCGCCTTGCGGGCGTAGATCGGCACGATGGTCTCCTCCGAGACGGCTTCGTCACGGAAGGCGTTGTCCTGACTGAGGTTATTCGTCCGAACCTCGTCATGGGCGGTGGGCGTGAAACGCGTGTCCGCACTCGGGTCGGTGTAATTGATGGTCATTGGGTTCTCCGACTTAACAGCCAACTTCACAGTCGGAGCGGTAAACGAGACGGGACGGCGCAGGTTCCAAGAAAAGCTTCGCGAATTCTGTACGCTGGTCTGCATAGTTGCCCAAATCTGGTCTCAATAGGCCTGCCCACGTTCAAGATGTTCGGAAAGAATCGGGCGATATTGGGTCGGACGCCCGAAAGATTCTTAACGGCCGCGCCGGCCCATCTGTCGCATCCGTCCGCGCGGCCGCGGACTTGACCCGCCGCCGTCGCCTTGCGATCAGCATTTTCCCTTGTAGCGAGAGGCATGGCGGATGGGTCTGATTGCGCGGATCAAGCGCGAGGTGCGGTTCATCGGCTCGCTGCGGCGAGTGCTGAACGGCGTCAAGGGCATCGACCCCAACGGGCACGACTTGATCTGCGACGACTTCGAGAAGGCCGCCGACCGCTGGCCCGACAACATCGCCGTCATTTTCGAAGGCCGCCAGGTCACCTATCGCGAACTCGACGCCATGGCGAACCGCTACGCGCACTGGGCCAAGGGACGCAACATCCGGCGCGGCGAGACCGTGGCGCTGATGATGCCGAACAGGCTGGAGTACGTGGCGATCTGGCTGGGCCTGTCCAAGGTCGGCGTCGCCACGGCCCTGATCAACAACTACCTGACCGGCCGCGGCCTGGCCCACTGCCTGACGGTCAGCGGGGCGACTCACGTCATTGCCGACGCCGAAACGTGGCAGGCGTTCGAGGATGTGCGCGAGGCCGTCGGCCGCCCGGCCATGCTGTGGGTCCTGGGGCTGAAGGCGGACGAGGAGACCAGCGACCGGCGCGGCCTCGACACGGCCGTTAAGGGCGCCAGCGCCGTGCGGCCTGACCGACGGACGCGCGAGGACATCAAGGCCTCCGACGTGGCCCTGTACATCTATACCTCCGGGACCACCGGCCTGCCGAAGGCAGCCAAGATCACCCACGCGCGGGCCCAGCTGTACATGCGCGCCTTCGCCGCCAACACCCGGGCCAGGCCGGAGGACCGGCTCTACTGCGCCCTGCCGCTGTACCACTCGACGGGCGGCCTGTGCGGCGTGGGCGCGGCCCTGCTGACTGGCGCCGCCCTGGTGCTGCGCCGGCGCTTTTCGGCGGCCGCGTTCTGGCCGGACGTGGTGGACAACGGTTGCACCCTGTTCGTCTACATCGGCGAGCTGTGCCGCTACCTGGTGAACCAGCCGGAACATCCGCTGGAGCGGCAGCACAAGATCCGGCTCGCCTTCGGCAACGGCCTGCGTCCGGAGATCTGGTCGGAGTTCCAGAAGCGGTTCGCGATTCCGGAGATTCTCGAATTCTACGGCTCGACCGAGGGCAACGTCAGCCTGTTCAACTTCGACGGCAAGCCTGGCGCGATCGGTCGCGTGCCTCGCTACCTGCGCAACCGCCTCAACATTCGCCTGGTGAAGTTCGACCTGGAGAACGAGGAACCGGTGCGCGGCGCCGGCGGGCTGTGCGTGGAGGCTCGCCCGGGGGAGATCGGCGAGGCGCTGGGCGAGATCGGCCAGGATGCGCGTCACGCCTACACCGGCTACGCCGACAAGGCCGCGTCGGAGAAGAAGATCCTGCGCGACGTCTTCAAGCGCGGCGACGCCTTCTTTCGCACGGGCGACCTGATGCGCCAGGATGACGCCGGCTACCTCTATTTCGTCGATCGGATCGGCGACACCTTCCGCTGGAAAGGCGAGAACGTCTCCACCACCGAAGTGGCCGAGCGCCTGGCCGGCTTCCCCGGCGTGCGCGAGGTCACGGTCTACGGCGTTCCCGTGCCGGGCGCCGAGGGCAAGGCCGGCATGGCCGCCCTGGTCACGGACCCCGGATTCGAGATCGCCGCCCTGAAGCAGCACGTGGACCACGAGCTGCCCGCCTACGCCCAGCCCGTCTTCATTCGCCTGCAGCAGGACATGGAGACCACCGGCACCTTCAAGTACACCAAGACGGGATTGGTCGCGGACGGCTTCGCGCCGCCGGACTCCAAGGACAAGATCTTCTACCGGCACCCTGAGAAGGGCTATGTCCGGCTGGACAAGCGCGCGCTGGAGAAGCTGAAGGCGGGCGAACTGAAGCTTTGAGGCGCCGCACGCGCCGGGGATGCACATGCGCGACAGCCTGACGTTCTACATCGGCGGCCAATGGGTCGATCCCGTCGAGCCGCGCACGATTGACGTGGTCAACCCCGCGAACGAGGAAGTCTTCGGCCGTGTCGGCCTGGGCGGGCCCGAGGACGTGGATCGGGCTGTGCGTGCGGCGCGCAGGGCATTCGAGACCTTCTCCCAGACCTCGCGGGACGAGCGCATCGCCCTGCTCGAGCGCGTTATCGAAGCGTACCAGGCCAGGGCCGACGACCTCGCCGCCGCCATCACCCAGGAGATGGGCGCGCCCGCGACCCTGTCCCAGAGGGCCCAGGTCCCCACCGGGCTGATGCACCTGTCGACGGCGCTGCAGGTGCTCAAGGGCTACGATTTCGAGCACGCGCGAGGGTCCACACTGATCGTGCGCGAGCCGATCGGCGTCTGCGGCTTCATCACGCCGTGGAACTGGCCGCTGAACCAGATCGCGACCAAGGTCGCTCCGGCGCTGGCGACAGGGTGCACCATGGTGCTGAAGCCGTCGGAGGTGTCGCCGTTCTCGGCCATCGTCTTCGCCGAGATCCTCGATGCCGCCGGCGTGCCCGCGGGCGTGTTCAACCTGGTGAATGGCGACGGCCCGACGACCGGAGCGGCGATCTGCTCCCATCCGGACGTGGACATGGTCTCGTTCACGGGCTCGACCCGCGCCGGGATCGAGGTCGCCCGCGCCGCCGCGCCGACGGTCAAGCGGGTGCACCAGGAACTGGGCGGCAAGTCGCCCAACGTGGTGCTCGAGGGCGCCGACGTGGCCAGGGCCGCGACCGCCAACGTCCGCGCCCTGATGAGCAACTCGGGTCAATCCTGCAACGCGCCGACGCGCCTGCTGGTCCCCCGCGCGCATCTGGCCGAGGCGGAGGAAGCGGCGCGCGCCGCCGCGGAAGCCACCGTCGTCGGCGACCCCGCCGGCAAGGCGCACATGGGTCCGGTGGTCTCGGACGTGCAGTGGTCGAAGATCCAGGAGTTGATCCAGGCCGGGATCGCCGAGGGCGCCAGGCTGGTGACCGGCGGCCCGGGCAAGCCTGACGGCCTGGAGCGCGGCTACTATGTGCGCCCGACCGTTTTCTCGGGCGTGACCAACGACATGCGCATCGCCCGCGAGGAGATCTTCGGACCGGTGCTGGTGATCCTGCCCTACGATAGCGAGGAAGAGGCGATCCACATCGCCAATGACACGCCCTATGGCCTGGCCGCCTATGTGCAGGGCGAGCCGGCCCACGCGCGCCGGGTGGCCGCCCGCCTTCGGGCCGGCCAGGTGAACATCAACAACGCCCCTCTCGACGCCGGCGCGCCCTTCGGCGGGTACAAGCAGTCGGGCAATGGCCGCGAATGGGGCGAGCACGCCTTCGCCGAGTTCCTCGAAGTGAAGGCCGTGCTGGGCGGCGCCGACGTGCAGGCGGCCGAGTAGGCGGTCAGGCCAGCCGGCCCGCGGCTTCCTCGCCGACCGCCAGCGAGGCCGTAAGGCCGGGGCTCTCGATCCCGAACAGCGCCACCAGCCCCGGCAGGCCGTGGTCGTCGGCGTCGGCGATGACGAAGTCTGGCTGTGGCTCGCCCGGACCGTGCAGCTTCGGCCGGATTCCCGCGTAGTCGGGGCTGAGCGCCCCGTCGGGCAGGGCCGGCCAGAAACGGCGTATGTAGGCGTAGAAGCCTTGCGCCCGGTCGGCGTTCACATCGTACTCCTCGGCCTCGACGAACTCGAGATCGGGCCCGAAGTGGGCCTGGCCGCCCAGGTCGCGCTTGTAATGCACGCCCAGCGCGCCAGGGATGGGCGGCGGGTAGACCAGCCGCCGGAAGGGCGCCTTGCCGCGCAACAGGAAATAGCTGCCCTTGCCGTAGTGCAGTTCCGGGATGCGGTCGGCCGGGAATCCTTCCACCGCGGCCGCGCAGGACTGGGCGCCCAGGCCCGCGGCGATGACCAGGGAACGCGCGGTCAGGGTCGCCGGCGCTTCGCCGCCTGCACGCAGGCTGAAACCGCCCCCGTCCAGGGGTGTCGCCCGCTCGAAGGGCGTGCCCAGCACCACCACCCCGCCGGCGTTCTCGATTTCGCCCTGCAGGGCCAGCATGTAGGCGTGGCTGTCGAAGACGCCGCTTTCGGAGGAGAGCAGGGCCTCGACGGCGTTGACCTCCGGTTCGAGCGCCCGCGCCTGGGCGCCGGTCAACCGCTCGATTCCCTCCACCTGATTGATCGCCGCCTGCTCGGCGATGCGGTCGAGCAATGGCGTCTCGGCCGCTTCGGTAGCCACGACCAGTTTGCCGCAGCGGTCGTAGGCGACCCCATGGCTGTCGAGAAAGGCATAAAGTGCGCGCCGGCCCTCGACGCACAGCCGGGCCTTGAGCGAGCCGGTGGGGTAGTAGAGCCCGCCGTGGATGACCTCGGAATTGCGCGAGGATATGCCTGCGCCGATGTGGTGCTCGCGATCGATCACCAGGACCGACTGGCCGCGGCGCGCAAGAGCATAGCCCGTGGCGAGGCCGACGGCGCCTGCGCCGACCACAACGGCGTCGAAATCAAAACTGCTCATCGTCGCCGAGCCTAACGCGTTTCGGGCACCTGCGGTCCGCACAAAAGAAAACCGGCCGGGGGCGCCCCCGGCCGGCTCTCGAACAGCCCCTTGGAAGAGGTCGCGCCCTAGTACTTCAGGCGCAGGGTCACGCCGACGGTGCGCGGTGCGCCCAGGAAGGCGTTGTAGGTGCCGCTGTCCGTAGCGGGATTCCCGGTGAAGGTGCCCTGCAGCGGCGCGTTGAAGACCACCTGGTAGTACTCCTCGTCGGTGAGGTTGTTGCCCCACACTTCGATGGTCCACGTCTCGTCCGCGGCGCCGAAGCCAATGCGGCCGTTCAGCAGGGCGTAGGAGTCCTGCATGCCCAGCGGAAGCAGGTCCGACTTGGTGTTGTACTCGCTCATCCACTTCGCCGAGAGGCTGAGCAGCATGCGCAGGTTGTCGCCGATGTCGCGGTCGTAGGTGCCGGACAGAGAGGTCGACCACTCGGGCGCGAAGGCCAGCTGCTCGCCCGGCAGGAACGCCAGGGCGGCGAAGTTGGACGGCCGGGTCAGGTCCGCGGCGGTGAAGTTGTCGATCTGAGTGTCGGAGTAGGTGACGCCGCCCGAGAACGACAGGCCTTCGACGGGCGAGAACCAGACGAAGTCCGCATCGACGCCCTTCGAGGTCACGCCGGGGATGCTCTCCACCGTGAAGGAGGTGCCGAGGAAGGCGTTCAGCTGGAAGTCCTCGAACTCCTGGTAGAAGGCCGTGGCGTTGAGCAGCAGGCTGTTGCCGAACCAGGTCGTCTTCACGCCGAGCTCGTAGCTGTCGACCGTCTCCGCCGGGAAGAAGGTGTCGGCCACCGGGATCACGCCGGCGCCGCCGGAGGGGGTGCCGTTCGAGCTCTGGATACGATCCAGGTTGAAGCCGCCGGCCTTGTAGCCGCGGGCGTACGAGCCGTAGACCATGACGTCGTCGGTCGCCTTCCAGGCGAGCTTGACGGTGCCGCTCAGATTCTCGTCTTCGAAGCTCTGCCGCGTGATCAGGCCGTCGAAGAACGGGTTCGCCCAGGGCAGGCAGCCCAGGCCGACCACGCTTTGAACGACGCTGGTCGCCTGCGGCACGGTGGCGCCGACGCCGACCAGGCCCGCGACGATGTTGGCCTGGTTGCCGATGGCGCCGGCGCAGGCGGCGCCGTTGGTCCCGGTGTTGTTGAAGATCGAGGTGACCGCCTTCTCATCCATCGTGTAGCGCAGGCCCACGGTCAGCTCGAGCGCGTCCGTGAAGCGGTAGCTGTTGTTGGTGAAGAAGGCCGTGGTCTCGGAGGTCTGCGAATAGACGTCCTGGATGCCGTCGCCCGCGGCGTAGCCGGGGCCCACCGGGCCGGGCGCGCCGAACAGGCAGAGCGGGTTGAAGCCGGCGCCGGTGAAGCACTGGAACCGGTTCGGGTTCGGCGTGACGCCGAAGGGCGCGAGGCCCGCCGTCAAGCGGTAGGAGAGGAAGCTCTGGTAGTCCTCGCCGTAGATGAAGGTGTCGCGGCGAACCAGGTCTTCGGTGTTGAAGAAGGCGCCGACCAGCCAGTCGAAGCGGTCGGTGCTCCCGGCCAGGCGCAGTTCCTGGCTGAAGAAGTCGAACTTGACGCCGTTGTTGCCGTCGTTGTCGCGGTACGAGATGTCGGCGCCGGAGAAGTCGAGGTCGGCGCCGTTCTGGATTTCCCATTCCCGCATGGCGGTGATGGAGGTCAGGGTCGCGCCGCCCAGTTCTTCGAGATCTAGGTTCGCCTCGACGGACACGCCCTTGTCCTCGATGTCCTGGTCGGTATCGCGGTTCGAATAGGCGACGCGGTCGAACGGATCGGCCGGGTTGGCGATGCCGTCGCCGTCAGCCAGCAGGTCGATGAAGCCGGCGGTGGAGCCCGGCGTGCTCGGCGTGGAGATCTGCACGGCGGCGCAGCAGTTCTCTTCGCGCTTGGTGTAGTCGGCGATGAAGCGCAGGTCGAAGTTGTCGCTCGGCTGGAACAGCAACTGGCCGCGGGCGGTCCAGAAGTCTTGATCCTGGTCCTCCTCGAGGGTGCGCGGGCCGTCGCCGGTGTCCACGTCGTAGAAGCCGTCGCGCGAGCGGCGCGCAACGTAGAGCCGGCCGGCGAGCACGTCGTCGACGATCGCGCCCGTGACCGAGGCCGAGGCTCCCAGTGCGCCGTAGTTGCCGGCCGTCGCTTCAAGTTCGACACCGTAGTCGAACGAGGGGGCCTCGGTGATGATGTTGATGACGCCGGCCGAGGTGTTCTTGCCGAACAGCGTGCCCTGCGGGCCCTTCAGGATTTCGATGCGCTGCAGCTCGCCGAGGTCGCCGAAGCTGACGCCGTTGCGGGGACGGTAGACGCCGTCGATCACCACGCCGACCGAGGACTCGAGGCCCGGGTTGTCGCCGACGGTGCCGACGCCGCGGATGCGCGCGGTGGTCGAGGATTCGTTGGTGGTCGAGGTGACGGTCAGGCCCGGCGTAAGGATCTGCATGTCCTTGATGTCGGAGACGCCGCTGTTCTCAAGCTGGGCCTGGGACAGGGTCGTGACCACGATCGGCACGTCCTGAAGGCTCTGCTCGCGCTTCTGCGCGGTCACGATGATCTCGTCGACCGAGGTGACTTCCTGGGCCTGGGCTGCGCCGGCGGCGACGGCGGTCAGAACCGCAGCGGACGCAGTGGCGCGAAGAAGTTTGGTGAAGCGCATTTCCTACCCCGACATATGCGACCCGCTTGAGTGCGAGACCGCGTTGAATTGGTCCGTTCGAATCCCGAAGCCCTGACAAACGAGATTCCGACTGAATCGCAGTAACTCAGCCACCCCGTCGCCACAAGTATGGCGAAGCCCCGCAAACCATTGCCGAGTAACGGTGTGACAGAAGTGATACAGCGGTAAAGGTTACGCTACGGAAGCTTCTTTCGCCCGTCGGCGGGCCTACTTTCGGCGCCTTTCGCCGAGCGCGGGAGTCGGCGCAGGGACGCCGAAAGCGCTTGTGCCCGCGGCCAGGAATGCCGATCTGCCGATCATGCCCGTCAGTTCCGCCTTCACCCCCGAGTCCCGCTTCCCGTCCCTGGGGCCCGAATTCGCCGATCCCGTGCGTCCTGCCGAGTTTCCTGCCCCGGCGCTTCGCTACCGCAACGACCGGGCCGCGGGGGCCCTGGGCCTCGACAGCCTGGACGACGCGGAGTGGATGGCCGCCTTCGGCCGGTTCGAGCCCTTGGCGGACACGGATTTCACGCCGCTGGCCAAGCGCTACCACGGTCACCAGTTCCGGTCGTACAACGCCGAGCTCGGGGACGGGCGCGGCTTCCTCTTCGCCCAGCTGCGCGAGGACAAGACCGGGCGCCTGATCGACCTCGGCACCAAGGGGTCGGGCCAGACGCCCTGGTCGCGCAACGGGGACGGCCGGCTGACGCTGAAGGGGGCTGTGCGGGAGGCCTTGGCCAGCGAGATGCTGGAGGCTCTGGGCGTTCCCACCGGCCGCACCCTGTCCGTGGTCGAGACCGGCGAGGCGCTGGTCCGCCACGACGAGCCGAGCCCGACGCGCGGCGCGGTCCTGGTGCGCAGCCTTTGGAGCCACATCCGCTTCGGCACCTTCCAGCGTCACGCCTATTTCGACCGCCGGGATCTGCTCGCCCGACTGATCGACCATGTGGTGGAAATTTACTATCCGCGCCTGGCGGACACGCGGGGCGAGGAGAGGGTGGTCACCCTGCTCCACGCCATCGTCGGCCGTTCGGCGCGCCTGGTCGCCCGCTGGATGGCCGCGGGCTTCGTGCACGGGGTGCTGAACACCGACAACCTGAACATCACCGGCGAGAGCTTCGACTACGGGCCCTACCGGTTCCTGCCCTGGTACGAGCCCGGCTTCACGGCGGCCTACTTCGACGAGACCGGCCTCTACGCCTACGGACGCCAGCCGGAGGCGGTGTTCTGGAACCTGCAGCAGTTGGCGGCGTGCTTCGCCCTTGTGGTGGAGGATCACGCACCCCTTATCGACGCACTGAACAGCTATTCCGACGCCTACCATGACGCCTTGCGCGACGCTTTCACGGCCCGCCTGGGGCTGAAGCGGCGGACGCCGGATGAGGACACGGCCCTGACCGTCTCGGCGCTGCACCTGCTGCAGACCGGCGGCGAAGCGCTGCGCTGGGAGCCCCTCTTCTTCGACTGGTTCGGCGGCAAGACGTCGGAGCCCCGCGCCATGGCGTCCGCCCGTGCGCCTCTCTACGCCGGAGAGGCCTTCGAAGCCTTCCGCGCCGTACTGGAGCCGTACGAACCGGCCAATCCCCTCGCGGTGGTGAAGCCCTACTTCCGCCGGGCCGACCCTGAGGAGATGCTCTATCCTGAAATCGAGGCGATCTGGGCCGACATCGCCGAGCGGGACGACTGGTCGGCCTTCCACGCCAAGCTGGCGCGGGTGGAGACCGCCCGCAAGGCATACGGCCTCGATCCTTGGGTCTGATGCTGCCATGCGGCGGTCGCGCGCCGCCGATGATGCATGCGAGGATGTCGGCGTTGGTCGGGGACCGGGCGCCGCCGTCCGCCGTCGGCTGCATC
>Ga0196970_1001923_pt1 | contig 11954 bp, 13 predicted proteins | sample S1v_513CmetaG_FD_148672 | JGI IMG/M metagenome (GOLD analysis project Ga0196970, IMG submission 148672) | Soil microbial communities from Anza Borrego desert, Southern California, United States - S1+v_5-13C | ecosystem: Environmental > Terrestrial > Soil > Desert | place: USA: California... | reverse complement strand
AGCGACACCGGCGAAGATGCGATCATTATGTGGAAAGATCCGCTGGTCGACGCCTGAGTGGAGGCCACTCCGCTATCGGGCATTCCGGCATAGGAAACATATGGAAATCCTGGTGGGTTTGTGGTATCATCTTCACCAGGGGGAAGGATATGGTGCCGCCCCAACCTGCACGCTTGCGGGTCGGGGCGGTTTTTCGCTGACGGGAGAAATAAGGAGGGGGCTTATGCGAAGGCACATGCGTGTTTCAATGCTCATGTTGTCGGTTTTGGCAGCGCTGGCCCTGTTCACGCCGGGCAACGGCCGCGCCGCCGGCTGGGTTACCACCATTCTGTCTGTTGACACGGCTGCCGCCGCGTATGGTGACCCAGTCTCGGTCCGTGCCTCTCTGACCGATGCCGACACCGGCGCCGGCATCTCCCGCCAGGTCATTAGCTTTCTGGTCAACGGCCGGTTATACCAGGCTGTCACCGACGCAGACGGAATCGCAGTGGTGCCTGCCGTCGCCCTCCGCCGGCTCCGGGCCGGCGTTTACCCCGGCGCTGTGCGGGCCAGGTTTGACGGTCAGTTCGGCTCCACCGTCTATGAGGCCAGCACAGGTGTGGGTGACCTGCAGGTTGTCAGGCGGCCCCTGCGCGTGCTGCCTGCATCGGTCTCCCGTGAGTATGGCGACCAGAACCCCACCACGCTCCCCTACCGGCTGGAGAACTTCGCCTTTGCCGAAGACGAGCAGGCCCTCATTACGCGGCCCACCTGCACCACGTCGGCTGCCATTGGCAGCGACGTCGGAACCTATGCCATTACCTGCTCCGGATTGGCCGCCGACAACTACGAAGGTGACTACAGCACCGCGGGCGTGCTTACCATCACTCCTGCCCCCATGACCATCCGTCCGGATGATCAGGTCAAGCCGCAGGGGCAGGCCGGCGCAACCCTTACGGCCACATACGTGGGCACATGGAAGCTGGGGCAGGGCCCCGAGGTGCTGGCTGGCACCCTCAAGTGCGGCTCCGCCGGTGCCAGCCAGTGGGCCGTTGCCGGCAGCTATCCCATTGCATGCACAGGTCAAACCTCTACCAACTATGCCCTGAAGTATGCTGAGGGTACGCTCCGTGTCACCGCACCGGCGGCGCCGGAAGCGCGCCTCCCCTGATGCTTGTCACCTCCGCCCTCAACCTTTCATACGTTGAAGGGGGAGGTGATCTCTTTTGGAACAGGGCGATTGGATCACCATGGCCTCCCTGGGAACCTTCGGCGGTGCGGTCTTCGCCGTAACGTTAATCTGCCAGTTCCTCAAGGAGCCTGTGGACCGCATTCTCAAGCTGCCCACCAGGCTGCTGGCCCTCATTGCCGCCTGGGTGGTCCTGCTGGGCAGACGCTTCGTTATGGATGGCGCCATGCCGCCCGACGGCCTCTTCCTGGATTTCCTCAACGGCTTTCTGGTGGCGCTGGCCGCCATGGGCGCCCATTCTGTTGCGAGAGACAACCTGAGGTGGAAATAGCCAGGGGCGAACACGGTATACGGCCGAGGGACAACGCTCCCCCGGTCGTTTTGCTTGGCGCAGGCGACCTAGCTTTGGTGCTCCCCAAAACACGCCCACTTTGTTACAGCGGCGGACAGGCTGTATACTGGAACAGACAGATGCGAACCCCACGGAGGTTGAACCGCTCTGACTGACATGAAACAGGTAACGATTTATACCGATGGCGCCTGCTCGGGCAACCCGGGTCCCGGGGGCTGGGGCGCCATTTTGATGATGGGCGAACACCGGCGTGAACTCTCCGGCTACGACCCCAAAACCACCAACAACCGCATGGAGATTCTGGCCGCGGTTGAAGCGCTTCGCGCCCTCAAGGCGCCCTGCCAAGTCAAGCTGCATAGCGACAGCGCTTACCTGGTAAATGCCTTTCTGCAGAACTGGCTGGGCAACTGGCAGCGGAACGGCTGGGTCAACAGCAAGAAGGACCCGGTCGAAAACCAGGACCTCTGGCGCGAACTGCTTCAGGTGGCCCGGCCCCACCGTGTGGAATGGATCAAGGTAAAAGGCCATGCGGACAATCCGCACAACAACCGCTGCGACGAGTTGGCCCGCGCAGCGATTGCCAACCGTACAGGAGTAGATACCAGAGATGATCAGGCCCTATAATAAAATGGCATGTCGGACAAGGAGTTGACGTTGTTGACGGAACCGCTGATTCTGGGCATTGAGTCCTCCTGCGATGAGACAGCTGCGGCTGTGGTCGCCGGTGGACGCAAGGTGCTGTCGAATATCATTGCCAGTCAGGTGGATTTACATAAGAAATACGGTGGCGTAGTGCCGGAGATCGCCTCGCGCAAGCACCTTGAAGCGGTGTTGCCCGTCATTCGGGAAGCGCTGGAGGCTGCGGGTGTCACGCTGGAGCAGATCGATGCGATCGCCGTCACCCATGGTCCGGGGCTTGTCGGGACGCTGCTGGTCGGCCTGAGCGCCGCCAAGGCGCTGGCCTACGCCACGGACAAGCCGCTGATTGGCGTCAATCATTTACACGGCCACATCGCAGCGAACTTCCTGGTGGACGAGGAGCCGCCCCAGTTCCCCCTGGTCTGTCTGGTGGTCAGCGGCGGGCATACCGACCTGATCTACATGACCGGTCACGGGCAGATGGAGCTGCTCGGCCGTACCCGCGACGACGCTGCCGGCGAAGCGTTTGACAAGGCGGCCCGCTCGGTGGGCCTTGGCTACCCCGGCGGGCCGCAGGTAGAGAAACTGGCGGCCCTGGGCAACCCGGACGCCGTCCCCCTGCCCCACGCCCGGACCGAAGGTCCTTACGACTTCAGCTTCAGCGGCCTGAAAACCGCCGTGCTCCAGTACGCCCAGAAAGCGACCAAGGCGGGGCCGCTCAGCGGCCAGCAGCGGGCCGACCTGGCGGCCAGCTTCCAGCAGGCCGTAACGAGCACCCTGGCCGAAAAGACGCTGAAGGCCGCCAAAGCCAAGGGCGTCAGCCAGGTGATTCTGGCCGGGGGCGTGGCCGCCAACGGCGCCCTGCGCCGGGCCATGCGGGAGACCCTCACCCCACATGGCATCCGCCTGGGCTATCCGCCGCCCATTCTCTGCACCGACAACGCCGCCATGATCGCTGCCGCCGGTCACTACCTGTACGTGGCGGGCGTCCGCTCCGACCTGGACCTGAACGCCGTACCGTCGCTCGGCCTGCTCTAAGGAGGCACCGCTCTGATGCCGCGCAACCTCACGACGCTGCCCAAACACGGGCCGCTTAACTCGCTTCAGTATTGGCCCAAGCTGGTCCCGTGGTGGCGGGTTGTGTGGAACTTTGTCTGCATCTACCTGGCCAAGTACTCGCCTTCGCTCAACCTCAAGGTCTTCCTCTACCGGCTGACCGGAGCGAAAATCGGCAAACACGTCTCCATCGGACTCGCAGTCGTCTTCGACGTCTTCTATCCACATCTGATCACCATCGAAGATAACGCCGTGATCGGGTATAACTCGGTCATTTTGTGTCACGAGTTCCTCGTGCGGGATGGGCGCATCGGGCCCGTGGTCATCGGCCGCGACGTGATGATTGGCGCCAACAGCACCATTCTGGCCGGCGTGACCATTGGCGCCGGCACCGAGGTATCGGCCATGAGCCTGATTAACATAGACCTGCCGGCGGGCGTTCTGGCGGGCGGCGTTCCGGTGAAGGTACTGCGGGCCAGGGCCGAAGGCTAAGGCGTGCGCAGCCGCCATAGAATACGGGGATAGGATGGGAGGCAACTGCCGTGTCTGGACTTGATATCATCCGTGCCATTCAGTCCCTGGGGAGTCCTTTGCTCGACAAGATCGCGCTGGCCTTGACCGACCTGCACAGCGAGACGATCTACCTGCTCGTTCTGCCCCTGCTCCTATGGCTTTATGACAAGCGGTTCGCCCGGTACATGGTCTCCATTTTCCTGCTCGGCACCTGGGCCAACGATGTGCTCAAGAACCTGTTCCACACGAACCGCCCGTCGCCGGACGATGTGCGGGTGATTCGCCCGGAACCGTCCTACGCCTTCCCCAGCGGCCATTCCCAGAACCCGCTTATGTTCTGGGGCGCCATGGCCATGCAGTTCCGCAAGCTGTGGCTGACCGTCATTCTCGGTATTATGATCTTCCTTATTGGCGTGTCGCGGCTCTATGTCGGTGTGCACTGGCCCCTGGATCTGATTGGCGGCTGGGTGATTGGCGCACTGATCCTGTGGGGCTTCATGGCCAGCGAGAAGTTCTGGTCCGGTGAAGGGATGCCTTTTGGCCAACAGCTTTTCTGGGCGGTGGCCATTCCGTCGGTGTGCATTGGGATTTCTGCTGCCCTAGGTTACGCTGCGTCGCTGGCCTCGGCCAAAGATGCGGCCGGCCACTTCTGGGTGATCGCCGGCGCCTACTACGGCATGTTGATCGGCTGCGTGCTGGAGGAACGGTACGTTGGGTTTGACCCGCGCCGTGGCGGCATTGGCGCCCAGGTCGTCAAGGTTGTCGTGGGTATCGTCCTGCTGCTGGCCGTCAAGGAAGGGTTTAAGCTCTTCCTGCCCGCCACCGCCCTGGGCGATTTGATCCGGTATTTCTTCGTCGCACTGTCGGGCAGCTTGGTGGCGCCGTGGGTCTTCCATCGGTTCGTGGTCGCCACGCCTGCCCCGCGCTCCATCGCCAAGTAGGAGGCGACGGCCCGTGTTGTATCCCTATAAAGGAACGATGCCGCAGGTGGCGGAGGGCGTCTTTCTGGCGCCCGGCGCCCGGGTGGTGGGCCGCGTGCGCCTTGCGCGCGAGGCCAGCGTCTGGTTCAACTGCGTCCTCCGGGGCGACAGCGATACGGTCATCATCGGCGAGGGGAGCAACATTCAGGATGGCTCCATCGTCCATACAGATGCAGGCAGTCCCGCGGTCGTCGGCCGCAACGTGACCGTCGGCCACGGCTGCATTATTCATGGGTGCACCATCGGCGATGACTGCCTGATTGGGATGGGTACGACCATATTAAGCGGTGCTACGCTGGGCCCGAACTGTCTCGTGGGAGCGGGCAGCCTGATTACCGAGGGCAAGGTCTTTCCGGCCGGGTCGGTCATTATGGGCCGTCCGGCAAAAGTGGTGCGGCAGGTGGAGGAGCGGGACCTCGCCATGATCCGGCGGGGGGCGGAGAACTACCGCCAGAACGCCCGCGACTACGCTGCCGCCGGGTTGCCTACGGTTTAGTCGCCTTACCCGGCTGACGATACTAGTATGGGAATTAGCGAGCCTAAGGGGGAAGCCAGGTGCTCAAGGCCCATAAGGTGCATTTCATCGCCATCGGCGGTTACGGAATGAGCGGTCTGGCCATGGTATTGCTCAAGGCCGGCGTCAAGGTTTCCGGCTCTGACGTGGCTCAGTCCGACCGCACAGAGAAACTGAAGCAGGCGGGCGCTGATGTGCATATTGGCCCCCACGATGCGGCTTATGTTGAAGGTGCCGATGTGGTGGTTTATAGCACAGACGTAAAACCGGGTAATCCCGAACTGGAGGCGGCAAAGTCCAAAGGCCTTCGGGTCATGCATCGGTCTGAACTGCTGGCGGAGTTTATCAACCGGCAGTCGGGCATCGCCATGGCGGGCACGCACGGCAAGACAACGACAACGTCGATGGTGGCGCTGCTGATGGAGCGCGGCGGGCTTGATCCCACCGTGCTGGTGGGCGGCGAGATGGAGGCGATCGGGGGCACGGGCAAGGGCGGCAAGGGTCCGCACGTGGTGGCCGAGGCCGATGAGAGCGACCGCTCGTTCCTGCGGTATTTCCCGATGGCGACCATTGTGACGAATGTAGAAGCTGAGCACCTCGAGTATTGGGGCGGCAGCTTTGAGAACATCATCGATGGGTTCCGGCAGTTCCTGGGGCAGGTGAAGCCCGAGGGGCTGGCGGTGCTGTGCGGCGACGACCCGACCCTGCGGATGCTTGGGACGGAGATGGCTGCGAGCCCGGGCCGGGCCCGGGTGGTCTTTTACGGCACAGGGCCCGACAGCGAGTGGCAGGCGCGCAATATCCATCCCTGGGAGCAAGGGATTGCATATGAGTGCTGGCGCAACGGCCAGTTGCTCGGCGAGATTCAGATGCCGGTGCCGGGCAGGCATAACGCACTCAACTCCCTGGGCGCCCTGGTGATTGGCGATTACGCGGGCCTGCCGTTTGCGCGCATGGCCGAGATTATGGCCGGCTTTGGGAATGCCAAGCGGCGGTACCAGGTGCATGCCCGGGTGGATGGATTGACGGTGGTGGATGACTACGCGCATCATCCCACCGAAATCCGGGCGACGTTGGCCGCGGCCAAGGAGCAGACCCGGGGCCGGGTGGTGGCTGTGTTCCAGCCGCAGCGTTATACCCGGACACATTGGCTGATGGATGAGTTTGCCCGGGCCTTTGGCGATGCCGATGTGCTGGTGCTGACCAAGATTTACAGCCCGCCCGGCGAGCAGCCGATTCCCGGGGTGAGCTCGGAGGTACTGGCGGAGAAGATTTCCGCGCAGACCGGGCGCCCCGTGGTGCTGGAGTCTGATAAGCAGGAGATTCTGCGGTTGCTGCGGGAGACGGCCCAGCCCGGGGATACGGTGCTGACGATGGGCGCTGGTGATGTTTGGAAGGTTGCGAAGGAGTTTGCGGAGGAGCTGAAGGGGCGTAGTGGGGTAGTGTAGGGACACTACCATGCGGCGCCTGTGGGGGCGGGTAGGGGTCACTCCCCGGTTTCTGCGTTTTGGGGGTCGCTTCGCTCCATCCCCCAAACCTGGGCACCGACGTCCGTTCTCCCCTACCCACCCCCACAGGCTGGGCTTGTTCCGCACCCACCACACCACCTTTCTGTGACGTACGTGAAGGCGGGGCCGTCGAGGCCCCGCCTTCACGTGTTGCTGTGGGGCGAAGCTTCGCGTGCAACCAAGGGAACCCTAGGTACCGTCCGAGTAAGTGAGGCAGCAACACTATACGGGAGGTCACGACATGAACAAGGCGCTTCCCATTGCCCTTGCCATATTGGTAAGCGGATCATTGTTTGGCTGCACCCCGTCGTCGGGAACTGAGGAACCCCCCAAGCCCCCGCCCCAGACCCAGCCGGCTGACGAGAAGGCAGCGGTCACAACGCTCGTTGAGCAGTTCGGCCAGAGACTGCAGGCGGTCTCGCTCTCCGACCCCAGCGATCGGGTCAAGCAGAGTATGCAGACGCAGTACGGTGATCTGGTCTCCCCGGAACTCCTTGCGCAGTGGCAGGCCAATCCGCGGGTGGCGCCAGGACGTCTCACTTCCAGCCCCTGGCCTGACCGGATCGACGTCCGCAGCGTGGAGCATGTCCGGGCCGGCTACCGGGTCACAGGCGAGGTGATCGAGGTCACCAGCGTGGAGAAAGTCAAAGGCGGTGCGGCCGCGAAGCGGCCCATTACGCTGGAGGTAGAGAAGATCAATGACCGCTGGGTGATTACAGCGGTCACCCTGGCCCCTTACGAGAATGCCGAAAAGGTCACCTACCAGAACCCCGAATACGGCTTCAGCTTCCCGCTGCCAGCCAGTTGGCAGGGGTACACGATTGTGCCGGGCACCTGGGAAGGCTACGCTGTGGGCAGTTCCTCGGGTCAGCAACTGGTGGAGACGGGGCCGACGCTATCCATCCGGCACCCGCTTTGGACGGAGCAAAGACCGCGCCAGGACATTCCCATCATGATCTTCACTGTTGATCAGTGGAAACGGCTTGAGGCAGGCGCCTTCCACGTTAGTGCCGGACCGGTCGGCCCGAGCGAATTGGGGCGCAATGCCCAGTTTGTTTTTGCACTCCCGCCCCGGTACAACTACGCCTTCCCACCCGGTTATGAAGAGGTGGAGTCGATTGTCCGGGGCAATGCGCTTCGTCCTGAGACACCATCCAAGTAGCAAGGTACATCAAGAACCCGCACGAGGCACTTGGCTCGTGCGGGTTCACTGTTTGCGGGCCTACCGTGCCTTGGCAAGGCGAGCGAGCACCCGGTAGATTTCGGCCTCGTCGAACCTGCGCTGCGCCTTGGGTGAGGGGCTCATCCGGTGCACACGAATGCGGTGCCCGTATAGTTCGATCCAGCATCCGTCAGTTGTTTCATGACGGCGCAACGTGGCCGGGTCCACGCTAAGAAGCTTGGCGGCTTCACCGATTGTAATCAGCCTCATGGAATCTCCCCCGCAGTGTCTTTCTACTGGAAAGTCTTGACCAAAGGCTGATTCTTTAACCCGCCTTACTTCCAGGAACTTCCCTAAGCTACACCCGGTTATACGCTTTACACTGTGCCGCATATTGATTACCACAACAGCGAATGCCCGCAAGGGACGGTGAGAAGCGTCGAAACAACATGGGTCGTTGCCGCTACTACTGCGGTGGGTTTGGTTACTGCGGTGATCAATCTGATGGCAGCAATTATGCGAGCTCGGGAGAGACCTCCGAGAGGTCCCTGAGGAACGCGAGCGCCTTGCCACGCTTCATCGTCATAATAGTGAAGCTGCTCGCATGAAGGGGGATGCCACGTAGACATGGGCGCGTCAACCAATGAGGTTGAGGTTTCCCTGGTGCGCCGGGCGAGGGAGGGCGATTCCAACGCTTACAGTGAATTGGTTCGCCTTCACGGACTGCGGGCGTATCGGGTGGCATTCAGCCTGCTCCGCGACCACCCTGAAGCCGAGGATGTTGTGCAGGAGGCATTTGTGACAGCCTACCGCAACCTGGCCAGGCTCAAAGACACTTCGCTGTTTTGGCCATGGCTGGCGAGGATCGTCGGCAACAAGGCTCGGGACTTGCTCAGACGGCAAAGTGCAGAACGTAAGGCCCTGAAACGGGTCGACCGGCAACTTCCAGCGGTCAGCCCTGGCGAGAGTGACGAGCGAGCCGCCTTATGGGCAGCCGTATGGAGCTTGGACGAGCCTCATCGGATGGTTGTTCTCCTTCATTACTCTGGCGAACTGAGTACTGTTGAGGTGGCGGCTGTTCTGGACCGTCCTGTCGGCACCATTCGCCGCTGGCTTGCGGAAGCCTACAAGCACTTGCGTGGCAAAATCGGAAAGGATGTGGCGCTGTGAGCGGTCGCGAAGAAGATCGTTTGGACGCGCTCCTGGACCGTGAGGTGTCCGACTGGTACCAAGGGGTGAGGCCGAGACCTGAGTTCTTGGCCGAACTGACGACCCGGGATTGGAACCGGGCGGTCGAAGGTCGAACTACAGCCCGAAATGGCACCTGGTTCGGCGAGCACCTAAGGCGACTCATTACTTCCAAACGTTTCGCATGGGCCATGGCGGCCGGGCTAGTCCTCGCAATCACTCTCTCGGCTCTGAACTCCAGGACAATCCGGGCCTTCCTCATTCCACCCGAGTTCCCGATCCTGGAGCAGCAGACGCTCCAGGGAGACGATGGCGTTCGCGAAGGTATGACTGTTTCGCTCCGCTCCGGACCCAAGGTGTTTCGGTTGGTCTTCCAGACGCCCGTCGAAAACCGCAAGGGCGCCGAAGCAGCCCTGACCGAACTCTGCCAGTCTTGTGCATTTACCTTCACCTGGACCAACGATCGGGAACTGCAAGTGTACTTGCCGAAGGATCCGCAGTTGCCCGGACCGGAGGCGACCTACACTGTGGGGAGCATCAACGTCAAGATAAGTGCCCACCAGGACTTCCTCTGGGAATGGGACGTGCGGTCGGGCACACAGAGCAAGGTGGCTGATGTTACCGGTCTGACAGCCTGGACCATCTCTCCTGACGGTCGCCAAGCCATGTTGGCCCGGACCTCTGCATCAGACCATCCACCGTCCATCTACATCATGGATCTCGACAGCGGTGCTCGTACCGGCGGGAGTTTCGTTCTGTCCTCCATCTGGCATCCCGATGGTGGCTCGCGCATTCTCAGCAGCGATGGGCGCATCATGGACCTCAGGGGACGCACAGTGGAAGACCTCTCTGGGGACTTTGCTCAACCGGGTCCAGGTGGAATCACGACAGACTGGCAGGCGAGAGGGCAGGGACAGTGGGACTTGGTGGTGCGGACGCCTGATGGCCGGGACCACAAGCTATCGCTCCCGGAGACGGATGATACCTCGCCGTCGAGTACCGAGCGAGTTGGCTATCCGTTGTGGAACTTGCACTGGTCCGCAGATGGCTCGCACCTGCTGGTTGTTCAGAACAGAAGGCCAATCACCTCGACGGTTTTCCTGATTGATACCACGTCAGGAACGATGACCGAGTTGCCGGTGGAGCTGGACGACGCTTTTGATCCCATATGGGTGTGGCTGCCGGATGGCGAACGGTTTGCAGTGTCAGAACACGGCAAGACGATCGTTTTGGATCTGCATGGGCGGAGGGTGACCTCATTTGAGGGAAATGCTCTGTCCTGGTCACCCAGGGGAGGGTACATTCTCTTTTCTGATCGGGTGACCGATATGGAGGGCCACACGCTCATTACCATCCCCCCTGAATTACGCGCAGTGGGCTGGCGCAGTGAAGGGATTCTCGTCCTGCAAGGCCGGGAGTAGCAGCGATGGTGCGACGAAAGCGGCGCCCTCGGACCATTAGGTCCCGGGCGCCGCCTGCTTTCATAGTTACCGAGAAGTGCCCACGGGCTTCCTGCCCTCGGGTGCCTCGCCAGGCGTCATGTCATACATTCGCTGCAAATACCACTTGGGGTCTTCAGGTTCAGCATCTGCACTGTCGATAGCGCTCGGTTTTTGCTGGTTTTCGTCCATATGGCTCACCTCCGGGTTATGTATAGCGTTTGCCGAAAGGATAGTCAGCCATACTACCTGTGGCATCATGTCGCGCAGGTTGACCCTATATCTAGCGTTATGGTAGAATAGCCAAAACCTCGGGGCGGGACGTGGAAAAAACCCCCGAGCAGTTCGGAGGTAAAATCGAATGGATGAGAAGTTCGGGCCGGAGGCACTTACCTTTGACGACGTGCTTCTGATGCCCGCGAGGTCGGAGGTTCTGCCCCGCGATGTCGACGTTAGCACCAAATTGACCAAGTCGATTCGGCTGAACATCCCCCTGATCTCATCGGCCATGGATACCGTCACCGAAGCGCGTATGGCCATTGCCATGGCCCGCGAGGGCGGTGTCGGCATTATCCACAAATCGATGTCGATCCAGCAGCAGGCTGATGAAGTGGACAAGGTCAAGCGCTCCGAGCATGGCGTTATCGCCGACCCCATTTACGTCCATCCCGACGACATGGTCGACCGGGCCTTGGAACTGATGAGCCGCTACCGCATTTCCGGCACGCCGGTGGTGGAGCGGGGCACGCACAAACTGGTTGGCATTCTGACCAACCGCGACCTGCGGTTTGAAGAGAACTGGCACCAGCCCGTGGCCAACATTATGACCCACGAGAACCTGATTACGGCGCCCGTTGGCACCAACCTGGAACAGGCGAAGGAGATCCTCCGCCGCCGCAAGGTCGAAAAGCTGCCGCTGGTTGATGACCACGGCGTGCTGAAGGGCCTGCTGACCATCAAGGATATCGAGAAGGCGAAGAAGTACCCCAACTCGGCCAAGGACAGCCGGGGCCGGCTGCTGTGCGGCGCCGCCATCGGCGTGAGCCATGACGTGCTGGAACGGGCGGGCGCCCTGGTTGAGGCCGGGGTGGACGTGCTGGTGCTCGACAGCGCCCACGGCCATTCCCAGGGCATCCTGGAGGCGCTGGCCGCAGTGAAGCGGGCCTTCCCGAAGGCTCAGGTCATCGGTGGCAACGTGGCAACCTACGAAGGCTGCCGCGATCTGATCGCCGCCGGCGCCGACGCCGTCAAAGTCGGCATCGGGCCGGGGTCGATTTGTACAACTCGTGTGGTCGCCGGCATCGGCGTACCGCAGATTACGGCGATTTACGAGTGCGCCCAGGCCGCCAAGGAAGCGGGCATCCCCATCATCGCCGACGGCGGCATCAAGTACTCCGGCGACGTGGTGAAGGCGATTGCCGCCGGCGCCAGCGTG
>Ga0196970_1001921_pt1 | contig 11978 bp, 13 predicted proteins | sample S1v_513CmetaG_FD_148672 | JGI IMG/M metagenome (GOLD analysis project Ga0196970, IMG submission 148672) | Soil microbial communities from Anza Borrego desert, Southern California, United States - S1+v_5-13C | ecosystem: Environmental > Terrestrial > Soil > Desert | place: USA: California... | reverse complement strand
CTCTACCTCACCGTGAACAGCACGGGCATGAAGGAGCTCCACCTGGCCACCGTTGCCGCAGTCCCAACCAACCCCGCTGACCACGATGGCGAATCCTACACGCCCCACCTCACCCTGGCCGTCACCAGGTTCGGCATCAGCGCCGAAGGCCTCGAACGCATGGAAGCCGAGGCCCGAGCCGAACTCAGCGCATTTGCCCCGTTCGAAGTCACCGCACTCCGCTGCTACCACCGCGCCGGCAAGGACGACCGCTGGCACCCCCTGTGCGATTTGCCGCTGGGTCCGCTATAATGGACAGGTAGTTTTCCGCAGAAAGTGAGACAAAGACCGCATGGCAGTTGAACTGATCGCTACAGCCCCCATGGGGCTCGAGGCCCTGGTCGCCAAAGAAATCAAGGACCTGGGCTACACCGACGTCACCGTCGACAACGGCGCCGTCACCTTCAGGGCCGACGAGGCCGCCATTTGCCGGGCCAACCTCTGGCTCCGCACGGCCGACCGGGTCCTGATCAAACTGGGCGAATTCCCCGCCACCACCTTCGAAGAGCTCTTCCAGGGCACCAAGGCCCTGCCCTGGGACGAATGGATTCCCTCCGACGGCAACTTCCACATCAACGGCCGCTCCCACAAATCGCAGCTGACCAGCGTACCTGCCAGCCAGGGCGTCGTCGAAAAGGCGATTGTGGAGAAGCTGAAGCAGAAGTACCGGCTCGAATGGTTCCCTAAGACCGGCGCCAAGTACAGCGTGGAAGTCTCCCTGCTCAAAGATGTAGCGACCCTGACGCTGGATACCACCGGCCCGAGCTTACATAAGCGTGGCTACCGCAAGCTGACCGCCGAGGCGCCCATCAAGGAAACCTTGGCGGCCGCCCTGATCTCCATCGCCCGGTGGCACCCCGAGCGTCCCTTCTGGGATCCCATGTGCGGCTCCGGTACCATTCCCATCGAAGCCGCCATGATCGGGCACAACATCGCCCCGGGCATGCACCGGCAGTTCCCGGCGGAAAACTGGGGGCGGGTCGGCGAGGAGCTCTGGCAAAAGGCCCGTGACGAGGCCTTCGACCTGGCCGACTACGACAAGAAGCTTGAAATCGTCGGCACCGACGTGAACGCCGAAGTGCTCGAACTGGCCGCCCACCATCTGCGGGCGGCGGGCCTTTCCAAGTCAGTTACCCTCCGACGCCAGCCGCTCAAAGACCTGCAGACCGACCTGAAGTACGGCTACCTCATCACCAACCCGCCCTACGGCGAACGGCTCGGTGAGCGCGAAGAGGTGGAGGACCTGTACCGCCAGATGGGCCGGGTCTGCAAGGCGCTGCCCGAGTGGTCCGTCTTTGTCATCACCGCGCACAAGGGCTTTGAGCGGTTCTACGGCAAGGGCGCCGACAAGAAGCGCAAGCTGTACAACGGGCGCATCGAGTGCGACCTGTACCAGTACCTGGGCAAGTACCACGCCCGCCCGGTGCCCTACGAAGAGGCCCAGCAATAGGCAACAAGCGAGGCCGCCCCAGAGCGAGGGCGGCCTCACGCTATTCCCCTACCGGAACCCGACTCGCTTCTCGTTTTCAGCGGATAGATGTACCCCCAGAATGCTCTTGTACAGCAGCACCGTGCGGGTTTTGTGCGACCCTTCCTTCCGGTCGAAGGCGATATAGCTGTCGGTGCAGACCGGCTCCCCTTCGAGCCGGACCGTCTGACCGCTCTTCAGCATCAGGTCGACGATCACCTTATCGGCGCCCGTCTCCGCAGCGAAGTTGTCCTTCAGGCCCTGCAACTCATCGGCGAAAAACGCCTTGGTCAACGCATCCCCCGACATTCCCCTCACCCTTTCGTGCCCTATTCTATAGATGATTGTGACACAAGGAGTTGTCCCCGCCAATCCCGAAGTCTCACCAGTCACGCCGTCGACGAGAGGAAGTGGCGAACTTGGACCTCTTCGAATATGCCCGTCAGCAGCAAATGGCCAGCCAGGCACCACTGGCGGCCCGCATGCGGGCCCAGACCCTGGACGAATACGTCGGGCAGGAGCACATTTTCGGGCCGGGCAAGTTCCTGCGCAAGGCCCTGGACGCCGGCAAAGTGCCCTCCTGCATTCTCTTCGGCCCGCCCGGCACGGGAAAAACCACGCTGGCCCGGCTCATGGCGACGAAGATTGACGCCCACTTTGAGCAGCTCAACGCCGTTACCTCCGGCGTGCCCGATATCCGGCGAATTGTGGATGAAGCCAAGGCCCGCATGGGCCAGTACGGACGGCGCACCATGGTCTTCATCGATGAAATCCACCGCTGGCGCAAGGACCAGCAGGACGCCCTCCTGCCCCACGTCGAGGAAGGGTTGATCACCCTCATCGGGGCGACTACCCAGAACCCGCTGGTCAGCGTCAACGCCCCGCTGGTGAGCCGGACCCGCATCTTCGAGCTGCAGTCGCTGAGCGACAGGAACATCCAGGAACTGCTGGAGCGAGCCCTCGTCCTGCCGGGGCGCGGCCTGGGCAACTACAACGCCACGGTCGAGCCGGACGCCATGGAGCACCTGATCCGCACCTCCAGCGGCGATGCCCGCACGGCGCTTAACGCCCTCGAACTGGCCGTTGTTCTGGCCGACCCCGACGAGACCGGCCACCGCACCGTCACCCTCCCCATCGCCGAGGAGGCGCTGCTCAAGCGGGCGGTTGTTTACGACCACGACGGCGATGAGCACTACCACGTCGCCAGCGCCCTCATCAAGTCGATTCGCGGGTCCGACCCCGACGCCGCTGTCTACTGGCTGGCCCGCATGATTTACGCCGGCGAAGACCCTCGGTTCATCGCCCGGCGGCTGGTCATTTCGGCCGCGGAAGATATCGGTCTGGCGGATCCGACCGCCCTCAATCTGGCGCAGTCTGCGGCAGATGCCGTCTCCTTCATCGGGATGCCGGAAGGGCGGATCATCCTGTCGGAAGTCGCGATCTACCTGGCCTGCGCGCCCAAGTCAAACACGGCCTACGAAGCCATTGACCGTGCGCTGGCACAGGTGGGCAAAGAGCGAACGCCCCCGGTCCCCATCCACCTGAAGGACGCCGGTGCGGGCAGCGGCCAACGGCTCGGCTACGGCAAGGGCTACGAGTACCCGCACGCCTACCCCGCCGGGTGGGTGCAGCAGCGGTATCTGCCCGAAGGCGTGGACGGCCCCTTCTGGGAGCCCGGCGCCAGGGGCCGGGAAGAGGTCCTCGCCCGGGTACTGCGAGAGCGCCGGGCCCTGGGCATGCAGCAGCAGAACCAGAAGAAATAACGCAGAAGAGACGCCCTGCGAAAGGGCGTCTCTTCATGTCGTCAGCGGGTCGCCGCAACCCCCTGCGCGGCCAAGGGCGACAACCAGTGATGATCCAACTCGTCCAACCGTACCCAGAGCGCTCCGCCGGCATCCTGCCCGTCAGGTTCCGTCTTCAGCGGATCGGTCTCCCGGACCAGTGTCACCTCATAGAAGAACCCCAGGTGGTGCATATCGCCTACCACCCGGCTATAGGGCGTCAACTGCCGCACCGTCCGGACCAGCAGCCCGGTCTCCTCCCAAAACTCCCGCCGGACCGCATCTTCCGGATGCTCTCCGTGCTCAATCCCACCGCCGGGGAGGTCCAGCGAGCCCTCATATGGCCCGCGCATCTTCTTCACCAGCAGCACAGCCCCGTCCCGGACCAGCACGCCATAGGCGCCCACATACCGCGTTGTCATGTAGAAAACAACTCCTTGCCCGACAAGAGACGGACAAGGAGTTGGAAATGTTCCCTTACGTGCGATCTTGCTGAAACGGAATGTGGCAGCCGGGGCGGGCCACGTCGGCGGGCTCAAACCGCACCCGTTCCTCTGGCGGATGCATCTGATGAACTCGCTGCGTCACCGCTTCCAGGGCCTGCAGGAGACGCTCCACCGGCTCGTCTTCGATGCCGCAGCTCTCCAGCAAACGGCAGGCGCCGACCAGGTCGTCGGCAGCGGCGCTGAAGCGGCGTGCCGCCTGCGCCGTCAGGTTCTCGTCCATGCTTTCCACCTCGCTGAGTAACAGTCTCCCGCCGAGCGAACTCCGGCATGCACCCGGCACGCGAGATTGTACGAATGGTGGATAGAGTGTGTGGACATGAACATGATACGTTTAGAGCAGGAGAACCGCCGAAGGAGGGCTCATATGACCAAGACTGCTCAGGCGCCCGTGACGGAGACCACCGAACAGGCGGTGGTCCGCTTCTTCCACATGCTCAACAGCCACTGCCCCGGCAACGTGATTCCCCTGCTGACGCCCGATGTGGAGCTGACGGCCGACGAGCAGGTGGCCGGCACCGAGGCCGTCAACGGCTACTTCATCCGCCTCTGGGAGGCCTATCCCTGCATCAACTTTACGGTTGAGAACCTGATCGTGGGTGAGCACGGCGCCTCTGCCGAAGTCGCCTACGAAGGCGGCCCCAAGGGCAAGGGCGAGCGCTGCATGATCTTCGCGTTCAAGGGCGAGAAGATCCGGCGGATTCGGGTCTACTAGAAGAGGCAGGCTTCCAGTTCACGGATGATCTCTGCCTTGTCCAGATCCTTTCCGATGAATACGATGCGTGATTCGGGCCCGGCGCCATCCCACTCGGCGCCGGGCTCAAAACCATGCCGGTCGCCGACCTGGTGCATGATCACCGAGTGCTGGGGCAGCTGGCCGATGAACAGAATGCCCTTGCCGCGCAGAACGCCCACGGGCAGCCGGCAGAGGTACTCGTTGAGCCGCTCGGCATCAAACGGGCGCCGGGTGCGGTAGCTGACCGAACTGATTCCGCTCAGGTGCCCTTCGGCATGATCATGGTGATGATGCTCATGCGCGCAGGAATCGCCTTCGCAATGGTGGTGCTCTTCGGCATCCAGAATGCGCTGGGGGTCGAAGGTGCCGACGCCCAAAATGGCGGCCAGATCGACCTGGGCGCCTTCGCTTCGGAAAATGCGGGCATCGTTGTTGATGACCCGGATCGCTGCTTCGACCTGATCGGCCTGCTCCGGGCTGACCAGGTCGATTTTGTTAAGCAGAATCAGGTCGCCGAACTCAAGCTGCGCCCGGCAGGCCGGGTCGGCGTTCAGGTTCCGCTCGAAGTTGTAGGCATCGACCACGGTGATGATCGAGTCCAACCGGCAGACATCGATGACGCCGTGGCTCATGAAGGTTTGGGCGATGGGAGCCGGGTTGGCCAGACCGGTCGTTTCGACCAGCACATACTCGACCCGGGGGCGGCGCGACAGAATCCGCCCCACAGCGTCCAGCAGGTCGGTGCGGACGGTGCAGCAGATGCAGCCGTTGTTCAGTTCGACCACTTCGTCGTCGGCCCGGAGGACGAGGTCGCCGTCAATGCCGGCTTCGCCGAACTCGTTGACGATGACGCCCACCCGCAGGCCATGGTCGGCTCTGAGGATGTGGTTCAGCAGCGTCGTCTTTCCGGCGCCCAGGAAACCGGTCAAAATGGTAATGGGCAGCTTCTCGGGGTACAAGGGCGAATCACCTCTTCTTTATGATTCGCCGCACTGGGCTAGTACTCCCTTTTTGGTCGGGCGACGAGGCATGGATATGGCCACGTGAAAACCCGTGGCATTCAAGGCTGCCGCAACGTCGCCAGGCAATCCACAGCGACGACGCCGCGCTCCCAGGCAATCAGGGGATTCAAGTCCAACTCCGCCAGCTCATCCCATGCATCGACCAGGCGGGAGATGTTGGCCAGCGCCCCGCACAGCGCATCCAGGTCGACCGGGGCCCGCCCCCGTGCCCCGGTCAGCAGGGGGAATCCCCGCAGCCCGCGCAGCGCCTCCAGCACCTGCTCCTCCCGCACTGGGGCCAGCCGGAAGGCCACGTCCTTCAGCACCTCGGTGAAAATCCCACCCAGGCCCACCATCAGCACCGGCCCAAAGGACCGGTCCCGCAAGCCTCCGGCGATGACCTCCACCCCGGCCGGGGCCATTCGCTGGACCAGCACGCCGTCCACCCGGGCGCCCGGGGCGTACAGCCGGGCGTTTGCCAATACCTCGGCACACGCCCCGGCGGCTTCTGCCGCACCGGCCACACCAAGCCGGACGCACCCGGCCTCAGTCTTATGCCCAATCTCCGGCGACACAACCTTCACCGCCACAGGCCCGCCCAGGCGGACCGCAGCCTCCGCCGCCTGCTCCGGCCCCGCCGCCAGCTCGCACGGCGCCACGGGAACCTGCCAGAACCGCAGGAGCTTATAGGCCTCCCACTCCGTCAACTGCCTCCGCCCTTCGGCTCGGCATGCAGCCGTCACCTGCTCGAGGGCGGCCAGCCCCACATCGCGCACGGTCATCCTACGGCGTCCTCCCGTTAACAGCGGCCTCCATGCCCGGCGGCTGCCGGTCAATGCTGTAGCGTACCATCGCGGCCAGGGCCGCAGCAGCCTGGTCAGGCGAGCCAAACGTCACAAGCCCGTTCTCCTCCAGCAGCTTGCGGGCCGCCGCCACACCGTGGCCGGCCAGCAGCACCGGGAAGTACGGCTTATCGAGGCCGTGCCGCTTGATGCCGGGGAGGAGATGCAGCAGTTCCCGCGCCACCTCATCGGCCGAGGTGAACTTGGTGGGCACGAAGAGGTGGAAGACGGCATCGACGCCGGGGTCCCGCAAGGTGGTCGCCACGCTCTGGGCAATCATCTTTGCCGATACACCGCCGGTCATGTCCACATGGCCATCGGGATGCCCAACGGAGGCAAAGGGCGGCAGCATGTTGGCGAGCATGGTCCTGGTGGCCGGGCTGAACCTGGCTAGTTCCAGGCCGCCCACGTCGCTCAGGCAATCCAGCGCGTACACACCCGGCCCGCCCGCGTTCGTCAGCACCGACACGCGCCCGCCCAACGGCAGCGGCAGTTTGTCAAAGGCATTCAGGGTCACAATAAAGTCATCCAGCCGCTGCATGCGAATCAGGCCGTACTGGCGGAAGGCCCCATCGTAAATCGCATCGGCCCCGGCCAGGGCGCCCGTGTGCGACAGGGCGGCGTCGCTGCCCCGTCCCGTGCGGCCCACCTTCAGCACCACCACAGGCTTGCGGGCGGTCACGCGCCCCGCAGCCTCCAGCAGCGAACGGGCCTGGGGGCTGCCCTCGAGGTAAAGCCCCACTGCTCTGGTTGTCGGGTCCTTGCCCAGGTACTCCATCATGTCGGCCATATCCACATCGGCCATATTCCCAAGGCTGATCATTTTGTTCAGGCCGATGGGCATGGGCTGAACGCCCAGTTCCAGCGCCATCCAGGCGCCCATGGCGCCGCTCTGACTTAGCAGCGACACGCCCCCGGGGCGGCGCCAGACACCGCTCAAAAAGGTCGTATCCACCCGATTTTTGTTGTCGATGATGCCGATGCAGTTCGGCCCGATCAACCGGACGCCAGCCGCCCGGCAGCCTTCAACCAGTTCGCTCTGCCACGCAGCACCCTGAGGGGTCCCGGTTTCACCAAAACCGCCCGCGATGGCGACCACTACCTTCAAATCCTTACGCATGCGGGCCCGGAGCCCGATCGCTTCCACCATCTCTGGTGTGGTCTGCGCCGGAACGGCCAGAATCAACATCTCGACGGGGCCGGGCACATGGTCCAGCGCCGGATATGCGGGCACACCAAGCAAGGGTGTCGTCAGGTTCGGGTTGATGAGCGCGATATGCCCGGGATAACCAGCCTCCAGCAGGTTACTCAGCACCTGATGACTGGGCTTGGTCACGTCGGCGGATGCTCCTGCAATCGCGATGCCACGGGGCCGGAAAGCCGCATCCAGGGTCCCGCTGGCTGCCTTTGCGGGAGCCATCGTGTTTATCTTCACGGTGGCAGCCTCCTTCCACAAAGGGAATCGGAGGGCGGAAGCACAGTTGCTTTCTCCCTAGCCTAAGCGTACGCCGTTCCCATGGGGGGCTCCATCCACCGGAAGTATAAGAAAAGCTTAGTAGTCTGAATCTACTGCCGCAGTAGTATGGATTGAGACGGCGTATAGGTTCTAGTTAGGAGCACCCAAAGTATTACGAATGACACTTTAGGTAGACATCTGTCACACTGCGGCCTACAATATAGGGTAGTGCGCGTAGAGAAAAGGAGGGCCTTTACAATGCCACTTCGCATCCTCCTGATTGAGGACGATCCGGATATTCAAAAGATGGTGCGGCTCTCGCTGATGTATCAGGGCGGGCATCAGGTATCGGCTGCCTCCGGCGGCCGCGAAGGGCTGGAAAAGGCAGCCCTGGAGAATCCCGACCTTATTTTGCTCGATGTCATGATGCCGGAAATGGACGGCTACGAGACCATCAAGGCGCTCAAAGCCCAGCCCGGCACTCGGCATATCCCGGTGGTCTTCCTCAGCGCCCGGGCGCAACAGGCGGAAATTCAGAAGGGCCGTGAACTGGGGGCCGTGGGCTACCTGGTCAAACCCTTTGATCCCATGACACTCGCCAGTCAGTTGGACACCATTCTATCCAGCGGCGGGCAAGACTGAGGGTGCCCTTGGGGAGGATAGCTGATTGAACTTCACCAAGATATTGCATAGCGTCTACGGGAACAGCCTCGACGGCATCGTCATCTCCAATAAAGACACGATGATTACTGACGTAAACCCTGCCTACGAAGAGTTGACCGGCTACAGCCGCGAGGAGCTGGTCGGCCAGCGGACCAACGTCGTCAAATCCGGTCTGACGCCCCGCACCATCTTTGATGAGATGTGGGAGCAGCTCCGCGCCCGCGGCAAGTGGGTCGGCGAAATCATCAACCGCCGTAAAGATGGCGCCCTTTGGTATTCCTATCTTTCGATTACGCAGATCAAAGATGATCAAGGCGAAGTAGTCGCCTACGTTGGCATTGCGCGGGATATCACCCGCCGCAAGGAGATGGAGCAGCAACTCCGGCAGAACCTGCTGGAGATCCAGGCTGCCCGCGAGGCGGCCGATGCTACGGCCAACCGGCTCCGGGCCATTTTGGAGTCCGCCGGCGAGGCGATCATCATGGTGGATAACCGTGGCCTGTGCGTCACGGCCAACCATCAGGTCGGCAGCGTGCTGGGCATCTCTGCTGAGCGGTGCATCGGCCAGTCGGTTCACGAACTGCACAGCCATGCGACCCGGGTCTTCCGGGGCGGCGGTGCCCTGGAGTGGACCCCCGGGCCGGACGGAACCCCGCCGATCGAAATCAATACCTTGACCGTTGAGACCCGCGAGGACCAGCCCCGGGTCTTTCATGAGTTTTCGGCACCGGTTCAAGATGAAGTGGGCCGGGTCATCGGCCGCATCTACGTGTATCGCGACATCACGAAGGAGACGGAAGTGGACCGCATGAAGAGCGAGTTCATCGCCACCGTCTCCCACGAACTGCGCACGCCCATGACGTCGATCAAGGGCTCGCTGGGCCTTGTGCTGGGCGGTATCGCCGGCACACTGCCCGAAGATGCCAAGGAGCTGCTCGGCATCGCACAAAACAACACGGATCGACTGATCCGGCTCATTAACGACATTCTCGACATCTCCCGCATCGAGGCAGGGAAGATGGAGATCAAGCGGGCGCCCCTTTCGGTTGCCGATAGCGTTCATCGGGCGATTCGGGAACTGGAGGGCTTTGCCACCCAGCGCTCGATCATTCTGACGGCAGACCTGCCCGACGACCTGCCTCGGGCCGTGGCCGACTACGACCGGCTGCAGCAGGTGCTGGTCAATCTGCTTTCGAACGCCATCAAGTTCAGCGACCTGCACAGCAACGTGCTGGTTACCGCCGGACTCGATGAGGATCAGATTTGGGTCCGGGTGGCGGACCAGGGCGCCGGCATTCCCAAGGAGCACCTGGCGTCGATATTCGAGAAGTTCCACCGGGTCGACAACGCATCGACCCGCAAGACCGGCGGCACGGGCCTCGGCCTGGCGATTTGCCGGGCCATTGTGGAAGAGCACGGCGGCCGGATCTGGGTAGACAGTGAAATGGGCAAGGGCTCGGCCTTCACATTTACGCTGCCGGTCGAGGCGGCGCCGCCCGAGCCCCAGTTCCCCATGGCAGTGGGCAGCAAGACGGTGCTGGTGGTTGATGATGATCCCGATATCGTCAAGCTGATCATGCTGTCGCTGGAGCAGGAGGGCTTCCATACGCTTGGCGCCACCTCCGGCGATCAGGCACTGGAAATCGCCCGGACCCGTAAAGTTGACGCGATTACGCTGGACTTGCTGATGCCCGGCATGCACGGGCTGGAAGTGGCCCGTCGCCTGAAGGAGGACCCGCTGACCAAGGCGATTCCCGTCGTGGTGGTCAGTGCGTATACCGATGGTCACGAGTCCGAACTGGTCACGTTGGGCGTTTCCGGCGTCATCGGGAAGCCGATTGACGAGGATCGACTTTTGGCGACCATTCGCCAGGTGTTGGGCAGCCGGGCCGATGGCGAGGCCGACAAGCCGCTGGTCATGGTCGTTGATGATGATCCGGACGTGCGGACGATCGTCGGCATGATGCTGGAGCGGGGCGGTTATGCGGTGCGGACGGCGTCCGACGGGCAGGAAGCGTTCCGGATCATCATGGAGAACCGGCCGGATTTGCTGATTCTCGATCTGATGATGCCGAACCTGGACGGCTTCCAACTGGTCCGGCTGCTCCGGCAGCGAAGGTGGACGCAGCAGATTCCTCTGCTGGTGCTGACGGCGCTGGATTTGACGGAGGGCGAGAAGACGCTGCTCCGGCTGGGGCCGACCAGGCATCTGACCAAGGGGCCGGCGCTGCAGGAGGAGATTGTCTCCCGGGTGCGGGACTTGATGAAGCCGCGATAAAGCGCAAGGCACGGGTTATCCCGTGCCTTTCTTGTACGCTCCTTTATTGGAGCAGGCGTTCGAGGGCGCCGTTCAGCTCGGCCCAGTCCCGGCCGTAGGTCCAGCCCGCAGGCGTGCTGCCGCCTCTGATTGCGGGATCCCAGCCGGCGGCGTTGATCTGCCGTGCGAACTGCTGGATCCCGACTCTTGCCTGCTCTGCTTCGGCCGGGTCGCCGAACGCCACCCGATGGGCGGCCCCCACCGGCGCTTTCCGGGCCAGTTGCCCGAGCTTGGCAGCCACCTGCGCCGGCAGGCCGCGGGTGGGAATCAGCTCAGCAGCCAGTCCGAAGCGCTCAATCTCCATGACGGAGTCGTAGATCCAGGTGCGGGTGCTGACTTCGGCCCACTGCTCCTCGGGAATCTCCTCGGCAAACCGTGTGAGTGCCGTGAGGCGGAACACGACCCGCTCGGCCGGGTAAGCCAGGGCCTTGCGGTTCTGCATCTCCGTATGGTAGAGCGAATAGCCGAGCCAGGCGGTGGCGATGAGGGCGCCGGTCAGGAGAATCGCGATGAGTCTGGTGCGTGGCACGTCTTGTCAGTCCTCCCCTAGCCCCGGGGCGGGCGCTTGAACGCCTGGTCCGCTTCGTACCGGGCCCGCCCCGAGCAGGCCGGGCAGATGTAGACCATGGGTCCCTGCACCCGGCGGGCCTTTTCGAGCTCTCGGTGCTGAAAGTACCGAATGGCAAACTCGGGGTCACCTTCAGGCGTTGCTCCGCAGAGCTTGCAGCGCACTTGCTCTTCCATAGTTGTGCCCTCCCGTGGCGTTTGGCTGTCTATGTCTGGCCTTCATTGTACGGGGTTTTCTTCGCGCGGGACAGGGGCAGGCTACGAAGCAGGAGGTGTGTGCGTCGTGCGCCTGAAGGTGTTGCTGGCCGGTATCCTGACCTTTCATGCCGGCTGGTATATGCTGGTGCCGTTCTTCGCCATCCTGTTTACCACCCGGCGGGGCCTCAGTCCGGCGGAGGTGGGGCTGGTGCTGGCGGCCCAGTCCTTTCTGCTGCTGCTGGGCAGCCTGTTGGGCGGCGCCCTGGCCGACCGCTACGGGCGCCGCCTGACGATGGTGCTGGGGCTGGCGTTCCGGGCGGCGGGGCTGGCGCTGCTGGGCTTTGCTTCGACGTTGCCCGGCGCCCTGGTTGGCGCGGCGGTTGCCGGGGTAGGGGGAGGGCTTTACG
>Ga0196970_1001919_pt1 | contig 11994 bp, 13 predicted proteins | sample S1v_513CmetaG_FD_148672 | JGI IMG/M metagenome (GOLD analysis project Ga0196970, IMG submission 148672) | Soil microbial communities from Anza Borrego desert, Southern California, United States - S1+v_5-13C | ecosystem: Environmental > Terrestrial > Soil > Desert | place: USA: California... | reverse complement strand
GACGGCATCCGGCCAGCGAGCGAGCGCGCCAGCCACGAGGCGCTCCACGCGAGCGCGGGAGCAGGGGCGGCCAGAGACAGGGCAGAGGAACGAGCGGCCGAACGAGCAGGCATCGAAGCGGACGGATGACGAGCGGGGCAGGCGGAGGGAACGGGGCATCGGGAGTCTCCTTTTCTGATCTGTCCCGAGTGTACCACGACGAGAGGCGAGACACAAGTGTTCTCTTTGCATGGCAACCCTGCGTCGGACGCATGGCTCGCGGCGGTCGGTTGGCACGGCTCTTGCTACGCGAGCGCGGCGCGTTCTTTTTTCTCCGGGGGACGGGGCGAGGGCCGACTCGGGGCGATAGGCGCTCCTTGACACGGAGAGGCACCACCGAAAGGCGAGAGCGCTCCGACGGGTCGATATAGCCGGGGCATGCGCATAGCTAACCTGCGTTCCGTGCATAGCGACTGGCACGGGGCTTGCCTTGGGGGACACAACGGGGAGTGGAAGCGACGAGGCGAGACACAACCGATTTCACCGAAACGACGAAGCAGCGAAAGGCGGGCGCTGTCGACGGCCCGTGCCCCGTGCCGCCATGCCCGGACGTTCTCCCTGTGCCCCAACCGCCCCCCACCACACACACTACTCGGGCGACAAAGGGGGGTGAGTTACAATAAAGAGTTGTAGGGCAGGGGGCAGGGGGAGGGAGGGGAGGTAGGGTGGCGCACAGGGGGGCGGCTGGGGCATGCGGAGAACGCGCAGGCACCGGGGCACGCGGCACGCTGCGCACGTACGCCTCTCGGTTGCGCTTTTCGCTGCGTCGTTGTAGCACCGCCTCTCCACAACCCTCGCAACCGCGTCTGCAACTACCGTCTTTTCGCTGCACGCGGCAAGGGCACGGTGCCCCGCGTCGATAGCGCCCGCCTTTCGCTGCAACTCGAAGCGTCTCCGCCTCGCTGTCGCGTTGTTTCCCTGCCACCTTGCAACTCTGCTTCTCATTCCCACAGCTGCGTGGTGTGCAGCGCTTGTGTGCAGCCACAGGTTGTCACAACCCCGAAGCGTCTCTGTCTTCGCATCGCAACCGCTTCGTGTTGTGGCGTTCGTGCAACACTGTGGCAGAACAGCAACGTGGCAACGAAGCAACGATGTGGCAAGACTGCAACACACAACTCTGCGCTGCATCGAAACGCTTCTCTGCGCGTCGTGGTTGCTACAACTTGGCGATGCGACGAGGCGGCGTTTGCAACCCTCCCCCCTTCGCGGGTCCCATCACGGCCGCGAACCGGGTCCTCTGCTTCGTCGCTGCGCTGCATCTCCGTCTCAATGCCCTCTCCCCCGCGTAGAAATATAGTGTCCCTGCACGTAATGCCTTTGTATACCTTGACAGCCCCGCCTCGTCGTGGTATAATGTTAGCGCCAACAAAGGAGCACCAAATGCGTAAATACCAATCACATAAAGTCGTAGAAGCGGGGCAAATCACTGACTTCTCTTTCGACGGCAACAAAGAGGGGTGGTCGATCGAAGTAGATGGTAATGAATGGGTAAAAGTTACCACCGAAGAATATAATCGGATAGTAGGCGCATCAAATTACACAAAGGGCGGCTACCTCGTCAGGTATTCCGACGGTTACATCAGCTGGTCACCCGCGCAGCCATTCGAGGAAGGCTACACACTACTTGACACCTGACTTTCGGTGTGGTATACTGCTAACTTGGCCATGACTCTCCGGGATTGGCCCTCACGTCGTGATCTGTCCCGACTCTACGTGGCGCGAAGCCCGCTTTGGTTCCCCCGAGCGGGCTTCGTCGTATTTTAAGCCCCCTTGACAGCCCCGCGCACGCATGCTAAGATTATGGCGTGCCTAGGCACAATAGCAATAAACGCAGGTCGGGTTTCGCAAATTTTCCCGGCCTGCCTTTCGGTGAGGGACAGACATGCGGAATATATGGATTGCAGGATGGTTACTGGTCGCGTATCAGGGACCACTTATCGCTTGGTATGAAACGGAGAAAGACTGTAAGAGGGCGAGCGCCTACTACGATTCACACTTCAAAATGACGCGGTGCGTTCCGGACCGATTCGAGTTCGACGAGGGCGGGTCACTACACAAAACGGAGAATATCGAATGACCGACCTGGCATCGGGGAATGTTGGTGAGTGGGCAGGCGGATACCGGAAAGGTTATCTCGACGAGGAATTCCGGCTGCTGGACAGCTTGCCTGCGCCGATTCGCAGAGCGATATACGACGCGCCCTACGACTATTCGGTCTCCGACATAGCTGCCGCTTTTCGGAGTGCCCGATCGGATGAATATGATTGGGATACGATGACGTATAGACGCGCAGACCCCGTTAGTTTTGCTCGCGAAATGGTCGGCAACTTTCAAGTCGACGTCCAGAAAAACTCGCTAACAGGCGCTGAATATATGGGCCGCTATTGGTTTAAAAAACGAGGCCCATTCCGCACCGGCTTGACGCAGCGCCGCAGCCGTGCTATACTGAAATCGGCGTACATGCACGCCATTCCAACCCCACGGAGTAGAACATGAATAACCCCGCTGATAATAAGGGCAATGAGCCGGCTAAGAATACCGTGCTCAACACGCAGTCGACGAAGCCGGTTGCTGGCGGCGCAACCTCGAAGTCCGACCCCGATAACACCGCCTCGAAGGCCGCCGCGACCGACGCCAAACCGGCTGCGGGAACAGGCACCGATGCGTCGGATCAGGCCATCGAAAACAAGGCACGCGCCTCTGAACTGGTCGGAACCTCCGAAAACGATCGTGCCCGCCTCAAGGCCGAGCAGGACGCCGAAATCGACAGGCTCCGCAAGGAGAAGGACGGCGAGCTTTCGGTGGAGGAACAGCGCGAACTGGATCGTCTCCACGGCGACACCAACAACGCTGCTATCGACCCGGAAGCGGACCATCGGTATCTCCACGCCGATCCGCATGACAAGAACGACTCGCTGAAAAAGGACCTCGAAGTGATCCGCGAACGCGACAAGGACATCCACAAGCGCCTTGGCCACTTCAAGGACAACTACGAGTCGGCGCAGGCGGTCATCACGCGTATCGTTCGCGACGTTCCCGCCGACACTCCTGACGAGCATATCGTCTGGGGCGCGAGCGGCCACACGCTGCGTTTCGGCCATCTGCGCATGCTCGTGATGGGTAAATAACACCCATTCAGTCCCTACCTTGACGAACGCCGGGGCACGTGGTATACTTCCAACCACAGCCCCGGCGATTTTGTGTTGGACATGCCCTTACAGCTTCCCGTCAATCTAGTGCCCCTACCGACAATGCCTTGGGACGTTAGGCCCGAGGACCTGCCTCTTACCATCGAAGAGGTGCGCACGGCGTTGTGGACGAACGAAGGGAATGTCACGAAAGCGGCACTAACGCTGAAAGTAGACTCAGCGCGTCTCCGCCGCTATATCTCCGCCAGCCCCCGCCTTTCGGCGGAGAAGGAAGAGGCGCGGAACCAGATTCTAGATAAGGCCGAAGAGGTCATCATCGAAGCGCTGAGTGACGCAGAAGATATCGTGCGCAAGGATAGTATGGCCAAATACGTCCTGAGCAACCTCGGCAAGGATCGCGGATACGGCCAGAAGGCCGGTGGAAACCTGACGATCAACAACAACGGAACTGGAGCCATCTCGGTATCGTGGGGTGATGGTTCCTCGATCACCGGGTCAGATGATGACGATCAGGGGCGTGACGTCGGAACAGGCTCGGTGATTGAACATGAGGCGGCGGAATAGGATGACAAAAATCCAATGAGCTTCGAAGCTGTACAGATGCCGGAAGGCCACGACGAGGGTCAGCGGACCGCCCCCGTTGGGAAGCATTTCAGTATTCCGTACAAACCCCGCGCTCATTTTCGCCGCCTCCACGAATCTCCGAAGCGCTGGAAATTTGTCGTGGCCCATCGACGCGCCGGTAAATCGGTCGCCGCGATCAACGAGGTTATTAAGAGGGCATTCCAGAACCCGCGCAAATATCCCCCGCCGCGTTACGGCTATGTCGGCCCATCCTTCGCACAGACTAAGGACCTCATTTGGGGATACTTGAAGCATTATCTGGCCGAATTTGGCGATTTGGTGAAGATCAGTGAAGGCGACTTGCAGGTTACTCTCCCCACCGGAGCGATGATAAACCTCTACGGCGGAGCGGCGGCATATGAACGCATGCGCGGACTGTACTTTGACGGCATCGTCCTCGACGAGTTCCCGATGCTCAACCCCTCGGTTTTGTCAACGGTTGTTCGCCCATGCCTTGCGGATTACCGAGGATGGGCAATCGTCTCCGGCACTTCTAACGGAGACGACCATTTCCATGCGCTCAAAAAGAGAGCCGAGAAAGAGACTGAGCAGTGGGAGATAATGATTATTCCGGTGAACCAGACGGATGCGCTGCACCCCGACGAAGTAATCGAAATGACCAAAGACATGACTCCCGAGGAATATGCTCGTGAAATGCTCTGCAGCTTCGATGCGCCGGTTGAAGGTGCGTATTACGGCTCAATTATCAACGAGCTACAACTTGCGGAGCCGCGACGAATCACGAAAGTCCCCTACCAGCCAGATATCCTGGTTCACACGTGGTGGGACTTGGGCATTGACGACGCGACGGCCATCTGGTTCTTTCAGCAGTGCGGCAATGAGCGTCACCTCATTAACTATAAGGAGTTTCGGGGCCACTCTCTTGCTGAGATCGCCTCCGAACTGAAACAGATGAGGGCCATTGGCCAGCCATATGTCTATGGAACGCACGTCTTACCACATGATGCAAAAGCCAGGGAATTGGGAACTGGTAAGAGCCGTGAGGAAATCCTTAGGGGTCTACTCGGTGACATCTACGTTGCGCCTCTCCATCGGGTCGAAGACGGTATCGCCGCCGTCAAGTCAGTATTGCCTCAATGTTGGTTCGATGAAGAGCTTACAGCTGAGGGGTTGTCGGCTCTCAAAAACTACCACATGACAAAATCCGGCAAACCGGACCACAATTGGGCTTCGCACGGCGCGGATGCGTTCCGAGTAGGCTGCTTCAATATCAACATTATCGGCGGGGCTGGCGGCAATGTCATCCCGCTGCGCGGACCATTGCGTCGCCGCATCAGGGGAGTTAGATGATGGCCAAGCCTGAGAACCTTTTCCCGACGATTGCTCAGGAGAGCCAGCTGAGTCTTTTCGGTGATGGGATGGCCGATGGCTATTCCTATCAGAGCTACATCGCGGCGCTGATCGAAGATGCCGTGGATTACGACGAATCGGAACTATCTCCGGTTCGCGTCGAAAACATGAGGTACTATTATGGAGACCTTCCGGCGCTTGATATCACTTATGATGAAACTCTTGGGGGTTACGAAGCGGGAACCGAAAACCGATCCACGGCGGTCTCGTCGGAAGTCCAAGACACGGTAATGGCCATGCTGCCGTCTCTGATTCGCATCTTCTGCGCGTCGGAGGACATCGCCTACTGCGCTCCGACGCGTCCGGATAACGTAGAATTGGCGAAGCAGCAGACGGACTACCTCAATACTATCTTCCATCAGGAGAATGAGGGCTTCCTGCTCCTTCACTCGTGGTTCAAGGACGCTCTCACATCGAAGATCGGTATCGCGCAATGGTACATTGACGATACGCCGGTCCCCGAGTTCCGGACGTATCACAACATCACCGAGGAACAGCTTAACGCTGTTATCGCAGATTGGACCGAAGGCAATCCGCAGCCCGATATCGAGATTGTGAACCCCGAGGAAGCCAAAAAGAATTTTGACCCCCGCACCGGGATGATCAAAGAGCTTACGCTCAAGTATCTCAAGTCCTCGCCGCGTCATTGCATCGAAGCTTGCCCGCCTGAGGAATTCCGCATCGACCGTCGCGCCAAGTCCGTGAAGACCTCGATGCTCGTTGGGCGCGATCAAGTAGTCCCGATCATCGAAGTGATGGCCAAGGGGATATCGCAGGAGGACATTGAAGAGTTCGGTGGTTCCGGTGACCAGGAATACCGAGAAGAGCGCCAGACGCGCACCCCCGGCATCGACCAAGCGATGTTTTCGAGTCATATGGTGCGATACGGCGAGTACTACATTCGCGTCGACAAGGATCAGGACGGTTACGCCGAGCTTCGTAAAATCTGCACGATCGGTGACAACCATCACATCGTGTACGACGAGCCGACCGATCACGTGCGCTTCGCAGTATTCTGCGGCGACCCGCGCCCGCATACGGTCATCGGTGACGCCGTGGCCGACCTCGTGAAGAAGCTGCAGAACATCAACACGCAGCTGCTCCGAGGCGCTCTCGACAGCATGTCGGGGTCAATGTTTCCGGATACCTACTTCAACGAGTATACCGTCAATATCGAAGACATGATGAACGATGAGGTGGGTCGACAGGTCCGCGTCAAGGGCGATCCGACAGGGGCTGTTCACGAGCATCGCGTCACCTTCAACGGCGCGGCCATCTTCGACATGATGGCGCAGATCGACATGATCCGCCAACGTCGCACCGGCATCTCCGAAGCCTCCAAAGGCATCGACCCGAAGGCTCTCCAGAGCACGAACATCACCGGCATCGAAGCAATCGTCACCGGGGCGCAAGAGCGCATCGAGCTAGTGGCCCGCATTTTCGCTGAGACGGGCTTTAAGGACCTATTCCAGGGCCTGCTGCGGGACATCACTTTCGCTCCCAACGTCAAGAAGGCGGTTGAGGTACGCGGGAAATGGATTAACGTCGACACGTCGCTGTTCGACCCCAATCTGTCGATTCGCATCAATCCCACTCTGGCTCGCGGTTCCGACATTTCCCGGCTGGCTGCTCTTTCGGAGGTCCGCAATACTCAGCTGATGATCATCGAAAAGTTCGGCCCCGGCAACCCGATCGTCACTCCGTTCGAGTTTATGAACACGATCGAGGATATGCTGGCGCTGTCCAATATCAAGAACATCAATCGGTATTTCCGCCCGGTCACCGAAGAATTGGTCCAGCAACTCCAGACCGCTCCGAAAGAGCCGTCGCCTGAGGAACTTATCGCCAAGGCGGAGATGGAGAAGATCAAGGCCCAGACTGCCAAGGCTTTGGCTGAGCTTAAGCAGAAGGACAACAAGACGGCCCTCGACGAGGATTTCCGTCGCGACAAGCTGGAACTCGACACGCTCGTCGATCTCATCGCTGCGATACAGAAGAGCACCGATAAGGCTGCAGACATTGAGATCGCTCGGCTGACAGCCAAGGAAGGAAACACCCGCGATGCTACGGCCTGACGAAATCGAAGAGCGCGCCGCCGAGGCGCGCAATCTTCTGAACAGCCCGGTCCTCAAACAGGCAATGGAGGATACCCGGCAGGAATACCTACGCCAGCTTATTCAGGCGGACGTAGGTAGCTTGACAGCGGCCACGGCCCATGCTAGTATGAAGGTACTAGAAGGGGTGCTGCAGCAGCTGCAAGTGTACGTCAACGAAGCAACTGTGATGCAGAGGAAGAAGTTTAAATGAGCACGCTGGAACAGGCAGCAATGGACTTTGACGCGATGGACCGGGGCCAAAAGCCTGCCCCGCCCGAGCCTTCGCGTTCCGCCTCCGAACTGGACATGGGCGACATCTTCGGGGATATGGGTGCCCTCGAAATCGATGAAGGCAGCCCTCCGCAGGGCGGCGGCGATAATCTGCCCATCAAGGGTGCGAAGCAGCCCAAGCAGGAGGTCGAAGAAACCGAAGAAGAGGATGAGGAACTCGACCCTAACGACCCCGATTTCTTCCTCAAGACCCAGAAGGATGAAGAAGAGGGCGACGACGCCGACGACGAAGGTGATGAGGGCGACGAAGACGATGATGGTGAGGATGAACTCGCCAAAATGGAATTCGAAGTCGTTGTCGATGGGGAACCGGCCAAGGTAAACCTGCGAGAGGCTCTCAACGGTTATATCCGACAGGATACCTTCCATCGCCGCCTCAACGAATTGAACGAGTATAAAGGTACTCTCGGGACGGCGGCAAATCAGCTGCTAGAGGATCGCAAGAAAGCGATCGCCATGATCGAGGACCTGCAGAAGCTCACCGACGCCCTGATCCCGAAAGAACCGGATTGGGACGCCGAGTACGCCCGCGATCCGGCGAAGGCTCGCGTACTGCAGAAGCAGTACGATGAAGTCAAAAAGATCAAGGATGGTCTTGCCAACGAGCGCTCCAAGATCACTGAGGAGCAGCAGAAGGAAGACGAAGCCGCTATGCTGGAGTATCGGCGCGGCGAGAATATGAAATTGCTTCAAGCCTATCCCCATTGGGGTGGCAAGGAAGGCGAAACCCGCATGAAGGCCGACTTGAGCGCCATGTTCGAGTCTCTGTCGCAGGCGGGTTTCACCAGAGAAGAAATACAGACGATATACGATTCCCGCATGATTAAGGTTGCGATGAAGGCAGCCCGTTATGATCGTCTGATGGCAGGCAAAATCAAACCTGTCAGGAAGGGAAACCACAAGCCACTGAACTCCGGGGCGGGACCCTCTGCAAAGAGGACGGCTCCTAAGGGTAACAGACAGGCATCTGCGGAACTGCGCAAGACCGGTTCGGTCGAGGCTGCAGGCCGCGTTTTCGCTGATCTGATATCGAAACCTCGGAGAAAGTAAAATGGCAAAGATTTCCTCTGCCTATACCTCGTACGACGCTCAGGGCAACCGTGAAGACCTGAGCAACACCATCTACAACATCGATCCGTTCGACACGCCCTTCCTTTCGGCGGCGCGTCGTCGTAACGTTCGCTCGCGCCAGTTCGACTGGCAGACCGAAAACCTCCCGACCGTCGACACGGGCAATGCCCAGGTTGAAGGCTTCGAACTGACTCGTACTGCGTCTCAGCCGACCATCCGACTGTCCAACGTTACGCAGATTTCCAAGCGCGACGCGACTGTCTCCGGCTCGCAGGAAGCCTCCGATGCTGCTGGCAAGGGTTCCGAAATGGGTCACCAGATGGCCCTCAAGTCCAAGGTGCTCAAGTCGGACATCGAAGCTATTGCGACCTCGCGTCAGGCCCGCAATGATGGCGATGATTCCACCGCTCGTACCACCGAAGGTGCTTCCCACTTCATTGCTCGCGGTCGCGACCGCAACAACGTCCAAGGCAATGCTGTCGTCGGCTATCTGACTGGTCTTCCGACCACTTCCACCGGTGCTTTCGCTGCTGTCGCCGCCGAAAACCAAGTCGCCATCACCGAGGTCCAACTCGGCAATGCGATGGAACGCGCATACACCAACGGCGCTTCGCCGGACCTGTGGCTCGTTCCGCCGGCAATCAAGCGTACCGTTTCGACCTTTGCCGGTCGCGATACTACGCAGGTCCTTGTCGGCAAGACGGAAGTCATCGCGACCGTCGATCTGATCCAGACGGATTTCGGCCGCATCAAGGTCGTTCCTTCGCGCTGGCTTGCCTCGGACGTCTCGCTGCTGATCGACCGCTCTTACGTCGCCATCGGCTACTTCCGCAACTTCCGTCAGGTTCCGCTGGCGAAGATCGGTGACGCTGAAACCCGTATGATCCTTGCCGAGTGGGGCGTGGAAATGCGCAACCCGATGGCTCACATCCTATTCAATGGTGTGAAGCAGGGCGCGGTCATCGGCGCTTAATACGCCTCCCAAGCGTTGCCTCGTCGCAGAAATGCGGCGGGGCTTTCTTCGTTAGAGGCGCACATGTCATACCCCGGCAAGAAAGACATCAAGTTGTTCATCGGAAACACGCGTCGCTGGCGCTGGTTTCCCAAGGACAAGGACGGCAACTCTGTCGTTATGACTGGGATGCGTGCGGTGTTTTTCGCTGGCCCGTCGAAAGACGACTATATCATCCGTGCCGCGAGCGACGACGTTGATCCGAAGTGCACTATCTCGGGCGACGGCACCTATATCCAGATGGCCATTTCCGTCGCAGACTCGGAACTTTTTCCGAACGGCGGAACCAAGTACGAAGTGGAACTGCGCAGCGCGGATGATGAAGACCAACAAACGCTGGCTTACGGAGTTATCGTAGCCAAACAGTGGATTAACAACAGTGCCCATTGACGATCTCTTGATTGAAGATGTTGAGTTCTTTGAAGACAGCGATATCAACATCGTTGCCTCGGAGGATGATGACATTGAAATCATCGAGGTCGAAAATCTGGACATCAGCACCGCTGCAGCTATTGCTGCTGCCGCCGCCGCTCAAGCGTCTGCCGAGGCCGCCAACGAAAGTGCGACCGCTGCTAACGCGTCTGCCGAGGCTGCTAACGAGAGCGCAGTTGCCGCTAACGCGTCTGCCGAGGCTGCTGCTGCCTCCGCTTTCGCCGCTAACCAGAGCGCCGGGAATGCCTCAGGCAGCGCCACCACTGCCACTAATGCGGCAGGCGTAGCCGTCGGGGCCGCTGGAACAGCCCAAGAGGACGCTGCCGCTGCCAATGCGAGCGCCGAGGCCGCTGCTACTTCCGCCTTTTCGGCGGGTCAGAGCGCCGCGTCTGCCGCAGAGGATGCCGATCGAGCCGAAGCTGCTGCAGAGGCTGCGGAGGAAATTGCGGGGTTCAATCCGTCCCTTTATATGCTCAAGACGGCATATGATTCGAATGAGGACGGAAAAGTCAACTCCGCCGATACTGCCGATAGTGCAGCTACTGCAGGTTCGGTGGATTGGTCGGGTGTAAACAACAAACCGACGACGCTTGGCGGGTACGGGATCACCGATGCCGCTACGTCGGATCAAGGTGCTAAGGCAGACACCGCTGTTCAGCCCGCTGATATAGCTCCACTGGCCCCGAAAAACTCCCCGGCCTTGGAAGGAACTCCCACAACGCCGACTGCGGCTCCGGGTACGGATAACAGCCAGATAGCTAACACCGCTTTCGTTGCTGCGGCACTTGCGGCACTTGTAGACTCTTCCCCGGCTGCTCTTGATACTCTCAACGAGTTGGCGGCGGCTCTTGGGGACGATCCGAATTTTGCGACGACTGTTATAGATGCTCTGGCGCTTAAGGCGCCTCAGTCAACGACATACACTAAGACGGAAGTTGACGAGTTTCTGGACAATAAGGCCGACAAGGTTACTACCTACACTAAGACGGAAGTCGACGCATTCATTGCGAGCGCCGGAACTAGTTTGGCTGCTGCCTACAAATACGAAGGGTTCTTCGGATGACTGACACGCTAAAAGAATTCTATAATGGTGTGTTGACATACAGTCAGTTGGTGGACGGTGTGGCGATCGTCGCTAATGATGCTGATACACAAGCTTTTGTTAAGGAGGTATTGGTTAGGGGGACTGATGACCACGGATTTTCACTGACTATCGGCCCGACGGTGGTTTGTGATTGGGTTGGTGTTGGATTGGCAGCAGGTTCGGAAATAGTGCCTGCAAGTGCTAGTATGGAAATAAACACTACCACTAGGGCGTTGCTTAATAGTATTGCCTCCTTTGGGTCGACCACATTGTCGAGAGTGGTGTCGCTTTCCACGCTATTTGATGATGATACAACACCAACTACGGGTAATTCCCCTGCTGTGGATACGGCCATTACGGCTCTTAGTTCTGTTAGCCCAGATTTTTTGTGTATTGGTGCAGACGGTAGCCACTACTATTCAGCCCGTACCGAGGGCAACATATATAGACGAGCGGGTGGACCGAATGGCGCCCAGACTACTATCCCTTTCGTAAATGTAAAGTGTTGGGATGGTGAGCGATATATTTACGGAATTCATTCTTCATCAGGTGTTTGGACACATGATACTCAGACAGGTGTCACGACGTCGGTAGCGGTAAGTGTCAACCCGTCCAATCTTTCCAACAATTTTTCCCGACTGTGCGCTATTGATGGATTTGTAGTCCATGCAGGAACGGGCAGCAACATTGAAGTATATGATGCCGTTACCGGAGAAAGAGTCGGGTACGCTACCAATTGGACAGGCAGTGGGTCTAGTCAGTTTCCTATGGAAATAGGTAAGGACAGCAACGGAAATTATTGGGTGCTCACTTTACCCAGTTCAA